>Ga0302326_10000785_pt1 | contig 83686 bp, 76 predicted proteins | sample Palsa_T0_3_FD_202264 | JGI IMG/M metagenome (GOLD analysis project Ga0302326, IMG submission 202264) | Peat permafrost microbial communities from Stordalen Mire near Abisko, Sweden - Palsa_T0_3 | ecosystem: Environmental > Terrestrial > Soil > Palsa > Peat permafrost | place: Sweden: Abisko...
GTCGCGGCCGACAGCAGGGAAGGCCGCGCGATGAACGAACGCCGGCACGCGTTGGAGTGGCGCGTCGCGAGCGCGGCTCGCGCCGATTCCGCCGTTCTACCGTGGCTCCGGAACGCGCGGGCGCGCAAGCGGCTCGCGCAAATGCGCGCCAATGCGCGCCAGGAAGATGTCGACGTCGCGATTTTGCGGGAGCATAAGGTGGCACTCGAGCCCACGGAGACTCATCCATGATCGATCTGTATTACTGGCCCACGCCCAATGGGCACAAGATAACCATGTTCCTCGAAGAGGCCGACATGCCCTACACCATCGTGCCGGTGAACATCGGCAAGGGCGAGCAATTCGCGCCGCAATTTCTCGCCATATCTCCCAACAACCGCATGCCGGCGATCGTCGATCACGCGCCGCTGGAAAGAGGGTCGGCGATCTCCGTGTTCGAGTCCGGCGCGATCTTGTTGTACCTGGCGGATAAGAGCGAGCGGCTCATTCCGAGCGACGCGCGCGGCCGGGTGGAAGTGCTGCAGTGGCTGTTCTGGCAGGTCGGCGGTCTCGGCCCCATGGCGGGACAAAACCATCACTTCAACCGCTACGCCCCCGAGAAGATCCCGTACGCCATCGAACGCTACCTCAAGGAGACCAACCGGCTCTACGGCGTCCTCGACAAACGTCTCGCCGACCGTGAATACCTCGCCGGTGCCTATTCGATCGCCGACATGGCCTCATATCCTTGGATCGTTCCGCATGAGGCGCAGGGTCAGAATTTGAACGACTTTCCGCACTTGCAACGCTGGTTCGAGGCCATCAAGAATCGGCCGGCCACGGCGCGCGCCTACGAGCGCGGCGCCGGCCTGTCCAGCGACGCCCCGATGACCGAGGAAGCCCGCCGAATTCTCTTCGGCCAGACAGCGCCAAGGAGCCCCAAATAATCTATTTGGTGTCGTGCGATTTGAACCACGCCAGTTCGTAAGCCACCTTGGCATTCATCAAGCTCGGCCGCGCGGAAATATCGTGCGAGGCGTTCGGCACGCGCACCATGGCGGTGTCGACCTTGCGCAGCTTCAGCGCCTGATAGAACTGCTCCGCTTCGCTGGAGGGCGTGCGATAGTCGGCTTCGCCCGTGATCAGCATGGTCGGCGTGTGTACGTTGCCGACGTAGGCCAGCGGCGAGCGCTTCCAATAGGACTGCATGTTGTCCCAGGGAAACCCCTCGAACCAGTACAGATAGAAATAGTTGGTTTGATCGCCGGTCAGCACGAAGCTGGTCCAGTTGATCACCGGCTTCACCACCACCGCGGCGCGGAATCGATCGGTATGGCCGACGATCCACGCCGTCAGCACGCCGCCGCCGCTGCCGCCCGCGACGAACAAGCGCGAAACGTCGATGTAGCCGCGGCCGATGACGCTGTCCACGCCTGACATGAGATCGTCGTAGTCCCTGTCCGGATAGTTGTGGTGAATCAAATTCGCGAATTCCTCGCCGTAGCCCGTGCTGCCGCGCGGATTGAGATACAACACGACGTAGCCGGCGGCGGCGTATAACTGGATCTCCGCGGCGAAACTCGGCTCGTACATGGCGAAGGGTCCGCCGTGAATTTCCAGCAGCAGCGGATATTTCTTGGCCGGATCGAATCCCGGCGGCTGCACCATCCAGCCTTGAATGCGGCGTTTATCGGCAGAGGAATCGAACGAGATCTCTTCCACCTTGCCCAGGCTGCGTTGCGACAGCAACGTGTCGCTGAGCGAGGGGAAGATGACCACATCTTTCATCGACGTGCCCGTGGCCAAAACCGGCGGCGACAGGGGCAAGGCATGCATGTAGGCGAATCGACCGTTCTTCGCCAACGAGAAGGAGCCGCCGGAGTAGGGTCTGGTTACATCGCTGCCGCCGAGCCCATCGGCGAGTACGCGGATCTTGCCGCTCAAATCCACGGCGGCGATCTTCGCGTCGCCATGATCTTCATATTGAAAGTACACCTGCTTGCCGTCGGCGCTCCACTTCAAGGACGCCGCGTCCCGATCGAGCCCGGCGGTCAGGGAACGCGAGTGGCTTCCGTCGCTGTCCATGACGTAGAGCTGGCGCGCTTGATAGCCCATATGTTTGTCGTCGAAACCGGTATATGCGATGTGCTTGCCGTCCGGTGAGGGCACCGGGCGCTGATCGGGCCCGCGCCGATCGGTAAGCGCATGCAAGGATTCGTCGGCCAGATCGACACGGTAGACCTCGCTGTCCGCCGGTTCGTAATCGGCATCGGGACGGCGGTTGGAGCTGACGAGGATGCTCTTGCCGTCGGCGATGAACGCCGGCGGCCCGTCGGCATCGAAGTCGCCGTGCGTAAGTTGCCTGGCGGCCCCACCGTCTGAACTGACGATGAACAGTTGCGAGAATGTGTTCGGCAGATAACCCTCGCCGTCGGCGCGGTACACCATGCGGTCGATCAAGCGGGGCGGCTCGGCCCAATGGCTGCCCTTGGGAGCTTCAGGCAGATCCACCTTCAGGGGTTTGCGTTCGGCGGGCACCGCCATCGTGAAGGCGAGCCATTCCCCGTCCGGCGACCATGCCAGGCTGCTGGGCGGCTCGGTAAAGTTGCTGATCGCGGCGGTGGCGCCGCTGTCCAGCCAATACATGAACAGCTGACTCGAGCCGTCGGCGTCGCGCGATACGTAGGCGATGCGGCCGCCGTCCGGCGACCAGCGCGGCGAGCCGCTGGTCGGCGCACTCGTCAATGGACGGGCGTGCTTGCCGTCGACTCCGACCAGCCAAACGGTACCGCGCGGCCGGTCGGTCTTGATGTCGAATCTCATGCGCAAGTAGGCGATGTTGCGCCCATCCGGCGAGATCTGCGGGTCCGCCACCCATTGCAGATCGAAGACATCGAGCGGCTTCAAAACCGGCTTCTGCGTCTCTGCCATGCTCGGCGCCGTGATGGCCAGACTCAGGCAGGCGCCGGCAAGCAGCGCCAATCGTTTATGCATCGCGTGCTTCTTTGCCGGTCACCCAGCAGTTGCGTTGATGCTCGTCGATCATTCCCACTGCCTGCATGAACGCATGGCAGATCGTCGATCCTACGAAACGAAAGCCGCGCTTCTTCAAATCCTTGCTCATCGCGTCGCTGAGCTTGCTGTACGGCGCCATCTGGCCCAGGTACATGGGCCGCCGCCGCACGGTCTTGCCGTCCGTGAACTGCCATAGGTAGTCGCTGAAGGAGGTCTTGGATGTCTGCATTTGCACATATGCCTCGGCATTGGCGATGAAGGCGTTCACCTTGAGTTTATTTCTGATGATGCCTGGATCCTTGAGCAGGCGGCGGCGCTTGGCCGCGTCGTACCGGGCCATTTTGTACGGATCGAAATCGTCGAAGGCACGCCGATAATTGTCGCGCTTGCGCAGCACGGTGCTCCAGCTGAGGCCTGCTTGGGCCCCTTCGAGGCACAGCATTTCAAACAGATGCCGGTCATCGCGGACCGGCCTGCCCCATTCGTCATCGTGATAGGCGACGTACAGCGGATCGTGGGGACACCAGGCGCATCGCAGCTTCCCGTCGCTATGCCGCTGCGCCTTCAGTTTGCGGCGATCGGTCATGGCCATCGACCGCGATATGCCGATTGGATGCGCGCGCGCCGGTGCTACTTGGTCGTCTTGGCGGATTTGGCCGTGCCCTTGCGCGGCTTCGCGGCGATGACTTCGATCTCGACCAACGCGCCCTGAGCCACCAGGGCTGCGATCTGTACGGCGCTGCGGGCCGGCTTGTTGGGTTGCTCGGGCGTGCCGAAGAATTTCTTGTAGCCCGTCATGAAGCCCTCGAAGTCCAGCTTGTTGGTGGCGGGATCGGCGACCAGGAACGCGGTCATTTTTATCACGTCGCCCATACCCAACCCCAGCCGCTCGAGTGTGCCCTTGATCGCGGTGAGCGAATTGGTCGCCTGGGTTTCCATGTCCCCATACGCGGCGGTGCTGCCCTTGGGGGCATCCTTGTTGATCATGGGCGGCACGGCGCCGCTCAGGTAGTAAAGATCCGTGCCGGCACTGACCGAAACGGCTGCGGATATCGGAAATGGATTGTTGTCCGCAAGGGGCAGGCGCGACACCTGATCCGCCGCGCTCGCCGGACGGATGCAAAGCAACGCCGAGGCAAACAATGCCGCTCCCAACGCAAGCCCTCGGCGACTGTCGAATTTCATCGGCTCATCCCTTAAGTTACCCAAGCGACGGAGCATGGCAAGCCCCAAGGCTTCATGTCCATCGTTTTTTTTGAATCAGCCGTGCAGCCGCACCGCGTGGCGGTCCTTATAGACGAGTTCGATGCGCTCGACGCCATGTGTGCGCCGCGCGGTACTGCGAATTTCGTGCATCAGTTTCAGCAACACCCGAGTATTCAAATCCGGCGCGGCAGGGTTGCGAGGTTCGACGCCGAGATGCAGCACGGCGAAACGCTCGTGGGCCGATCGCACGAACACCGCCACGCCCAGCAATCGGCCCGCCGAGGACAGCGCGAATAATGTTTGCACGCCGTCGATGTCTCCCACCCGCACCCGCAGGCAGCCTTCGTGCTCGTGAATCTCGGGCACCCCGTACGTATCTATGGATTGCTGAATGCCGAGCCTGACGCGGTGCTGATTGATGTTGAAGAAAAGCAGTTGCTCGAGCGCGGGACGCTGTTCGAGGGCCAACTTTGATGTTATGTCTATTGAGACGCCCAATACTGTCCCCGAGAGGCCCGGCCTGAATGAGAATCCGGTCACAGAATGACACTGACGCACTGCAGCAGATTTCGTCGGCCGCTTGAGAGTACGTATCGTATAGCGTCGCTGCATGAATGACACTAGGCTAGAAGGGGCAGAACGGCGTCTGCTGCACTGCGATTGCCGCGAGCTTCCGTTTTACGACCCTATTGACGAGGATTGAATGGCGCTTGCCACCGACGACGATACGCTGCAGTTCAGCTTTGCCAGCGATATCGTCGAGCTGGTCGTGTTGACCCGCGACGAAGTGTTCTTGCAGACCATGCGCGAGGCCGTCGGCGCCGCCCGGCGCCTTTGGCACGTGCTGTCCGCGGAAAAGGTCAGCGACCTGCTCGTCGCCGGCGAGGTCGGCATCGTCGTGCTCGACGTCGCCACCATGTCCCAGGCGGCCAACGTCTTCGTCGCGCAAATCAAGCGGCAATTTCCCGAGTTGGTGGTGGTGGTGGCGGGAAGCCGCGACGCTGAACTGGCTCTTGCAGGGTTGATCAGCGCGGGAACGGTGTACCGCTTCATCCACAAGCCCGTGTCCCCGGGGCGCGCGCGATTGTTCGCCGAGGCGGCAGTGCGCAAATACGGCGAACAGCGGCTGCGCAGCGTCGTTCCCGAGCGCCATGTGCCGCGGCGCAACTATCTTGGCCTGGGCGCCGCCGCGGTGGTGTTGGCCGTGATCGGCGGGATGGTCTGGACTCTGCGGGGGGGATCCCCTCAGCAGTCGGCCGCCCTGGCATCAGTCGAGGCCGGCGGGACCTCCTTGCATGCCGCTTTGCTGTCGCGGGCGGCAGCTGCGCTGGCGGCCGATCGGCTGACTGCACCTGCGGGCGACAACGCGCTGGAACTGTACCTGCAGGCGAGCGCGCAGAGCCCCGCCGACCCACTCGCCCGCGCCGGCCTCGCTGACGTACGCGACCGGCTGTTGGCGCGAGCCGAAAATGCCCTGTTGGCAGAACGATTGAATGAGGCCGAGGCCGCCATCGAAACCGCGCGTTGGGCGGGCGCCGAAAGCGGACGCATCGCATTTTTGAGGGCGCAGCTCGCCAAGCTCAAGGATCAAGTCAGGTCCGCCCAGGCCGCAGCACGCAGCCGCGCGGCCGGCAAACCGTAACTGGAATCCTCAAGCGGCGGAGCTGTGCGCCCTGTCCGCGGCGGTTTCCTGCACCAACGCGCCGATTTCCGCTCCCCACCAACAGCTCGGGTGCGTACGCAGTGGTCGTTGTCATGAATTGAATTCGGGTCGCCGTGGGCGGCGCTATTGTGTGCCCGAAGCGGGCATGAATTACAAGCACTAAATCGCTGCGGAGCGTGCGGCCGCCGCAGGGAACGCGGGCGCCGCAGGGAATTGGTCAGCTATCGCGATCGGTTTGACTTGCGAGCGCTTCTCTGTCACGGCGTTTACGCTCCGCGATTTCCTCGCGATCCACGACGACCGTGCGCGGCGCCTTGATGCCGATGCGCACCTGGGCCCCGTTGATCGCCATCACCGTCACTTCAACGTTTTCACCGATGCGCAGAGTCTCGCCGGCGCGACGCGTAAGAATGAGCATGCCGAAATATACGCACCGAAGACGCCGCGTTCCTATGAGCAATTCCTTGATGTCGTTGTAGGATCTCGCTGACCGCCGGCGGTGAGAGGCGGCGATGGCGTTATCCGGTTCGCACGGTGCAGCATGACTCATGGAGAAACTCATGAAACACGATGCATCGACCCGTTGCCGTCCCGCATTGTTCCTCGTCGCCATTTTGATGTGTGGAGGCGCTTACGCCGATGACGCCGCTGTTCCGGCTCCGGCCCCCGCGCCTGCGCCGACCCCGCCCGCCGCCGCGAATGCCGCGGCACCCGCGCCCTCCAGGCATCGGCTGATGAAAGACTGCATGGCAAGGGAGAAGGCGGCCGAGAGCGGTAAGCCGAAGTACGAGCTCACCCAGGACTGCAAGGATATTACCAAGGCGGAAAAGCAGAACGTCGATGCGGACAAGAAGCAGGCGGACAAAGCGGCCGCTGACAAACCGGCGCAGCCTCAAGGACCGTGAGGCCGAACGAGGTGAGGCCGAACGGCGCTACACGCCCTGAGGCCTTGGCGACGGTTCCGAGACCGCCCAGTTGCTGACGGTGGCTTCGTAGACCGCCAATTCCTCGAGAAGGTCTTCGAGCGGCTGTGCCCTGCCCATGGCGAAACCCTGCCCGTAATCCACGCCGAGATCCGCCATGCGAACACGCAAAGCGTCGGTCTCGACGTATTCGGCGATGGTTTCCATGCACATGACTTTCGCGAGTTGCGCGATGGCCTTGATCATTGACTCCGAGCGCGCGTTGCCGAGAGCATCGCGCACGAAGCTGCCGTCGATCTTCAGGTAATTGACCGACAAGTCCTTCAAGTACGCCAGTGAACTGACGCCGGTACCGAAATCGTCGAGCGCGAATTGGCAGCCCAGATTCTGCAGCACGCGCATGAAATTCTGCGCCTTCGCGAGGTTGCCGATGGTTGCCGTCTCCGTCAGTTCGAAGCACAGCACGCCGGGCGGCACGCCGGTCTCCTTGATCTTGTCGGTGACGAACGGCAGGAACGATTCATCCTGCAGCGACTGTCCGGACAGATTGATGGCGAATCGAGCGCCTTCCCCCCCGGCCGTCTTGATGTGTCGGCCGAGCAGCTCGCACGCGTGCCGTACCACCCAGCGATCCACCGTGGGCATCAATTGATAGCGCTCCGCGGAGGAGAGAAATTTTCCCGGCGGAATGATCTCGCCGCGGTCGCCGAGCATGCGGATCAGCAGCTCGAAACGCGGCCGGCCATAATTCGCCCGCAGCGGTAGAATGGGCTGCGCATCCAGCCGGAACTTGTCGTTTTCGAGCGCATCGCGCAGCTGGCCGATGACCATGATGTCCGTATGGCGGCGGATGATGCTGTGGTCGGAATCCTGGAATATCTCGACGCGGTTACGGCCGCGGTCTTTCGCGGCCTTGCAGGCAATTTCCGCCGTCGCCAATGCGTGCGCAAGCGGGTTGTCCGAACGCGCTATGGGCGCGACGCCCAGGCATACCGATACCTCGAAGGAACCTTGGCCGGCGCGCGGCACGATGGCCGCGACGGCGGCGCGTATCTGCTCCGCGGACACCTGCGCGGCGTCCATGCTCGAATTGGGTATCAGAGCAGCCAGGCGGTCCCCCGAGATGCGCGCTGACAGCGCGCCCGGAGGCAGCGATTTGGCCATGCATTCGGCCACGCTCACGATCACGTCGTCGCCGACATGCATGCCGAAGGTCTCGTTGATGACGTGCAGCCGATCGATGTCGAGATAAAGAATCACATGGTCGCCGCGGGTGCCCGCGGGACCGAGCAGCGCCTTCGCCTGGCGCTCGAAGGCCTGACGGGTCATGAGGCCGGTGCTCGAATCGTACTGCGCCTGGATGATGCTGGTCGCGCGCTTGGCGAGCATCTCGGCGATGCGGGTTTGCTGCACGTCGAAGTCCGCCGCGCTCGGCGGATTGAACATCGCGAATACACCCATGACGCGTTCGGAGCGGTGGCGGATCGGGCAGGCGAGAATCTTGTAGGGCGCCGCGACCACGCTGGCCACCTTGGAAATGTGATTGACCACGATGATGCGCTGCTGCAGCTGCATCCACGCCATGAGGTGATGCTGGGCGCGCTTCAGTGCCTCAGGCGCCATCGGCTGGCCGCTGCGCGTCAACGACAAGGAAATATTCTTGTCGGGAACCCAGAGCGCGGCGAGCGCGCACCCGGCCCGCTCCAGGCCGGTTTTCAAGATCAAGGAGAATTCGTCGGCGTCGCTGGCCGCCTCGGACTGCTTGGAACTCATCTCCAGCATGAAATCCAAATCACGTTCGCGTATATCGAGATCGCGTTCGCGCGAGCCCAGCTGCAGGCGCAGCCCCATCTCGCGCCTCAGGCATTCGAGGGCCGGCTGCACCAGCTGCCGCACCGTCTGCAGCGGCCGCGGTTCTATCTGGGTCCCGGATAAACGCACCACCAGACTGATAACGCCCAACAACTCGATCCGCTCGCCGCGCACCGCAAACGAGTAGACCGCCCGATCCGCATCGACGGTGTGCGCCACGCCGGCGAACTCGCTGTCGTCCGTCAGGGCGTTCGCAATCGCGTCCTTGATGATCCCCGGTTCATCGGACATGTTCCAGTCGTCGGAGGCCCACATCAGGTTGGCGAGACCGTCGTGCACGACGACGCTTCGCATGCTCGGCATGAGCATTCGCAGAAGACGGCCGTAAGGATCGAAGGACGCATCCACCGACGGACGAACCACGGCGTCGGACTTGATGCTCAGCACTGAGGCCATGGCGTCACGTTTTTGGATCGGAAATTGAAATTCGGATACACGCAGCAATGTGCTGCAATCGGCCCGTGGTATAAATGACGAGCGTCGCAGTTCAACGCAACATTTGTTAAGCCGGTGCGGCGCCGAGCGAGCCATCCTCGGGCATTGACATTATTTCGGCTCTCTTTGTGATGCGCTTCGCGCTTTACGATTTCCGGCGGCTGGCGTGGGCGAGAATGCCGAGCAGGCTGCGGCCGCCGGGTATTCTCACCAGCAGAAACACGCGCCGCCAAAAGCGCCGTGCGCGCGCGTCGAAGTGCGCCAAGGGCAGCGCGGCATACAGGTTGCGCGCGGGTTCGTGCACGATCGCGCTCGCCGCCTCGACCGTGGCCACTCGCCCGGCGGCTGACATCATCGTCAGCAGCACGCGTTGCCCCTGCCACTCGATGCCGAGGTCGTGCAGCGTCGCGCCGCAGGTCTGCGCGCTGCGCGAATCCGCGCCGACGACGATGATCTCGGTTTCATGAGGATCCTTACGCGTGATGCGCCACGTCAGATCGCCCGCGAAGCGGGCCCTCGAGGCGCCTGAAAAATTGCGTCGCATCTTTGTTGCCATTGCTTCATTCTACTGCACCGAAATGAACGCCCCCATCGATCTCTTGCCCGGCCAGGCCTTGAGCTCCAGCGGCCGCCCCCGCCTCGATTATCGTGCGGTCGGCGCGCTGGCGTTTCCGTTCATGATGAACAGCGCGGTGCAGGCGGTTCTGAATGCCACCGATACCTGGTTCATCGGCCGCCTGTCGCCCGACGCGACGGCGGCGATCGGCGCGGTTTATTGGCCCGTGCTGGTGTTCGTGATGCTGCTCGGCGGTGTCGGCATGTCGGTGCAGACCTTCGTCGCGCAGGCCTTCGGCGCCGGACGCTTCACGCGCGCCGCGCAAGTCACCTGGACGGCGCTCTGGGCCTCGCTGTTCACGGCGCCCCTGTTTTTGGCGCTGGCGCTCGGAGGAGCGCGGCTCTTCGGACCGTTCGGCATCGCGCCGCGCACCTTGAGCTTGTCGTTGGCCTATTGGTTGCCGCGCATGCTCGGCGGCCCTCTCGGCGTGGCGCTCTGGTCCTTGCTCGGTTTCTTCAACGGCATCGGGCGGCCGAACACGACGCTGCGCATCGTGGTTGCCGTGGCGGTCGCAAACGCACTGCTAAATCAATGGTTCATGTTCGATCTGGATCTCGGCGTCGCCGGCTCCGCATGGGCCACCGACACGGCGCAGCTGCTCGGGGTCGCCGCCGCATTGACCACGTTCGTGGCGCCCGCGATACACGCGCGCTATCGATCGCGGTTCACTTGGCGCCTGCGTGCGCGGCCGCTGCGCCAGCAATTGCAGCTGGGATTTCCAATCGGACTTCTGAGCGCCGCCGACATTTTGGGCTTCGCGCTGTTTCAACTCATGCAGGTACGCCTCGGCACGATCGACGGTGCCTCCTCGCAAATCGTCATGATGCTGACGTCGATCTGCTACATGCCGGCCGTAGGCATCGCAATGGCGGGTACCACCTTGGTGGGACAGGCGATCGGCGCGGGAAGACGCGATTGGGCGGCCACCGTGGGCAACGGCATCATTCTCATGGCAGTGCTTTACATGGGCACCATAGGCGTGCTGCTGGCGGCGGCGGGGCCGTGGGTCGTGCCTTTCTTCGCCAACTCTCTCGATCCCAATTCGGCCGCGGTGATCGCGCGCGGCTGCGTGCTGCTGTGGATCGCCGCCGGCTATCAGCTGTTCGATGGCTTGAACATCAGCGCCGGCGGCTGCCTGCGCGGCGCCGGCGATGTACGGCTACCGGCCATGATGGTCCTCGCCTTATCATGGTTGCTGTTCATACCCTTGGCGCACAGTTTATCGTTCGCGCCGCACCAGGGTTGGGTCGATTGGCTGCCGCAGTTCGGATACGGCGCGGTGGGCGGGTGGTTCGCTGCATTGATCTATATTCTTTGTCTCGGAATGATGCTGTTCCTGCGCTGGTACTCGGGTGCCTGGCGCCGCATCGCACTCGCGTTGGGCTGAAGTCTTTGCTCCGGCGCTTATTTCTCATCTGTCTATGCGCAAGTCCCGCGTTGGTATGCGGTGCCGGCCTGCCCCCCGCGGTATCGCGAACTCTGGCGGCGCAGCAGCTGCCCGCCGGTGCCTTGAGCGTCGTAATCCTGGATCCCGACAACGGCCGGGTGGTCGTGAGCCAGCTGCCCGACACGCCGCGCAGTCCGGCGTCCACCATCAAAACGGTGACGACCTTTGCGGCTCTCGACATGCTCGGCCCCACATTCACGTGGCATACACGCGCCTCCATCCGCGGCACGCTGGCGGGAGGGGTGCTCGATGGCGATTTGGTTCTGCAGGGCGGCGGCGACCCTTACATAACGCTCGAACGCTGGTGGAGCTTTGCTCAGAGTTTGCGCGCGAAGGGACTGCGCGCGATTCACGGCGACATCATCATCGACAATACCGCCTTTTCGCTGCCGCCCGAGGATCCGGCTGCGTTCGACGGCAAACCCAACCGCTCGTACAACGTGCTGCCGGATGCACTGATGGTGAATTTCCAGTCGATCGAATTCAGGCTGACCGCGAATGCCGATACGCGCGAGGTGGAAATCAACGCAGTTCCCGCACCGTTCAATCTGGTCATCGACAACCACATTCGCTTCGCCGCCGGCCGCTGCACCGCGAGTTCAGGCAGGGTGGACTTCAAGGTGGCTTCGGAGGCTTGGGATCGCGTCGAGTTCAGCGGCGCCCTGTCGCCCGATTGCGCCGAGCGCAGCTTCAGCCGCGTGCTGCTCAAATCCGCTAGCTATGCATACGGCACGTTCGTGCAGTTGTGGCGGGAACTGGGAGGCGAGTTCACCGGAAAGCTGCGCGTCGAGCAGAGTCCTGCGGACGCCAAGCCGTTCTCGACCTTCGATTCCCTGACCTTGGCCGAGATCATCCGGCTCACCAACAAATTCAGCAGCAATCTCATGGCGCGGCATCTGCTGTTGACCGTCGGCTCGGAGCGTTTCGGCGCTCCTGCCACTCTGGAAAAGGGCGCCGCGACGCTGGCTGAATGGGGCGCCGAGCGTGGCTTCGATCTGCAGGGCTTGGACATCGACAACGGCTCGGGGCTGTCGCGCAGCACGCACATCTCGGCCCTGCAGATGGCGAGGATACTGAGCGCGGCCTGCCGCAGCCGCTTCGCGCCCGAATTCATGGCGTCGCTGCCGCTGGCCGGCCTCGACGGTACGTTGCGCTCGCGAATGAAAAGCAGCCCCGCCGGCGCGGTCCGGCTCAAAACCGGCCACATCGACGGCGTCAGCGGCGTCGCCGGCTACGTCACTCCGCCGAGCGGCAAGCTGTACGTGCTGGTGTCGCTGGTCAACAGCCCGCGCGCCGACGTCGGCGCCGCCGAGCCCGTGCACGCGGCGCTGGTGGCGTGGATGCTCGAGGACTTGTAGCGCTTCAGGCGCGCTCCATGTCCCAAAGTATCGCGGCCACATCCTTGCGCAGCCAGACCCCGAATCCCACGTAGTTGAACGCCTTGCCGAGGCGCCGTCGGTACCACGCGCCGCTGCGCAGGTGCACGGCGCGATCCGTGCGGCTGCGGTCGCAATTCTCGAGCCAATCCTCGCGCGTCAACGCCGAAACGTACAGGGCGGCGCGCGTGAGCCGCGCCATGTTGCCGATGGCGCGCGCCGCTGCCTCGTCATCGAGATACTGCAGCACGTCGTAGCACACCAAAAGATCGAACGGCTTGCGCGCGGCGTAGTCGACGACCGAACCTTGCCGCCAGCCGTAGCGCCGGCACAGGTACTCGCTGAGTTCCAGTCCCGTATAGCGCGCGCGCGGCAGCGCCGCGGCGAACGGCCCGCGCAGCAGTCCCATGCCGCAGCCCGCATCGAGGATGCTGCGGATGGGAATCTGCAGGTGCCTGAGGAGCGCGGCGATCAGGGCGGCGCGATTGCGCATCTCGCTTAAGGTCACCACCCGCGTCTTGGGATCGAGGTAGAACTTGCGGAAATAGGCGGCCCCGAAACCGTGCGAGGGTTGCGATACACTACGCCGCGCCGCCTTCGACGCAATTTTCACCGGCGATTTTTTCGAGGTTGGATGCATGTCTTACTTCCGCATCATAGTGATATCGCTGCTTCTATGCGCAGCGAGTTCCTTTGCCGCCGGCCCGGAAATCGAGTCCCGGACGGCGTCGATGCAGCACATGCGGGGATTCATGCCGCTGCATTGGGATGCCAGGAAGGGCCGGCTGTACCTGGAGATTCCGCATCTCGACGCGGACTTCCTGTATTTCAATTCCCTGCCTTACGGCGTCGGGTCGAATGATCTGGGCTTGGATCGCGGGCAGATTTCCGAGCCGCGCATCGTGCGCTTCGAGCAGGTCGGGGCACGGATTCTGCTCGTGCAGCCCAATCAGTTCTTCCGTAGCTCGGCCGCGGATCCTGCCGAACGCCTGGCCCTGCGCCAGTCATTCCCGGAATCGGTGCTGGCCGGCTTCAGCGTCGAGGCTCAAGGCGCCGACGGCGCGGTGCTGGTGGACGCCACGGACTTCTTCGTTCGCGACGCGCACGACGTGCTTGCCGCGCTGACGCAGGCTAAGCAAGGCGCCTACAAGCTGGATGAGAAGCGTTCGGCCATCGCGGTCGAGGGCACGCGCGTCCTGCCGAAGAACACCGAAGTCGAGGTGTTGCTCACTTTCGCCACCGATGCCCCCGAACATGGTTCCATCGTGGCGGATGTGGCTCCGGATCCGCACGCGCTGACCGTGCACGAGCACCATTCCTTCATGGAACTGCCGGGTCCCGGATACACACCCCGCCGCTTCGATCCACGATCCGGATATTTCGAGCTCACGTACCGCGACTATGCCGCGCCGCTGGGAGCGCCATTGAATCAGCAGTGGATCATGCGCCATCGCCTGATCAAGAAGGATGCCTCATGCACGAATGCCTGCGTTGCGGCCGAGCCCATCCAGTACTACGTGGATCGCGGCGCTCCTGAGCCCATCCGCGGCGCGCTGGTCGAAGGCGCTCGCTGGTGGGATCAGGCGTTTCAAGCCGCCGGCTGGGCGCCGGGGACATTTCGTGTGGACATTCTTCCCGAGGACGCGGATCCCATGGATGCTCGCTTCAACATCATCCAATGGGTACACCGCTACACCCGCGGATGGTCCTACGGCCCCTCGATCTCGGATCCTCGCACCGGCGAGATCATCAAGGGCAACGTGACCTTGGGCTCGCTGCGCGGCCGTCAGGACTATTTGATCGCCACCGCGCTCTTGTCGCCCTACGTGACCGGCAAGGTTATCAAGCCCGAGAGCGATCCGATGCTGGCCATGGCGCTGGCGCGGACGCGGCAACTTGCGGCTCATGAGACCGGCCACACCTTAGGGCTGGCGCATAACTTCGCCGCCAGCGCATTCCCGCATGCTCCGGATGAATCGGTCTCGGTCATGGACTATCCGCATCCCTGGATCATCCTGAACGGCGATGGCGTGCCGGACCTCGCCCACGCCTATGCGGTCAATATCGGCCGCTGGGACAAGGTCGCGATCGACTACGGCTACCGCCAATTCCCCGCCGGCGTCGACGAGCGCGCCGGACTCGACGCCATCTTGAGCGACGCCACGAAATCCGGCCTGTACTTCATTTCCGATGAAGACGCACGGCCGCCGGGCAGCGCACATCCCAACGCGCATCTATGGGACAACGGGCCCAACGCGGCCGAGGAATTGCTGCGCATCATGAAGGTCCGCGCCGCCGCGCTGGCGCGCTTCGGCGAGAACGCGATTCCGATGGGTGCGCCGCTGGCGCAATTGGAGGACACGCTGGCGCCGCTGTATCTGATGCATCGCTATCAGACCGAGGCGGCCATCAAGGAAATCGGCGGGCTCGATTACCGCTTCCAATTGCGCGGCGATGGCCAGATGAACTCCGCAATCGTCGATGCCGCGGAACAGAGAAAAGCGCTGCGCGCGGTCTTGGGCACCCTCTCTCCGGAAGCCCTGACGTTGCCCGAGACCCTGCTCAAGATACTGCCGCCCAGGCCGCCGGGCTTGGAACGCACGCGCGAATCGCTCGCCTCATCGACCGGACTTACGTTCGATCCGATCGCGGCCGCGGAGAGCGCCGCGGATCTGACCTTGGCGGTGCTGTTCGAGCCGCATCGCGCCGCGCGGCTGATCGAATACAATGCCCGGGCCGGCGCCAACCCCTCTCTCGGCGAGGTGATCGAAGGCGTGTTGGCCGTGAACCGCCCCTCGCACCGCCAAACCGGCAGCGGCCAAGGCCTGTTTGCCGAGGTTCAATCCGCGGTGTACGCGCGCAGCGTCGAAGCGCTGCTGAGGCTGGCGGCATATCCCAAGGATTCCTCCGCGGTGCGCGCCGTCGTGTTGAGCAAACTCGATCAGGTGAAGCAACGCTCCGATCCGAACTCGGCAATGGAAGCCTACCTCATTTACCGAATCGATCGGTTCCTCGAGGATCCGGAGAAGTTTCAGCCGGCGCCGCCCGTCGAAGCGCCGCCCGGCATGCCCATCGGCGATGACTAGCGGTACGCGCCCCGCTTGCTCATCGAGTCGTAGGCATCGGCGAGTCCGAGAAGAGAATCGCCGCACCGGGTCCGCGTCGAAGAGCCGTGCATCAGAGCGAGCATCTGCGGTTCGAGAGCGGCAAGACGGCGGATCGTCCACGCGGTTGCACCCGACAGCGCAGTGGCATGAAACATCTGCTCCGCAGCGAGCGCGGGCCCAACAATATCATCCTCAGTAAGCGCCAGTCCGTCGCCGGTGTGGGCAAATAGGTCGCCACAAAAAAGCGTCTTGGTCGTTTGCTCAAAAATGACCCGCGCTTCCCAGTTGTGCGGAACGTGTGGCGTATCGATGTGCCGAACCTGCTTGCCACCGAGATCAATGACCTCGCCGTCGGCCAGCTTGCGCGGCGGTCGATCGCACAAGTCGTCAAGCGAAACCATACAGCCGACGGCACCGTGTGCGACTTCGGCGCTTGGCGCGGCAGCGAGGAATTCGTTCATTGCACCGCATTCGTCGGACTCCACGTGTCCAAAGGTGATCCAGCGGAGTCGCTTAAGCGGAATGATACGGGCAATGGCCTGCGACACGAGAGGGAACAGGCGTCGCGGGCCAGTGTGAAAGAGGAGCGGATCGTCAGCATCGACGAGAAACTGATTGAACGTGAAGCCGCCAGGCGCTGCCTCGGGTACGCACGTTGACAAGCGGAAGATGCGATCGGCTATCTCATAAGTATTAGTTTGCATGAGGCATTTTCCCTTTTGTTGCAGCAGGGTAGAAATGGTATTCCGTCATGGCGGGTCGACCTTCGGCGTGGCCGCGGAACAATTCAATTCGTTGTCATCAACGTGGAGGTGCCTCGGTAAAGTAAACCTCGCCGCTTAAGACCTCAGCGCTGCCGTCCGGGGCCCACCAGAACCATATCGCACGGAGCGTTTCTGATCCTTTGTTGACCATTCGGTGGGGAGTGTGTGCTGCGTGATAAATGGCGACGCCCGGTCGGGCTGTGAAGGTCTCCTCGCCCACGGTCCACTCAGCCTCGCCGGCAGTTACGAAGTACAGCTCCGGAGCCGGGTGTGCATGCGCCGGATAATACCCGCCCCCATCCAGCTCCAATATCCCCATGACCACATCCTTTTGCGGAATGCCACCGACCCAATGTGCCCCGTTTCCAACCAGCGACTTCCACCGACATGTGCGTCGCAAGTCGTCGGGGTAGTGCGGCGAGACTTGCCATCCTGCCTGATCCGCCGCCGTATGAACCGGCGACCCTGGCTGTGTATTCATAGGTATTGCCCCGAGTGTTGTACGACAGCAGGACTATACGAAATCCGGTCGAGCGACGCGACGTTCATCTTGAACCAAACTTTCGCCCGAAAAGCCATTCGATGCCTGCTCGGTAGGAATTTGTGCTATCAGCGGAGTGGGTGCCGCCCTCTATGTTCACGGTCTTTATTGTCCATGGGCCGTCGGTGACAGCCTCCCAGCGCTTGAACCATTTCACGGCTTCCTCTTTCAACGGGGGCCGATCACGAGTGCCGCTGGTGACAACGAGACCCAGATCGCGGGCGACAGGTGCTCGCTTATCGCGATCCCCGCGAACCCCAACTCGTTCAATTCGGGCCCTGGGCGTTTCCCGGCAGTCCCGCGTGGCCGAAGATTATGAATTGGTGGTTGAAGCACACACGCGGCGCCAAAACTCCGAATTGGGATATCGCTTTTCGCGCCGACGTGGAGGGCCGGCCGGGCCTGATTTTGGTCGAGGCTAAGGCCAACGTCCCGGAACTTAAGTCGGAAGGTAAGGCCCCTGGACAGAATCCTTCCCACCATTCCCGTGAGAATCATGAACAGATCGGCGAGGCTATCGCGGAGGCTGCGGTGCGAAGAACTCGACCATCCCTTGAGCCTCCTCGAGGTGTGCATCAAACTACGCCCTCGTCTCGGCAATCACTTGAGCACGGAAGGTGCCGTCGGCAAGCCTTCGCTCGCTTGTCAAACCCCTAGTGTCGGTGCTTAGTTGCTATGCAGCATGATTATCGACTGAAATAGCGTCGGCGATCAGGCATCTTCCGGCGGATTTGGGAGATGAACACACAGAATTGATGCGTGTTGAGAGGAGCATCCGACGAGTTATAGGAGCTCGCTCGATGCACCAATACCTGCTTCACTGCACCAAGATCTGGGACCCGGCCGTCAGAGACGCGCCGTATGACCTAATTTTCATGGACCGCGGCAATGTTCGGTCCTGCGGCGTTTGCGGCAAGACGAATCCCACCTCTTCCAAAGCGGTCACCTCTCGGTGGCTCGTTTGACGATGAACTCTTGGCGTCCTTCGTTTCAGTCTATTGCACACATTACCTTTGCGGCGGCCGCCGTCGCGATTCTCACGTGCGGTTGGGTGCTTTATAGCGCCGACGCGCGGGCCACAGAATCGACGAGGTGGGTAAGTCACACGCTGGAAGTAATCAAGGCCTTTCACGAGGTCGATGAGCAGCTAAGTCGTGCGGAGTCTGCGCAGCGCGGCTACCTGCTGACTACCTCAGAGTTGTACTTAGGAGAGCGCGAACAGGCGCTCGCAGCGGAACGTGTTGCCGTCATCGCGATTAAGGAATTGACGACCGACAACCAAGATCAACAACGCCGCGTATCGCAACTCGAAAAGCTGAATGCTCAACGCATAGCAATCATGCATGAGAACGAGCGTCTGCTCCAAACGGAGGGCAGCGAGAGTGTGCGCATTCGGCTAGGTGCCGGATTCGGGCGTGCGGCGACCAAAGCGATATATGGCCTCACGAACGAGATGGAGCAGGACGAGATGCGGCTGCTCGAGGTGCGTCGTGCCGCGGAGCGTCAACGTCACGAGAGTACTCAGGTTGCTCTCTTCGCGGCGATGTTCATTAGCGTGGCCGTTCTCATCCCCGGGTATTTGGGATTCATCGTGCAGTCCCGCGCACGCCGTCACGCCGAGCGCAAATTGCTCGACCTGGCTGAAAGCCTGCCCGGAACGGCCTTCCAGGCCCGCTCGGACGCCCACGGCGCCTCGCTGCGCTTCGAATTTGTAAGCGCCTCTTCGCAAGAGCTGTTCGGCATCGCGCGCCAATCGGTGATTCAAAACGCAGATCTCATCTGGGCTTGCGTTCTGGAGGAAGACAGAAGGGCAATCGCCGCTGCAGTGGAGAACTCGGCGCGAACACTCAAGTCTCTTCGCCACGATTTTCGCATTAACCGCGCGGCCGGCGAGACCCGATGGATACGATGTCGCGCATCGGTACGCAGGGAACCTGACGGGAGCATCCTCTGGAATGGCTATTGGGATGACATTAGCGACCAAAAGCTACTAGAACAATCACTTCACGACGCAAAAGAAGCTGCTGAAGCGGGCAATCGGACGAAGAGCATTTTTCTAGCGACGATGAGCCATGAGATCCGCACGCCCATGAACGGCGTGCTCGGCATGCTCGAACTCTTGAGCCTCACGACGCTCGACGCCGAGCAGCGGACGACGCTTGAAGTAGTGCGCGAGTCCGGCAAATCGTTGCAGAGAATCATTGATGACATCTTGGATTTCTCCAAGATCGAGGCGGACAAGCTCGAGGTGCGCCCGACGGTTGCGTCCATCGCATCAACGGTTAAGGCAGTGAGCAACATCTTCTCTGGCAACGCGAGCAGCAAACACGTTGATTTGACGTGCTATATCGACCCGCAAATCAGCCCGGCGCTGTTGGTCGATCCGGTGCGGTTGCGCCAGATTCTCAACAATTTCGTCAGCAACGCGCTGAAATTCACCGAAAAAGGGCGCATCGACATTAAGGCGGAACTCGTAGGAAGGGCCGATGGAGAGGAGCGTGTGCGTTTCTCGGTCGCCGACACGGGAATTGGTATATCGGAAGAAGATCAGGCTCGGCTATTTCAGCCCTTTGTTCAAGCGGCGGCCGAGATCACGCCCCGTTTCGGGGGCACCGGTCTTGGGCTAGCGATTTGCCAACGGCTTGCAGAGATGATGGGCGGCTCAATCGACATGGTGAGCGAGGTGGGGGTGGGGACCACCATGACCCTCGAACTGTCCCTGCCTATCGCCAATTCGAAGGACTTGCCCGAAGTGGATCCAGTCGGTCCTCCGGACTTCTTGCGCACCGCCATGATGCGCCGCCGGGCGCCAGACACTGCGAGCGCCGAGGCCGAGGGGACACTGGCGCTGCTCGCAGATGACCATCCGACTAATCGCTCTCTGATCGTGAGCCAGATCAATTTGCTCGGTTATGCCGCCGAGAGCGCGGAAAACGGGATCATCGCGTTGGAAAAGTGGAAATCCGGCCGTTTCGGTATCCTGATTACTGATTGCAACATGCCGGAGATGAACGGCTACGAACTGACGCGTCGCATCCGTGAACTCGAAGCCAAGCAGGGCGACAAGCGTATTCCGATCATCGCGTGCACGGCGAACGCCCTAGGGGGGGAGGCGGAAATCTGCTTTGCTGCCGGCATGGACGATTATCTTGCGAAGCCCGTCCAATTGACTGACCTGTCAAAAAAGCTCGATCACTGGTTACCGATCGCCCGGCCGGCTGCACCGCTAGATCGGTCCGCGCTTGCCAGTCTCACGGGCGGCGATGTCGCGGCGGAGCGCGAAATCCTGATGGACTTCCGGCGAGTGAATGAGGAGGACGCCGCCATGCTGAGGCGCGCCATCGACGGGTCGAATATTCCTGAAGTCACTACGGCGTTCCACCGTATCAAGGGTGCGAGCAAGATGATTGGCGCCATGGGGCTCGCCGCGGTCTGTGAGCGTCTGGAGCACGCCAGCCGCGCCGAGGACTGGCTGACAGTCCGGGCCAACATGGGAGCATTTGAGCATGAGCTGGAACGGCTAAATCACTACTGCGAGGAGGACCGGTGGGCCTCAGCGAGCTGAAGTTCCTGGCGGTTGAAGACCACGAGTTTCAGCGCGGAATGTTGTTGAAGATGCTTGCGCGTCTGGGCGCCACGCAGGTGTCAACGGCTGCGGACGGCTATGCGGCGCTCGAGATCGTCATGTCACCGGGTGCGGCGATCGATATCATCATCAGCGACCTCGACATGCCGGGCATGGACGGTCTTGAATTTATGCGCCATGTGGGCGAAGCGCGCATTCCGGTGGCAATTATCCTCGCCAGTGCCTTGGAGAGCGTGCTGCTGGACTCGGTCGAGACGATGACCCGGGCGTACGGTGTGAAAATCTTAGGGGTCATCCAAAAACCGATCACGCCGGAGAAATTGGCCGCATTGATTAAACTTCATCTCCCTGCGCAGGCAAATCCCAACCTGACCCGGACGGACGCCCCCTCCTTTACCATCGAAGAGATCGTACAAGGGATTAGAAATGATGAGTTCGAGCCCTTCTTTCAGCCCAAGGTGGAATTGGCAAGTGGACGAATCAAAGGCGCTGAAGCGCTAGCTCGCTGGCGCCACCCGCAAAAGGGCATTGTGGGCCCTTACGCTTTTGTTCGGCCGCTCGAGGATCACAACCAGATCGATAAGCTCACCTGGTTGATACTCAGCAAGTCGGTGGATTTCTGTTGTGAATGGCGAACAAAAAGCCAATTGGACGTCAGCGTGTCGGTCAATGTGTCGGCCAAATCGCTGGCCGACGTGAATTTCGCTGATTATGTCACTGAACTTGTAAGACGCAAAAGCCTTGATTGCCGAAACATAATCTTCGAAATAACCGAATCCGCCGCAACCACCGAAATCGGACATTCGCTCGAAAATTTGTCCCGCCTGCGCATGAAGGGCTTCGGATTATCCATTGATGACTACGGCACCGGCTATTCATCGTTGCAGCAGCTTGCGCGCATCGCCTTTACCGAAATCAAGCTGGATCAGTCGTTCATAAAGAACGCCGCCACGCAGCAGGCTGCACGGATCATCCTCGAGTCGACCATCGATATGGCGAAGAAACTCGGTATTGTCACTGTCGCCGAAGGCATCGAGACCGAACAGGATTGGGATTTGCTTCTTGAACTCGGCTGCGACTTGGCCCAAGGCTATCTCATAGCCAAACCGATTGAGTCCCGTGAGTTTCTGACGTGGACGCAGAATCGAACTGGAGTTAACCCGCCATTCGCGGCGTAAATCACTCGGGCTCTGATCCGAAAGCCCTCGGATGTGCAGCCGGAACAGGTCTATTCGACGGTGACGCTCTTCGCGAGGTTCCGCGGCTGATCGATGTCCGTGCCCTTCAGAACGGCGACATGATAGGCAAGCAGCTGCATCGGTATGGCGAAGACGACCGCGGATTGCAGGGCGGTGGCGTGCGCCGGCATCTGGATGACCGTGATGCCCTCCTCGCTGTGCATGCCGGCGTTGGGATCCGCGAACACGATCAGTTTGCCGCCGCGCGCCCGTACTTCATGTAAGTTCGATTTCAGCTTCTCCAAAAGTTCATTGTTCGGAGCCACCGCGATCACCGGCATGTGCTCATCGACGAGCGCCAGCGGTCCGTGTTTGAGCTCTCCCGCAGCGTAGCCTTCGGCATGAATGTAGGAAATTTCCTTGAGCTTGAGCGCGCCTTCGAGCGCGATGGCCTGCAAGGGACCGCGCCCCAGGAACAGCGCGTGCCGCTTGTCGGCGAAGGATTCGGCGAGCTGATGTATGACAGGATCGAGCTTCAGCGTCTTTTCCACGAGACCAGGGAGCTGCAGCAGCTGCGACACCAGATCGCGCTCCTGCGCGGCGCCGGCGCCATGCTTCGCGAGCGCCACCGTGAGCATGGCGAGCGCGGTAAGTTGCGTGGTGAACGCCTTGGTCGAGGCGACGCCTATCTCCGGACCGGCGCGCGTCAGCAACACCAGATCGGATGCACGCACCATGGTGCTCTCGGCAATGTTGCAAACCGTCAGTGTCCCCAGGTATCCCGCTTGCTTGGCGTTGCGCAGCGCCGCCAAGGTGTCGGCCGTTTCGCCTGACTGCGAGATCGTGACGAACAAGGTATCCGGTCCGATCACGGGACTGCGATAGCGGTATTCGCTGGCAATTTCGACGCGCGCCGGAATTCGGCAAATCTGCTCGATGAAATGCGCGGCGATGAGGCCGGCGTGATAACTCGTGCCGCAGGCGGCGATGTGCACCGTTTTGACCTGCTTGAAAATCGCGCTCGCCTTGGGGCCAAAGGCCGCTTCGAGCAGTCTTCCGCCGGCGATGCGCTCCTCCAAGGTCTGCGAGATGGCCAGGGGTTGCTCGTGAATTTCCTTGAGCATGAAGTGCCGATACGAGCCGCGCTCCACCGAGCCCGGCTGTAGATCGCTCTCGAAAATGGCGCGGCTGACCCGCTCGCCCTTGGCGTCGCGGATGATGACCGAAGCGCGCCTGATCTCCGCCACGTCGCCTTCTTCGAGGAACATGAAGCGCCGCGTTACCGGCAACAGCGCGCTGACATCCGAGGCGGCAAAATTCTCCTGCTCGCCCAATCCCACCACGGCGGGGCACCCCTCGCGTGCCATGACCAGGCAATCGGGGTCGGATTCGCTGATGACCGCGAGCGCGAATGCGCCCTGCAACTCGGCCACCGTCTTGCGCACCGCCTCGAACAATCCCGAGGAGGAGGCGAGATGATGGTGAATGCGATGCGCAACCACTTCTGTGTCGGTTTCCGACGTGAATTCGTAGCCCAGGCCCTTGAGCTCCGTGCGCAGCGTCTCGTGATTTTCGATGATGCCGTTGTGCACGATCGCGATGCCGTCGCGGGACATGTGCGGATGAGCGTTCTCGGTGGTCGGCACGCCATGAGTGGCCCAGCGTGTGTGGCCGATGCCGACGGCGCCGCTGATGGGCGCCGCGTCGAGCGATGCCTGCAGGGCTTTGACCTTGCCCACGGCTCGCAGGCGGTGCAGTCGCTGCCGATCGAGCACGGCAACCCCCGCCGAGTCGTAGCCTCGGTACTCCATCCTCCGCAGGCCTTCCATCAATATGGGAACGGCGTTGCCCGCTGCGACCGCTCCGATGATGCCGCACATGGCCTAGCTCCAAAAAAAGGGCGTCTAGTGTGCCCGAGTATCCGGGGAATTCCCAATCTCCTGACCAGCCGCATCGTGCCCTCCTATTCCGGACCGCGGCGGCGCGATGGAGCCGCCCAACGCTTGGAAAAGCGCCGCGGTATCTTCGAGCCGATTGGCGCGGGCTTGAATGCGAGCAATCACGGCCTGCTGGTAGGTTTGCTCGCCGATCAAGAGGGCGACGTAGCTCACCGATCCAAGTTCCAATTGGCGCCGCGCGACTCCCAGACTCTTCTGCGCGGCGCTCTCGGCACGGCTGGCGGCGCTCAGCGCTTGCGCGTCGGTGTCGAGCGCGTGCAGCGAGTCGGCGACGTTTTGGAATGCCGTGAGTACGGCTGATTTGTAATCGGCGCCGGCTTGATCGAGCGCGGCATCGGCGGCACGCATATGATGATAAGCGGTGCCGCCGTCGAGCAGGGTCTGAGTGGCGTTCGCGCCGATGCTCCAGAAGCCCGTGCCGGCCTTGAAAAGTTGACTCATCAGGCTGGCCGTGCTGCCGATGTCGCCGGTGATCGTGAATTGCGGCAGCAGATTGGCGATGGCGACGCCCACATTGGCGGTCGCCGCGTGCAATTGCGCTTCGGCTGCCCGCACATCGGGACGGCGTTCCACCAGCTGCGAGGGCAGGCCCAGCGGCAAGTCTTCGGGCAGCGTCAATTGATCCAGCTCCAGCGTCAACGGTTGGTAGTCGGCCGGAACACGGCCGGTCAAAACGGCCAGCTGATCACGGGTGGTCTCGAGCTGGCGATTCAGCGGCGGCAATGTGGCTTCGAATTGCGCCAACGCAGCTTCCAGCGCGTATACGTCGGCTTCCGCCACCGCACCCAATTCCAGTTCCCGCTTGAGCACATCCAAGGACTGTTGTTCCAAGGCGATCACGCGCTGCGTGGCTTCGATCTGCGCGCGCAGGGCGGCATCTTGGATGGCCGCCGTGACGACGTTGGCGGTCAGGGTCAGATATGTTGCGTCCAGCTGGAAGCGCTGAGCTTCGGCCTGCGCAGCCAGAGACTCCACTTGGCGGCGGTTGGCGCCGAAGATGTCGGGCACATAACTCACGGTCACCTGCGGCGTGAACAGGTTGTACACCGTCGCTCCCGAGGCCAGATTCGGCTGCAGCACGCCGGTGGGATCGCGGTTGCGGGTTGCATCGAAACTGCCCTGCACCAGGGGAAAATAGCTGCCGCGCTGCGCCGCCGTGTTCTCCAATGCCTGGCGCAGCGCCGCTTGCGCCGACAAAACCTCCGGATTGGCGCGCAGCGCCTGCGTGACCAGCTCGTCGAGTTGCGTGCTGCCGAACAACGTCCACCAGTTTCGCGGCACCTCCGCTTCGTTGAGGAATTTCTGCGCGGCACCGGCCGCGCCGGGCGCGGAAGCGGTTTCCTTCGGCAACCCGCCCAAGGTATAGCTCTCGACTTTGGGCGGCGCCGGACGCTTGAAATTCGGACCCACGCACGCCCCGGCCAGCGCGCACAGGCACGCGCCGGGCACCAGCCACGCGCGCCATCGCCGCGGCGGCGCGAGCTTCAAGTGCCTGCCTCTGCAGGCCCGCCCTGGCCGGAGACCTGCGCCCGCGAAAATTTCAAAATCAACACCGGCAGCACCAGCAGAATCAGCACGGGCGCGAGCAGCATGCCGCCGACCACCACTCGCGCCAGCGGCCGTTGTACCTGCGAGCCGATGCCGGTGGAGAACGCGGCCGGCAGCAATCCCACGCAGGCGACGATGCAGGTCATCATCACGGGCCTAAGTTGCGTGCGGCAGGTTTGCAGCATGGCGCTGACTCGATCCAGTCCGGACTCCAGGCTGAGATGGTAGTACGACAGCACGAGAATGCCGTCCATCGCGGCAATGCCGAACAGCGCGACGAAGCCGATGGCGGAGGAAACGCTGAACGGCGTGCCGGTCACCCACAAGGAAAAGATGCCGCCGAGCAGCGCCATCGGAATCACGCTGGCGGCCAGCAGCGCGTCCCTCAAGCTGCCGAAATTGAGGTAAAGCAGCAGCACGATCAGCGCGATCGCCAAGGGCACCGCGACCATCAAGCGCGAGATCGCTTCCTGCAAGTTGCCGAATTCTCCCACCCACTCGAGCCGGTAGCCGCCTGGCAACAGCACCTGCGCCTCCACCGCGCGCTGCGCCTCGAGCACCGCGCCGCCGAGGTCGCGGCCGCGCACGCTGAACTTGATCGGCACGTAGCGCTGCTGCTGTTCGCGGTAGATGAAGGCCGCGCCGGACAGCAGGCGGACGTCGGCCACGTCCTGCAGGGCGATCTGAATGGTCGCGCCCGTGCCGGCGGTCGCGGCAATGGGTATTCGGCGTATGGCATCGAGGCTCTGCCGATAGGGCGCGGCGAGGCGCACGATCATCGGGAAGTGGCGGTCGCTGCTTTCCTCGTACAGGTCGCCCGCGCTCTGGCCGCCGATGGCCGCCTGCACGACCGCGTTGATGTCGCCGGGCGCCAGGCCGTAGCGCGCGGCGCGCACCCGGTCCACGTCGACGCGGATGGTCGGCTGTCCCAAGGAGCGCAGCACCGCAAGATCCGCGATTCCCGGCACTTTGGCCAGAACCGCGGCAATGCTGTCCGCGGTCCTTTCCAAGGTCTGCAGGTCGTTGCCATAGATCTTCACGGAATTCTCGCCCTTCACGCCGGACGCTGCCTCCTCGACGTTGTCCTGAATGTATTGCGAGAAGTTGAATTCGACGCCGGGAAACTGCTCCTGCAGCGAATCGGTCATGTCCTGGGTCAGCTTGTCCTTGTCGATTCCGGCGGGCCACGTATCGAACGGCTTCAGCGGAACGAAGAACTCCGCATTGAAGAAACCGGTGGCGTCGGTGCCGTCGTCGGGCCGCCCATGCTGCGACACCACCGATTCCACCTCGGGATATTTTCTCATCACGCGGCGCATTCCGTTCACGTAGGAATCGCTGTCCTCCAGGGATATGGACTGCGGGAAGGTGGCGCGCACCCAGAGATTGCCTTCCTCGAGCTTCGGCAGGAATTCCAGGCCCAGTGAACGCAGTGCCGCGATCGCGAGCACCGCTACCAGTGCGATTCCGCAAAAGGTGATGATGCGATTGGCCAGCGCGAATTCCAATGCCGGCTGGTAGATGCGGCGCAACCAGCGCACCAACAGCGTGTCCTTCTCCTCGAGTTTGCCGCGAAACAGGATCAGGCTGAGGGCCGGGGCGACGGTGAAGGTCGCGATCAATCCACCGGCGATGGCATATGCATAAGTCTTGGCCATGGGGCCGAAAATATGCCCTTCGATTCCCGACAAGGTGAACAGCGGCACGAAGCCCGCGATGATGATGGCGGCGGCGAAAAATATGGATTGACTGACCTCGGCCGCGGCCACGGAGATGGTGGCCGTCCTGCCGCTGAAGCCGCTGCGCACGCGTATTCGGTGCAAGATGCTGGGGCCCCGGCCGCGCAATGCACGGTCCTCCGCAAGATGCCGATAGATGTTCTCCACCATGATCACCGTGGCATCCACTACCAGGCCGAAGTCGATCGCGCCCACCGACAACAGGTTGGCCGATTCGCCGCGCAGCACCATGAGTCCGATTGCGAACGACAACGCGAATGGTATGGTCATCGCCACGATGACGGCACTGCGCACGTTGCCCAGGAACAGGCACTGCAGGATGAAAATGAGCGCAATGCCCGCGAGCATGTTGCGCAACACCGTGTGCGTAGTAACGCGGATCAGATCGCTTCGATCGTAGATGCGTTCGATGTGTACGCCCGGGGGCAAAATGCCGCTCGCGTTTACCTTGTCGACTTCGGCCTCGACGAGTTTGATGGTGGGAATGCTCTGCGCACCGCGGCGCATCAATACGATGCCCTGGACGATGTCGTCGGTGTCGTCATAGCCCGCGATGCCGAGACGCGGCAGGTTGCCGATCTTCACGTCGGCGACGTCGCTCAACACGACCGGTGCGCCCTGATTCGTGGTGATCATGGTGTGGCGGATGTCGTCGGAGGAATGGATCAGGCCGACGCCGCGCACCACGGCCGATTGCTCGCCGAGATTGACCGTTTGGCCGCCGACGTTGATATTGGCGTTGCCGAGGGCTTGCAGCACCTGCGGCACCGACAGGCCGTAGCCCAGCAATTTGCGTTGATCGATCGCGATGTCGTAGGTCTTCGTCTTGCCGCCCCACCCGGTTACATCGATGACGCCGGGAACCGCCTTGAAACGGCGCTCCAAAATCCAGTCCTCGATCGTCTTCAGATCCATCACGGAATAATCCGGCGGCCCGACCACGCGATAGCGGTAGATTTCGCCGATGGGGCTGGTTGGCGAGATTTGCGGCTGGATGTTGTTCGGCAAGGGGGGCAGCTGCGACAGGCGGTTGACGACCCACTGCTCGGCCTGGGTATAGGTGAAATCGTAGGTGAACTGCACCTTGACGTCCGATAGTCCGAACAAGGAAATTGTGCGAATGGCCTGCACGTTGGGAATGCCGGCCATTTGAATTTCGAGCGGTATCGTGATGTAGCGCTCGATTTCCTCGGCCGACTGGCCCGTGCTCTGGGTGACGATGTCCACGAGCGGTGGAACCGGATCCGGGTACGCCTCGATGTTGAGCGAGATGAAGCTGGCGCCTCCACCGAACAACACCATGATCAATACGACGACGATCAGCACTCGCTGCCGCAAAGCGAAGCTGACTATCGAATTCATGTGGAGCTGGGGGTCGCCGCCTGATCGATGAACAATCCGCCCTTGGTGACGATTCGTTCTCCCGCCTTCAGGCCTTCGAGCACCTCGACCAGTGCATCATTGCTGCGTCCGGTCTTGATGGCTCGATAGGACAACAGATCGCCCGCCACCACCCAGACATGGGCCGAGTCCCCCTCATGGACCACCGCCGCCTCGGGCACCGCAGGCGACTCGCTCGCGTCGCTGGTGAGAATTCGGAAATTGGCGAACATGTCCGGCTTCAATGCGCCGTCGCGGTTGTCGATCTCGGCGCGCACCGGCAGACGATGCGTGACGGGGTCCACCAACGCCGCCACATGCGTGACGCGTGCCTTGAAGTCCCGTTGCGGATACGCCAGCACCCGAACCTCGACAGATTGTCCCACTTTGACGAGTCCTGCATCGGTCTCGCGCACGTTGGCGAGCAGCCACACGCTGGACGGATCGGCAATCGTGAATACGGGCGTGCCGCCGGCCTGCAGGAATTGACCGGGCCCGATCTGGCGATCCACGATCACGCCGGCGATGGGCGCCGTGATGGCCGCCGCCGGATTGATGTTCTGCGCCGCTTCCAACGCTGCGACTTCGGCCGGCGACTTGCCGAGAATCTGCAGTCGATTGCGCGCGGCGTTCAGCGCCGTCTCGGCGGCGGACAAATCCGATTCGGCCTGTTGCCAGTCCTGCAGGCTGCCGCCCTTGGCGTCGTAGAGCGCATGCTTGCGCGTCTCATTTAGGCGCGCCAACCTGGCCTGTGCCGCGGCAACCCGCAGGTCGTTCTGCGCCTGCACGAATTCGGCGGCATCCAAGTTCGCCAGGGGCGCGCCGGCCTTCACATAATCGCCCAGGCCTCCGATGACTTTGGTGACGCGCCCCGAATAGGGTGATACCACCGGCGTGGCTCGATCCGCGTTGACGCCGATCTTGCCCTCGGTCAACTCCTCGCTGACGAATGCGTGCGTGCGAACCTCCTCGATCGTGAAGGTCTTGAGCTGCTGCGCCGTCGCGCGAAACGTACCTGGCGGCGCCGCGGCAGCGGCCTCCGGCTGCAGCTTCGTGCCAAAGACCTTTTGTGCAAATCCCGCGGCGAGGACGATAATCGAGATCGTCAACGCCGCGATCGCGGAAGCACCCCATTGGCGCGCGGCCGGCCAGGCGCGCGCGCCGAATGGATCGTTTGGCTTGTCACTCATTCCGGCTCCAATGCAAAAAGGCGATGCACGGATGAGCGTAACGCGATGGCGCTGCGGGGCGTACGATGTGTTTCAATTGTAATGCGGTTCCGTGGCACAACCTGTGTGAAGCCGTGTTAAAAAATGTTATGGCTGCGCCGCACATAGTAGCGTTGGACGACGATGCGGACATTCGAAAGGTGCTGCTCGAATATCTCGGCGGACAGGAATTTCGCGTCAGCGCGGTGGCACGCGGGCCGGAGATGTTGAGCATCCTGGAACGGGAGCCGGTGGATCTGGTGCTCATCGATTTGAAGTTGCCCGGCGAGAACGGCCTGGAGTTGGCGCGGCGCGTGCGCGAATTCTCCAAAGTTCCGATTCTGATTCTCAGCGGACAGTCGGACGAATCAGACCGCGTCATGGGGTTGGAACTCGCCGCCGACGACTATGTGACCAAGCCGTTCAGCCCACGGGAGTTGCTGGCGCGCATACGGGCGCTGCTGCGTCGCGTGCAGGTCAACAACACCGTCGGCTATCCCGACGAACACGTGCGAGCTTACCGCTTCGCGGGCTGGGAACTCAACACGCGGCTGCGGCGCCTGAAGTCCGCGAGCGGTCAGTTGATTTCGCTGACCAACAGCGAGTTCAGCCTGTTGTGCGCGTTCCTCACGAGTCCGCAGCGCGTGCTGTCGCGCGACCAATTGCTGGAGCGTTCGCGCCTGCACAGCCTCGAGGTCTATGATCGATCCATCGATGTGACGATCTTGCGTCTGCGGCGCAAGATCGAATCGGATCCGTCCAATCCCACCATGCTGACGACCGAGCGCGGCGCCGGCTACATCTTCAATTCCTCGGTCAACGTTCTTCGCTAGGCCTCCAGGCAGAACGCCCATGACGTCGGTCGAATTACGCCGCTGGGTGATGGTAGCGGGGATCACCCTGATCGTGCTCATCATCGGCGCGGACAGCTATGAAGCATGGGCGGATTACCGCCGCGTGGTCGGGGACAACCGCAACTTGGAGGTGGCCTTGAGCCGCGCGGTTACCGAGCAGACCGCGCGCATGATCCAGGAAGTCGATGTCGTACTCTCCAGCTATGCAGCTTGGGCTGCCGCTGCCGGCGCCTCGGACGATCGCGGCCGTCACGTGGTGCTCGATCAAATCATGCGGCTGCCTTTCGTACAGTCGGCGCAGATCACCGGCGACGACGGGCGGGTCATCGCGCGCACGCAACCAGGCAGTGCGGACCAGACGCTGCTCGACTCCGATGCATTTACGGTTCCACGGGCGGACGGCAATGCGCTGTACATCGACGGGCCGCAGGGCGGCGAGGGAGATCTACGCACCTTCGCCATCAGCCGCCGCCTCGAGTCGGGCGCCGGCCGCTTTGCCGGCGTCGTGATTGCGCGCGTGTCCCCGGACTACCTGGCGAAATTCTATGCACAGATCAACATTACGCCGGACACGTCCATCCGCTTGGTGCGCGCCGACGGCGTCACGCTCGCGGAGTTCCCGCCTGTTCCGTCTCATGCCTCGCGCGATCGGAAAATCGAGGTTGCCGGAAACGTGAGCGGCTATCCCATCGCCGTGGTGGTGTCACGCTCGTCCCGCGACGTGCTGCGGCCTTGGATCCAGGAGGAGGAAAGCAGCGCTGCGCGCACGCTGTCGCTGGCGGTTCTGGCGGGAATTCTCTTGATGGCGCTGCGCTCGGCGCTGAATCGTCAGGAAAAAATCGACCTCGAGAAGCTGCGCCTCGAGCAGGAGCTGGCGGGCATTCAGCGGGTGGAGGCGCTCGGGTTTCTCGCGGCCTCGGTCGCGCACGATTTCAACAATGTACTCACCGCCATCATCGGTTATGCCGAATTGGCCAGCGAGACGGCCGCCGCGGCATCGCAGTCACAGCAGAACATCGACCGCCTGCTCGCCGCGACCGAGCGGGCGCGCCTGCTGGTGAGGCGCGTGTTGACGTTCGATCCGCGGCGCAGCGTGAGTTACCGGCCTACCAGCATCGCGCCCATCGTCGTCGAGGTGTCGGAACAGGTGCGGGCGACGCTGCCCGGCTCCATCGACATGAGCCTTCATGGGTTGGATCAGTCTGCCTTCACGATGGGCGATCCGACGGAAATGCACCAGGTCGTGATGAATCTATGTACCAACGCCGTGCACGCGATGCCCAAGGGCGGCTCGCTGGAGATTCGTCTGGAAACTCTGCAGATCGTCGAATCCCAGTCCCTGGCGCTGGGTCAACTGCTGCCCGGCCGATGGGCCCGGCTCTCCGTCATCGACACCGGCGTCGGTCTTGCGGAAGAGCAGACGATGTCGATCTTCGAACCGTTCTATACCACGCGCAGTACGGCTCACGGCACCGGCATCGGGTTGACCGTCGTGCGCAACATCATTCTGCGCATGAACGGTGCGCTGGACGTGTCCAGCCGGCTTCAGATGGGCACGCGCATGGCGGTTTACTGGCCGATCACCGATGCGCCGGCGGCGCAGCCGGGGCAGGCGGGGCAGTTCGCGGCCGGCGCCGGTGAAACCATCATGGTGGTCGATGATGAAAAGGAGTTGGTGGCGCTGACGGAAGAGCTGCTCGCTTCCTTAAGCTACGAGCCGGTGGGTTTCTCCGACGCGCGCGCGGCGCTCGAGGCTTTTCAGCATGACCCGCATCGCTTCGATGCGATCTTGACGGACGAGCGCATGCAGCCCATGGGCGGACTCGAGTTTGCCCATCTCATCCATCGCGCCGAGCCGGACATGCCCATCATTCTCATGACCGCGCATCGCGATGCGCAGATCGACGCGCGCGCGGCAGTGGTCGGCATCGTGGAGATTATCGACAAGCCGCTGCGCGTTCAAACCCTTCGGGAAGCATTGGCCCGTGGAATCAAGCAGCCTTAAAAATGCAGGATCGCATCGACGGCGATCACGGCCTGCGAATGCCTGCCCATTCCCGGCTCCAAGGACGGATTGTCGTAGGCATCTGCATCGCGCGAGTGATCGAAACGCAATTCCGGGCGCAGCTCGACAGCATCGCCGAGCCAATGGGTGTAGCTCAAGCTGAACTCGTAATAGCGGGTCTTGAATCCGGTGCGCTGCCCGCGGGCATCGTCCAGAAAATCGGTGCGCCAGACGGCGATATCGCGCGGGCTGAATTGATAATTGATGTAGTTCACCAGTGCCCATGCGTATGAGTAACAAGTCGCCACCGCAGGACTGCATATCGCGCCGAACGGTGCTCCCACATTGAGATAGGAATAGCGCTGCGCGATCATCGCCACGCCCTGGCTGTTGTCCACGTTCGGCGTATGGCTTTGCCACATGTACCAGGCTTCGGTGTCGATGTGCCAGTGCGAATCGAATTTGTGATACCAGGTGATCACCGCGTGCTGCACGTTGTCCCATCCCCAATCGCCGTGGTTGAGACCATTCATGCAGGGATAAATGCTGTCCTTGCCCGAGTCGGACGTCCATTCCACGCACGCTTCGGCCGTGAGCTGCCGCTCGTTTTTCACCCACGGTGCCACGTCGCTGCCGGCGTTGACCCCGAGCTGGATCTGCCAGTTCTTGCTCAGCTTCGTGGTTTCCAGAATTCCGGTTTGCGTGAATGGGTCGTAGGTATAGAGCAGCGAATGCGAATAGGTCAGGTTATTGGGGGCAAGCTGCGCCTCGATGTCGGGAATCGACACGTAGCGGCCGACCCGCACATTGGTGCCCAGGCCGATGCCGGGAAACCAGAAATCCAGGTAGTACATCGGCACGTCGAACCCATACAACCTGGCGCTGTCGGTGTATTGGTTGCTGAAGACGCCGTCGCTCAAGGTGTACTTGTAATCCGTGCCGTACAACAAGGTGAGCCGGCCGCCCCAATCGAAGTGGTCGCGCTGTATCTCATCCGGCGTGCGTTCGAGGTAAAGCGTCATCTGATCGAGCTGCGCGGTGTTGGGCTCGAAGTCATAGGCTGCGGGAGCATTTCCTCCCGCCCCGGTTTTGTAGTCGAATTTGCTGTGCGACGTGCTCAAGTTCGCGCCCGGTTCCAGCCATCCGTAGACGGTGAACCGGCTATCCTTGATTTCTTGCCCATCCGTGCCGCAGTACAGCGCGTCCATGAGCGCGCCGTAGTACATGTTCTCGACGCCGATTGCCGGCGTACCGCCGATATTCCAAGTCGAGTAAGGCCACGGCGGGCTGGATTCGGGAACCGGCGCACCGCCGACGATGAGGGTCGGAGGGGCATCCGCGCCGCCGTTCCAAGCCAGATGCGAGCGGTAGCTGTCCTCGAGCCGCTGGAAAAACGACCTGTCCTGCGATCCCTTGGCGCATCCCTCGATGGGGCCATGAGGATCGCGCGGCGCCGGCGCCGCGTTCGGCTCCACCGTCTGCGCCCCGGCGCTGAACGCGCAGCACGACAGGCCGAAACAAATCGCGATGACTATCGCCGGCGCTGGGAGTCGATCGGGCACGCTGTATCCTTAAGCGCGCCGCAGCGCTATGGCTTGGGTTTCTCGCCGCGGGGCCTGTCGGAACGGTGCTTGCCGGTGCGCTGCCCCGCGGCGCGGGGCTTCTGCATGGCTGCTTCGATTACCTCGGCTCGTTCCTTCTCGTTCAGCTTCTTCGGCCGTTGCCAGCCCTCCACGGCGACCTGGGGCGACCTTTCCAACGACAGCTTGGCGTCGGGCGCGGCATCCGTGATGGTCGAGCCCGCCCCTATGGTCGCACCGGCGCCGATGCGCAGCGGCGCCACCATCATGGTGCCGGATCCGATGAAGGCGCCGTCCTCGATGACGGTGGGCCATTTGTTGGCGCCGTCATAGTTGCAGGTGATGCTGCCGGCGCCGACATTGACACTACTGCCGATTCGCGCATCGCCGAGATAGGTAAGGTGGTTCGCCTTGCTGCCCACGCCGATTTCGGCGGCCTTCACTTCCACGAAGTTGCCGATGTGCACGTCCGCATGCAGCACGGATTGCGGCCGCAGGCGCGCGAACGGGCCGATAATGCAGTTCTCGCCGACCACCGTGTTGTCGATCACGCAATTGGCCTTGATCTCGGTGTCCGGACCGATTTGCGAATCGATGATGAGGCAATTGGGTCCCACCTTGACGCCGGCCGCGAGCTGCACCTTGCCGGCCAGGATCACGTTGATGTCGATGTACACGTCGCGTCCCACGCTGACCTCGCCGCGCACGTCGATGCGCGCCGGATCGGCGAGCGTTGCGCCGGCCAGCATCAGCTCCTGCGCACGCTCGCGGCGGTGATGCGCCTCGGCTTGCGCCAGCTGGATCTTGTCGTTCACCCCCGCCACCTCGGCCGCGCCGGAGGCCGCCACCGTGTCGATGCGGACGCCGGCGGCATGTGCGATCCCCACCACGTCGGTCAGATAGAATTCTTGGGCATGGTTGCTGCTTTTGACGTCCAGCAGCCAATGGCGCAGGGCGCCCGCGGGTGCCGCCATGACGCCGGTGTTGACCTCACGAATCCGCTGCTGCGCCGGCGTGGCCTCGCGCTGCTCGACGACGGTTTGCACCTGTCCCGCGGCGTCGCGGACGATGCGCCCGTAGCCCTCGGGGTTGTCCAGCTCGACGCTGAGCACGGCCAATGAGCCATCGGCCGCGCAAGCCAGTATTTTCCTCAACGTTCCCGGTTTGATCAGCGGCACGTCGCCGTACAACACCAGCACGGTGTGCTCGTCGGGTATCAGCGGCAGGGCCTGCATGACGGCATGGCCGGTGCCCAGCTGCTGCGCTTGCAGCACCCAATCGATGTCGGCTTCATGCAGGGTTGCTTGCACGCGCGCGCCGCCGTGTCCGTAGACGACGCAGATGCTGTCAGGATCGAGGCCGCGGGCCGCGTCGATCACATGCTTGAGCAGCGGCTTGCCCGCGAGCGGCTGCAATACCTTCGGTAGGTCGGAGTTCATCCGCTTGCCCTGGCCGGCGGCGAGTATGACGACCGAAAGCGGCATGAGAACTCCTTCGACGGGCGGATCTAGCGCTTTCTGCGCAGGCGTTCTATCGCTCTCAATTGTGCCACGGCGCGCGCCAGTTCCGCGGTTGCCTCGGCTAGATCGATCTTGTCCTTGTTGGTGCGAATCGCCTCTTCGGCCTGGGCCTTTGCCTGCTGTGCCGCGGCCTCATCCAGATCGCGGGCGCGCGCCGCCGTATCGGCCAGGATCGACACCGCGTGCGGCTGGATTTCCAGGGCGCCGCCGCCGACATAGAAAAAATGTTCCTCTTCGCCCTCGACCTGCACCCGCACCTCGCCGGGCTTCAAGGTGGTCAGGAGCGGCGCATGCCGGGGTGCGACGCCGATTTCGCCGTTGACGGCGGGGGCAAACACCATGTTCGCCTCGCCCGAGAACAGCTGGCCTTCGGGACTGACGATGTCGACGTGAATGGTATTGGCCATGATGCGCTTCGCCGGCTGCTACTGCAGCGTCTTGGCTTTTTCGACGGCCTCTTCGATGCCGCCGACCATGTAGAAGGCCTGCTCGGGCAGATGATCGTACTCGCCCGCGATGATGGCCTTGAAGCCGCGGATGGTATCGGCCAACGGCACGATCTTGCCTTCTGCACCCGTGAACACCTTGGCGACGTTGAACGGCTGGGTCAGGAAGCGCTGGATCTTGCGCGCCCGGTACACGGAAAGCTTGTCTTCCTCCGACAGCTCATCCATACCTAAGATGGCGATGATGTCCTGCAGCTCCTTGTAGCGTTGCAGGACGGACTGCACGCCGCGCGCCGTGTTGTAGTGTTCTTCGCCCACCACCAGAGGATCGAGCTGGCGGCTGGTGGAATCCAAGGGGTCCACCGCCGGGTACAGGCCGAGCGATGCAATCTGGCGCGACAGCACCACAGTGGCATCCAAGTGCGCGAAGGTCGTTGCGGGCGAAGGATCGGTCAAATCGTCCGCGGGCACGTAAACGGCCTGCACCGAGGTGATGGAACCTGTTTTCGTGGACGTGATGCGCTCCTGCAGCACGCCCATTTCTTCCGCCAGCGTCGGCTGGTAGCCCACCGCCGAGGGCATGCGGCCGAGCAACGCCGACACCTCGGTACCCGCGAGCGTATAGCGGTAGATGTTGTCGATGAACATCAGCACGTCGCGGCCCTTGCCGTTCGCCTGTTTCTCGTCGCGGAAGTATTCGGCCATGGTCAAGCCGGTGAGCCCCACGCGCAGACGATTGCCGGGCGGCTCGTTCATCTGGCCGTACACCATGGCCACCTTGTCGAGAACGCCCGACTCCTTCATCTCATGATAGAAGTCGTTGCCTTCGCGGGTGCGTTCACCGACCCCGGCGAACACCGACAAACCCGCGTGCTGCTTCGCGATGTTGTTGATCAGCTCCAGCATGTTGACCGTCTTGCCGACGCCGGCGCCGCCGAACAGGCCGACCTTGCCGCCCTTGGCGAACGGGATCAGCAGGTCGATGACCTTGATGCCGGTGACCAGCAATTCCTGTCCGCCGGTCTGTTCCTCGTAAGACGGGGCGGGGCGGTGGATCGGCCAGTACTCCGTGGCCTGCACGGGACCCGCCTCGTCCTGCGGATTGCCGAGCACGTCCATGATGCGGCCCAGGACGCCGGTGCCCACCGGCACCGAGATCGGCTTGCCGGTATTCTTGACGGTCAAGCCACGGCGCAGGCCCTCCGAAGGTCCCATGGCAATCGTGCGCACGATGCCGTCGCCGAGTTCCTGCTGCACTTCCAGCGTCAGATCGACATCATCGAGTTTGAGCGCGTCGTACACCTTGGGTATCTGATCGCGCGGAAATTCCACGTCGACGACCGCTCCGATGATTTGCACGATTTTTCCGCTGGACATTCTTTGATCCTCTAGACAGCTGCGGCCCCGCCGACGATCTCCGATAGCTCGGTCGTGATCGCGGCCTGGCGGGCCTTGTTGTAAATCAGTTGTAGCTCGTTGATGAGATTGCCGGCGTTGTCGGTGGCGCTCTTCATCGCAACCATGCGCGCCGCCATCTCGCAGGCGACGTTCTCGACCGCGCCCTCGTACACCTGCGACTCCACGTAGCGCATCAACAGCCCGTCGAGCAGGGCCTCGGCGCTGGGTTCGTAGATATAGTCCCAATGCTCCTGCAGGTCTTTTTGATCTGTGGGCTCCACCGGCAACAGTTGCGACACCGCGCCCTTCTGGCTCATGGTGTTGACGAACACGTTGTGCACGAGCAATAGGCGATCGATATCGCCGGCGTGATATTGATCGAGCATCACCTTGATGCTGCCGATCAACTGGACGATTTGCGGCCGATCACCCAGATGCGTCGCGGTGGCGGCGACGTTCAGGCCCAATCGGCGGAAGAAGGCCACGGTCTTGGTGCCGATCAAGCATAACCGGATGCTCTCACCCCTGCCCTGCGCGGCCTTGATGGCGGCCAATGCCACCTTGAATAAATTGATGTTCAAGCCGCCCGCCAGCCCGCGGTCCGTGCCGATGATGATGAGGCCCGTGCTCTTCGAGGGCCGCTCGACCAGGAACGCGTGCTTGTACTCGGGATTCGCAGAACGCAGATGGCCGATGACCCGGCGGATCTTCTCCGCATAGGGGCGCGCGGCGCGCATGCGATCCTGCGCCTTGCGCATCTTGCTGGCCGCGACCATCTGCATCGCCTTGGTGATCTTCTGAGTGTTCTTGATACTCGCGATCTTCGCCCGGATTTCCTTGGAGCCTGCCATGCCTTACACCGTCGCGAAGAATTCTTCGCAGCACTTCTTCAACGACGCTTCCACATCCTTGGACAGGTCCGGCTTGTCGATGATGGTCTTGAGCAGCGCGCCGTAATTGGTGCGGGCAAAGGACTGCAGCGAGGCCTCCGCTTCGACCACCTTGCGGCGCTCCACCTTGTCGAAGAAGCCGCTGTTGGCCGCATACAGCGACAGCGCCATTTCCGCCACCGACATGGGTGCGTATTGCTTCTGCTTCATCAGCTCTTGCACGCGGATGCCGCGATCGAGCTGCTTGCGGGTCGCCTCGTCGAGATCCGAGGCGAACTGCGAAAATGCCGCCAGTTCCCGATACTGCGCCAGAGCCAGGCGCACGCCGCCGCCCAGCTTCTTGATGATGTTGGTCTGCGCGGCGCCGCCGACGCGGGACACCGAGATGCCGGCGTTGATGGCCGGGCGCATGCCGGCGTTGAAAAGATCGGATTCCAGGAAGATCTGCCCGTCCGTGATCGAGATCACGTTGGTGGGCACGAAGGCCGTCACGTCGCCGGCCTGGGTTTCGATGATGGGCAGCCCGGTCAACGAGCCGGTCTTGCCTTTCACGCGGCCCTTGGTGGCTTTCTCCACGTACTCTTCGTTGACGCGCGCGGAGCGCTCCAGCAGGCGCGAATGCAGGTAGAACACGTCGCCGGGGTAGGCTTCGCGGCCCGGCGGGCGGCGCAGCAGCAGCGAGATCTGGCGATACGCGACCGCCTGCTTGGACAAATCGTCGTACACGATCAAGGCGTCCTCGCCGTTGTCCATGAAGTACTCGCCCATCGCGCAACCGGCATAGGGAGCGAGGTATTGCATGCTGGCGGGCATCGAAGCGGACGCCGCTACGATGATGGTGTGCGCCAGTGCGCCGTGCTCTTCGAGCTTGCGCACCACGTTGGCGATGGAGCTTTGCTTCTGGCCGATCGCGACGTAAATGCACTTAACGCCCGTGCTCTTCTGGTTGATGATGGTGTCGATGGCCACCGCCGTCTTGCCTGTTTGGCGGTCGCCGATGATGAGCTCGCGTTGGCCGCGGCCGACCGGCACCATCGAGTCGATGGCTTTCAACCCGGTCTGAACCGGCTGCGACACGCTCTTGCGGAAGATCACGCCCGGCGCAACGCGCTCCAGCGGCGCCTTCAAGGCCGCATTGATCGGGCCCTTGCCGTCGATCGGCGCGCCCAAGGAGTCGACCACCCGGCCCAGCAGCTCCGGGCCTACCGGCACCTCGAGGATGCGTCCCGTGGTCTTCACGGTGTCGCCCTCCACGATGCCCTTGTAGTCGCCCAGCACCACGGCGCCGACGGAATCCTGTTCCAGGTTGAGCGCCAGACCGAACAGCTCGGGGCCGAACTGCAGCATTTCGCCGTAGCATGCATCGCCGAGACCGTGAATGCGCACGATGCCGTCGGTGACGCTGACCACGGTGCCGACCGTGCGGTCTTCCGTGGCCGACTCGAATTTCTCGATGCGCGCCTTGATCAGGTCGCTGATTTCCGATGCCTTGATGGACATATGTCTTTCCCTAATTCAATTGTTCAGTTAGCCAGATCGGACGCCAGCCTCTGCAGACGGCCCTTGATCGATCCATCGATGATGAGATCGCCGGCGCGAATCACGGCGCCGCCCAAGAGCGATGCGTCGACAGCCGTGGTGATGCGCACGTCGCGCTTGAATCTATTTTTCAGGGATGCGATCAGCTTCGCCTGCTGATCCGCGTCCATCGGCACCGCCGAGGTGACCTCCACATCGACCTCGTTCTCGTACTGCGCACGCAGAAGCTCGAACTGCACGGCGATCTGCGGCAGCGCTTCCAGCCGTTTGTTCTGCGACAGCAGCCGCACGAAATTCTGCCAGTGGGCATCGATGCCGGGGCCGCCCAGTCCCGCGAACATGGAGACGATCTGGTCGGCGTTCAGCTTCGGACTGGTAAGCAGAGCCGCAATGCGCGGATCCGCGCCGATGCCGGCGCCCAAGTGCAGCGCCTTCGACCAATCGGGCAAAGCCTTGGCGTCGCGCGCCGACATGAAGGCCGCTTTGGCATAGGGACGGGCAATGGTGGCCGCCTCAGCCATTGGCGACCTCCAGCTCCAGCTTGTCGAGCAGCTGAGCGTGGGTCTTCGCATCGATCTCGCGCTCGAGCAGATGCGAGGCGCCGAGCACCGCGAGACCCGCGACCTGCTTGGCCAGGGCGGCACGAGCACGCGTCGTGTCGAGCGCGATTTCTTCGTGCGCCTGGGTGATGATGCGCTGGCCCTCGGCGATCGCGGTTTGCTTCGCTTCCTCGATGATCTCGGCCGAGCGCTTGGACGCCTGGTCGACGATCTGCGCGGCCTTGTCGCGCGCCTCGCGGATCATCTCCTGCGCCTTCACCTTGGCGTCGTCGAGATCCTTCTGGGCGCGGCTGCCCGCGGCCAGGCCCTCGGCGATCTTCTTGTTGCGTTCCTCGATGATCCCGATGAACGGCGGCCACAAGAACTTCATGACCACGAGGACCACCACGAAGAAGGCGATCCCTTGGATGATTAGCGTGACTGCTATATCCATTGCGTAAGGCTCCTGGCCGTCGGTAATTTCAACGGCGGCTTATTGCAGACCGAGCGCTTTGGTGAAGGGGTTCGAGAATATGAGCAGCAGCGCAATGGCGACGCCGATCATGGGAACGGCGTCGAGCAAGCCGGCGACGATGAACATTTTGGTCTGCAGCATCGGCGTGAGTTCGGGTTGGCGCGCCGATCCCTCCAGAAACTTTCCGCCCAGCAGCGCGAAGCCGACGGCGGTGCCCAAAGCGCCGAGGCCGATCAGAAGGCCGACTGCGATTAGCGTGGAGCTCATTACTTGAGCGATTTGAGGTGCGTTTCCCATCGATGTCTCTCCAGAGGTCTTAGTGGTCTTGGTGCTAGTAACTAGTGTTTTTCCGAACCGTGCTGTTCGGCCGCGATGCTTAGGTAAACGATCGTCAGCATCCCAAAAATAAATGCCTGCAAAATGATGATCAGGATGTGGAACAGCGTCCAGGCGATGTCGGCCAGCAACTGCATGCCGCCCCAGATGTAGGTGGACGTGTGTGCAAATGACGATTCGAGGGTCAGACCCGCGATCAACACGAAAATGAGCTCGCCGGCATACATGTTGCCGAACAGCCGCAGCGACAACGAAATGGGGCGTACGCACTCCTCGATGATTCGCAGCAGGAAATTGGGAAACGCCAGTACGATCTTCATCGCGGTGCCGTCGGCTTCGAAAGGAGCGGTGAAGAACTCCTGGAAAAAATGCACGAAGCCCTTTTCCTTGAGCCCGATGTACTGGATCAGCAGGAACACCGTGATGGACATTCCCAGCGTGGTGTTGACGTCGGCGGTCGCGACCACGCGCAGATGATCGGCGCCCACTTCCTTGGCCGCCCACGGCAGCAGGTCCACGGGCAACAGATCCAGCAGATTCATGAGGAAGACCATGGCGAAAATGGTGATCGCCAGCGGCGCGACCAGCTTGCTCTTGCCATGGAAGGTATCCTTGACGATGCCGTCCACGGCCTCGACCAACCACTCGATGAAGCCCTGGAATTTCCCGGGCACGCCGCTGGTGGCGCGGGAGGCGCCGATGCCGAGCAGCAAAATGAATGTCAGCGAGAGACCGACGGTGAAGACGACGCTGTCGAGGTGATACGCCCAAAAGGCACCATGCCCCTGGTTCACGGTGAGGTGGGTCAAATGGTGATTGATGTACTCGATCAATCCGCCGGATTCGCCCTCAGACGCTGCCATTCCTAACCTCGTTTCGTAGCAAGCAAACTCAACCAATGACCGAACTGTCCGACCACGACGCCTACGATCAATGGCGCCGGCATCAATCCAAGGCGCGTCAGTGCCGCCCATAACGCCAGCACATACCAAATCCACTTCAGCGATTCGGCCGCAATCATGGCGCGGTACAACTTTCCCGCCGCCGCGATTCCGGGCGCATACATGCGCCACCCGAACAGCGCACTGCCCACCGCGACGATCATGCCGCCGACAAACCCTGCCAATGCCGCAGCAATTCCCCCGAATATCCCAAACAACAACCCCGTCAGGGTTGCGCAGGCCGCTTGCAGGAGCACGACGCGCAGTACGAGTCGTAACCTAAGGCCGGTGATGTTCATGTTAATGGGGACCGGTCGTAAACACCGGCGTGCGGCAGCTGCACTCGCCAGTTTTATCGGCATCGTCGCTGCCCAAAAAGCCGCCGCATTATAGTGAGGCGCACCCCAACCCACAAGCCGATGATCGCCCTTAGTTTTTTAACATTATGGGCGCGGTTTGCCGAATGCCGCGCCAAACCGCGAGCTTATTGGATGTGGGACAGGATCCCCTCGAGTTCGTCCAGGCTGTTATAGCTCACCACGAGCTTGCCCTTTCCCGACGCGGCGTGCTGAAACAGCACCTTGGCGCCTAGTTTGTCGGCCAATTCCCGTTCCAAACGACGAATATCGGGGTCGCCGCCGTTGGATTCGGGCTTCTCTGCCGCCGCGGGGGCTATCAACCGCCGTACCAGCGCCTCGGTTTCCCGCACCGAGAGTGCTTTCTTGGCCACCAGTCCCGCCACCTCGATTTGCTGCCGGCGCGAGGTCAGACCCAACAGCGCTCGCCCATGGCCCATCTCCAGACGGCGGGTTTCGAGCAAATCCTTCACTTCATCAGCCAAATCCATCAATCGCAGCAAATTGCTGACCGAGGCACGCGATCGCCCCACGGCTTCGGCGGCGGACTGGTGCGTCAAGCCGAATTCCTCGACCAGGCGCTGCAGCGCGCGCGCCTCCTCCAGCGGGTTCAGGTCCTCGCGCTGAATGTTCTCGATGAGGGCCATGGCGACCGCCGCCTCGTCAGGGACATCGCGGATCACAGCGGGAATCTCGATGAGGCCAGCCATCTGGGCCGCGCGCCAGCGCCGTTCCCCGGCGATGATTTCGTAGCGCTGCGATCCTTCCGTGGAGGCCCGCGCCAGCGGCCTTACCAGGATGGGCTGTACCAGGCCTTGCGACTTGATCGAGTTGGCGAGTTCGCTCAAGGTTTCCGGTCTCATGTCGACGCGGGGCTGGTACTTGCCTCGCTGCAGCAGATCAAGCGGCAGGTTCGCCATGCGATCGCCGCTCACGGGGGGCGCTTCCGCCGCCGCGGGCGGGAAGGCACGGCGCGCCAGCAGCGGACTCAATTCCGCAAGACCACGACCTAGGGACGGCTTTTTGCCGGACATGCGCGCTCTCGAATGATCAGATGACCGATTATACGGGCGCGGTGGGTCGCTCGTCGCGGCGAATCATCTCTCCGGCGAGGGCCAGATAAGCCAACGCACCGCGCGATTCCTTGTCGTGAAACAGCGCGGGCTTGCCGAAGCTTGGCGCCTCCGCCAAGCGCACGTTGCGCGGAATCACCGTACGAAACACCTTGTCCTGGAAGTGCTCCAACAGCTGCGCCGATACTTCGTTGGCAAGATTGTTGCGCGGGTCGAACATGGTGCGCAGCAGGCCCTCGATTTCCAGCGCCGGATTTATGCTGTCGCGCACGTGTTCGACCGTTTGCAAAAGGGCGCTCAAGCCCTCCAAGGCGTAGTACTCGCACTGCATGGGCACCATGACGGAGTCGGCCGCGACCAAGGCATTCAGGGTCAGCATGTTGAGCGAAGGTGGGCAGTCGACCAGAATGACATCGAAATCCTCGCGCACCGAACTCAAGGCGTTGCGCAGCTTGAATTCGCGGCCGCCCGTCATCATGAGCAGTCGAACCTCGGCGGCGGTCAAATCCTGGTTTGCAGGCATCAGCATGAAGCCGCCGTACTCCACTGCGACCAAGGCTTCCACCGCGCCGCAATCGCCGAGCATTACATCGCAGCTGGTGCGCGCCTGCGCGTTCTTGTCGACGCCGCAACCCATGGTGGCATTGCCCTGGGGGTCGAGATCTATGAGCAGCACGCGGCGGCGGGTGGCGGTCAGCGAAGCGGCAAGATTCACCGCCGTCGTGGTCTTGCCCACGCCGCCCTTCTGATTTGCCACCGCGATGACACGCTTCATATGTTTCTCGTAATCACATGGGCCGGAGCCATTTCCACGAGATGCCGCTGATCGCCGAACCCTGGCAGCGTCAGCCGATGCACCGCCAGCACCCGGAAGGATTTCGGCACCGCGGAAATTTCATCGTCCGGTCTCTTACCCTTCATCGCCAGCAAGCGCCCGGTGGGCGCGCATAAGTGGCCGGCGTACGCCACGAAATCCGCCAACGAGGACAGCGCCCTGGCCGCCACTGTATCGAAAAGTTCGAAGGGTCTATAGTTTTCCGCACGGGCGTTCACCACCTGTACGTTGGCGCAGCCCAGCCGCTCCGCCGTATGCTGCACGAACCGCGACTTCTTGCCCGTGGCTTCGATCAGCGTGAAGCGGCGTTGCGGGTTGACGACCGCCAGCGGCAAACCCGGGAATCCCGCGCCGGTGCCGACGTCCGCGCAGCGCTCGCCGTGAAGGTAAGGCTGCAGGGTCAGGCTGTCCAATATGTGCTTGGCAAGCATGCCGGGCCGGTCGCGTATGGCCGTCAAATTGAACTGCGCATTGGCCTGCTCGAGTTCGTCGACCAGCATCAGCAGCCGGTCGCTGCGGGCCGTGTCGAGTTCGATGCCGATTTCGCGCGCGCCGGCGGCGAGTGTTTCTCGTTCGGTTTCGCGCACGGCTCAACGGCTCTTAAGGCTGAGCCAGCGCGTCGAGACGGATGGTAAGCGGGCTATCGGTTCGGTCCGCATCCTTTTCGAGGCGGCCGTCGTAGCCGATGACGCCGTCGCGCCCCTCGCAAGCGCCTGGCTCGGACGCCGTTACAATTGATGCTGTTGCAGTTGACGCTGTTGCAGTTGACGCTGTTGCAGTTGACGCCGTGGCAGCCGGCGCCGTGGCAGCCGCCGCCATCGCAGCCCCGCTCGCTTCGCCGGACGCGGCAGGGGTCCCGGCTCGCGTCCATAATTCACAGGCGTCGCTGAATATCCGCGCAGCCTCATCCTGCGGCAGATTCACCGTGGCTTCCACCCGCGCCAGGCGGTCGTGCCGGAAGCACAGCAAGTATGTGCTCGGAGTGCGTGCGAGGAATCGCGGCGCGGCTTGCTCCATCGCATAGCATTCGGCGTCGTCGCCCTGCGCCGCATGCGAGGCGTCGCGAAACAACAGCACTTCGTGCAGCGTGAAGGGAACCTCCTTGAGCACGGTGCCGAAGGGCAGCAGCAGCAAGCCATGCCAGTCGTACGACGCATCGAGCACCGGAGCCGCGGCAACCGGGACCGGCGGCGGCGGACTATTCGGCGCGGACGCGCAGGCCGACAGCGCGAGCATCATGACCATCGGCAGGGTATCGCCCCGCGGATTGCGCACGGCGATCATTCAACGCCCCCCAGGCGCCGCACCAGCGTCTCGAGCTCGCCCAGGCTTTGGGGATCATCCGGCTTTTCGCGTTCCAGGACCCGCTGCAACGCGAGCTGCGCCGGCTCCTTGAGCTTGGCGCACGCCGCGCGGTAGTGCATGCGCCAGTCCGAAATGAGCTCGTGCTCGAAGAATTCGTAATCTCGATCATTCACGATGGCATCGAGTACCATCGCGCACACGGCAAGTTGCTGCACGCGGGGCCACGATAGTTGCGGCGTGGAGCTGCCCTCGGCGAAACAGCGCTTGAGGTACGCCGGCGGGTCCGAGCTCGCGATGTCGTCGAGTAGATCGCGCACGTCGTAGGATTTGACCAAGTGCTCGAAGCCTGCCATGGCCTGGATTATCCTCGCGGCCATACTAGTTAGGAATGCAATGACTCGAATTTATTTGCTTGCGTTGTTCGCGCTGCTGGCGGTGCCCGTCGGGGCGGCCGTGCGGGTGGAACGCGGAACTTTGACCTACGACAATATCCCGCCCGTACCGGCCGAATTGGTCGACAAACTGGAGACCTACCTGAATGCCCGTCAGGCAACGCCGCTCGGCTGGTCGCCGAAGGGCGAATTGCTCATCGCCACGCGCTTCGGCGATGTGCCGCAACTGCACTTGGTGGAAGCCGCCGGCGGCGCACGCCGCCAGCTGACGTTCCAGCGCGAGCCCGTTACCGAAGCGGCGTTCTCGACCGATCCAGGACGTCACGCCTATGTCTATCTCAAGGACGTGGGGGGCAACGAAAACGCCCAGCTCTATTATCAGCGCAGCGGCGAAGCGGCGAAGTTGCTCACGGACGGTAAATCCAAGAACGGCGCGCCCGTGTGGTCGAATAGCGGACGCGAGGTAGCCTTCTTCAGCACGGCGCGCGATCCGGCGAGCTTCGACATCGACATCGTCGAGCCCGATACGGGCGCTCTGCCGCGGCTCGCCCTGGCTGCGGACGGTTCGGGGGCTGTGTGGTCGCCGCTCGACTGGTCGCCGGACGATCGCAAGTTGCTGGTGCTGAAAACGGTGGCGAGCGACGAAGCCTACCTGTATGTGGTCGACTTGAGCTCCGGACAGAAAAAGGAGGTGGACCCGGCGCCGGGGAAGGTGGCCATCACGGGCGCCCGGTTCACGCGCGACGGCCAGGGCGTCTACTACATTTCGGACCGCGAATCCGAGTACGCGCGCTTGCGTTACGCGAATTTGTTCACCAGTGAAAGAACCGTCTTGACGCCAGGCCTGCCCTGGGACGTCGAGGAGCTGGCGGTTTCCCGCGATGGACACTACCTCGCCTATGTCAGCAACGAAGGCGGCGCGGCCAAGTTGAATCTTCTCGATCTGCGCTCGCACCAGGATCTCACGCCGCCGCGTTTGCCCGTCGCGGGCCGCATCGAATCGCTGCGCTTCGACCCTCAAGGACAGCGCCTGGCATTCGCCTACTCCGCTCCGAATCAGCCCGGCGATGCACTCGTGCTCGACGTCGCCCGCAATCAACTCGAACCGTGGACACGCAGCGAAGCCGGCGAGGTAGACCTCAGGAAATTCGTGACACCGCAGCTTAAGCAATTTCCGACTTTCGACCGCGTCGACGGCAAGGCGCGGCTGGTACCGGTCTATATATATGAACCGGTGGGCGGCGGACCCCATCCGGTTTTGCTGGAATTGCACGGTGGTCCGGAGTCGCAGTTCCGTCCCGACTTCTCGCCCTGGCTCGAGTACGTGGTCAATGAACTCGGTTATGCCGTGGTGGCTCCGAACGTGCGCGGCTCATCGGGCTACGGCAAGAGCTACATGGCCCTGGACAACGGCGCTCTGCGCGAGGACGCGGTGAAGGATGTCGGCGCCCTGCTCGTGTGGCTCGGCTTGCAGAGCAGCTTCGATGCCAAGCACATCGTCGTATCCGGCGGATCATACGGCGGCTACATGTCGCTGGCCGCGTTGGTCAACTACAGCGACCGCTTGCGCGGCGGCGTCGATGTGGCGGGAATCGCCGATTTCGTGAGCTTTCTGTCCGGTACTGCGCCCTACCGTCAGAATCAGCGGCGCGCGGAATACGGCGATGAGCGCGACGTGGAGATGCGCGCCTTCCTGCGCCGCATTTCACCGCTGACGAATGCCGATCGCATCACCAAACCGCTGCTGGTGGTCCATGGCAAGAACGACCCGCGGGTGCCGGTCAGCGAGGCTGAGCAGATCGTCAATCGCCTGCGTCTCAAGGGCGGCGAGGTCTGGTACTTGTTGGCCGCCGATGAAGGGCATGGCTACCGCAAGAAGCAGAATCGCGACGCCTACTACGCGGTGTTTGCGCAGTTTCTGACGGCGATGCGCCAGTAGCGGCGCGTCGATTGCGGCTGAGGGCTACTTGCTTTCGGCCGAGGCCGTATGCAGTGTCGAAGGTTGATCCGCGAAGAAAGCGGCGGCGACCTTGATGTCGTCCTCGGTCTTGAGCATCTGCGCCATGCTGTCCATGACGGCATTCTTGCGCCGCCCGTTGCGGTAGGCCGTCAATGCCTGTTCCAGGTAATCTTCGTGTTGCCCCGCTAACACCGGGGGCGTGGGCGAAACCGGTTGCTCCGCGCCGGTGCCGTTGCCGCCGTGACAGGCAACGCATGTGGCCACCTGCGCCGGCGTCTTGCCTGTCACCGCGGTGCTGGGCTTGATCGGCTCGCCGCCCTGTAGATAGGCGGCGATGTCTGCAATGTCCTGGTCGGAAAGCGACGCTGCTTGCGCGTGCATGGTCGCGTGCGGACGCTCGCCGCTGCGGTATTCCTGCAGCGCCGCAATCAAATAAGCGGCGGTCTGGTGCCGCAACTTCGGTACGCTGTAGTCGGGATATGCGTTCTTGTAGGTGTCGAGACCGTGGCAGCCGTAGCAGGTGTAGAATTTCTTCTCGCCGCTGACCGGGTCGCCCGCTGCATGCGCGCCAAGTGACAGACTCAAACTCAACGCGGTGCCGGCAAACCACGCAATGGGCTTCGATCGCGAAAGCATCTAGATCTCCGAACCCAACGGGTTCAATCGGGAGCGCTGATGGTAAAGACTGGGAGCTCAAAATGCCACTGAATGCGCTACGCGCGGGCCGCGCACGGCAGTTGCTAGAGGATGTTGGCCAGATCCTGCAGGAAGGTCGGATCGGTGGGCTTGGTCGCCGAAGGATATCTTGAGGACACGCGACCGGTGCGGTCGACGAGAAATTTTTCGAAATTCCAGCCGACATCGCCGGGGAAACCGTTCTCCGCGGCAGTCAGCCACGCATACAGCGGATGTTGGTTCGCGCCTTTGACGTCGATCTTCGCCGCCAACGGAAACCTGATGCCGTAGTTCACGGCGCAGAAATTCTGGATATCCGCGGCGCTGCCGGGCTCCTGTGCGCCGAACTGGTTGCAGGGAAAGCCGACTATGGTGAAGTTCTTGTCCTGCAATTCCTCGAACAGCTCTTCGAGGCCGGCGTACTGCGGAGTGAAGCCGCACTTGCTGGCCACGTTGACGACGAGCGTCACCTTGCCGCGCAGCGGCGCGAGAATATCCGCACTGCCATCCAAGCCGCGCACCTTGAAATCGTAGAAGTCGTTCATGTTTTGCTTCTCAAGCGGCATGGTCGCGCTTCTTCAAATGCACCAACAGCAGCGATACCGCAGCCGGCGTCAGCCCGGGAATGCGGGCTGCCTGCCCCAAGGTCTCCGGACGGACATCGCCCAAACGCTGACGTACTTCGTTCGACAGTCCACCCACTTGGGAGTAGTCGATGTCGCGGGGCAGCTGCAACGTCTCATGCCGCAGCTGCCGGTCGATCTCCTCGTGCTGGCGCTTGAGATATCCCGAGTACTTCGCCTGCACCTCGACTTGCAGCTTCACCTGTTCGCACAAACGCTCATCGGCTCGCCAGTCATCGGCACGCGACGATCCCGCCGGTGCAGCATATCGTAGATCGTCGAAGGTCAGTTCCGGCCGGCGCAGCAAATCCAAGGCGTGCGCCTCGCGCGTCACGGCGCCTCCCAATTTTTCGAGCAGCGCTGCGTCCAGGTTCTTGGGATGCACCACCGCCGCGCCGAGGCGGGTCATCTCTTCGTTCACGGCGGTCAGCTTGCGTTGGAAGAATTCCCAGCGGCCGTCATCCACCAAACCCAGCGCGCGGCCGGCCGCGGTGAGACGCAGGTCTGCGTTATCCTCGCGCAGCGACAGGCGATACTCCGCGCGGCTGGTGAACATGCGATAAGGTTCGGGTGCACCGCGTGTGATCAGATCATCCACCAGCACGCCGATGTAAGCCTCGCTGCGCTTTGGACACCACGGCGCGCGTCCCGCCGCGGCGAGCGCCGCGTTGGCGCCGGCCAGCAAGCCCTGCGCCGCGGCCTCTTCGTAGCCGGTGGTGCCGTTGATCTGACCGGCGAAATACAGCGACTTGATGTGCTTGCTCTGCAGGCTCGATCGCAGATCGCGCGGGTCGAAGAAATCGTACTCGATCGCATAGCCCGGCCGCGTGATATGCGCATGTTCGAAGCCCTTGATGGTGCGCACGAACTGCACCTGCACGTCGAAGGGCAGGCTGGTGGAGATGCCGTTGGGATATACCTCATGCGTGTCCAGGCCTTCCGGCTCGACGAAGATCTGGTGCGAGGGCTTGTCCGCGAAGCGCACCACCTTGTCCTCCACCGATGGGCAGTAGCGCGGCCCGACACCCTCGATCAATCCCGTGAACATCGGCGAACGCGCCGTGGCTGCACGGATGATGTCGTGAGTGCCGGCGTTCGTGGACGTGATATGACACGGTAGCTGCCGCGGATGTTCGCGGCGCGTGCCGAGATACGAGAACACCGGACGCGGTGCATCGCTGTGCTGCTCGGGCAGCCCGGCGAAGTCGATGCTGCGGCCGTCGATGCGCGGCGGCGTTCCGGTCTTCAAGCGGCCCACCCGCAACTTCAGCTCGCGCAGGCGCGCGGCCAATCGCAACGAGGGCGGATCGCCCGCGCGGCCGCCCGGGTGGCTCTCCAGGCCGACGTGAATCCTGCCGCCAAGGAAGGTGCCGACGGTGAGCACCACCGCGCGGGCGCGAAATTCGATGCCGCTCTGGGTGACCACGCCGGCTGCACAGTCGCCTTCCATGAGAAGGTCGGCGGCCTCCTGCTGAAAAATCTGCAAGTTCGGCTGTGATTCGAGCATGCCGCGAATCGCGCGCTTGTACAGTTGGCGGTCGGCCTGCGCACGGGTCGCGTGGACGGCGGGCCCCTTGCTGGCATTCAAGGTCCGGAATTGGATGCCGGCCTGGTCTGCCGCGCGCGCCATGGCGCCGCCGAGCGCGTCGATCTCCTTGACCAGATGCCCCTTGCCGATGCCGCCGATCGCCGGGTTGCAGCTCATCTGCCCCAGCGTTTCGATGTTATGCGTCAGAAGCAGGGTGCGCTGACCCATGCGCGCGGCAGCGAGGGCAGCTTCGGTGCCGGCATGGCCGCCGCCGATGACGATGACTGCATACTCAGGCCCGAATCGCATAGGCATTCAATCCAAAGGGGTCAGCCCTCGAGGCCGCGTACTGTAATCATACCTTTGCAAAAGCACCAGGGAACCATTGGCGAAAATCGGCGTACTAACCTTAGCTTGAGACAAAGGAATGCCGTGGAGGTCCCATGTCGACTGTATCTTCATCCCCGGAAACTGCACCCGAGTCGGGCCGCGGCAGCGTTTTTACCGGCATCATGGCCGTGGTGGCCATTGTAGCCGCGGCCGCGGGTTTGATTGCCATTCTCGGATCCGCCGCGCATGCGGCGCCGCAAATCGGCCAGGTCGCGCCCGACTTCACTGCCCAGGACTCGAAGGGCGACTCGCTGCGGCTCAGCCAGTACCGGGGCAAAACCGTGGTGCTGGAGTGGACCAATGCCGACTGTCCGTATACCCGCAAGCACTACGCCAGCGGCAACATGCAAAGCGTGCAGCAGTTGGCGCAGCAAAATGGCATCGTCTGGCTGACCGTCATATCCTCCGCGCCCGGCAGGCAGGGCTACGTGAATGGCCCCGCCGCGGACGCACTCACCGAATCGCGTCACGCTGCGCCGACCGCGGTGCTGCTGGATCCGAGCGGCACGCTTGGCCATCTCTATAACGCCAAGACGACACCGCATATGTTCGTGATCGACAAGAATGGCGCTCTGCAATACATGGGCGGCATCGACAGCATCGCCACCGCCGACATCGACGATATCGCGCACGCCGAACCGTACCTCAAGGAAGCCATGCTGGCCGTCGCGCAGGGCGAGAAGCCGCCGCACGCGAGCACGAAACCCTACGGCTGCTCGGTCAAGTACGCCGGCAGCTAGCCTGACCGGCAAACGCCCTTCTCCGCGCCCCTTTCTCCGCGTGCGGCGTCAGGCGACGGTGAGCGGAATCCCCGCGAATTTTCCGGCCCACGCCTTGGGGCCGGTGTCGTGCACCGATTCGCCGTCGGCGCTGACCGCCACGGTTACCGGCATGTCCTTGACCTCGAATTCGTACACCGCCTCCATGCCAAGATCAGGAAAGGCGACCACGCGGCTTGAGCGGATGGCATTGGACACGAGGAAGGCGGCTCCGCCGACCGCAATGAGATAAGCCGAGCGGTGCTTGGCAATCACGGCGACCGCTTCCGGGCCGCGCTCCGCTTTACCGACCATGGCCAGCAAGCCGGCCTTGCCCAGCATCGTTTCGGTGAATCGATCCATGCGATTGGCCGTAGTCGGACCGGCGGGGCCCACGATTTCCGTGCCCACCGGGTCCACGGGCCCCACGTAATAGATCACGCGTCCGTGAAAATCCAGACCCGGGGGCAATGGCTGCCCGGCATCGAGCAGCGCGCAAATGCGTTTGTGGGCGGCATCGCGGCCCGTCAACAGTTTGCCGGACAGCAACAGGCGCTCCCCCGGCTTCCAAGTTGCGACGTCAGCCGCGGTGAGTCCATCCAGCGAGACGCGCCGTGCGCTGGCGTCGGCACTCCATTTAACCTTGGGCCAGAGATCAAGATCGGGCGGCTCCAGGCGGGCGGGCCCGCTGCCATCCAGTGTGAAGTGAACGTGGCGGGTGGCCGCGCAATTCGGGATGACCGCCACCGGCAGGGAGGCCGCATGGGTGGGGTAATCCAGCACCTTAACGTCGAGCACGGTGGTCAAACCGCCCAGTCCCTGCGCGCCTATCCCTAACGCATTGACGCGCTGGTAAATCTCCAGGCGCAGCTCCTCCAGTTTGTTGCGCGGGCCGCGAGCCGCCAGGTCGGCGATATCGATGGGTTCCATCAGAGATTTCTTGGCCAGCAGCATGGCCTTCTCTGCGCTGCCGCCGATGCCGATGCCCAGCATCCCCGGGGGACACCACCCGGCTCCCATCTCGGGAACCATTTCCAGCACCCAGTCGGCGACCGAATCCGACGGATTCAACATGGCGAACATGGACTTGTTTTCCGAACCGCCGCCCTTCGCGGCAACCGTGATTTCCACGTGCTCGCCGGGGACGAACTCGGTGTGAATCACCGCAGGGGTATTGTCGCGCGTGTTGCCGCGCGTGAAGGCCGGATCCGAGACGATGGAGGCACGCAGCTTGTTGTCGGGATTCAAATAAGCGCGGCGCACGCCCTCGTTGATCATGGCTTCGAGATCGAGCTTCGCCTGCCACGACACGCCCATCCCCGCTCTGACGAACACCACCACGATGCCCGTATCCTGGCAAATCGGCCGATGTCCCTCGGCGCACATGCGCGAGTTGGTGAGGATCTGCGCGATGGCATCGCGCGCCGCAGAGCTCTTCTCCACCTCGTACGCGCGACCCATTGCGCGGATGAAATCCGGCGTGTGGTAGTAAGAGATGTATTGCAATGCATCCGCCACGCTGGCAATCACATCGGCTTCGCGGATTACGCTCATGAGGCTACCTGTCTATACGAACTGGGCCGCAAATCTACCAAGATGAGGCCAAGTGAGGGTAGCGAATCCCCTACAATCCTCAAGGAGATGACCAAGGCTCTTGTATTGGCTGCCATGAGTCTGTGGATAAGTGCCTGGAATTCCGCGGCGGCGGGCAGCTTTCCGCTCGCGGAATGCCGGCTGCAACATCCCCTGAAAGTGAGTTCCGTCGCTGCGCGCTGCGGCACCTTGAGCGTACCCCTGGACCGCGGGCAGCCGGACAGGGACAAAATCGTCTTGAGAGTGGCAGTGGTACCCGCGCTCAATCGACGCAGCACCTCCGCACCTCTGTTCCTGCTCGCGGGCGGACCCGGACAGAGTGCGGCGGACATGTACGTTGCGTTGAGCGGCGCCTTCGCGCGCATCAATCGCGACCACGACATCGTGCTGCTGGATCAACGCGGCACCGGCCGATCGAGCCCCCTCGCCTGCGAGTACCCGGAAGACTGGCAGGAACCCGCCGACCCGATGCCGGCGCTGCGCGAGGCGACGCGGGCCTGCCTCGCCAAGTTCGGCGACCGGGTGCGCTTCTACACCACCAGCATCGCGGTTCAGGACTTGGATGCCGTGCGCGCCGCCTTGGGCTACGAGCAGATCGATTTGTACGGAGCCTCATATGGCACGCGAGTCGCCCAGCTGTACATGCGGCGCTTTCCAACCCGCACGCACGCGGTCATCTTGGACGGCGTTACCTATCCCGAACAGATCATCGGGCCGGATACGCCGAAGGATGGCGAACGCGCCTTGCAACTGATCGTGGCGCGCTGCAAGGCCGGCCGGGATTGCGCGGCGGCTTACCCGGATCTGCAGCAGGACCTGGATGGACTGCTCAAGCAATTCGGCGCGCAGCGTGTCGGCATCATGCTCGACGATCCAAACGACGGCCTGCCCAAGCAGATCGATTTCACGCGCAGCATGCTGGCCGCCGCACTGCGCTTCCTGTCTTACAGCGCCACGCAGGCGTCTCTGATTCCGGCACTTATACATCAAGGCGCACACGGGTCGCTTGGACCCCTGGCAGCGCAAACCATCATGAGTTCGCGCCAAGTGAGCAGTCAACTGGCCGCCGGCATGCAGTACAGCGTGCTGTGCAGCGAAGACGCGCCATTCATTGCCGCCGCGACTATCGATCGCGCAGCGCTCGCCCGCACCTACTTGGGGTTGGACCAGATCGACGCCATGCTCGAGATCTGCAAGCTGTGGCCGCGCGGCCCCATGGATCCGGATCTACACAGCCCCTTGCACAGCGATGTGCCCACCCTGCTGTTGTCGGGGGAGGCGGATCCGGTGACTCCGCCGGCCGATGCCGAGCGCGCCGGACAGGGGCTGACTCGAAAGAGGCATTTGGTGTTGAGCGGCGAGGGCCACGGTCAGTTGAGTGTGAGCTGCACGCCGCGCTTGATGGCGGATTTCCTGAACAGCGCCGATCCTGAAGGATTGGATACCGCGTGCCTGCGGGGCCACAGCGTCGAGCCTTTCTTCGTCAGCATGGCCGGTCCTGCGCCATGATCGAGGCGATGGGATTGAGCAAGCATTTCGGCAGCGTCGAGGCGGCGCGCGATGTGACCTTCACCGCGCGCGACGGCGAAATCACCGGTCTGCTCGGAGCCAACGGCGCCGGCAAGTCCACCTGCCTGCGCATGTTGTACGGCGTGCTGACGCCGGACAGCGGCAAGGCCTGCATCGACGGCTTCGACATCCTCGGCGAGACCTCCAAGGCGCGCGCGCACCTCGGCGTGATGCCGCATGCCGCGGGTCTTTACAACAATCTCACAGCCCGCGAGAACATTCAGTACTTCGGCACATTGCACGGCATGCCGCGCAAGCTCCTTAAATCGCGCATCGCACAATTGGCGGAGACGTTGGGGATGCAGGAGTTCATCGAGCGCCGCGTCAAGGGTTTCTCGCAGGGTCAGCGCATCAAAGTTGCCTTGGCGCGCGCCTTGGTCCACGACCCGGGCAACGTCGTGCTGGATGAGCCCACCAACGGACTGGACGTGATGGCCATCCGCAATCTGCGCGAAATGCTCAAGGCCTTGAAGGCGCAGGGCCGTTGCGTGCTGTTCTCATCGCATGTCATGCAGGAAGTGGCCGCGCTCTGCGATCGCACCGTCATCATCGGACGCGGCCGCGTGCTCGCGGACGGCACCCTGCAGGATATCCGCGCGCGCGCCGGACGCGAATCTCTCGAGGAAGCCTTTTTGCAAGTGTTGGGGCACACCGAGGGAGTGGCCTGATGCACACGCTGCTGACGGTGTTCGCCAAGGAATTTCTCGACAACCTGCGCGATCGCCGCACGTTGATTTCCGCCCTGCTCTTTGGTCCCCTGTTCGGTCCGCTGTTGTTCGGGCTCATGATTTCGCTGATGCTCAAGCAGAGCGTGGTGGAGTCCGACGAACCGCTCGAGCTCGCCATCGCCGGCAGCGGGAACGCGCCGGGATTGACGCGATTTCTCGAGGCGCAAAGCATCAAATTGACCAAGGTGGCACTGTCCGAGAACGAGGCGCGTGAAGCGGTGCGACGCGGCACCATTCAGGTGGTGCTGCTGGTGCCGAAGGACTATGCGGCCTTGTTCGCATCGGCCGCACCCGCGCCGGTCTTCCTGATAGCCGACAGCTCCGACTCGCAGACGCGCAAGCACGCTGACCGCGCGCGCCGCGTGTTGGCAGCCTACGGCAGCACCATCGCGCAGCTGCGGCTGCAGGTCAGGGGCGTGAATCCTCTGATCGCCTTGCCGGTGGCCGTGAACGAAGTCGATGTCGCGACACCCGCCGGACGCGCGGTCGTGGTGCTGGGTTTCATGACCTACTTCGTGCTGTTTGCCCTGTTGATGGGAGGTCTATACCTGGCCATCGATTCCACCGCCGGCGAACGTGAACGCGGTTCTCTGGAAGCGCTGCTGAGCCTGCCGGTGCCGCGCGCCTCCCTGGTCGGCGGGAAGATTTTGGCGACCTGCGCCTATATGAGTATTTCGTTAGGCTTGAGCCTGTCGGCTTTTGTCTGCGTATTTCGCTTCGTGCCTTTGGACAGAATCGGCATGAGCGCAAATCTTGGGCTGGGCACGGCGCTCAAGTTCTTCGCCATTTGCCTGCCCTTCATTCCCTTGGGCGCGGTGCTCATGACCCTGGTGGCCTCATTTACCCGTACCTACCGCGAAGCTCAGACGTATCTGACCAGCGTGCTGCTGGTCCCCACGCTGCCCATCGCCTTTGCCAGCATTTATTCGCTGAAAACCCAGAGTTCGCTGATGTTCATACCCTCCTTGAGCCAGCATTTGCTGATGACGAGCATATTGAAGGACGAAGCCGTGCCGTTCGTGGATGTGCTGGTATCGGCGGCCGCATCCCTGGCCGTGGCCGCGCTGCTATTCCGGCTGACCGCCCGCCACTGGCGCCGCGAAACCATGCTGGGTTGAACATTCGCTCAAATTCATGACTTGAAGTTTCGTTTGGAGTGCAAATTAATTGACCTACTAGCTACCCATCCAAGTCTATGTTATGTAGAATGGACGGTCCGTGATTGTTGCTGGAAGTGCTGGGGGAATTGGCATGACCGAATCTTCGTCGAAGCGAACCAACGTCGCCGCTTTTTTGGCGGTTCTTGTCGTGTCCGCCGCCACCATGGTTTTGCTGTTTTGGCGCTTTCCGCTGGTCACGGCCCTCATTACGTTGGGTATATTCGCAGCCCTTGGCATCTCCGCGCGCCTGGCGCGCGCCATCGAGGTCGCCGACATCGCCGAAATCGAGCACGGCGAGCCCAGCGTTTAGCGCCGGCCGACGGCGACGGGCTGCGCTACTTTCCGATACAAAAGCTCCGGAAGATTTCCCCCAATAGATCGTCGCTGCCGAACTCGCCGGTGATTTCGCCGAGCGCCCCTTGAGCCAGCCGTAGATCCTCTGCAAATAATTCCAGCGCCCGCGCGCGGCTGAAATCCTGAGCGCCCTGCTGCACGAATTGCCGGGCGCGGCTCAAGGCATCCAGGTGCCGGCGGCGCGCGGAGAGCGCGCTGCCGTCCGCGTTCTGATATCCAGCCAGCATTTTGAGGTGGGCGCGCAGTAGATCCAAACCCTCGCCCGTCTTGGCGCTCAAATGCACTTCCGAGGGCGTCGCGGCCGTGTCGATGCGCGCGGGTGTTCCCAGTAGATCGATCTTGTTGACCACCACGGCGACGGGAACGCCTGCCGGCAAGTCGTCCACCGGCACTCGGAGCATTGCCACACGCGGTGTTTGCACGCCGCGCGTTTCCGCGGAAACGTCCGAGGGCTCGAGGTCCGTGGCGGCATCGACCAGATACAGCACCAGGTCCGCCTTACGGATCTCGCCGCGGGCGCGGCGCACGCCCTCCGCTTCGATCGCATCCGTAGTCGGCCGCAAGCCCGCCGTATCGATCAGGTTCACCGCCAGACCGTCCAGTTGCAGCGGCTGGCGCAGGACATCGCGGGTGGTGCCCGGCAGATCCGTAACGATGGCAATCTCATCACCGGCGAGCCGGTTGAGCAGGCTGGACTTACCCGCATTCGGTTTGCCGGCGATTACCACGTTCAAGCCTTCGCGCAGCAGCGCACCCTGGCGTGCCGCAGCCGTGATGCGATCGAAATCGCCGAAGATGGCGCCGAGCCGCGCTTGCAGCGTCGCGTCCGAGGCGAAGTCGATTTCCTCGTCCGGAAAATCGATCGCCGCTTCCACCAATTTGCGCAGTTCCGTGAGGCGCCGCTGCAAGTCCTCGATGCGCGCGGAGAACTCGCCGCGCATGGAACGGACCGCGGCTCGCGCCGCGGCGGCGCTGCCGGCATCGATGAGATCAGCCACGGCCTCAGCCTGCGCGACGTCGATCTTGCCGTTCACAAATGCGCGTTCGCTGAATTCCCCCGGCAGTGCCGCGCGGCAGCCGAGCGCCAACAGGCGTTGCATGACCAGGTCCAGCACGATCGCGCCGCCGTGCCCCTGCAGCTCGAGCACATGCTCGCCGGTGAAGGATGCCGGTGCGGGAAAATACAGGACCAAGCCCTCGTCCAAGATCGACCCGTCGGCGGCGAGGAAATGGGACAAGGACGCAAGGCGCGGAGCGGGTAGTGTCCCCAACAGAGTCCTGGCGATGTCCGGAACCTTGGGTCCCGACACTCGAAGGATGCCGATGGCGCCGCGTCCGGGCGCACTGGCGATGGCGGCGATGGTGTCGGGGATTGTCACCGACCTCCTCCTATGATCGCGGCTTGTTGGCCTCGGCTCCCACCACTTGATTCACCCGCCACTGCTGAGCGATCGATAGCACCGTGTTGGTCAGCCAGTAGAGCACCAGACCGGAAGGAAACCAGGCCATCATGCCGGTCATGATCAGCGGCATGAACTGCATGACCTTTGCCTGCATCGGATCGGGCGGCGCGGGATTCAGCTTGAATTGCGCGAACATGGCGCCGCCCATCAACAGCGGCAATACGAAAAACGGATCCCGCGAGGACAGGTCATTGATCCACAGTAGAAACGGTGCCTGGCGCATTTCCACGCTCTCGAGCAGCACGCGATAGAAAGAGATGAAGACGGGGACCTGGACCAGCATGGGGAGACAGCCGGCCAGAGGATTGATCTTCTCCTTCTTGTACAGCTCCATCATGGCGCGGCCCAATTTCTCGCGATCGTCCTTGAAGCTCTCCTGAATCTGCTTCATGCGCGGGCCGACTGCGCGCATCTTCGCCATGGAACGGCCGCTGGCCTGGCTCAAGGGATAAAACAGCAATTTGATCAGGGCCGTGACGATGATGATGGACCAACCCCAATTTCCCGCCAGCCTGTGCACGAAGTTGAGTCCCGCAAACAGTGGCTGCGCCAGCACGGTGAGAATGCCGAAGTCCACGGTGCGTTCGAGGCTGGTGCCCACGGCGGCCAGCTGCGACTGCAGTTTCGGTCCGACGAACAGATCTTCGTGGAACTGCGCCTTGGCGCCGGGGGCCACATCGACGGCCGGGCCGGTCGCGCTGATGAGATATTCCTTGTCGCGCACCTGCAATTGATATTGATAGGGTTGGCCGGGCGGCGGCACGATCGCCGTGACGAATTGATGCTGCAGCGAGGCCAGCCAGCCGCCGGTGATGAGTCCTGAGTACTTGGAATCCGTGTCGCTCTCGACGTTGAGGTCCTTGGACTTCGATCCGTCGTAGATGGCGGGGCCTTTGAACGAGTAGGTCTCGACATCGAAATAGGACCGAGACGCATGTTCCCAATGGCGCAGGATCTGGGCATAGGAAGCCAGCTTGCGATCGCTTGCGCCGTCGTTCTTGACGTCATAGTCGAGCGCGATCGCGTACTGGCCGCGCTTGAACACGAAGGTCTTGGTGACATCGAGGCCCTGATCGCTCCAGGTGAGCGGCACACGCAACTCATCGACGCCGGGCGCCAAGGAGTAGCTTTGCGCCGCCGATGTCCAGATCGCCAAGTGAGTGGGCGCGGATTCGCCTGCGCCGCCGGCCAGGCCGCTTTGCAACAGATAGAGCGCGGCCGGGGGCTCACGGCTCAGGAGGCGCACCGGCGTGCCGGGCGTGTCCTTGCGCAGCGGATACTCGAGCAGATCGGCGCGGTCGAGTTCTCCGCCCCGCAGATTAATCGAAACGTCGAGGACGTCCGTGACCACGTGCAGCAAGGCAGCTGCCGCGTTGGAATCGGCGGCCGGTGAGTCGAGGCCGGGCTCGCCCGCCGGCGGCGGGATGGTGGCGGGCGCCGAGGCGCTGGGTGCCGTAGTGCCGAGCGCCGTTGCGGGCGGCGTCGCAGCACCGCTCGGGGTGGCAGCGCCTGAGGCGCCGGTCGGCGCGGCGCTCGAGGCTGCCTGCGGCACCGAATCGCCCAGCGCATGCGCGGATTTGGCGCCGCTCGCATCGATGCTGGTGGCGGCGGGTGTCGCGGGGTAGTCGTGCATCCACGCTTCGTAATTCATGTAGAGCAGCGCCGCCAGCGTGGCCCACAACACCAGGCGAATATTACCCATGGATGAGCTTCTCGTCCGGCACCGGGTCGTAGCCGCCCTCGCAGAACGGGTGGCAGCGGCTGATGCGGCGCACGCTCAGGTAAAGGCCGCGCAGCACGCCGAAGCGCTCCACCGCCGTGTGGGCGTAGCAGGAGCAGCTGGGATAGAAACGGCAACGCGCACCGAGCATGGGACTTAAGCCGAGTTGATAGCCGCGAATCAACATCAACAATGATTTCCGCGCGCTCAGCATCGCTGCGAAATGACCTTCCAGTGTTTTTCCAGGCTCTCGCGCAAATCTTGCAGCGTTGCCTTGCCTGCCGCCGCTCTCGCGGACACCGTGACATCGACCGGCGGAAGTGAGTGTTGGTTCAAACGAAACGATTCTCTTGTGATGCGCTTAATCCGGTTGCGCGCGACGGCGGTGCCGAAGGTGCTCGTCGCGATGCTCAAACCCAATCGCGGATAGGTTTCATGATTGGCCAACACGGATAAACTGAAAAACGCATCCGCAAATCTTCTGCCGCTGCGCTTCACTTCGCGAAATTCGGCCGCCTGGTGCAAACGCATGCGCGGCTCGAACCCTAGTCTAGTTGAACGGGATTTTTGAATCGCGTTATGGACAGAGGCGCTTGCGGCCCTTCGCACGGCGCCGGGCGAGTAATGCACGGCCGCTTTTCGTCGCCATCCGTGCGCGAAAACCGTGTGTACGGGCGCGATGTAGATTGCTGGGATTGAAAGTACGTTTCATGGCGAATCAGGCGGCGGGCAGGTTGACGAAAGGCGGCAAGGGTACGCAAGGGGGCCTGTATGTGTCAATAGACGCACTAGCAAGTTGGAGCTAGACTCCCTGCCCCCGTTGTTGCTCGGCCCCATTTATACACCCAAGGAGAGCGCTCTTGCCGGAGTCGCTGTGGAATCGCTGTCTGCGCGTGCTCGAAGGAGAGCTCCCGGAACAGCATTTCAATACGTGGGTGCGGCCGCTGCAGGCGATCGAGCGCGACGGCGAGTTGAAGCTCCTGGCGCCGAACCGCTACGTCATCGAGTGGCTGGCCCAGAACTCGCTGCCGCGCATCAAGGAACTCTTGGTGGCGTTTGCGGAAGGCGCAGCGCCGGAACTGGTGCTCGATGTGGGTACGCGCGCCGGGGCCGCGCACGCAGCGCCGGTCAATGGCCACGATAACTCGGCCACGGCGCGCGGCAAGCGTCTATTGCCGACCGTGCTCGGCAGTCCCATCAACGCCGACTTTACGTTTTCGAGTTTCGTCGAGGGCAAGAGCAATCAGCTGGCGCGGGCTGCTGCCCTGCAAGTCGCCGGCAATCCCGGCCGTGCCTACAACCCCTTGTTCATCTATGGCGGTGTCGGACTCGGCAAGACGCATCTCATGCACGCGGTTGCAAATCAGCTCAAAGAGCGCAATTGCGATGCTCGACTGGCGTACGTGCACAGCGAGAGATTCGTCGGGGATATGGTCAAGGCTCTGCAACACAACACCATCAACGACTTCAAGACCGCCTATCGCACGCTGGATTGCTTGATGATCGATGACATTCAATTTTTTGCGAAGAAGGACCGCTCGCAGGAGGAATTCTTCCATACCTTCAATGCACTGCTGGAGAGCCAGCAGCAGGTGATCCTGACCTGCGACCGCTATCCGAAGGAAGTGGACGGTCTCGAGGAACGCTTGAAGTCGCGGTTCGGCTGGGGTTTGACCGTGGCCATCGAACCGCCGGAACTGGAAACCTGCGTTGCGATTCTGATGAGCAAGGCTGCGATGACCCACGTTGACCTTCCGGAGGAAGTCGCCTTCTTCATCGCCAAACGGATTCGTTCCAACGTGCGCGAATTGGAGGGCGCGCTGCGCAGGGTGGTGGCAACCTCCAACTTCACGGGGCGGCCGATTACCCTCGAGTTCACCAAGGAAGCGTTGCGGGATTTGTTGGCGCTGCAGGAAAAATTGGTCACGATCGAAAATATCCAGAAGACGGTCGCCGAGTATTACAAAATCAGAATCGCTGATTTGCTCTCGAAACGCCGCAGCCGCTCGATCGCCCGGCCGCGCCAGGTCGCCATGGCACTGGCCAAGGAATTGACCAACCATAGCCTGCCGGAGATCGGTGATGCGTTCGGCGGCCGGGACCATACGACCGTGCTGCATGGCTGCAAGCGGGTCAAGGAGTTACGTGAAACCGAGCGGCGCGTGGGCGAGGATTATATGAACCTGTTGAGAACACTGGCTGGATAGCGGGGAAAAGCTGTTGAGCACTCTGTGGATAAAGTTATCCACAGATTCGTGACAGGTTGCGTGCCATGGGTGGACAGCATTCGAGTAGGATTGTGGAGCGTGTATGTATTTGATAGTAATGATATTTTCGGGGTTCTCCGCAGAAATGCGGGCGCTTCATAATCATAGTAATAATCTCCTCTAAGAATCTAGATTTAAGACAGTTCAAGACGGGTGTGTTCATGAAATTGACGGCAGAGCGCGAAAAATTGTTGGCTCCCCTGCAGGCGGTGATCGGCGTGGTCGAACGGCGGCAGACCATGCCGGTACTGGCCAACGTTTTGCTGGGAGTACGCCAAGGACAATTGGCCATCACCGCGACGGATTTGGAAGTAGAACTGGTGGCGGCAACGGAGGTTGCCGTGCAGGAGGCGGGCGACATCACCGTTCCAGGCCGAAAATTCCTGGATATTCTGCGTTCGCTCCCCGAGAAACTGTCCGTGTCGGTGAGCCTGGAGGGCGAGAAGGCCGTGATCAAGGCGGGTCGCAGCCGTTTCAGCCTGTCGACGCTGCCGGCCTCGGACTTTCCGGTGATCGACGACATCAACGCACAGCAAACGGTGCAGATCCCGCGCAGGGAATTGCAACGGCTGCTCGAGAAAACGCATTTCTCGATGGCTCAGCAGGACGTGCGCTATTACCTCAATGGCATGCTGCTCGAGATCGATGGCGCGCTGCTGCGTGCGGTCGCCACCGACGGACATCGTTTGGCGCTCTGCGAAACGGCGTTGGCGGCCAAGGCAAAGAACTCGCAACAGGTAATCGTGCCGCGCAAGGGCGTGTTGGAACTGCAACGGGTGCTGAACGAGGACGGGGTCGCTGATGTTGCAATCGGCACCAATCATGTTCGCGCGCAAATCGGCGATATTCGCTTCACTTCGAAGCTCATTGATGGTCGTTTCCCGGAATATTCTCGGGTAATTCCGGCCGCGCCCAGCTTCGCGATCAGAGCGGATCGCGACGTGTTGCGGCAGGCCCTGCAACGTACCGCCATTCTCTCCAACGAAAAGTACCGCGGCATCCGCGTGACGGTGAAGAAAAATTTGGTGACCGTGCAAGCGCACAATCCGGAGCAAGAAGAGGCGGAAGAGGATATCGAGGTGACCTATGACGGCCAAGATCTCGAGGTCGGTTTCAACGTGAATTACCTGCTCGATGCGCTCGCCGCCATCGACGGCCAGGAAGTCGAACTGGGTCTTACCGACAGCAATAGCAGCTGTTTGATCCGATCGCCGGGAAACACGACCGCCCGCTACGTCGTCATGCCGATGAGACTCTAAGTCCATGTCGCTTCGCCGGGTGCAAGTCACGGACTTCCGGTGCTTGCAGTCGGCCGATTTGGAGCTCGATCGCCGTTTCACGCTGATCAGCGGTCCCAACGCTTCCGGTAAGACCAGCCTGCTCGAGGCCATGTACATTCTGGGCCGCGGCCGATCGTTCCGCACCCGGCATATCGAACATCTCATTAGAACCGGCGCGGAACGCTTCGTCGTGTTTGGCGCAGTCGACGCTGGAGAGCGTAGCGTTCCCGTAGGGATTGAGGGCAGCGCTGGTGGCGTACGCGCCAAGGTGGCCGGGGAGAAGGCCGCAACCTTGGCTGAACTTGCTCTCCAGCTCCCCGTGCAAATCATCGATCCCGAGGTGCATCGGCTGATTGAAGAGGGGCCTAGCCGCCGCCGCCGATACCTGGATTGGGGAGTGTTCCACGTGGAACATGAATTCGTCGGTTACTGGCAGCGCTACCACCACGTGCTGCGTCAAAGGAATGCGGCATTGAAGTCCCGGCAGACAGCGCCGATTTCGGTATGGGACGCTGATCTGGTGCGCTACGGAGAATTGGTGACTGAGGCCCGCCAGCGGTATGTAGAAATGCTCGCCAGCGAATGTGCGCCGATCGCACGAAGTCTGCTCGGGATGGAGCTCACCCTCAGTTATCGCCCGGGGTGGGCCAAGGCCCAGACCTTTGCCGAGTCGCTGGCGCAGAGTCTTCAGTCGGACCAGGACTTGCGAGCCACACAGGTTGGTCCGCACCGCGCCGAGCTAGCTATTCGCCTCGACGGCCTCGCGGTAAAGGACCGAATTTCCCGAGGACAGCAGAAACTGCTGGCGGCTGCCTTGCTGGTCGCTCAGATCAATCTGTTCCCCGACGCCGCACCGATACGGCCGACGCTTCTGCTGGACGATCCCGCCGCGGAGCTCGATGACGAACGCCTCGCCAAGCTCATTCTTGAGGTTTCGGCGCATGTCGTACAGCTGGTCGTCACAACGCTCCATGGCGAGTTTTCAGCATTCGGCAATCCAGGGGCGCGCTTCGGGATCAGTGCCGGGATCGTGTCGCCGTCCTAGTGTTCCACGTGGAACACGCGATCGTACGAAGCGTCGTATCGGTCTTCTCGCCCGTCACTCCAAGACGCTCTTAACACTTTGATTTTAATATATTTTTTCAGGGTCAAAGATTCGTTATTGGGAGCCGGAACTGCTAGAATGCGGCATCAAGAACTAGGATAAATTATGGCGCAGGACAACGTATACGATTCCAGTAAAATCAAAGTCTTAAAGGGGCTCGACGCAGTACGTAAACGCCCCGGAATGTATATCGGAGATACCGACGATGGCAGCGGCCTGCACCACATGGTGTTCGAGGTTGTGGATAACGCCATCGATGAGGCCTTGGCTGGGCACTGCGACCGCGTGGTGGTCTCCATTCACGCCGACGAATCGGTAACGGTCTCCGACAATGGCCGTGGAATTCCTGTGGATATGCATGCCGAGGAGGGCGTATCGGCCGCGGAAGTCATCATGACCGTGCTGCACGCCGGCGGTAAGTTCGATGACACCTCCTACAAGGTCTCCGGCGGTTTACATGGCGTCGGCGTGTCTGTGGTGAATGCGCTTTCCGATTTCTTGGAACTCACCATTCGCCGCGACGGCAAATTGCATCGCCAGGAATACCGCCTAGGCGAGCCCCAGGCGCCGCTCGCCGCCATAGGCGATGCCGGCGAACACGGCACGACGATACGCTTCAAACCCAGCTCGCAGATCTTCACGCACATCACTTTCGTCTACGACACGCTCGCCAAGCGTTTGCGCGAGTTGTCGTTCTTGAATTCCGGCGTGCGTATCGAACTCATCGACGAGCGCGACGAGAAGTCCGAAGTTTTCCAGCACGAAGGCGGACTGAAAGCCTTCGTCAAACATTTAAATCGCAGCAAGGCTGCCGTGCACGACACGGTCATGTGGTTCCAAACGCGCGATGGCAGCACGCAAGTCGAAGTGGCCATGCAGTGGAACGACTCCTATCAGGAGAGCATGTTTTGCTATACGAACAACATCCCGCAGAAAGACGGCGGCACGCATCTCGCCGGCTATCGCGCAGCATTGACCCGCACGCTGAATAACTACATCGAGAAGGAACTCGCCGGCAAGAAAGAGAAAATTCAAACCACCGGCGATGATTCGCGTGAAGGCTTGACCGCGATTCTTTCGGTGAAACTCCCGGATCCGAAGTTCTCATCGCAGACCAAGGACAAGCTCGTCTCCTCGGAAGTCAAAGGCGTGGTCGAATCCGCCGTGGCCGAACGTTTGGAGGAATTCCTGCTCGAGCACCCGCAGGAAGCGCGCGCCATCGTCAACAAAATCCTGGAAGCGGCTTATGCGCGCGAAGCCGCGCGCAAGGCGCGCGAGATGACGCGACGCAAAGGCGCGCTGGATATCGCGGGCCTGCCGGGCAAGCTCGCTGATTGCCAGGAGAAAGATCCGGCGTTGTCGGAGTTGTTCTTGGTGGAAGGTGATTCCGCCGGCGGCTCTGCGAAGCAAGGTCGCGACCGGCGCACCCAAGCCATCCTGCCGCTCAAGGGCAAAATCCTCAACGTGGAGAAGGCGCGCTTCGACAAGATGCTCGCCTCGGCGGAAGTCGGCACTCTGATAACTGCATTGGGTTGCGGCATCGGGCGCGATGATTTCAACGTGGATAAATTGCGTTATCACCGCATAATCTTAATGAGTGACGCTGACGTTGACGGATCGCACATACGGACTTTGCTGCTCACTTTCTTCTATCGCCAAATGCCCGTGCTCATCGAACGCGGTCACATCTACATCGCGCAACCGCCGTTGTACAAAGTGAAGAAAGGCAAGCAGGAAAACTACGTCAAGGACGATTTGGAACTCAATGCCCTGCTGCTCACGACCGCCATTCAGGACGCGGCTTTGCACGTCAACGCGGCAGCTCCGCCCTTATCCGGTCTAGGTCTCGAGTCGCTCGCGAGGCAATATGTAGAGGTGCAGGCAATCGTCAAGCGCTGGGCTCGCCGCTACGATGAACGCTTCCTCGAACAATTGCTGTACGTGCCGACGATGTCCTTGGATGTGTTCGACCGCGTGGATGCCTTGCGGGATTGGTGTCGCATCGTGGAGCAACATCTCAACGCGCTCGACGACGTGTCGCGGCGCTATCGCGTCGGCGTGGAGGTCATGGCCGCCGGCGGCCATCGCATCGATCTGCAGCGCTTCGAGCATGGCTTGAGTTCCGCTAGACACATACAGCGAGAGTTCTTCGACTCGGCAGAGTATCTGCGTATTGCTGAATTGGGGCGGACCTTGAACGACTTGATCGCGCCGGGCGCGTTCGTAAAGCGCGGCGAAGAGAAGGTGGATGTGGCCAGTTTCAAGACCGCGATCAACTGGCTGTTCGATCAGGCCAAGAAAGGCCAGACCATTCAGCGCTACAAGGGCTTGGGCGAAATGAACGCCGAGCAATTATGGGAGACCACCATCAATCCCGAAACGCGGCGTCTCATGCAGGTCCGCATCGAGGATGCCGTGGCCGCCGATGATATCTTCACGACATTGATGGGCGACGCGGTGGAACCGCGCCGCGAGTTCATCGAAAAGAACGCGCTGCAGGTGTCGAATTTGGACGTGTAGGTAGGGGCGTATTGAAGCATGCTTGAACTTCGGCCCAACTGCGAGTGCTGCAACATAGATCTCCCGCCGGAGTCGGCGGACGCCAGGATTTGTTCTTTCGAGTGCACGTTCTGCGCCGCATGCGCCGATGGGCGCCTCAACGGCATCTGTCCAAACTGCGGCGGTGAACTCGTTTCTCGCCCCCGGCGTCCGGCAAGCAAACTCGCCCGCAACCCGGCATCGTCGCGGCGCGTCTTGAATCCTGAGGGCTGCGCAAGAGGGGATTAGAGCTGGGCTACTTGAAACTACCGATTCCAACTCATTAGTAAGGTGTTGGAACAACTGTATTTCGACTACAACGCCAGCACGCCGGTACATCCTCGGGTCGCGGCTGCGATGCAGGCGGCGCTGGACAGCTATGGCAATCCCACGAGCGCGCACTGGGCCGGCGGGCCTGCACGTCTGATCGTCGAGGACGCACGCCGGCAGGTTGCGCACTTGCTCGAGTGTGCGACCGACGAGGTGATCTTCACCAGTGGCGGCAGCGAGGCAAACAATCTTGTGCTGAAGGGGTTGGCGTTCGCGCGCGGCGTTGCCAACACGCACATCGTCACCACCGCCATCGAACATCCGGCCATTCTTGCGCCGCGCCATCAGGCCGGACACGTCGCTCATTAGTGTGATGCACGCGAACAACGAAGTCGGCTCGATCCAGCCCATCGCGGAGTGTGCCCGGATCGCGCGCGTGCATGGCATCCCATTCCACACGGATGCAGCGCAAAGCGTGGGGAAAATTGCAACGCAGATCGCCACGCTGGGCGTCGACATGTTGTCGATCGCGGGCCATAAGCTTTACGCACCGAAGGGTATCGGGGCCCTGTACGTACGCAACGGCCTGGCGCTCGAGCCGCTGATCCACGGCGCGCAGCATGAGCGCGGCCGGACAGCCGGCACGGAAAGTGCCGTTTTGTGCGCGGCGCTTGGCGCCGCTTGCACGCTCGCGATGGACCTTGCGCCCAACGAGAATATTCGCAACATGCGCGACGCATTTTGGAATGGACTGCCGGAGCGATTCGGTGCGCGTGTGGTTTTGAACGGTCACCCCACCCTGCGCCTGCCGAATACGCTGAACGTGTCCTTCTTAGGCGCTGTCGGCAGCGAACTTTTGGCCCGCTTTCCTCAAAATTTAGTCGAACGCGCCCGAGCACCGCTGCCTTGAAACCATCACGGGCAATTGGCCGTCCCGGCCGCTCGGCACAGGAAGTGTGCCTTCGTATAGACGCCGAATCCCGGCGTGGGGTCCCCCGCCGCATCGCGGATCAGTACGAAATTTGGTAACGGCCAGGGATCCCAGGTCCACGCCACATAACCCACGCCGTTGGTGTCTGCCCACGGCAGCAGTTCCGCGGCAAACGGCGCGCCTTCCGATGCGGAGGTATTCTGGTCGCCGAATTCGGTGATCACCACCGGATAACCGGCCGCTTGGATGCTTTGAACCTGGGACCAAACATCGCCTGACTGGTTCTCCGGCTGCAAATACGCCGAGGTGCCCGCCGTGGCACCGTAGCCCGGATAGGCGTGCCACACGGCCCCGATCTGCGCAGGTGTCAATGTGTCGGTCGGGACATTCGCGAGCCATTCGCTCAAGTCCCCCGAATAATGCTCGCCGGCAATCAAAATCAAGTTGGTCGCTCCAGCATCGTTGCGGATCGCGTCGACCACCTGCTGCATGCTGGGCGCCTGCCAAGTCAATCCTATCTGGGACGGGCTGCCGAACGTGAACAACTCGCCGAACGTACCGCCGCTTTTCCACAAGCTCCAGTAATTATTCGACGAGGTCAGGAATGTCAGAAACGGTTCGTTGAAGAGCTCGAATATCACCGCGGGATTGCTTCGGAACTGCGTTGCTATCGACGTCCAGAACGGCAACGAGTTGTCCGAATCGAGGTAGGGATTTTGGCCGAACGGACAGTCCGCTCCCGGCGCGGCCCAGTGCAAATCCAGGATCACGTACATGCCGGCGGCGGTTGCGTCCGCCACGCTTTTCTCGACGGTTGCTTGATAATTACCGCCCGGATCCGCCTTGATGGTGGTGCCCGGCAAATTTTGTCGAGCCACGCCATTGGTGACCGTATCGCCCGCGCCGCCAACGTCGGTGCAATGCAATCCCAGCCACGAAGCTTCGTTGAGAGGCAGCCGCACGACGTTCGCACCCCACGTCGTCGCCATGATGCTCCACGGAGGCGTGCCGCTGCCATTCGGCTGAATACCGGTCTGTCCGCCCCAGGGATTACCAGGATTCCCTCCCCGAATGGCGACCGACTCGAGTCCCGAAACGTTCACGCCACGCAATTGCACGGTGTTGCCTTGTCCGTCGACGAGTTGTGAACCGGATGCACGAATGGAGAACGCGCCGGTGGCGGTGACGGTGCTGGTGCCCACCGTCTGTGATGCAACCGAATTGCTGGACGAGTCACCCCCGCCACCACAACCGGCCGTCAACAGCGAGATCGCGAGCATCGCCGCCGGCAACGTGCGGCTGAGGACAGATGATCGAAGCATTATCGAATCCTTGATTAACGGGGCCGCGTATTAAACCGCGACTCTCGGGCATTCATCAAATGTCGTGACATTCCGACACGATTGCGGCGTGCGTCCACCGATATCGCCGGCGCGGCCTCCGCGCCGCGGTCGCTATGGCGAATTCAGTCACAGCCCCCGAACGCCGCCTTCAAATCAGCGGCCTCTTTGCGTCCCTGAATCCGCCCAGCGTCCGCGCTTGGGCGACGGGTCGCAGGGTCAAGAGCGCCCTTTCCCTTGAGCGACGCCAATGATGCCTGATCCGCGGCGACGAGGACGACTTTCGCTCCCCTGGCACGAAGGGCCGCCACATCGTTCGCCAGCATTGAAACCTCGCCGGCGCGTGCCGGCTGGGCACGGCCAAACGGCGACAAAATCAAAACCTTGGATGCACCGACCGCGAGGTGGACATTCTCTGCGGTCCGCCAGACTCCCCCGTCGATGTAGCGGCGTCCGCCGATCGGCGCAATTGGCCAAACGCCGGGCACCGCACAACTGGCTGCGATCGCGTCGGCGAGATCGATGCCGGAATTTGCATCGAAGGTGCGCAACTCCCGGGTATCGATATCCACCGCCGTAATCGTCAAAGGCGTTGCCGGCCATTCGTTCGAAGATGGACCGAGGCGTCCGACGATGTCAGCGTGCCGCTGAGCCCAGGAAATCGTCGTCGCCTTCAGCGCGAGATCGCAAATCGCCGCCAAGCGTTCGTTGGGATCGCTCCATTGTTTGGCGAACAACCCGAACGCCGTCGCCTGATTGTCCGCATCCGGCGCAGTCTGGTGCGCTTGCCTTTGCGGATCGACCTGCCGCTCGAAAAGCTCTTGGGTGGACAAATTGCTCGTTAGCTGCGCACCCACTACCGATCCGGCGGAGGTGCCGATGACAGCCCGGGGATGCCGCAAGTCAAGATCGCTCTCCTCCAATCCCATCAGCAAACCGGTCATCCAGGCGGCGCCCCAAAGGCCGCCGCCGCCGAGCACCAAGGTCGTGTCCGTCAACATCTGTGTTCGGGCGCCTACTTGGCGGCCGGCCCTCTGTGCGCCGGGGGCAAAATTTCCAGCAGCGTTTCCGCAGGCCTGCAAAGTCTCACACCCAAGGGAGTCACGACTATCGGCCGGTTGATGAGGATCGGGTGCGACATCATGGCGTCGAGCAACTGCGCATCGCTCAGGTGTTCATCAGCCAGGCCAAGTTCGCCATAAGGCGTACCTTTCTCGCGCAGCAACTCGCGCGGCTTCATGCCCATTCGCGCCAGCAAGGACTCGAGCGTTGCCCGATCGGGCGGCGTCTTCAGATATTCGACGACGCGCGGCTCTAAGCCGGCGCCGCGGATGAGCGCCAGCACATTGCGTGAAGTCCCGCAGGCCGGATTGTGATAAATCGTCACTTGAGTCATGGCCACACCTCCCGACGACATGATACCCGACGTGCGCGACGGACTGACGCGCGCGGAGCGCGTGGTTTTGTACGTGCTTCATGAAACCCAACGGGAACGCGGCGATCGCAACGTGCCGACAGCCATGTTGTGGGGCCGCGTGTGCGAGCATCTCTACATGAGTCCGGAAATGCTTTCGCAGATTCTAGCCAAGCTGGGTGCGCGCCGATGAACTCTCAGCTCTGCGCGCTGTTCGCGGCACCGAGGGCCGCCCGCACGGCTGAGTGCAGGCTGCCGAAGCGCTGCGCGCGCCCGACGCTGGACCGATACAACGGCTCCCGAACTTGATGCATGCTGGCGGTCCGAACGGCGCGCCGCGTGTCGTGAAACCGCAGACACGCATCCGTCCACGGCAGGCCGCAAAAGTCCGTTATCCGTCGCGCTTCGCCTTCCAGATTCTGCACCAGCTTCTCGTACTCGACATCGAGGAGCCGATTCGAGGGAATGACACTGCGCCAGTGCCCCATGAGCTGCGCATAGCCGCGGTAGTACCGGCAAAGCTCGACGACGTCATACGAGAATTCGTTGCCCTGCGCAAATAGCTTCGAGTAAACCGACACGCAGGTATCCACCGGGTCGCGCACGCAGTGAATGATGCGCGCCTGCGGGAACATCGCATGGATCAGCCCGAGGTGCAGAAAATTGTAGGGCGTCTTGTCGGTGACATGGGCGGGGCCGTGCGCCGGCAGCATTTCGAGATAACGCTCTGCCATGACACCGACCCGTTCATGCGATATCGCGTGCAGGCAGGCGGGATAGTCGTCGCCGAATTCCGCCACCAGGCTTTGCAGGCGCGCACTCTCGCCGCCGCCGAAAACGTCGGGGTGGGATGCAAGCACCTGTTCCAACAGTGAAGTGCCCGACCGCGGCATCCCCACGATGAATATCGGCACCCTCGTATCGACGCCGGCGCCGCGCAGGCGTTCGACTGACGCCGCGCCGAGCGCGCGCGCCATCTCGGCCATGAAGCGCTCGTCCGCGGCCGGATCGTAATCAATCGTGCCGCGTTTGAGAATGCTGCCGGCGCTCAAGTAGGCGAGTGCCTGCGAGTAATCGTCGAAATCCGCGTGAGCCTTGGCGAGCGCATAGTGCAGCAGAATCCCATCCTGCAGCGGATGCGCCGCCGGCTCAGCGGCGCGCAGCTGCAACTGCCGTTGCATGAGCTCGATGTCCGGATCCGCCGGCGCGAATCGCTTCGCTTCCGCCCGCGTGTACCACGCCGGCGCATAGCCGCCGTCGGCGGCAAACGCGCGGTCGAGTATCCGCGTCGCCTCATCGCGGCGTCCCAGCTCGAACAGCATAATCGCCAGCTCGGTGAGCACTCCTGCGGGCTGGGGGGTGAATTCCGCGGCCTTCGTATAGGCAGCAATGGCTAGGTCATTCAGCTCTAGATCATGGTAGAGCCGCGCGCAACACAACTGCGCCGCGCCGTCATGCGGTTCGAGCTGCGCCCACCGCCGGCCGCTCTCGAGCGCCGCCGCTGTCCGGTGCAAGCCTCTCAGCAGATTCGCGCGGGTGGAAAGCGCCAGACAATCATCGGGATGCAACGCGAGTCCGCGCTCCACCCATTGCAGCGCACGCTCGCCGCCGTGCAACCGCGCAGCCGCATAGGCGGCGCACAAGTAGGGCTTCACGCCATCTTGCCGCAAACGTATTGCCGCTTGGGCATGCACGATCGCCGCTTCGAAATGCCCCAGTTGATTCTCGGCTAGAGCCGTCTGAAGGAGCGACTGCATCATGGATGCAGACCCATTGACAAGCACTTATACATCAATGCATCCTCAGCCATGTTGGTGAGCTGCCCCGCTTGGCAATCTATCATTTCACCGTAGCAGTGATATCGCGTGCCCGAGGGCAGCGAATCGTGGCGACGGCAGCCGCGCAAGCGGCGGCCAGGCTGCGCGACGACCATTACGGTGTCCTGCACAATCACCTGCGCCGAGAGGGGGTGGAGTTCACCGAGATCATGGCGCCGGCCGGGTCGCCTGCCTGGGTATTCGACCGCGAGCAGCTGTGGAATCGGGTCGAGGCCAGAGAGCTTCGCAAGGATTCCCAACTCGCGCGCGCGATCGAGATCAGCCTGCCTGTCGAACTCGGCTCCGCGCAGTGTATCGAACTGCTGCGCGAGTACGTGCGCGCCGAGTTCGTATCGAAGCGCATGATCGCGGACATGAGCATTCAGCGAACCAAGCTCGAGCATCACAACGCTCATGTTCTGCTGACCTTGCGCGAGGCGACCGCGCAAGGGTTCGGGCCCAAGATGCGGCAGTGGAACCGCCGGAATAATCTGTTGGACTGGCGCTCTTCGTGGGCAAACTGGGCGAACTTGCATCTGGCCCGCGCCGGACATCGCGTCAGGATCGACCACCGCAGCCTGGATGAGCAGCAGATTGAGCTCGCACCGGCTCGAAGAATCGGTGTGGGCCGCCCCTTGGAGTGCATCGAGAGATTGCCGGAGCATCTCCAGGCGAGATTCGCGGAGCAGCGCCGCATCGCGCACGAAAACGGCGCTGCCATCATTGAGGTTCCGGCCGTCGCCATTCGTGCGTTGGCCCGCCAGCGGCGCAGCTTTTCGAGCGCCGAACTGCGTCAATTCCTGGCGTCCCGAACGGACGGCGCTGCGCAGCTCGACGCCGCGCTGTCGAGCATCCTGGCGTGTTCGGAATTGGTCGCCCTGATTCCGCCTGACGGCGGCCCGACTCAGTACACGAGCCATGACTTGATGGAAGCTGAGAAATCGCTGCTGCGGCGCGCGCAGACTCTGGCAAAACGGCGAACGGGCGCTCATGGGTCGACACAGGATGCTCCCCGCGATGCACACGGGCCCGACGATGCACACTGGCCCGCGTCGCTGCGGAACTCGTTCGCCGATGTGATCGCTGTGGGCGATTTCAAAGCCGTCGCCCTGTCCGCGGGCGATAAAGAAGGGTTCCTACAGGCGGCTCGCGCGCACTGGAATGCGCAAGGCAAGCGCGTGCGAAACGCGCTGGTGGCGGCGGACGCTGCGCCGGCCAAGGATGACGTGGTGGTGCTGGAAGGCGCCGAGATGATCGACGTCAAATCACTGGAGAAGCTGCTCGCCGCCGCGGAGCGGGCGCGCGCGAAAATGGTGCTGGTGGCCGACTCGCAGCGATTGCAAGCGATGGGCAGCATGTCGCCCATGCACGATCTCCTTGCCGTGGCACGCCAGGCCTCGCCGTTCGTCCCCTGATAATTCCGCTCGAACCAGGAAAATTGCGCGTACCTGCGGATCTCGCGCAGGCTTCCGCATGACGGACACAACTGCGGAGCGGTGCATGCAGCGAAGAAATCTCATCAAATCGATCATCGGCGCCGCCGTATTGCCGTTGCGATGGCGGAGCGCGTATGCCGGGTCGGATTCTCGCCCGCCGGCAAAAAAGCTTCGGGAGCGCTGTCGCCCCGGACGCGCAGGTTGGCCGACGTCCGAAGATTGGCAGAGCTTGAATCGGAACACCCAAGGCCGGCTGGTCCGCCCGCAGTCGCCGTTCTCAGGCGCCGGCTTGGTGGATTCCGACTCCTACCGCGAGGCATTGGCCAATCTGAAAAACCCATTCTATATCGGCGATCAGGTTGCGCTCACGCAGACCAGCGGCTGGGTGGGTGCCTGGAGTTCGCAGCCGAGCGCCTATGCGGTTGCCGCTGAAACCACCGACGACATCGTCGCCGCCATCAATTTCGCCCGCAAACATTCGCTTCGGCTCGTCGTCAAAGGCGGGGGACATAGCTATCAGGGCAACTCCTGTTCCGCCGACTCGCTGCTGGTCTGGACACGGCGCATGAACGCGGTCACGGTGCATGAGGCGTTCGTGGCAAGCGGATGCCAAGGCAGGGACGCACCGCAGGCGGCGGTCAGCCTCGGCGCGGGCGCGCTGTGGATCGATGCCTACGACGCGGTAACGACAGGTGCAGGGCGCTACGTGCAAGGCGGTGGCTGCACCAGCGTCGGGGCCGCCGGTCTGATTCAAGGCGGCGGTTTCGGCAGCTTCTCCAAACAATACGGTACCGCCGCCGCGGGACTTCTCGAGGCCGAGATTGTGACGGCCGACGGCGAGGTCCGTATCGTCAACGCGTGCAAGAACGCCGACTTGTTCTGGGCCATCAAAGGCGGCGGGGGCGGCACCTTCGGCGTGATCACGCGTCTGACCCTGCGCGCGCGCGAGTTGCCCAACAACTTCGGCGCCGCATCCGGAGGCATCCGCGCATCCTCGGATGCGGCGTACCGCGCGTTGATCGCGCGCGCCCTGATCTTTTATAAGACCGCCTTGTTCAACCCGCAGTGGGGCGAACAAATGATCTTCCAAACCGACAACACGATGCGAGTCTCGATGGTCTTCAGCGGGATGACGCGCGATCAAGCCCTGGCAACCTGGGCGCCTTTCATCGACTGGGTGAGGGCGGATCCTGCGTACACCTTCACCAGTGAGTTCCATGTGATCAGTTTGCCCGCGCGCGATTTCTGGGATGCGAACTTCCTCAAGCGCAATGGCGCAGGATTCATCGTGGGCGACGATCGGCCCGGTGCGCCGCAACACCACTTCCTATGGGCAGGGGATCACGGACAGGTGGGCTGGACGATCCAAGGCTACAAGTCGATATGGCTTCAGGCAGCATTGCTCGATCAAGATCGCTCCGCGATGCTGGCCGACGCCGTCTTCGCCTGCGCGCGTCACTGGGAATTGGAACTCCACTTCAACAAAGGGCTGGCAGGGGCACCGGCCGCGGAAATCGAGACGGCGAAAAATACTTCGATGAATCCGGCCGTGCTGAATGCGTTCGCACTGGCCATCATCGGTTCAGGCGCGCCGCCCGCCTTTGCAGGCATGCCTGGCGCGGTGCCCGACCTCGCGGCGGCGCGCGAAACGCGCGCGCGGATTGATCAGGCTATGACGGAGTTGCTGCGTGTCGCCCCGTCGGGCGGCTCATACGTCGCGGAGAGCGATTTCTTCGAACATAATTGGCAGAGTTCATTTTGGGGTCGCAATTATCCCGAGCTTGCGCGTATCAAGCGCAAGTACGATCCCGAGGGACTCTTCTTCGTGCACCACGGCGTCGGAAGCGAACACTGGAGCGCGGACGGATTCGTTCGTGTTTCGTTTGATTGATCAGCCGACCGGCAAAATCACGGCCGTTGGATCAGCTTACTTGTTGAGCGAAACCATGTAGTCGACGGCCATGTGAATCGTAGCGTCCGGCCAGGTCGTACCCGCGCGCGCGGGCATGTTGCCCTTGCCGGCGATGACGGCCGCGTACAGTGCTTCCTTGCCCTGGGCGATTCGTGGCCCCCATGCCGCATGATCGCCGACTTTCGGTGCGCCATTGATACCCAGCAAATGGCAAGTCGAACAGATTTGCTTGAATGCCTGCTCGCCGGTGGTCGGCACGTCGGCCGCAGGAGCACCGCTCTTGGGCGCCACCAAAATTGCCAGCGCGGAATTGTCCTGGCCCGCGACCGCGACATGAGCGAACGGCGCTATGTTTCGTTGAACGTTTTTGAGGCGCATCGGATCCAGCAGCACATCCTGGTCCTGAGTGTCCCTGCCGATCGTCCGTGCAACCGCGAATAGGACGATCGCGAATACGATGAGCAAACCGAGTATCAAACTGAACGAGTTGAAAAAATACCGATCTGAAGATTTGGTGTTTGGCACGCGGTGACTCGCATCAAGTGAATGAGTTGCGAAACGGTAGCTCGGCGAATGAAGCCATATATCAACCAGAATGTGTTGCGCAATGATACGGCGCGATGATTCGACGCGCGCGCACGACTCACCGCGTCAAAACGCAGGCCACTGGGACGCGGTCGCGCAATGAGACGCGTCAGCGTAATCGTATGGCAGCAAACAGCATCAATATCGTGAACGCCTGACATCCCACGCGCGCCCACATGAGCGGTGTGCTCAGGCTCTTATCCGTCGACCCGCCTACCGACATGGTCAACACGCCCAAAAACATCGTGGCCACCGTAAAAAGCATCGCCGCAATAATGACAACCACAAACAGATCCATCGTTCGACTCCCCGAACAATTTTTGCCAGTGTCGCTCTGAATACTAGCACGCGATGTTGGGAACGCCGCGTGCCGCCGGCATTAATGCTGCACTGCACACAAGGACGACTCTCGCCGATTGAGAAGAAAAGCCGGTTTTTGTTGCAGTGCGTTCCGCATCGAAAATACGCGCGCTGCATTGATTCGCATATTGGTCCGCATCTTCCAACGCGACAGTGCTTATGCCAGACTGGCGGCGACTGTGGCACTACAGCATATTAATTGCGGTGCCCGATCGCGTTTGCTGAACGAGAGTTTCCGTTCATAGGCCGCCGTATCTAACGAACGGGGGGGGACCATGAAATGCATTTACTTTCTCAGTTCTACGATAGCGACGACAGAACAGGTGTCGGCCGACCTGCATGACGTTGGCGTCCAGGATTTCTACTTACACGTCATTTGCCGCGACCACGCGGGCCTCAAGCGGCATCATATTCACGCCGGCAACTACTTCGAAACCCTGGATATCGTGCGCGACGGGTTCATCGGCGCCGCGCTCGGATTTCTGTTTGGAATGGCGGGCGTCGGATTGCTCTTGTACACGAAGCCCTTCCACGAGCATGTGGTCCCGACGTTCGTTTATGCGCTCCTGGTCGGAGTGGCCACGCTGTTTGGCGCCTGGGAAGGCGGCCTCGTGGGGGTCGATAGCGAGCATAAGAAACTCGCCAAGTTTCACGACGAGCTGGAGGCGGGCAAGTTCCTGATATTGGTCTACGTCCGCAAGCATCGAGAACAGGTCGTGCTCAAGATGATGCGCGAAAAACATCCGGACGCCGAAATGGTGGCCGTCGATTCTCACTTCATCAATCCCTTCAGCACCGTGAAAAGAGTTTCGGCGGCTCCGACACAAGGGATTTGATCCACTCAGGTTGAGTTTACGCAGGGGGCGAAATGGTATTTGCATGGGCAGTGATCGCTTTGGTCATCGGCACCGTCCTGTTTCACTTTCTGAGCCCCTGGTGGTTTACGCCCATAGCGTCCAATTGGACGACGATGGACGACACCGTCAATCTCACCTTCTGGGTCACGGGAGCCGTGTTCATCGCGGTCAACCTGTTCATGGCGTACTGCATCATGCGCTACCGGCATCGCCAAGGCCTCAAGGCGCACTATGAACCGGAGAACAAGAAACTCGAATGGTGGCTCACGATCGTGACCTCGGTCGGCATTGCCGCCCTGCTCGCGCCGGGCCTCGTGGTGTGGGCCAAGTTCGTCACCGTGCCGGCCGGTGCGTCCGTGGTCGAGGTCGTCGGGGAGCAGTGGAATTTCACTTATCGTTTTCCCGGCAAGGATGGCGTGCTCGGCACCACGAATATTCGCCTCGCAAGTCCGGAGAATCCGTTCGCGATCGACCCGGACGACCCCAACGCTCAGGACGATGTCTTGGTGTCGGGATCGGAATTGCACTTGCCGATCGGCAAGCCGGTGAAGGTCCTGGGGCGCGCCAAGGACGTCCTGCATCAATTCACGGTACCGGCGTTTCGGGTCAAGATGGACATGGTGCCCGGCATGGTGACCTACTTCTGGCTGACCCCCACCCGCACGGGAAGCTTTGACGTGCTGTGCGAGCAGTTGTGCGGAACGGGGCACTTCGCCATGCGCGCGCGCGTGATCGTCGAGGAGGAGAAAGACTTTCAGGCGTGGCTCGCCACGCAACCGACTTATGCACAAACGCGCGCTGCTGCCGCCGGTGATGTCGCGGCCGGCCAGGCGTCCTATGCCGTGTGCACCGCGTGCCACGGCGCGCAGGGTGAAGGAAATCCGCAATTGAACGCACCCAAGCTGAGCGGTCAGGCGGGTTGGTACCTGGCGCGGCAATTGCAGGATTTCAAGCTTGGGATACGCGGCAGCGATAGCGATCCGATTGGCAAGCAGATGGCGGCGTTCGCCGCGACGCTCCCCGACGACACGGCTATAAAGAACGTCGTTGCGTACATCAACTCGCTGCCCGACGCGCATCCCGAGGGGACGGTGTCGGGTGATCCTTCGAAAGGCAGAGAGCACTACGAAACTTGTGCGTATTGTCACGGAAGCGGCGGCCAGGGAGTGTGGTCGACGAACGCGCCAAGGCTAGCGCACATGAGCGACTGGTACATGAAACGCCAGCTTCAGAACTTTCAGCAAGGCGTGCGCGGGAGTCACCCGCAAGACTTTAGCGGGGCGCAGATGGCCGCCATGGCCAGGACGCTGGCGGATGAGCAGGCGATCAACGACGTCCTCAAACATATCGACTCCCTGTGAGGTAATGCCCGATGGCCTATGTTGCAATTGCCGACCGCGACAACGCTCACGCGCTCCATGATCCGCAGAGCTTTCTGACCAAATACATCTGGTCTCAGGACCATAAGGTCATCGCGATTCAATACACCATCACCGCGATCGCCATCGGCCTGGTCGCTCTCACGCTGTCGGTGCTGATGCGGCTGCAGCTCGGCTTTCCCGATAGCTTCAAGCTGATCGCGCCGCAGAACTACTACCAGTTCATCACCTTGCACGGGATGATCATGGTCATCTACTTGCTCACCGCGCTGTTTCTCGGTGGCTTCGGCAACTACCTCATTCCCCTGATGTGCGGCGCGCGCGACATGGTGTTCCCGTACCTGAACATGGTGAGCTATTGGGTGTACCTGCTCGCCGTGCTGGTTCTGGTGGGCGGTTTCTTCGTGCCCGGCGGCCCGACCGGCGCCGGTTGGACCTTGTATGCACCGCAAGCCATTCTCTCGGGCTCGCCCGGCTCGCGATGGGGAATCGTCTGCATGCTCGCGTCGCTCGGCATCTTCATCGTGGCCTTCACGATGGGCGGCCTGAATTACGTGACGACCATTCTGCAGGCCCGTTGCCGCGGCATGACCTTGATGCGCATGCCGCTGTCGGTCTGGGGCATTTTCATGGCCACGGTACTGGGCCTTCTGGCCTTTCCGGCCTTGTTCGTCTCCGCCATCATGATGACCCTGGACTGCCTGGCCGGCACCAGTTTCTTCACGCCGGCGGTCTCCTCGATGGGGCAACCGTCAGCGTACAACGGCGGCAGCCCGCTGTTGTTCCAGCACCTGTTTTGGTTCTTCGGCCATCCGGAGGTCTACATCGTTGCGCTGCCGGCATTCGGCATTGTGTCGGACCTGCTCAGCGTGCATTCGAGGAGGCATATATTCGGCTATCGCATGATGGTCTGGGCGATTCTGGCGATCGGCTGTCTCAGCTTCGTGGTGTGGGCGCACCACATGTATGTGAGCGGCATGAATCCGTACTTCGGCTTCTTCTTCGCCACCACCACGCTCATCATTGCCGTGCCCACCGCGATCAAAGTCTATAACTGGGTGCTGACGCTTTGGCGCGGCGACATCCATCTCACGGTCCCGATGCTGTTCGCCATCGGCTTCATTTTCACCTTCATCAACGGCGGTTTGACCGGACTGTTTCTCGGCAACACATCGGTGGACGTACCGCTATCCGCGACCTATTTCGTGGTGGCGCACTTCCATTTGGTGATGGGCGTGTCGCCGATCTTGGTCGTGTTCGGCGCGCTCTACCATTGGTACCCCAAGATGACGGGACGAATGCTGGATGACACCATGGGCAGGATCCATTTCTGGATTACGTTCATCGGAACCTACATGATCTACCTGCCGATGTACTACCTCGGCATCCTCGGTTTGCCGCGCCGCTACTACGCGTGGGACAAGTCCATCCAGTTCATCCCGCCGTCGGTTCACACCATGAACAAGTGGATCACCATCTCCGCGCTGTTCGTCGCCGCGGTGCAATTGTTGTTCTTGTTCAACTTGGTCTGGTCTTTCTTCAAAGGCAAGCCCGCGGGCGGCAACCCCTGGCGGGCGACGACGCTCGAATGGCAAACACCCGATACACCGCCCGTACATGGAAATTGGCGTGAGAAACTGCCGGTGGTTTACCGCTGGGCCTACGACTACAGCGTACCCGGCGCGAAAGAGGATTTCATCCCGCAAAACGTTCCACCCGACAAGCTGTCGCCGGTCGGGCACGCGCAAGGCTAGAAAGAACGTTCATGAATATCTGGGTTGCATTCGGCGTGCTGTCGATCGGCGTGATCGTTTGGTTCTTGCTGATCAAACGCTTGCACACGCGAACGTGGGAGCGGCACGGATCGAGCGTACACGCGCGCAATGCGCGAGGCGATATCGGTCAAGTGGATGTGGCCCCGGCTCGCATCGCCTTGTGGGTATTCCTCGCGGTGATCACTTCGTTGTTCGGGCTGTTCTTCTCGGCGTACTTCATTCGCATGGGCCATGGGCATGGCGCCGAAAATGGAATCTCGGATTGGCATTCCGTCAGCAAACCCCCGATCCTGTGGTTCAACACGGCGATGCTCGTGTTGAGCAGCGCCGCCATCCAGGCGGCGCGGCGCGCGCTGAAATTCAATCAACGCACGCGCGTCAGCAGCTATCTGTTAGCGGGCGGAGCGTTTGCCATGGTGTTTCTCGCCGGCCAGCTGATCGGATGGCATCAACTCCGCGATTCCGGGTACGGCTTGACCAGCGGGCCCGCGGGCGCCTTTTTCTACGTGCTGACCGGCGTGCATGGCTTGCATTTGCTGGGCGGACTCGTTGTATGGCTCAAGACCGTGGCCCGCATGCGCACACGCGCGGTGGAGCTGATCGAGGTGCGCTTGAGCATCGAGCTGTGCACGGTTTACTGGCATTATCTGCTCCTGGTGTGGCTGGTGATGTTCGCTTTGTTGTTGTTTACCTGAGTTTAAGGATCTCGTATGGCACAAGACGCATCGATCACGGGACAGCCGGGGACGGTTGAAGGCCTGGACGGCGTGGTCGCGGATTGGTCGGGCGACAAGCAAGCCTTCCCGGTACCCTGGGGCAAGGCGATGATGTGGATTTTTCTGCTCAGCGACACCTTCATCTTCTCGTGTTTTCTGACCTCCTACATGAATGTGCGGATTTCCACCACCGCGACGTGGCCGGATCCGAGCAAGGTGTTCGCGCTCAACATCGGCGGTCACGAGATTCCGCTGTTGCTGATTGCGATCATGACCATGGTGTTGATCACGAGCAGCGGCACCATGGCGCTGGCGGTGAACTATGGCTACCGGCGCGACCGTGCCAAAACCACCGCCTTGATGCTCGCCACGGCGGCTCTGGGCCTGAGTTTCGTCGGCATGCAAGCCTTCGAGTGGACCAACCTCATCGTTCATGAGGGCGTGCGACCTTGGGGCAATCCCATGGGTGCCGCGCAGTTTGGTTCGGCGTTTTTCATGATCACGGGCTTTCATGGCTTGCACGTGTCGGCCGGCGTGATCTATCTAGCCGTCATTGCCCGCAGAGTCTGGACCGGTTTTTATGATCGCAAGGGCAGCTATGAGACCGTGGAAGTTACCGGGCTTTACTGGCACTTCGTCGATCTGGTCTGGGTGTTTATCTTTGCGTTCTTTTATCTTTGGTGAGGACACGTATGAACGACGTTACCGCCTCCGAGACCGCCCATGAGCATAAGGCGCTCGAGACTGCCGGTCATGGGCATGCCGAAGGTCAGCAACACCCGCTGGGCATTTACTTGTGGATCTGGGGGCTGCTGTTCGTTTTCAGCACCTTCTCCTATATGGTCGATTACTTTCAGCTGCACGGCCTGCTGCGGTGGACGCTCATCATTCTGTTCATGTTGGTGAAGGCGGGCTTGATCGTCGCCATCTTCATGCACATGAGGTGGGAGCGGCTCGCGCTGAAGTTCGCCATTCTGATCCCGCCGCTGGCCCTCCTCATCTTGATCGGCCTGATGGCGATCGAGGGTATGCATACCTTCATCACCCGCTGGGGCGCGTTCGTCCGGTGAACGGCGCGCTGATCGTCGTGTGGCTGTGCGCCGCGGTCGCTGTCGCGGTATTCGCCGCGATGATCTTTTCCATCGTCACGTTTGGCGG
>Ga0302326_10000786_pt1 | contig 83320 bp, 72 predicted proteins | sample Palsa_T0_3_FD_202264 | JGI IMG/M metagenome (GOLD analysis project Ga0302326, IMG submission 202264) | Peat permafrost microbial communities from Stordalen Mire near Abisko, Sweden - Palsa_T0_3 | ecosystem: Environmental > Terrestrial > Soil > Palsa > Peat permafrost | place: Sweden: Abisko...
ACCCATGCAGCCGAGCTGTTGGCCACGGCGGCTGCCGAGCGCGGGGCGAGCTAAGGAGCGCCGCGCGTGGCGAGGCTGATGAAGGCGTCCACCTTGTCGAGATCCTTGCGACGGCGGTCGTCGGTGCGGCTGGTGTGCGTCTCGGAGTCCACGCCGGCCGGGTGGACCTGATCGATGGCGGGCGTCACGTTGTCGGGCCCCAGGCCCCCGGCGAGGATCACCGGGACCTCGACCGTCGCGACAATGGCGGCGCTGAGCCGCCAGTCGTGCACGAGACCGGTGGCGCCGACGATGCCCGTCCCCGGGTCTTTGCTGTCCAGCAGCAGGTAGTCGGCCGCCGGCTGGAGGCGGCGGGCTGTGGCGAGGGCTTCGTCGTCCACGACGGGGACGGTGAGCATGAGCTCGATGGGTGACAGCATCTCTCGCACTGCGGCCAGGGCATCGTCGCTCATCAGGTGGGCGCGGGCCAGGTGCACGATGCTCGGCCTGACGGCCTTGGTCGTCTGACGGATGCGGTCCGGGTCGGTCGACAAGGAGAGGCCAACGACACGGGCCCTCGCGATGGAGGCGATGATGGTGGCAGCAGTGGTCTCGTCGACGCTGTCCCACGTGGCGAGTCCCTCGTCCACCACGACGCCGATGTGGTCGGCACCGAGTCGATCGACGGCGGCGGCGTCTTCGGCGTTTGTGATCCCATAGATCTGGACGAGCATCGGCGCAGCTTCGCGGCTAGAGCTCGCGTGTGTTGGCCTTGACACACGCAAGGGCGAGCAGGCCGACGGTTGCCACGAGGGTCACCGCCATGGGCCCGCTGTAGACGTGGATCGCCTCACCTCGCACGCTGGCGTCCAGGCTGTCGGCCAGCGACGAGGGCGACCAACGTGCGACCACATCGAAGGCGCTGGCGATGGGAAGGAGGATGATCGTGCCCAGGCCGACGCCGATGGTGGCGAGGGTGCCGCGCACGACGGCGGTCGCCCCCGCGACGACGGCGGTGACGAAGGCCAGGTAAGGGAGCTCGAGGGCGACGCCGATCAGCAACCGGACGGGGTGGATGGCGCCCAGCACGACATCGGTCTCGTACCAGGCGACCATCGTCCCGGCGACGAACGCGGCCATGGTGACGAGGGTGACGGGCACGTAGCGGGTCAGCATGAGCTGGGCCGGCCGCAGGACGCGGGTCCGATAGAAGATGGCGAGCGGCGGACGGGCATCGAGCGTGAGGCTGGCGGCGGCCACGATGACGGCGACGAGAGCGCCGAGCTGCAACGAGTTGTGGAGGTAGGCCGTGATGCCGTCGGGGGGGACGGCTGGCGGGACGATCACCTGGATCCCATCCCCGGCGTGGGCAACGAGTCGTGGCAGGTAGTAGGCGCTGATGGGGCCGATGAATCCAAACAAGATGAAGACTCCAGCCACGGCCACGACGCGCCGCGTCCTCCACAGGCGGAGCCACTCGAGCCGCCACAGGGTCATATTCCCCCCGAGGCGTCGGAGGCGGCGATGATGTCCAAGAAGGCGGTCTCGAGGTCGGCGCCGACCGGTTCGACGGCGACGATCGGGACGCCGGCCTCGGCAAGCGCGGCGGCCAGGCCGGCCTCACCGGCTCGGGAGTTGGCCGCCTCGACCTCGACGGTTGCGGGGGCGATCTCCTCGGCCCGTCGCACCCAGGTGGTGGCCCGCAAGGCGACGAGGAGGGGGGCCGTCGGGCCGCGCAGGCGAATCCGCCACGTGGGGCGGACGTGCTCTTGGAGCAACGTGTCGAGCGGACCCTGATAGGCGAGCCGACCGTGGGCGAGGACCCCCACGGTGTCGCAGACGCGCTCGACGTCGGCGAGGATGTGACTCGAAAACAGCACCGTTGTGCGGCTCCCGAAGCGGGCCACGAGGTCGAGCACTTCGACCCGGCCGGCCGGGTCGAGGGCGGCGCAGGGCTCGTCGAGCACGACGAGGCGGGGCTCGCCGACGACGGCCGTCGCCAACCCGAGTCGCTGTGTCATGCCCCGCGAGAAACCGCCCACCTTGCGATCGGCCGCGGCGCCGAGACCCGCCTCCTTGAGCAGGGCGTCGAGGCGGGCGTCGGTCGGTAGGCGGCCCGACAGTGAGCCGGCGAGGCGGACGACCTCTCGCGCCGTGAGCCACGGCTCGAACTCCGGGGCGTCGGGGCAGACGGCGACGTCGCCGCGATCGACGTCGAGGTGTACCTCGCCCGAGGACGGACGGCGCAGCCCGGCGATGATCGACAACAACGTCGTCTTGCCGGCGCCGTTGGGGCCGACCAAGCCGAAGACGGAGCCCTCGGGCACCTCCAGGTCCACGTCACGTAGCGCCTGGTGGGTGTCGTAGCGCTTGGCCAGCGCGACGGTGCGCAGGATCATCGGGTCATTGACCCGTGCGCCCCAGCAGGAGGTAGAGCACGCCGCCCATCGGGGAGGATGCCAGGCACAACAACGCCCAGACCCACCGTGGCACGTAGCGCGTCGTCGTGCTGCGGGCGAGGTCGACCAAGCAGAAGATGTCGAAGGCGGCGAGCGCGATCAACACCGGCACGAACGCGGCGAGAGACATGGTGCTAGTGTTTATAGCACCATGTTGTTGGTTCATGTCAATGCCGGCGACCCCACTCCGCTGCACGAGCAGGTCGCCGGTTCGCTCCGGCGGGCGATCGCGGAGCAGGAGTGCCGGGCTGGGGAGCGACTGCCTCCGGCGCGTGACCTGGCTGTCGCTCTCGGCGTCAACAGCAACACCGTGCTCCGAGCGCTGCGTCAGCTGCGCGACGAAGGGCTGCTGGAATTTCGACGCGGTCGCGGCGTCACCGTCAGTGGATCGGCGGGCGACCTGGGGCCGGTCCGTCACGGCGCCCGGGAGCTGGTGCGGCTCGCCCGCCGTCACGGCGTCGGGCTCGACGAGCTCGTCCGCATGATCAAGGAGGCCACATGAGCCCTGCTGTCGGGGAGCACAGCGTCTGGGTGCAGCGCGTGACCAACCGGCCCCTGATCGTGGGCCTTCTTGGCCTCTTCACCATCACGACGTTCACCAGTAGGCGCCCCGTGGCACGAGCGGTCATGGAGATGCTCATCGCCAGCGCCTCCCTGGCCTGTCTCAACATCCGGGTCCTGATCGACGGCGACCATCTCGAGGTCGGTCTCGGGCCTTGGGGATGGCCCGCCCACCACATCCCGCTGAGCTCCATCACCGCCGCTCGCGCCGAGCACCTCACCTTCTTCGGGGGGGCGTGGGGTGGCTGGGGGCCGCGGGTCCGACCGGGTCAGGTCCGCCTCGTCGTCGGGATGGGCGACGCGTTGATCGTCGACTTGGTGGGCGGTCGCTCGTTCGGCGTTTCGCTCCCCGGTGCCGTCGCGGCGAGCGCCTTCATCAACGACGGTGTCGCCGCCAGTGGGCGACCGATGGCCAGTCCTTTCTAGACTCCGCCCATGGAGCTGACGGCGGCGGAGACGCGGGTGCTGGGGTGCCTGATGGAGAAGCAGCTGGCGACGCCCAACGTCTACCCGCTGACGATCCACGCCCTCGTCACGGCGTGCAACCAGAGCACCAACCGAGAGCCGGTGGTCGACTACGGCGAGGCCGACGTGGCCGCCGCCCTCGTCGAGCTCCGCGACAAAGGCGTGGCCCGAATCGTCTACGGCTCAGGCCAGCGGGCCGAGAAGTATCGCCACGTTCTCGACGAGGTCTGGGGGCTGGACGAGCAACACCGCGCCGTCCTCTGCGTGCTGATGCTGCGCGGACCGCAGACGGTCGGGGAGTTGCGGGCGCGGACCGAACGCCTGGCCCGCTTCGACTCGCTGGGCGAGGTGGAGCAGGTGCTGCGGCTGCTGGCCAACCGCGAGGACGTCCTCGCCCGACGCCTCGAGAGGGCGCCCGGGCAGAAGGAAGCTCGGTGGGTGGAGCTCTTCAGCGGCGAGGCGGCGGCGCTTGATGCCGCCACTCGCGCCGAGGAGTTGAGCGCCCGGGAGGAGGCCAGCGCGGGCAGCACCCCCTCGCGGCCAGGCGTGCTCGAGGAGGTCCAAGGCGAGCTGGCCGACCTGCGCAAGGCCTTCGACGAGCTGAGCGCGGAGGTTGCCGGTCTGCGGTCGGTCGTCTCGGACCTGCGCAACCTGCTCGAGTGAGGGGTCCCTGTACCGGGCGGAGGCTGGGGTAAGATCGTTTGGCCGACGCGCACGGGCGGGGCCGCGGGAGGTCTCTTTGACGAAGCACATCTTCGTGACCGGCGGCGTATCAAGTTCGCTCGGCAAGGGGCTGTCGGCCTCCTCGCTGGGCCGCCTCCTCAAGGCACGTGGCATCCGGGTCACGATGCAAAAGCTCGATCCGTACATCAACGTCGACCCCGGGACGATGAACCCTTTCGAACACGGCGAGGTCTACGTCACCGACGACGGGGCCGAGACCGACCTCGACCTCGGGCACTACGAGCGGTTCATCGACGAAAACCTGCACCGGGACTCCAACGCCACGACCGGGTCGATCTACCAGGCGGTGATCGCCGCCGAGCGCCGTGGCGACTACCTCGGCCGCACCGTGCAAGTGATCCCCCACATCACCGATGAGATCAAGAGTCGCATCAGACGCATGGCGACCGAGGACGTCGACGTCGTCATCACCGAAGTGGGCGGGACGGTCGGCGACATCGAGATCCTTCCGTTCCTGGAGGCCATCCGGCAGATGCGCAAGGACGTTGGCCGGGACAACGTCCTGTACGTCCACGTCACCCTGGTGCCGTTCCTCGGTCCGTCCGGCGAGCAGAAGACCAAGCCGACGCAGCACTCGGTCACCGAGCTGCGCAGCCGCGGCATCCAGCCCGACGTGATCGTCTGCCGAAGTGATCGGCCCATCTCCGACGGCCTCAAGCGCAAGATCTCCAACCTTTGCGACGTGCCCACCGAGGCCGTGGTCTCGTGCGTGGACGCCCCATCGATCTATGAGATCCCGATGGTCCTGCACGACGAGGGCCTCGACGACTACGTGTGCGAGCTGCTGGGCTTCAACCCCGCCGCCGGCTTTGCCGCCACGCCCGACCTCTCATCGTGGGAAGCGGTCATCCGCCGATCCGAGCAGGCCAAGACCCCCGTGCAGATCGGCATCGTTGGCAAATACGTCGATCTGCCGGACGCCTACCTGTCGGTCGTGGAGGCGCTGCGCCACGGAGGCTTCGCCGTCGGCGCCAAGGTGGAGATCGACTGGGTGCAGGCCGAAGAGGTCGAAGGGCTGCTGACGGGCGGGCGGCTCGGGCATCTCGACGGGATCGTCATCCCCGGAGGCTTCGGCCCCCGGGCCATCGAGGGCAAGATCGCCGCCGCCGGCTACGCCCGCGAGCACGAGGTCCCGTGCCTCGGACTTTGCCTGGGGCTCCAGGTCATGGTGATCGAGTTCGCCCGGAGCGTGGCCGGCCTGGACGGCGCCAACTCGCGCGAGTTCGACCCGCAGAGCCCGCATCTCGTGATCGACCTGATGGACGATCAGGCCGACATCGTCGACATGGGCGGCACGATGCGACTGGGCGCCTACATCGCCGAGCTGCTGCCCGGCTCGATCGTGGCTGGGCTCTACGGCAAGACGGTCGTCTCCGAGCGCCACCGCCACCGTTACGAGGTCAACTCGCGCTACCGGACGCGGTTGGAGACCGCTGGCCTGCTCTGCTCGGGAGCGTCTCCGGACGGACGGCTGGTCGAGTTCGTCGAGCTGTCGGGTCACCCGTTCTGGGTTGGCACGCAGGCGCATCCCGAGTTCAAGAGTCGGCCCGATCGGGCCCATCCCCTCTTCCACGGCCTCGTCGGCGCCGCCCTCGCCAAGGCGGAGAGCCGCGCCGCTCCCCGTCTCATCGACATCGACACGCTTGAGCCGCTCCCTGGCGCCACGGCCTGAGTCGGCGGGCCGCCGACCGTGAGCGAGTTCGGGCTGGTCTCGGCGCGGGATCTCCACAGCTGGCGGGTGTTTCAGTTGGTGGAGGCCACTTTTGCCGCTGCGAGCGGCGAGGAGTTCACGCGCACCTTCCTGCGCCACCCCGGCGCCGTCGGGATCGTGGCCGTGGACGGCGACGAGGCCATCCTGGTTCGCCAGTTCCGGGCCGCGCTCGGGCGGGACCTGCTCGAGATACCGGCCGGCACGTTGGACAAGGGCGCCGACGAGACCCCGGCGGCGTGCGCCGCCCGCGAGCTGGCCGAGGAGACGGGCGCGACCGCAGGGTCGATCATCCACCTGACCACCTACGCGGTGGCGCCGGGGATCAGCGACGAGGTGCTCCACCTGTACCTCGCCACCGATCTGCGTTTCGGTGATCGCCGCGCCGACGGCATCGAAGAGGAGGCCATGACCGTGGAGCGACTCCCGCTTGCCTCGGTCCCGGCGGCGATTGCCGACGGGCACCTCGAGGACGCCAAGACGATGCTTGGTCTGCTTTTGGCCCGCTCCCACCTGTCGTCCTCGTTGCCCTCATCGCCTTCGTTGCCTTCGGCATCCGGGCCTGGCCTGACCCGGCCTGGCCTGACCCGGCCTGGCCTGACCCGACCTGACCCGGCCTGACCTGACCTGACCTGGGGCATGAAATGATACGAAACGGAAAAGTGTCTCCAACGTTGGAGGCATTCGGCGCGCTGGCGCCGGTGGCCGCCCGCTGGCGGCGCGCTGGCGGCGCGCCGGGCGCGCCGCCGGCCGCCCCCGGGCCGCCCGCGGGGATCCAGCCCCGGCCCGGTAGCCTGACCCGGGTGGTCGACAGCCACCGGGCGACCGGTCTCATGCAGCTGCCCCAGCGGGCGAGCGAGCTGTCCAAGGAGGCGGAGGAGTACCTGTCGTGGCTGGCCGTCGAGCGCGGCCGGGCCACCAACACGCTGGCTGCCTACCGGCGCGATCTGCTCGCCTACGAGGGATGGCTCGCCGAGGAGGGCCTGCGCCTCGACTCGGTCACCGAAGCCCAAGTCGAGCAGTACGTCGCCGACCTCCAGGCGTCCGGCCGTCAGGCATCCTCGACGGCGAGGGCGCTGTCGGCCGTGCGCAACCTGCACCGGTTCCTGGTCGACGAGGGCACGGCCCAGACCGACCCGACCAACGACGTGGCGTCGCCCCGCATCCCGCAGGGCTTGCCCAAAGCGCTTAGCGAGGCGGAGGTCACCTCGCTCCTCGACGCCGTGCGGGGGATGGGACCGGCCGCCCGCCGCGATCGCGCCCTGCTCGAAGTCCTGTACGGCACGGGCCTGCGGATCTCTGAAGCGGTCGGGTTGTCGCTCGGCGACGTCGACCTCGGTGGTCACACCGTCGTGGCCTTCGGCAAGGGGTCGAAGGAGCGCATCGTGCCGATCGGTCGGTATGCCCGCGAGGCGCTGGAGAGTTGGCTGTCACCGTCGGGCCGGGGGGCGATGGTGCCCGTGCGGTGGGCGCGGCGGGGCGACGCGGAGGCGGTGTTCGTCAATCACCGCGGCGGCCGCCTCACGAGGCAGGGAGCGTGGGGCATCGTGCATCACTACGGCGAGAGCGTCGGCCTCGGCGACCGGCTCACACCCCACGTCCTCCGGCACTCCTGCGCCACCCACATGCTCGACCACGGAGCGGACATCCGGGTCGTGCAGGAGCTCCTCGGGCACGCCTCGATCGCCACGACGCAGCTCTACACCAAGGTGTCGACCCAGCGCCTGCGGACCGTGTACGACGCCGCCCACCCTCGTGCCCGGGCCGTCGGGCCGACCTGACCAGCACCGGGTAAGGGGCGTCGTCGAGCCCAGGCAGGGAGTACCGTGGTTGGCCATGGCAGGCAACCCAGTGTTGACGCAGGTGAGGACCGCCCTCTTGGCTGAGCGCGAGGAGCTGGTCGTTCAACTCTCCGGACCGGGGGCGCTGGCCGGCGCCCATTACGACGCCAACTTCGCCGACTCCAGCCAGGTCACGGCCGAGCGCGGCGAAGCCGAGGCGCTGGCGACGACACTGCAGTCCACGCTCGACGACGTTGATCGCGCCCTCGGGAAGCTGGATGACGGGACCTACGGGACCTGCGACGCGTGCGGCAAGCCCATCGGCGAGTCCCGGCTGGAGGCCATGCCGACGGCCCGCCGCTGCATCAGCTGCGCCTCCAAGCGCTGAGCCCGAGCAGCGGGCTCGAGCCGCGGGCCCGCGCCTGGGCCGCCGGCCTGGGCTCGAGCCGCCGGCCTGGGCTCGAGCCGCCGGCCGGTTGCCGGCCGCCTGCGACGCCGGATCTCAGTCGTCGTCGGCGGCTTTGAGGGCCGCGGCGATCTCGGCCGGGACCGTCCAGTCGTGGGTGGGCAGGTGGTGTTGGCCGGCCCACGCGATCGTGAGCGCATCGCTGCTGGCCGCGGAAAGTAGGTTGGCGCCCAGCGGGGCGTGTCGGAGGTAGAGGCCGACCCGGCGCGTGAATCCCCGCCCCGCGGCCCATCGCGAGACATAGGCACCTTTGGTGGCGCGGCCCGCCACGGTGGCCACGACCCGGCTCCACGTCCCGAGTCCCGCTTCGATCTTGCCCACGTCATGAAGGAGCGCTGCCGCCAGCACAGGCCGAGTGGCCCCAGCACCAAGAGCGCTCTCCACACGCCGGGCGACGCCGGCCGCGTGCCGGCGGTCGGCTCGACTCATCCGGCGCCACAGCGTCGACTCGCCCGGAGAGAGGACACCGAGCACCCACGTCTCCGTGGACGCCGACGGGCCGAGAGGCCAGAGCGAGCCCACGAACCGACGGGCGAGATGGGCGATCTCCATGTCGAGACGCTCCCACGAAACGCCGCGAGTGTCATCCCGGGCGGTCCGGCCGATCACCGCGGTGAGGCCCGGCAGGGCGACGTGTCGTGACAGGCCGGCCGCCGCGCCGGGCCGTCGGCGTGTCACGCCCTCCCGCCTCAAGCCCGGAACCGGGCGCGCGTGACGGCACCCGGTAACCCCGGCCGGCCACGGCCCGATATCGTCGGGGGCCATGGGGGCGATGAGCGAACAACAGTGGCGGGAGTTCGTCAGCGCCCAGCCTCGCACGGCCAAGTTGGCAACCGTCCGCGCCGATGGGCGGCCGCATGTCGCTCCGATCTGGATCGCCCTGGACGAGGACGGCACCATCGTGTTCACGACGGGCGCGACCTCGGTCAAGGGCCGCAACCTGGCGCGGGACGGTCGCGTCACTCTCTGCGTCGATGACGAGAAGCCACCCTTCGCCTTCGTGATCATCGAAGGCACGGCGTCCATCAGCGAGGACCCCGCTGAGCTGCTCGACTGGGCGGGCCGCGTCGGCGGCCGGTACATGGGCGCCGATCGGGCGGAGGAGTTCGGTAAGCGCAACGGTGTGCCCGGCGAGCTGCTTGTGCGCGTCACGCCAACCAGAGTCATCGGCGCTGACGGGCTGTCGGACTGACCGGGCTCGGACTGACCCGGCTCGGACTGACCGGGCCCGGACTGACCCGGCTCAGTAGCCGGACACCTTGCATTCCTTCTCCAGCTTGGCCGTGGCGGCATCGAGGGCGACGGCGGACTGACCGCCGTCGGCGACGAACTGGCTCAGGCTGGTGCTGAATTGGACGAGTGTCTGGTCGCTTTTGGCCTTGCCGTGGTCGGGCAGATTGGTCTGGACGTACAGTCCGATGTCCTGGGCGACCGACGAGATGTCGGGTAGCGAGTCCTGTGTATGCAGCCGGTCGGTGCTGAGTCGGATCAGGCGGGGTCGGATGTAAGGGCAGGCGCCCCGGCCCAGGCCTTGCGGGCTTGATGAGCAGCCGGCCGCGCCAAGGACGACCAAGACCAGCGCCGCGAGGAGCACGAGGCGACGGCCGATCCTCACGCCTCCCACCGGACCCAGGTGCCGTGCGGATGGGCGATCGCGAGGCGCCGGTCCTCGGCACCCGGCCACGTGGTCAGCCGCACCTCCATGTCGCCGGCCAGGTCACCGCCGATCGGCTCCAGGCGCAGCCAGGCCAACGGTGCGGCGCGCGTGGCGGCGGCCCCGGCCGAGGCGATGGTTGCCAGCAGTCGCGAACGCACCGACGGGGAGAGGTACTGGAGCATCACCGAGTGGTAGACGACGGTCGCCAGACCCGCCTCCGGGGAGGCGAGGTGCGCCGAGAGCCAGTCGTCGGCTGACGCCTGATCCACGGGGGCGCCGACGGAGGCGGCCACCGCGCACGCGCCGTCCAAAAGGGCGAACCGGCGGGCCATGTCGGGCCAGACAAACGACAGCAACGTCAGTCGCCCATCCGACGACGAGGGATCGATGGGTGCGACGTCGCAGCCCCGCCGGGACGCGACCAGCTGCGGCGACCAGGCGGGCGAAAGCTCCGGGCGTGGTCCGCCGCTCCATGGGTCACCCTGGTCGACCTGCGACGACGCTGGTCCCCACCCGGCGTAGCGGAAGTGGTCCCACCGCAGGTTGAGGCCGCCGCTGGCGCCGACCTCGAGGAGACGCAGCGGCAGACCGGTCGACGCCGCCACGGCGAGGAAGCCGGGGAGAAGGGCGGCGGCTCGTCCTACCTCGTTGGTCTGGACTCCGCGGTCAAGCAGCTCGGTCACTGCCTCCGGCGAGGATTGGCAAAGGTCCACGAGGGCTGCCCAGGCCGCGGCCGCGTCGCCGTCACCACCACACGAGGGGTAGTGGGCGGCCAGAGCCGGCGCCTGTCCGGCCAGGGCCAGTCGATGGGTGGCGCCGAGGAAGCGGAGCGTCAGCATGGCCCCACCCGGTAGGTCGGCCATCGGCGAGACGACGTCCCAGATGGGCCCCCGGTCGGCGATCGACTCCGCCGCCCGCAACGAGAGCGCCGAGTAGAGGGGTGACCCGAGCTGCAGACAGGCCTCGGCCTGCCCCCGAAACCGGCGAGCGAGCTTGGCGGCCGCCGCCTCCACCTCCGCCAGCCCCGACCCCGACTCCGACTCCGGCCCCGACTCCGGCCCCGACTCCGGCCCCGACTCCGACCCCGACTCCGACCCCGACTCCGGCCCCGACTCCGACCCCGACCCCGACTCCGACTCCGACTCCGACCCCGACTCCGACCCCGACGCCGACGCCGACGCCGACGCCGACGCCGACGCCGACGCCGACCCCGACCCCGCCGCCCGCTCGGTCACGCCAGGCCGATGGACGTGCGCGCCCGGGCGAGCACCACGTTGGCGATCGCTGCCGCTCGGGCGGCGCCATCGGCGAGGACCGATCGGACGTGGTCGGGTGACTCCGACAGCGACGCGAACCGAGACTGGAACGGGCGGAGGTACTCGATCACCGCCGCCGCCGTGTCAGACTTGAGCGGCCCGTACTGGGTGTAGCGCGCCGCGACGGCCGCGGGCGTGGAGTCCGTCGCGAGGGCCAGCAGCTCGACCAGGTTGGAGACGCCCGGCTTGGTCGCGGGGTCGTAGGCGACCGACGAGTCGGCGTCGGTGACGGCGCGGGCGATCTTGCGGCTGATGACGTCCGGCGGGTCGAGGGCGTCGATGCGGCCCTGCGCGTTGGGCCGCGACTTGGACATCTTGGCCGTCGGCTCCTGGAGGTCCATGATGCGACCGCCCACCGTCGGAATGGACGGCTCGGGCACGATGAACGTCGTCCCGTACCGCGAGTTCCACCGGATGGCCAGGTCACGCGTGAGCTCGAGATGTTGGCGCTGATCGTCGCCGACCGGAACGATGTCGGTGTCGTACAACAAGATGTCGGCGGCCATGAGGCAGGGGTAGGTGAACACCCCCGCGCTCACACTTGCCTGCCCTTCCGATTTTTCCTTGAACTGGGTCATGCGTCGCAGCTCGCCGAAGCTGACCGTGCACTCCATGAGCCACGCCAGCTCGGTGTGGGCGGCGACGTGACTCTGCACGAAGATGATGCAGCGCTCAGGATCCAGTCCGGCCGCCAGCAGCTCGGTCGCCTTGCGCAAAATGGCAGCCCGGAAAGCGGTCGGATCCTGCTCGAACGTGAGCCCGTGGAGGTCGACGACGCAGAACAGCGCGTCGGCCGTGTCCTGGTAGGTCACCCAGTGGCTGACGGCCCCGACGTAGTTGCCGAGTTGCATGTCGCCGGTGGGCTGGATGCCCGAGAAGACCCGTTTCACGAGCGGCATCGTAGGGTGCACGTCGAGGAGCGGGCAGCCGGATAACATCGCCGCGGTGGCGTACGCGGTCCAGACCCCGGTGTTCGAGGGTCCGTTCGACCTGTTGTTGCACCTGGTCCTCTCGAGCAAGGTGGATGTCTACGAGATCTCGCTGTCGGCGATCGTCGACGCCTTCGTCGCTGAGCTGACGGCGATGGAATCGCGGCCCGGCGCCTTCGATCTGGAGATGGCGACGTCGTTTGTGCTCGTCGCCGCCACGCTCATCGAGCTCAAGACCAGGGGCCTGCTCCCTGGCCAGGACGACATCGAGCTGGACGACGAGCTGGCCATCTGGGAGCAGCGCGATCTGCTGTTGGCCCGACTTCTCGAGTGCAAGACCTTCAAGGATGCCTCGGCCGAGCTGGCCCGGATGGCCGGCCTCGCCGCTCGATCGCTGCCACGCCGCGCCGGCATGGAGGAGCGGTTTGCCAGCCTTGCCCCCGACCTGCTGGCGGCGGTGACTCCCGCGCAGTTGCGGGACGCCTTCCTGCGCGCCGTCGCGCCTCGCCCGACTCTGCACGTCGACCTCTTCCACGTCTCGCCGGTGCGGATGACGGTCGGCGAGGCGGTCGAGGAGCTCATCGACGAGCTGCCCCGCGTCGGGCGCATCACCTTCCGCCGACTCACCCAGGACTTCGTCGAGCGGGCCGACATCATCGTCCGCTTCCTGGCCCTCCTCGAGCTGTACAAGCAAGGCGCCATCGACCTCATCCAGCGAGCCACGTTCGGCACGCTCGAGATCGAATGGTTGGGCTCCGGTCACCGTATGGCGGCCGAGCTCGTCGACGCCTACGAGGGGTAGATGACGTTGTCGAATGTGGCCGATTTGCCGCCCAGCCCTGCCGACATCGAACGCCGTCGCGCGTTCGAGGCCGTGCTCATGGTCGCCGAGGAGCCCGTGCCGCCGGATCTGTTGGCTCAACTCCTCGAGACAAGTGTGTCGGCCGTTGAAGCGTTGGCGGCCCAACTCATCGCCGAGTACGACGCATCGGATCGCGGGTTTGTGCTCGCCCGGGTGGCCGGTGGGTACCGGTACCAAAGCCATCAGGATCTGGCGCCGTACATCGAGCGCTTCGTGCTCGAAGGCCAGTCGGCCAAGCTCTCGGCGGCCGCGCTCGAGACGCTCGCGATCGTCGCCTACAAGCAGCCCGTGTCGCGAGCCCAGGTCGGCGCCATCCGTGGAGTGAACGTCGACGCCGTCGTGCGGACCCTCCAGCAACGGGGCTACGTCGCTGAGGTGGGCAAGGACCCGGGTCCGGGCCAGGCCGTGCTCTACGGGACGACGACGATGTTTCTCGAAAAGCTGGGCATCGACTCGCTGGCCGATCTGCCGAGCCTCGGTGAGTACGTCCCCGGCGGCGACTTTGTTGAGGCGCTGGAGCGGGGTCTGCGGCCCGACCTCGCTGACGGCGACCTGCCGTCGGCTGATCTGCCGGCGTAGTGGAGCCCGATCCGGCAACGGGTCTGCCTGACGGCGAGCGGCTGCAAAAGGTTCTCGCCCGGGCTGGTCTCGGCAGTCGTCGGGCATGCGAGGACTTGATCGCCGACGGTCGAGTGACCGTCAACGGAGCGGTCGCATCGCTTGGTCGTCGCGTCGACCCGGCCACCGACGAGGTCGAGGTCGACGGCGCGCTGGTGGCCGTGGCCGAGGGGCTCGTCCACTACCTGCTCAACAAGCCGAGCGGAGTGGTGAGCACGGCGTCGGATCCGCAAGGTCGGCCGACGGTGGTGGGGCTCGTCCCTGCCGCGCCGCGGGTGTACCCCGTCGGGCGACTCGATGCGGAGACCGAAGGACTTCTCGTGTTGACCAACGACGGACCATTGGCCCATCGCCTCACCCACCCCCGCTTCGGCGTCGAGAAAGAATACGTCGCGTCGGTGCGCGGCAATCCGGCGCCCGGCGCCGTCCGCGCCCTGCGACAGGGGGTGGTCTTGGACGACGGTCCGACGCAGCCGGCGAGGGTGGCGTTGGTCTCACCGTCGGTCCTGCGGATCACCATCCATGAGGGCCGCAACCGCCAAATTCGCCGGATGTGTGATGCCATCGGGCATCCAGTGACCCGTCTGGTCCGGATCCGGATCGGGCCGATCACCGACCGTCGCTTGGCGCCCGGCGCCTGGCGGGAGCTGACCGCGGCAGAGGTGCGGGGGCTGGCGCAGGCGGCCGGCGCCGAGGTTGCCGGCGGCCCAAACTCCCGGGGCGCCTCGAAGGGGCTCGTCTAGTCTGCGGGCGTGCCCAGCGCTGTGCGAGCCCTCCGCGGCGCCACGACCATCGACGTCGACGAGTCGGCCCACCTCACCGCCCGGGTGACGGCGTTGGTGACCGAGATGCTCGGTCGCAATGAGGTGTCCAAGGACGACCTGATCAGCATCCTGTTCACCGCCACCGACGACATCCACTCGATCTTTCCCGCGACGGCCGCCCGTGAAGTGGGTCTGGGTGACGTGCCGCTGATCTGCGCACGGGAGCTCGACATCATCGGCGGGACACCTCTTTGCATTCGGGTGATGATGCACCTCGTCACCGAGCGCTCGCGCCAGGAGTTGCACCACGTGTACCTCGAGGGGGCCCGCCAGCTTCGTGATGACCTCCCCGACTAGCGCCGGCGGCCCGAGGCGGGCAGGCATCGTCGGGCTCGGGTTGATCGGCGGCTCCATCGGGTTGGCCATGCGCCGAGCCGGCTGGTTTGTGACGGGCGCGGACCTCGACGAGGCGACGACCCGGCGAGCGCTCGAGCTCGGCGTGATCGACGCCGGCGGCACCGACGATCAGGCCGAAGTGACGTTCATCGCGACACCCGTCGGCGCCGTCGTCGACGCCGCCCGCGTGGCCTTGACCGCGGGGTCGGGAGCGGTCACCGATGTGGGCGGTGTGAAGGCCGGCGTGGTCGCGGCCGTTGACCATCCGCGCTTCATCGGCGGCCATCCGATGGCCGGCTCCGAGCTTGACGGCCTCGACGGCGCCGACGCCGATCTCTTCATCGGAGCGGCGTGGGTCCTGACGCCGACCGAGACGACCGACCCCGACGCCTTCGCGCTCGTGCACGGCACCATCGCCGCCCTCGGCGCTGAGGTCGTCGCCATCGAGCCCGATCGCCACGACGCCATCGTCGCCGTGGTCTCACACGTGCCTCACCTGACGGCCGCGGCGTTGATGGGGGTGGCGAGCAACCACGCCGAGGAGGAGCAGGGTCCGCTGCTTCGCCTGGCGGCCGGCGGCTTCCGCGACATGACGCGGATCTCCGCCGGTCATCCCGGCATCTGGCCCGACGTGTGCGCCGACAACGCCGAAGCCATCACGACGGTCCTGGACGAGCTGCTCGCCGAGCTGCACCATCTCCGCGACATCGTGGTCGGGCGTCAACGGGCGGAGCTGGTCGACATCCTGGAACGGGCCCGCGAGGCCCGCCTCGCCCTACCCGCCCGCAGCCGCAAGCGGGCAACCGATGTCGTCGAAGTGCGCATTCCCGTGCCCAACCGCCCGGGGGTCATTGCCGACGTGGCGACGCTCGCCAGCGAGCTGGGCGTCAACGTTGAGTCCCTCGAAACCGCCGACTCCACTGAGTACGAGCGGGGGCTCATCGTCATGGTGGTCGACGCGCAAGCCAGCGGCCGCCTCCGGGACGCGTTGACCGCCAAGGGCTACCACCCGCTCGTTCGGTCGGTCGGATGACCATGGCTCTCGACCGCTGGCCTCACGTCGGGCCGTCGGGGCGTTGGGTGGCCGGCGGCCCTGGGGGTGCCCCCGCCGGTGCCGTTGACGTCGTGCCGGGGCAGCCGCTGGTCGGGCGCATCCGCGTGCCCGGCGACAAGTCCATCTCCCATCGGGCGTTGCTCCTCGCCGCTCGCGCTGGTGGCAGATCGGTGATCCGCGGACTGTCCGACGGCAACGACGTGAGGCGAACGGCCCTCGCGCTCGCGGCCATGGGGGCCGACCTGCGGGCGTCTTCTGGGGCGCCCGCGGTGACCGGTCGTCTGGCCCTGCCGGGAGTGGGGCAGGTGGAGATCTTGGGCGGGACCGACGTTCTTCACGAGCCCGAGGGCCCGCTGGATGTGGGCAACTCCGGGACAGCCATCCGGCTGTTGGCCGGCTGGGCCGCCGCCTTCGACTGGCTGACCGTGCTGCACGGGGACGAGTACATCGCCCGACGGCCGATGGGTCGGGTCGTCGATCCCCTGCGACTCATGGGCGCGACGATCGACGGTCGGGAGCAGGGCCGATTGCCGCCGCTCGTCATTCGTGGAGGTCACCTCACCGGCCTGACCTATGACCTTCCGGTGGCGAGCGCGCAGGTGAAGGCCGCCGTGCTCCTCGCCGGCCTCGGTGCCGATGGCACGACGACGGTCCGCGAGCCGGCCCCGGTGCGAGCCCACACGGAGGAGCTGCTCGCCCGGGCCGGCGCCGACGTCTCCGTCTCGGCCGACGGGGCGGTCGTCTCGGTCCGACGATCGGCCCTCCAGTCTTTTGATCTGGAGGTACCGGGTGACCCGAGCCAGGCGGCGTTTTGGGTGGTCGCCGGCTGCGTCGTGCCCGGGAGCGACGTGACCATCGAAGGCGTCTACGTCGGTCGGGCTCGGGCCGGCTTCCTCGACGTGTTGCGCAGGATGGGCGCCGACATCACGGTGACCATGCTCGACGACACGACAGCCGACATACGGGTGCGGGCCTCGGAGCTGCGTGCGACCGTGGTTGGCGGTGACGAGGTCCCGGGTCTCATCGACGAGATCCCCGCCCTCGCCGTCGCCGCCGCGTGTGCCGATGGTGTGACGGAGTTCCGCGACGCCGCCGAGCTGGCCGTGAAGGAGACCGATCGGATTGCGACGATGACCCACGCCCTCGCTGCCTTGGGAGCGGCCACCGAACCACGTCCTGATGGGCTGGTGGTGACCGGCGGAGGACGACTCCACGGTGGCACCGTTGACGCCGCAGGCGATCACCGCATCGCCATGGCCGGCCTCGTCGCCGCCCTCACTGCCGATGGTCAGAGCCGGGTGCAAGGATGGGACGCGGTGATGACCAGCTACCCCGGCTTCTTGGACGACCTGGCAATCCTCCAGGGGCGTCAGGGGCTTCCAGGTCGTCAGGGGCTTCCAGGTCGTCAGGGGCTTCCGCGATGACGGGCGCCCAACCGCATCGGGTCATCGCCATCGACGGGCCCGCCGGGTCGGGGAAGTCGACGGTCGCCCGCCAGCTCGCCAGCCGGTTGCGGCTCGACTATCTGGACACCGGTGCCATGTATCGCTCCGTGGCCTTCGCTGCACTGCAACGGGACATCCGGCCCGAGGATGGCGATGCCGTGGCCGCCCTCGCTCATGAGATCGCGATCGAGGTAGGCGACGTCGTGCTCGTCGACGGTCACGACGCGACCCTCGAGATCCGCGGACCAGAGGTCACCCACGCCGTGTCGACGGTCGCGGCCAACCCCGAGGTTCGCGCCGACCTGCGCGAGCGGCAGCGGGTCTGGGCCCAACAGCACGGCGGGGGAGTGATCGAGGGTCGCGACATCGGGACCGTTGTCTTCCCTGACGCAACCCTGAAGGTCTACCTGACAGCGAGCGACTCCGAACGGGCCCGGCGGCGCCATGAAGAGGTCGCCGCTCGAAGCGACGGTGCACCCGCGGTCGAGACGGTGCAGGCCGATATCGCTCGCCGCGATCACATGGACTCGACCCGCGCCGCCTCGCCGCTCGCCGTGGCCGACGATGCCGTCATCATCGACACGACCGGTCTCTCTGTCGATGCCATCGTGGAGGATCTTCTCGGCCGGCTCGGGCAACCCGCGGAGCGCCCGCCGGCCTCCGCAGCTCATCCGGAGGAGGGCCGCGTGGCGGTGGCTACCCGGTCGGCCACCCTCGATGCCCACGGCGCATGGCGGCCGACCGAGCGCACCCGGATCGGGCATCAGTTTGACCTCCTGCTCTACGGGTTCTGCCGGCTGGTCGTGATCGGCTTCTCCCGCGTGTTCTGGCGCCTGCACGTCGAGGGGACCGAAAACCTTCCGACGTCCGGCCCTTATGTGATCGCCGCCGTCCACCGATCCAACATCGACACCCCCCTGGTTGCGTGCATCACGTCGCGACGGATGCGGTTCATGGGCAAAGACTCCCTCTGGAAAAACCGGGCCAGCGCCAGATTCCTTTCCGCGCTCGGAGGGTTCCCGGTGCATCGGGGCTCGGCCGACCGGGACGCCATGCGGCGGTGTACTGAGGTGATCGCCGAAGGCGAGCCCCTCGTTCTCTTCCCCGAAGGCACCCGACAGTCGGGACCGCTCATCGAGGAGATCTTCGACGGCGCTGCCTACATGGCCACCCGGGCCGGGGTGCCGATCGTGCCTGTGGGGATCGGCGGCTCGGAGCGAGCCATGCCCGTGGGGGCCAAAGGCCTACGGCCCGGGCGCATCGCCATCGTCGTCGGCAAGCCGATAGAGCCCCAGCCCGTCGCCGATGGGCGAAGGGGTTCGCGGCGCGCCGTCAAAGAGCTGACCGAGAGTCTGCACACCGAACTCCAAACCCTCTTCGACGCCGCCCGCCTGAAGGCCGAGGCGTAACCGCCCGCCGGGTGGCGGTCACACCTAGAGCATCTTGGGGCGGCCGAAGACCTCCCGCACCAGGGGCTCGAAGTGCTCGAGCGATTCGGTGGGATAGGCGTCGTCGAAACTGTTTTGGTCAAACTCGTCGGCGAACTGCTCCCCCTTGGCGAACCATGACTCGCCGCGATACTGCTCCCGGGCGTTGGGGTCGCCGCCGAAGTGGTGGTAGTAGTGCCGACCCTGGAAGTCCTGGTGGGTGCGGATCACGTTGTAGGTGTCATCGCTCACGTAGGGGCGGAGGATCTCGGCGGCGATCTTCGGATGGTTGGGGACGCTGACGGCCTTGCCGATGTCGTGGCACAGGGACGCCACGATCATCTCGGTGTCGGCCCCGGCTTCCTCGGCCCGGGTCGCCGTCTGGAGGCTATGGGTCAACTGGTCGACGTTGAACCCGCCGACCAGCGACTTGAGGCTGCGCAACATGTCGAGGATGTTGTCGGCGACAGCCGGCTGGTGCTTGGCGTGCTCAGCCCCGATGACGGCCCACTCTTCGGCCGTCGACTCGTCCATCCGGGTGAAGGTCATAGGCCCATTGTCGCGCCACCCGCCCCGCTCGTGCTCGACGCCGTCAGGTCTCGCGCCGCGGTGCCTGGTTTTCATGCGAGATGATCTCGCAACTCGACCCATTTGCGAGATCATCTCGCAAGGGCTGCCCGGTCGTGGCGGCGATCGTGGCACTCAGAATGGATCTTGTCCCAAAGGGCGGGGCCCAAAGAGGCCCAAAGATGCCCAAAGAGGCCCAAGAGGCCCAAGAGGCCCAAAGGGCGCAAAGAGGCCCCAAGAGGCGGCGGCCGGCTACGCCGGCAGTCCCGCCCGCCCGACTCGCTAGGCCGGCAGGGACTCCAGGACGTCCGACGCCGCGATCAAGCGGTCGGACGCCAGAAGCGGCCCCGGCTCGACCGGCGCCAGCAACCCCAGCGACAAAGCGGCGGACATTCCCCGCAGCAGATGCCGCAGCTCGGCGGGCGGGGGGAAGTATTCGTCCTCGGCCGTCAGGCCGACCTCATCCATCCCGTCGGCCGGGTCGAGGCGATCCAGAACGGCCCGCACCAACTCTTCCGGTGCCGAGGCCCCCGCGGTCACCCCGACGACGCCCGACAGCGACGGCGGCAGGTCGTCGGCGCTGTTGACCCGGAGAACGTTGGGGCACCCGGCCGCCCGCGCCGTCTTCTCCAGCGCGACGGTGTTGGAGGAGTTGGCCGACCCGATCACGACGAAGCTGTCGACCTGGGTGGCGATGGCTGAGAGGGCGTCCTGCCGGTTGGTCGTGGCGAAGCACAGGTCGCTCCGACCCGGCATCCACAGGGCGGGGAACCGGTCCCGCGCCGCGTCCAACACCCCCTGCCAGTCATGCTGGGACAGGGTGGTCTGGGCCAGGAGGGCGACGGGAGCGGACGCGTCGAGATCGAGGGCGGCGACGTCGGCTTCCTCCTGCACGAGTCGCACTGAGGCCGGCGCCACGGCCATGGCGCCGACGGCTTCGTCGTGGCCCTCGTGGCCCACGTAGATCACGGTGTATCCCTTGCCCGCCCGCACCTTGAGCTCGTGGTGGACCTTGGTCACCAACGGGCACACTGCGTCGACGACGATGCCCCCGCGGGCCCGCGCCTCGCGCACGACGGAGGGTGCCGTCCCGTGGGCCGAGAGCATGAGCGGGGCCCCAGGGGGCACCGACGCGATGTCGTTGACGAAGACGACCCCGGTATCGCGAAACCGGTCGACGACGACCTGGTTGTGCACGATCTCGTGGTAGCAGTACACCGGCGGCTCGCAGACCCGCACCATCCACGAAAGCGCCTTGATGGCCATCTCGACGCCCGCGCAAAACCCCCGCGGGGTGGCGAGGAGCACCTTCTGCACGGCCATGGTCACGAGGCTACCCGCCCACCATGAGCGCCCCCTGCCCTACACTGAACAGTTATGTCACTGCCGACGGTGGTGGCGGTCGACCCCGGGTCGGCTGCCGCCCGGGCCGGCCTGGTCCCCGGCGATGAGATCATCTCGATCGGTGGGCAGGCACCCCGCGACATCATCGAGTACCGCCTCCTCGTCGACGAGCCCGACCTCACGCTCGAGATCCGTCGGGGCGGCCTCGAGCTCGAGCTGGAAGTGGCCAAGGACGCCGGCCAACCCCTTGGCGCCGAGGTCCAAAGCGCCGTCTTCGACCGCGTGCAGACCTGCGACAACCATTGCGAATTTTGCTTCATCTACCAACTGCCCCCGGGCATGCGGCGCAGCCTCTACCTGAAGGACGACGACTACCGCCTCAGCTTCCTCTACGGCAACTTCACGACGCTCACCCGCTTCACAGAGGCCGACCTCGAACGCGTCATCACCGAAGGCCTCAGCCCCCTCTTCGTGTCGATCCACGCGACCGACCCCGACGTGCGGGCTCGCATGCTGCGCAACAAGCGAGGTGCGACCAGCCTGCGTTGGTTGCGGGCTCTGCTCGACGCCGGCATCGAGGTCCACGGCCAAATCGTCGTGTGCCCCGGGGTCAACGACGGTGACGTCCTGGAGGACACGCTTTGCGGGGTTCTCGATCGCTATCCGGACCTGGCCAGCGTGGCGGCCGTCCCGCTCGGCATCTCCCGGTTTGCCCCGGAAGGCAACCTCACTGCCCACACGGCGGCCGATGCCGCCGCCGTGCTGGACACGGTCGCCCGCTGGCAGCCGATCTTCCAGGAGGCCGTCGGCCGTCGGGTGATCTTCGCGGCCGACGAGTACTACCTGCTGGCCGGTCGACCGTTCCCGCCCGCCGCCGACTACGAGGGGTTCCCTCAGCACGAAAACGGTGTCGGTATGGCCGCAGCCTTCGCCGCCGAGCTCGACGGCTCGCTGGCCCCGGGCCAGAGCGGGGTGCGCCACGGCTTCTTCGCCTCGGTCGACGGCGCGCCCGCCGACGGCTACCGCGCCCCCCGCGCCAACCCGTCGCCAAACGGTGCCAAAGGCGGCGGGCCGATCGCCATCCTCACGGGTGAGTACGGAGCGGCCGTCCTCGCCCCACTGCTCAGCCGCCTCGGCCGCCCCGACGTGCGCATCGTGCCCGTGCCCAATGCGTACTTCGGTGGGAATATTGCCGTTACCGGTCTCATCGTCGGCGCCGACCTGAGTCGGGTGCTCGCCGACCAACCGCCCGGCGACCGCTATCTGCTCCCGGACGTGTGCCTCTCGCGCGGCGTGTTCCTCGATGGCACCAGCCCCGACGATCTGCCCCGTCCGGTGGAGATCATCGAGACGACGGCCGGAGCGCTCATCGCCGCCGTCAACCGTCGGCCGCGCATCGCCGTCGGCGCCAGCGCATGACCCGACCCGTCGTCGCCGTCGTCGGTCGGCCCAACGTGGGCAAGTCCACGCTCGTCAACCGCATCGTCGGTCGCCGCGAGGCGATCGTCGAAGAACGCCCCGGGGTCACCCGTGACCGCAAGGTCGTAGAGGCCGAATGGGCCGGCCGCGACTTCACCCTCGTCGACACCGGCGGCTGGATGGCGGGGGGCGACGCCCTCGACGGGAAGGTGAGCGAGCAGGCGGAGCGGGCGATGCGCGAGGCCGACGTGATCATGTTCGTCGTCGATGCCGCTGTCGGCGTGACCGCTGATGACGAGGCCGTCGCCGAGCTGTTGCGTCGCGGCAACCTTCCTGTGCTCGTCGTCGCCAACAAAGTGGACGCCGAGAAACGCGAGCCCGACATCTGGGATTTCGTGCGGCTGGGGCTCGGCGACCCCATACCGGTCAGCGCCCTGCACGGCCGTTCCAGCGGCGATCTGCTCGACGCCGTCATCGCCCAGCTGCCAGCCGCGGCATTCGACGACGGGGCCGACGCCGACGCGGGCGAGGAGGGTGGCGCAGCGAGCGGACACATTCCCCCTGAAGTTCCCGGTGTCGCCATCGTCGGGCGGCCCAATGTGGGCAAGTCGACCCTCTTCAATCGTCTCATCGGCGACGAGCGCTCCATCGTCCACGACCGGCCCGGCACGACCCGCGACAGCGTCGACACCGTCGTCGAGACCGAGGACGGCCCGTTGCGGTTCATCGACACAGCCGGCATGCGACGCAAGAGTCGGATCGGCGACGGGCCCGAGTACTTCAGCTTGGTGCGTGCGTTGCAGTCGATCGATACCGCTGATGTCGCCCTGCTCGTCGTCGATGCGACCGAGGGCGTGACCCACCAGGATCAGCGGCTCGCCGAGCGCATCGACGCCGCCGGATCGCCCGTCGTGATCGTGCTCAACAAGTGGGAGTTGGTGCCGGCGGCCAAGCGCGATGACGTGCTGGTCGATGTGGAGGACCGGCTGTCGTTCCTCGGGTACGCGCCGGTGCTGAAGGTGAGCGCCAAGACGGGATTGGGCGCGCACAAGTTGGTGCCGGCCTTGCAGGAAGCGATCGCCGCCTACCACCGCCGGATCCCCACGCGCGAGCTCAACAATTTGATCCAGGCCGCCCAGGCTGCCCACGGGTCAGCGGAAGGTCGGGTGTTGTATGCGACGCAGGGAGCGACGGATCCGCCGACGTTCACGCTCTTCACGACGAAGGCACTTGCGCCTACCTACTTGCGGTACCTCGAGCGTCGAATCCGTGAGCATTTCGGGTTCGGGCCGACACCGCTGAAGTTGCGGGTGAGGCGGCGGTCGGCGTGAGCCTCACGCGGACCGTCGAGGCCGTCCTCACCGTTGTGGCCGCCGGCTGCGCGGTGTCGGCCGTGGTCTGGGGGCGATCGAGTCGACGCTTGCAACGGGCGTTTCGGCGGCTCTCCGTCGAGGCCGAGAAGGAGGGGAGGGGAGCGGACTCTCGGGACCTGGCCCGGTCGCAGTTTCGCAAGGAGGTGCATACGACCGGCCTGTACGTGGTGGTCGGCGTCACCTGCTTGGTGCTGGCCATCTGGGCGCCACGACCGGGCGATCTGATCCTGCTCGTCGCGTTGGTGCCGATCGGCGTCTCCTTCCGCTATGGGCCCCGGTTCCTGGCCGAGGCGCAGGTCGCCGAGCAGCGGGCCGCCCTCGAGCGCCGGGCCGAGGAGGTCCTCGCCCAGGAGCAGCTCGCCCCGTTGCGGTGGGCGGCGCGCCTGGCGCCGGCCGACCTTCCGACCATCGAAGGTTTCGAGGTCGGTCGCGTCTACGAGGCGGGCAGCGGGGTCATGGCCGGCGACTTCTACGACCTCTACCAGACGTCGCCATCACGGACAGCTGTGGTGATCGGGGACGTCAGCGGCCATGGGATCGAGCCGTCGATCACCGCCTTCCAGGTCAAGTACCTGTTGCGCGTCTTCTTGCGTCAGTACCGCGATCCGGCCCAGGCCCTCGAAGAGCTCAACGCGGTGATGAGCGAGCAGGGCAGGCCGGAGGAGTTCGTCTCCCTCGTCTGCGTCGTGTTTGACGTGGCCGCCGGCACCATGCGTTATGCGTCGGCGGGGCACCCCCCGGCGTGGATGTGGGCCGACGGCGAGGTCCGGGCCTTGCGGGCGACGGGCCCACTGCTGACCCTCGATCCCCGCGCTGCCTACGTGAGCCGCGAGGTGGAGATGACGCCGGGCGATCTTCTCTTGCTCTACACCGACGGGCTCGCTGAGGCGCGAGCCGGCGAAGCTCTCTTCGGCGAGGAACGCATCGCCGGTGTGCTGCGCCGCGACCCCGGTCAGGAGGCAAGGGTGCTGTGCAAGACGTTGCTGGAGGCGGCCCAGGACTTCGCCGACGGGCCCTTGAGTGATGACGTCGCCATCCTCGCCATTCGCCGCGTCTGAGCCATGTGCGAGGCTGTCGGATCGTGGAAGACAGCCGTCGCGTCACTGAGGCAGCCGAGCGAGCCCTCGACGGCAACCTGGCCAAGGAGGGTCCGAAGCTCGAGCGCCAGCACAAGTTGTTTGTGCGCAAGCGCCTGGAGCTGCTCCTCGACGAGGGATCGTTCGTGGAGGACGGTCTCCTTGCCAACGCCCTCGCGCCGACCGACGACCTGCCCGCCGATGGCGTGGTCACGGGCACGGGGCGAGTGGACGGGCGACCGGTGTGCGTCGTCGCCAATGACCCGACGGTCAAGGCCGGCTCGTGGGGCTACCGGACGGTCGAGAAGATCGTTCGCCTGACCGAGTACGCCCTCGTACACGAGCTTCCGGTCTGCTGGCTGATCGACTCGGCCGGTGCGCGCATCACCGATCAGGTCCTGCTCTTCCCGGGGCGTCGTGGCGCCGGTCACATCTTCAACAATCAGGTGAAGCTGTCGGGTCGGGTGCCACAGGTCTGTTGCCTGTTTGGACCATCGGCCGCTGGAGGGGCGTACATCCCGGCCTTCTGCGATGTCGTGATCATGGTGGAGGGCAACGCGTCGATGTATCTCGGGTCCCCCCGCATGGCCGAGGTCGTGATCGGCGAGCGCGTCAGCCTCGAGGAGATGGGTGGCGCCCGCATGCATGCGACGGTGTCGGGCTGCGGGGACAACCTCGCCGTCGACGATGCCGACGCCATCGCGCAGGCCCGGGTCTACCTGTCCTATCTCCCCACCAACTGGCGGGTGGCCCCGCCCCGGTACGAGGCGACCAAGCCCATCTCGCAACTGACGGCGGCCATGATCCCGGAGTCCGACGCCGAGGGCTATGACATGCATCGAGTGATCGACGCCCTCATCGACGCCGACAGTTGGTTTGAGATCAAGCCCCTCTTCGCCACCGAGCTGATCGTGGGCTTCGCCCTCCTCGAAGGGCGTCCCGTCGGGATCGTGGCCAACAACCCCATCAGCAAGGGCGGCGTGCTCTTCGTCGACTCGTCTGACAAGGCGGCGCGCTTCGTGTGGCTGTGCGACGCCTTCGGCGTGCCGCTCGTCTTCCTGGCTGATGTGCCGGGGTTCATGATCGGCTCCCAGGTGGAGCGGGACGGGATCATCCGCCACGGCGCCAAGATGGTCACCGCCGTCGCCGAGGCCACCGTCGCGAAGGTGTCGGTCATCGTGCGCAAGGCCTACGGGGCTGGGCTGTATGCCATGTGCGGGCCGGGCTTCGAGCCCGACGCGTGCCTTGCCCTGCCGACGGCCAAGATCGCGGTGATGGGACCCGAGCCGGCCGTCAACGCCGTCTTCTACAACAAGATCGAGGCGATCGAAGACCCCGCGGAGCGGGCGGCGTTCATCGCCGAGCGCCGCGCCGAGTACGAGGAGGATGTCGACCTCCTCCGTCTCGCCGCCGATCTCGTGATCGATGCCGTCGTGGCGCCCGAGGACCTCCGTGAGGAGCTCGTCCTGCGCCTGGAGGCGGCCTCCGGCAAACGCCGACAGTTCACGGAGCGGCATCACGGCGTCCACCCGGTATGAGCCGTTCGGACGGGCTGCCCGCGTCGATCGACATCCGAGAGGTGGGGCCCCGCGACGGCCTCCAACCCGAGGCGCCCATCAGCGTCGAGGACCGGCTGCGCCTCATCGCGGCACTCGTCGATGCCGGTGCCCGATCGGTGGAGGTGACGGCATTCGTCTCACCCAAGGCCGTGCCGGCCATGGCCGGCGCCGCTGAGGTCGTGCGCGGCCTCGGCGCGCCGGGCGACGTCACCTGGTGGGCGCTCGTCCCCAATGTGCGGGGCGCCGAGTTGGCGGTGGACGCGGGGATCCGCCACCTCACCGTCACGGTCTCGGCGTCGCCGACCTACAGCCAACGCAACGTCGGCATGTCGACGGAGGAGTCGATGGCCCAGGCGGCCGTCATCGCCGGCATGGCGCCCGCCGCCGACATCGTCATCTCGTGCGCCTTCGGCTCGCCGTACGAGGGTGAGATTTCGGTCGACGAGGTGGCCGGGTTGGCGGCCCGGTGTCGTGACGCGGGGGCGACCGTGACCCTCGCCGACACGACCGGCATGGCCACTCCTCGCCGGGTGTCCGCCGTCGTCGCCGCCACCGGGCCCGACGTCGGCCTCCACCTCCACGACACTCGCGGGACCGCCCTCGTCAACGCCTACGCGGCCATGGAGCTCGGCGTCCGCCGCTTCGACACGGCCGTCGGAGGCCTGGGCGGGTCGCCCTTCGCGGCTGGCGCCGGCGGCAACCTGGCCACCGAGGACCTCGTGCATCTCTGCGACGACCTCGACGTGACAACGGGGATCGACCTGACCCGACTTCTCGAGGCCAGCACCCTCACGGCCTCGCTCATCGGTCGGCCCGTGCCCAGCCGGCTGGCAACGGCCGGCCCCCGCGGTCGGCTCGCCGGGGGATAGCCGCGTGCCGTGGTGCGACGCGTGCGCCAAGTTCTGGAATCCGCCCTCCTTGCACGACGGCCATTGTCCTGCTTGCGGGACCGTCCTCGAGGCGGCCACCCCACCGACGCCCGCCGCTACCGATGCCGAGGATCGGCCGCACGCCCCGTGGCACTTCACCCTTTTGCTGATCGCCCTGATCATCTACCTCAGCTACCGGGCGTACCAGGGCGTGTATTGGTTGTCACACCACGTCTGAGCTGGCGTCTGAGCTGGCGTGGGCCCACGCCGCCCAGCGGCCATCTCGGCGGGCGACGTTGACGGCCAGCCCCAATGCCGCCGACAGCAGCTCGCTGGTCAGCGTGGTCTCGATCGGGCCGCTGGCGACCACCCTTCCCTCTCGCAGGAGGAGGGCGTGGGTGATGCCGTGGGGGATCTCCTCGACGTGGTGCGTGACGAGAACCATGGGCGGGGCGGTGGGGTCCAGCGCGAGCGCGGCGAGGCGAGCGACAAGCGCCTCGCGAGCGGGAAGGTCGAGGCCGGCCGCGGGCTCGTCCAGCAGGAGGAGGCCGGGTCGCGGCATGAGGGCGCGGGCCAGGAGGACTCGCTGGCGTTCGCCCTGCGAGAGGGACTCGAGGGGACGAGTCGCGAAGGGCGCGCAGCCCATCAACGCCAAAAGCTCTTCGGCCCGCGCGTGGTCGGATGCCGCGTAGTCGTGCCACCACGGCTCGAGCGCAGCGTGGCGGGCGGTGACGACCGCGTCGTGGGCGGAGAGGCTGGGTCGCAACTGGTCGGCGACGGCGGCGCTCGCCACGCCGATGTGGCGACGAAGCTCGCGTAGGTCGGTGCGCCCCAGTCGTCGACCCAGGATGTCCACGGTCCCGCTCGACGGTCGGGCCTGCGCGCCGGCCAGCCTGAGTAGCGAGGTCTTGCCGCACCCGTTGGCACCGACGACGACCCAACGGTCGGATGGTTGGACGGTCCAGCTGACCTCGTCGACAACGGTCCGGCCCGTCGGCACCGTGAGGCTGGCGCGGTCAGCGACGATGACCGGCCCCCGGTCTTCGTTCACGAGGGGAGCAGGCTGATGAGACGATCGGTGCGCACGGTCGTGGCGTCGGTGCCCTGCTCGATGACCTGACGGACGATCACGCCGTAGCGCGCCGAGATGTCTTCGGTGACGGTCGTCAGGCTCCGGCCGGTAGGCCCGCCGGCGGCGGGGGTGTCGGTCTGGGTGTCGACGAAGATCAGCTCCCACACCGGGACTTCGGTGGCGCCGACGAGCACCGTGTTGCGACCGGCGACGACGACCCGCTCGGCGATCCGGATGGAGTCCTTGAGCAGGTTGGTGCAGGTCGTGGTGGCGTCCCAATCGCGGCCCGGCCGGAGGGGCAGCTCGAGGAGCAGGCGAGGCGGATTGTCGCACGTGATCTCGTCGGTGATCCCGACGCCGACCTGGCTGTAGGCCTCCTCGACCTCGCCGGTAGGGGTGAAGACGTCCGTCGTCTGGATGCCGTTGGTCGACAGCAGATCGTCGATCGTCACGTCGTCGGTCGTCGGGCCGACCAGGCTGATCTGGACGGCATACTCCGACGGGGGGATCGTCGCGTCGGCCCATGTCGTCTGGTAGCGGTAGAGGCCGGGTGCCGGCGGCTGGACCTGCCCGGTGATGTCTGGGTCGCCCGGGGGGGCAGTGACCGGGGTGGCGTTGCTTTGTGGGATCGCGTTGCTTGGCGGACGGAGGGCAGGCTGCGCCTTCCCCGCGGCGCCGTGGGTGGCCAGCGTGACCAGGCCGGCAAACAGGACGACCGCGGCTGCGGCGCCAGCCAGCCTCGCCATCTGCGGCCGAGCGGTCATGCGCGTCAGCCACCCCACGGTTGAAGATGGTAGGCGGCAACCGCTTTGCACCACCCGTTGCCCTGCCGAACCAAAAGTCGTGATGCCCGCTCTCAATGGCGCGGACGCCTGTGCCAACATCGGTCCATGCTCGGGGTGACCGGCCATCGGGAGCGGCTCGCCCCTCTTCGACCACTGCTGATCGGTGTCGCGGTCTTTGTCCTGACCCTCAGTCTCATCGAGGGGATCAGGCCGCCGGCAGTACGGGCCGCATTATCAGGACCGCCGTCCAACCCATCAGCCAACATCCCACCCAATCCGGACTTCACCTCGGCCTGCCAATCAACATCGACGGTGGACAACTCGGCTTCGTGCATCTACACCGTCGTCCAGGCGATCGACAACGCCCGGTCGATGGAGGGCGTCGGCCCCGTGTCATTGCCCACGGACTATGCGACGATGCCCGCCGAGGAGCAGCTGCTGGTCGTCGTCAACGTCGAGCGCGTCGATAGAAGCTTGAGCCCGCTACAAGGGACGACCACCGAGCTCGACACCGACGCGCAAGACGGACTGGCCGGGGCCGATGACCCGCCGGTCACCGAGCCCTCCTACGGCGGGGCGGGCTGGACGGGTACGAGCGACTACGCATCCGACTACAGCAACGCCCTTACCGCTCTCTACACGTGGATGTACGACGACGGGTACTCCGACACCGCCACGCCATCGCCCAATACGGCATGCACGAGCTCGGGGGCGCGGGGCTGCTGGGCCCACCGGGACTCGATCCTGGGCGCGCTCGGGTCGGAGCCCAACTTGACCATGGGCGCGGCGGGAGGCGGCTCGACGTGGGCGATCGTGTTGATGGGCACCGTCGGGGCGCCGTCGTCGTACGTCTACAACTGGAGCACGATCTCGAGCGGATCGTTCGCGGCACCGACCCCTCCGTCAGCGACGACCACCACGACCACGACTACGCCGTCGACCCCAACCACGTCAGCTCCGTCGCAGCCCAACAACCTGTCCGACTGCCCGCCGGCTGTCGGTGCCGACACGCCCGGGAAAGTGACCCGTGTCGCCGGTGCGGACCGCGACGCGACGGCCATCGCCATCAGTCGGCAGATGTTCCCCGGGGCAGGGACCGCGGGGGCCGTGGTGCTCGCCTCCGACGCCAACTTCCCCGACTCCGTTGTCGGAGGGCCGCTCGCCGTGCAGAAGCTCGGGCCGCTCCTGGTGACACCACCGTCGGGTCTGAAGCCGAGTGTCGCGGCCGAAATCCAACGCGTCCTGCCGCAGGGGGACACCGTCTACATCCTGGGCGGGACGCTGGCCGTGGCGGCGTCGGTCGATCCCGAGCTCAAAGCTGACGGTTTCACCGTCGATCGTCTGCAAGGGCCCGACCGATACGCGACCGCTGTGCAGGTCGCGGGCGCGTTGGGCAACCCGACCACGATCGTGGAGGCCTCCGGGCTGAGCTACGCCGATGCCCTTGTGGCCGGCTCGGCCGCCGCCGCGTTGCACGGGGCCGTCCTGTTGACCAATGGCACGACTCAGCACCCGACGACGGCGGCCTACCTGACCGCGCACCCCGGCTCGGACGTTGCCGTCGGCGCGCCCGCGGCTGAAGCTGATCCGACAGCCAGGGCCGTTGTCGGGAGCGACCGCTATCAGACGGCGGTGATGGTCATCCAGGACTTCCTTGACGGTCCGACCACCCTCGGCTTTGCCGCTGGTGGCGAGTTTCCGGATGCCCTAGCCGGCGGCACGGCCACAGCGGAGCTGGGGGGCGGCATGCTCTTGATCCCTGCTTGCGGCGACCTGTCAGCCAGCGTGGACAATTACCTCAGCTCGGTCAGCGGGACCGTCACGTCGGGGACCCTCTTCGGCGGAGACTACGCCGTGGATCCTCATGTCCTCGGCGAGGTCAACGCCCTCCTCACCCCCTCCGGATAGCGGCCGGCCGGTGGGCGGCGACTAGGGTGCTGGCCGTCACGGGCTGTGGCGCAGCTTGGTTAGCGCGCTTGACTGGGGGTCAAGAGGTCGAGAGTTCAAATCTCTCCAGCCCGACCAGGTCATAGGCGGTTTTCTGACCGGGCCAGGGCGCCGCTGGTCACAGAATGGTCACAAGCCGAGTCGAGCACCCGGAAGCAGTGAGCGTGGCGGTGACATGGCCGGTTGGGCACCCGTCGAGATTTGGCACGTCCACGTGACCCACGAGGTCCGACAGAAGCTCGGCTCGAAGCACGGGCTCGACGCTGACGTCGTGGTCGACGCGATCCTCGGGGACCGCTCGGCGCGCGGCCGCTGGAACGATAACGCGGTGCACGGGTTCGTCTCCTCGTGCAGGCTCACATCCCCGGACGTCGTGGCGCCCAACGCCTCATCCTTGCCGCGCTCCGACCAACTGGATATGAACGCGATACCTCTGACCTCGTGACGGCATGGAGACTCGACTGATGGACCAAGACGAAACGCTGGAGGAAGCCTTGGCGGCTTGGAACGCGGGGACTGACATCTCCCTCGTCACGCCCGCGACCTCGGCCTCTTGCCTCGTATTCGCGCCGAAAGTTGCGAACGGGCGGCGGGACGGCCCGGTTGGAAGCGTTACGGTCTCGCCGTTCAGCAGTGGGACTGACCACAATGCGGCGAGCGAGGTAAAACCGATCCTGGCGTGAGAGCGATCCTGCTGCTCTGCGACTTCGCGCAAGCTGCGGAGGGGTAGCTCAACTGCCTCGGTGCAGGGTGGAATGTCATGGGGTACGGAGCCCCTGGCGGTGCCGGCGTGATCTTCACCGTGGACTACACCGAGACGAATATGCGACACCCGTTTGTCCTCGAGTTGCTCGACGCTGATGGTGAGCCTGTCGCACTTCCGGGACCCTTCGGTCCTCAACCAGTGAGGGTCGAGCAGGCCGTCGAGGTTGGTCGCCCAGCCGGGATGCCGCACGGCGAGGAGCAGCTGCTCCCGTTCGCGATAAATCATCCGCCGCTGCCCCTAGCCCTCGGTCGGAGCTTCGAGTGGCGCCTGACGATCGACGACGACGTGGACCACGCCATCTCGCTCCGCTTCCGGACCCGTCGGCCGGAGGAGCTGCCGCCGGGGGTCCAACCGCTGTCTGCGGAGTGAGACGCGAGTTCCACGCAGACAGCCCGCCTACCGTGAATTAGCCTTCTCCAGGTTCCGCGTGCCCTCCTCGACGGCCTTCGCTAGTACTTCGAACTGTTCGAGCCGCTCGTCGAGACTTGGGAATTCTCCCAACGTTGCCACAGGACGACGCCTTACTTGGTGATCGGCCGTCTTACCAGGTGAGCAGGGCCTGCATGGACGACGCCGTCTTGTCCGTCGCCCGTTGCCGAGCCATACCTATCTAATCTGGCCGGATGCAGATCCCTGGGGTAAGGGTCGCAGCTGGCCTTCTCGCCGTCCTGTTGGTGGCCCAGCTCGGCGCGGCGGTCGCCGGTCGCGCCAACGCCGCCGTCCCGCCGCCCTATCCCTGCCGGCCGCGCGTGACCAACGACGGGACGGTGATCGCCGGTCTGTTCGATGATGCGGGGCTGATTGGCTGGGAGGGCAACGCCCAGGGTGTCGTCGCCTGCCTCGGCGGCAGTTTCTACGTGCGCGACGGGCGCAATGCCACCTACGGGTTCGGGGCCTACGACGACACCCGGACCCAGTGGGTCAACGCCGACGGGTACCTCCCGGCGTTGGTCACCTCCTTCAAGAGCGACGGTGTCGCCGTGTCGATCACCAACTTCGGTGACGACGTGACGTTGGGTGGTCATCCGTTCGTGGTCGTCTACAGCCGGTTCGCAGTCCACAACCCGACCGCCGCGCCCGTGACGCTCAGCCCGGGCGCGACACCCGGGCTCCTCGCGCTGAACGACGAGCCGGACACGGTCGCGGCCGGCGCGACCGTCACCCACGACTATGCGATAGCCGCCGACCGCTTCGGCGGCTCCTACGCGTGGCCGACCGCTGCGCAGCTACTCGCTGCCGGCGGGTACGACTCGCACTTCGCCCACATGGCGGACTATTGGAACTCCCGCCTTTCCGCCATCGCCGACATCACCTCACTTCCGGACCCGTCGCTCATCGACGCCTACAAGACGGGGTTCATCTACACCCAGATCATCAAATCGGGTGACCACCTCGACACCGGGCCGGACAACTACAACATGGTGTTCACCCACGACTCGATCGGGATCCTCACCAACCTGTTCACCCAGGGCGACTACCGCGACGCCCACGATCTGCTGCTCCAGGAGCGCACGGTGATCGGCAGCGACGCCGAGTACAACGACGGCCTGTGGACCTACAGCTGGCCGTGGGCCGAGTACCTGTTGAAGACCGGCGACCTGGCGTTCGTCAAGGCCAACTTCGCGACCGACGGGCCGGGCGGCGCGTCGGAGCCCAGCATCCAACGGAGCGCGCATGCGATCGCTGCGGACAGGACGGGGCCCGGCGGCGTCATGGAGGAGACCGGCGACATCGACTCCAACGGCTACTGGACGGTCGACAACTACGAGGCTCTGTTTGGGTTGACCGCCTACCGCTACCTCGCCCAAGCGGTTGGTGACGCGACAGAAGTGCGATGGGCGACGAGCGAGTACAACAGCCTGCTCGCCGCTGTCAACAAGGCGCTCGAGGCGATCATCTCCGCGGACCACATCGACTACATCCCGTGCGCGATCACCGGCCCCAATATCGCTAACCGCTGTGCCTTCCCGATGGATGCCAACTGGGCCTCGGTGTTGGGGGGAGGTCTTTGGGCATGGGACGGTTACCTGTTCGGAGCCCGCCAGACCGGCCCGGCGATCAGCCTGGTCGACGACACCTATGCCTACGGCTTCGGGCGGCTCAGAGGGCTTGATCCGGCCAACACCTTCGGGGGATACCCGTGGCGGTATTTCTATTCGACGGGGTACAACGCCGGCTACGGGAGCTCGGGCCTGATCGGCGAACGGTACCGGGACCAGGGGATCCTGAGCTACGAGTTCATGATCGCCAACACCCAGGCCGGCCCTTACTCGTGGTGGGAGAGCACGGGACGGCCCATCCCGGGCGACCCGTGGGTGGGAACCCACCCGACGAGCGGCCAAGGCTCGTCACCTCACGCGTGGGGGATGGCCGACGCCAACGAGGTGCTGCTCGGCTCGCTCGCCGCGCAACGCTCGGACGGCACTCTCGTGGTCGGTCGAGGGGTCCCCGATGCCTGGGTGACGACCGGTGACACGATGGCGGTCAGCAACTTCCCGACCGTTGACGGCGGCCGCATCGGCTTGACCATCACGACAGACGGCACGAGCGTGCGGCTGAGCCTCAGCGGGACGCCCGCCGCCGCCGTGCTGTGGCAATTACCGGCGTTCCTTTCCAACATCGCCGGCGTGTCGTCGGGGACCTATGACGAGGCGAGTGGGACGGTGACACTGGCGGCAGGCTCACGGGCGGTGACCGTCACCTTGCAGCACGCCGTGTCGTAGGTACGCGCTGGGGAATGTGGCCCGTCGACACGCGGGTCACGGATTCGTCACGACTCGTTCACGCCCCGCTGAGCCGGACTTCGGGGGCATCCCCACTGCCGGCGCTGAACGTGCTTGTGCTTGTGCTTGTGCGTGGCATCGGTCACCGATCCCTGCGCCCGTCTCCACGACAAACCTCCCGCCCCTCGTCGCAGGGTGCATCATTCGAAGTGGATCGGGGTGCCGTCAAAGGCACCGCCGATGCACGTCAAGACCCCCTTCTCCGCGCCGGCAACCCCGCCGCCAGCCTCGCAGTCGCTGATCGTCACGGCATACGCGGGGTGCGCCAGGATCACGGCGGCAACCAACCCCGACAGCGAGCAGCCGCCGGTCAACACGGCTGCCGCAACCGCCCGTCCTACGAGCCTACTTCTCATCCCCGAATCACCCCTCCCGGCCTAATTGGGCCATCCTTGGCGACCAGCGGGGCTGCCGGTCCCGCCAGCAGGGCGTAACGCTGTCAAGGCTAACATTCGGTTGCTATGTGACGGAGAGGATTGTTCCCAGGGTGACCACTGACGCAGACCTGTGAGCGTGTATTCGATCTCAGACCTACGCGGCGAAGGGGTCGGACAGCCCCGCCGCGCAAGTGATCTTCCGAGTCTTGTCCGGCGCTCTCTAAGGCTCACGAAGGAGGCGGGAGGGAGGTCGCTTTGGGCGTTCGCCTTTCTCCAACTCGTGGCGGGAGGCGCAACCGCCGTCCAGTTGCTCGCGGGCCGAAGTGCCATAGCCGAGCTTCTCGGTGCCCAAGGCCAACATCAGTCCTTCGTCCGCCTTTTGCCAGGGATGGTCGCCGTCGGCGCGGCTACCGCAACCCTCCGCGTCGCAGCAGCCTTTCAGGCCACCCTCCAGCAACAGTTGTCACAGCATGTAGCCCGGGCAACCGACGGCAAGATCCTTGACGCCGCCGTAGCTGCCGAGCTGGCAGAGTTCGATGACACGCTGTTCTTCGATCGCCTCCAGCGCGCAACGACCAACGCCTCGTTTCGCCCCTTTCAGGTCGTCGCCGCGGTGATGTCCCTCGTTGGGGGGGGCGTGGCCTTGATCGCGACTAGCGGCGCCCTCCTCATTCTGCAGCCCCTCGTCCTTCCGTTCGTCGCGGTCGCATGCGTCCCTGTTTGGATCATGATGGTGCGCAACAGCCGGGAGTCGTACCAGATGGGTTACGAACTCTCGGGCCTGGATCGACGTCGCGCCTACCTCCGCTCGCTCCTGATCGGTCGCGATGAAGCCAAGGAAATTCGTGCCTTCGAACTCGGGCTACCACTCCGGACGATGTACGACGATCTCTACGACACCTGGCTCGCCCGGCAACGCGCCTATCTTCTTAATCAACGGCGCCGAAATCTCGTTGGAACAGCCTTATCGTCTGTCGCCATTGGGTCCACATTTGGCTTCTTGCTACTCCTCTTTGCGACCCATCATATCGGCCTCGCTTCCGCGACAGCTGTTGGGTACGGCATAACGATTCTCCGAGGCCGCTTTCAGTCAATCCTTCAAGGAATGTCGAATCTGTACGAATGCAATCTCTTCCTAAGTGACTTTGACTCATTTATCGGTGACAGCGGGGGAGCTGCACCAGGCGACTCTCCCCCGGAGGATACGGCCGATCCGTTGGTGGAGATATTCGTCGACGCTGTCACCTTTACATATCCAGGATCGGTCGAACCTGCACTGCGAGACGTCTCGCTGTCCCTTCGGCCAGGACAGATGGTGGCGCTCGTCGGCGAGAACGGTTCCGGCAAGACGACCTTCGCAAAGCTGCTCGCCGGCCTCTACAGCCCGACGAAGGGCTGTGTCCGCTTCATGGCAGGTGACAGAACGGAAATATCCGAGGCGGGCGCGCGGCGGTCCATTGCAGTACTGTTCCAAGACTTCATTCGCTACGAACTCACCGTCGCTGACAATATCGCACTCGGGTCCTTCCACCACCGGGGCGACCAGAACCGCCTGGATAGAGCGGCTGATGAGGCAGGGGTCTCGGACTTCGCCTCGCAATATCCCAGCGGTCTCCAAACCATGGTCGGTCGCAGCTTTGGTGGTGTTGAACCTTCCATTGGACAGTGGCAACGCCTGGCTATGGCGCGGGCGCTCTTTCGCGATGCCCCGTTCATCATCCTTGACGAACCCACGGCCTCGCTCGATCCCAAAGCCGAAGCACAACTCTTTAGCTCCTTACGGCGCCTGCTCGATGGGCGCTCAGTACTGATAATCTCGCACCGCTTCTCGACCGTACGAGCCGCCGACAAAATCGTGGTCTTCGAGCACGGAGTTATCACAGAGACTGGCTCGCACGACGAGCTTATGAGGCGGCAAGGGAAGTACGCAGAGCTATATGACCTCCAGGCCAGCACATATTTGGACGTCCCGAGGGGCTCTTACGAACACCCGCAAGAGTCTGCGACACCGCCCACCGAGAACGCACAAGACGAAAGGGACAACTCCACGGAGTCGGCCTGCACCGCCGACGCTGCGCAGGCCAACAGGCACGACTGAGTTGAGATGAGTCATGTCGATCCCTGTATTGCTTGCGTCGTGGGCGCAACTCGACTTCGCGGACCGTCTCGGCCTACTCGTCGACCGTGAAGCCGCCGCCCGCGACACCCGCCGGCTCGGAACCGGGCTCAAGACCGCGACGCTCCGCTACCCGGCGACCCTTGAGGACCTCGACCTGAGAGCGGGCTGCACCGCTCAGAGATCCTCACCCTTGTCAACGCCGGATGGGTTACACGGCGCTTCGGATCTGAGCTCGTATGGCCTGGCGGCCACCGTGGACTGATGGAATGCTGGTGTGGCCGTTTCGGGCGCGGCCACCGCCCCCTCTGCGAGTTGTCGATCTCGTAATGAGCTTGGTGCGGGGTCCGGGGGATCGTGGATTGTTGCCGAGAGCACGAACCCCAGTATCCGTTTCTTTCAGGTCCCTCCCCGAGACGGCACCGAGTTGTTGTGATCGGAGGGAGGAGCAATTGGAAACGATCAGGGATCGGGTGGCTGGACTCGACGTCCATCGCGACACTGTGGTGGCCTGCTGCCGGCTTGTGGTCGCTGGCGCTCAGCAACGGCACTGCCTGGGGTCATGAGAATCCGGATCCTTCGGGAATCGAGGCCGTCTCGCTCCCCTCGGGTGCCGTGAAAGGCACGTGGACGACCGCGCAACTGGGCCTGGGGGCCAACTCGCTCGCTGTGGCCGGTTCGACCGCGTACGCCATCGGGCCGGGCCAGGGCGGAGACGTCGCCGTGGCCGCGGTGCGGCTGGGCTCGTCCGTTCCGGAGTGGACCACGACGACTGGCGGTGCCGGGGCTTTCACCATCGGCGGGGCGGGGATCGCGGTCGGAGCGGCAGGCATCTACGCCGTGTCGGTCCAGACCCCCAACTTCTCCGTCGTGCGCCTCGACCCTGGCACCGGCCGGGTGCTGGCCCGCATGCTCGTCCCCCAGGTCGACCCGAAGGTCACGGCCCAGCCGCTGCCGCAGGTGATTGCCGACGGACCCAATGTGTACGTCTACAACAACCAGACACACAGCAGCAGCGGGCCGCCTGACATCACGTCCCGTCTCGAGCGGCTCGATCCGCCGACCTTGCAGCCACGCGCCATCCTCGACGCTGCCACCGACACCGACTGGCAGCCCGACGCAGGTGGCCAACTCGACGGTCTGGTCGATGGGACGTGCAACGTGCAGCAGTACTGGCAGGTCGAGGCGTCAACCCTCCGGCCGACCATTGGTCCGGTCCGCTTGCCGCCTACGGACAGTTTCGAGGAAGGTCCCGATGGACCGGCCTTCTTCGCGGGCACCACCGCCGCCGACACCACCGTCTACCTTCTCCGTTGAGGCGTCCTGGTGGAGGCATCAGTACGGCGGGAGGCCCTGTCAGCGGAGGAGTTGGCTCCGCGAGTGCGTAGGCCTGCATACCCTCCGCGACGTGAGGACGTGGGAAGCAATCGAGGAGGCCGAACCCGTATTCGCGGCGCCAGTCCTCGACGCCGTCGTGATGGGCACCGGGCGGACCTGGGGGCGGTACGTTTGAGCCGGACTCTGAAAGGGGGGGACACGTGGCAGACACCGTCGTGCTGGGTGGGGGACCTGTCGGTCTGGCGACGGCGATCCTCCTGGCGCAACAAGGGCTGGACGTGGTGGTGCTTGACCGGGACGCCGCCCCGCCCGGCGATCCGGAAGGCGCGTGGGAGAGCTGGCAGCGCCGTAGCGTCGGGCAGTTCCGGCTCGTGCACTACGTGCAGCCGGGGGGACGGGCCCTGATGGAGCAGCACCTCCCGGCGGTGTTCACGGAGATGGAGGCCGTTGGCGCCATTCGGTACAACGCGGCGGAGGCGTTGGCGCGCCGCCTGCCCGACGGCGGCGGCGAGGACCTGGACCTGAGCCGGTTCGAGACGATCACGACCTGCCGGCGGCCACTCATCGAATACGCCTACGCGTCGGCGGCCCGAAAGACGCCCGGCGTGGAGGTGCGCTACGGCTGTCCCGCCGCCGGACTCGTCACGGGCAGCGAGGTGGTCCCGGGCGTGCCGCACGTCACCGGGGTCCGCACCGCATCGGGCGAGACCATCGACGCCCGTGTTGTCGTCGACGCGGGCGGCCGTCGCTCACCGCTGTCCGACATGATCGAGGCCGTCGGAGGGCGCCGTCCGACGGAGCACGCCTTTGAGGCGGGGTTCGTCTACAACACCCAGTACTACCGGGGTGCGTCTCTGCCGGAGCTTCGGGACGACCTCCTGTGCGCCATCGGATCAATCTCGATACTGACCATTCCTGGCGACCAGGGCTGGTGGTCGGTCACGCTCTACCACTCTCCCAAGGACAAGCTGATGCGGAACGTTCGCGACCCGAAGACCTTCGAACGCGTCGTTCGGGCGCTGCCCAACCATGCCCATTGGGCCGACGGCGATCCTCACGGCGAGACCCTCTCCATGGCCAGCACCGCCAACACGACGCGCGATTTCGTCGTGGAAGGCGTCCCCTGTGCGACGGGGGTCGTGCCCGTCGGTGATGCGTGGGGTTTCACAAACCCTTCGATCGGCCGGGGCATCACCCTCGGACTGATGCACGCGGTGGATACGGCCCCGGCCATCGCCGAGCACATCGACGACCCGTGCCGGCTCGCCGCCGGCTGGGAGCGCCGGACCGCTGAGCGGGCGGCCAGGTGGCACGCCTCTACCGTCGAATTCGACCGGATCCGCGCCCCCGAGGTCGACGCCTATCGCCAGGGGCTGCCCGATCCCTTCGATCCTTCGGACCTGGCGGTCGCCGGATCGCGGGCGTTCGCCTCGGCGTCGCACTACGACCCGCAGGTCCTCCAATGGTTTTGGGAGGTGATCAGCTGCTTCAGCCTGCCCGACGAAGTGATCGCCCGCGAAGGGGTGTTGGAGCGGGTGCTCGACGTCGCTCTCTCGACTCCGCCCTACACGTCACCCGGGCCAAACCGGGCCCAACTGGAGGAGCTCCTTGTCTGACCGGTCGCAGACCCGTGCCGTCTTCGTTCACGGCAACCCCGAGACGGCGGCCATCTGGGGGCCGCTCCTCGCCGAATTGCAGCACCCCGACGTGGTGACCCTGTCTCCCCCCGGATTCGGCGCCCCGGTGACGGCCGGGTTCGGGGGCACGGCGGACGAATATGTCGACTGGCTCGCATCGGAGCTCGAGCAGCAGGGTGGACCGGTCGATCTGGTCGGGCACGACTGGGGCGGCGGGCACGTCATGCGCATCGCTATGACGCGGCCGGACCTCATCCGGTCATGGGCGATGGACATCGCCGGTTGCTTCGCCCCCGACTACGTCTGGCACGACCTGGCCCAGGTGTGGCAGACACCGCAAGCAGGTGAGGAGGCGGTCGCCGGCATGGGATCGCTTCCGGTCACCGACCGAGCGGCGCTGTTCGAGTCGCTGGGGATGACCGCGGACATCGCCAGCGCCGTGGCAGGCGCCGTCGACGAGACCATGGGCCGCTGCATCCTGTCTCTGTACCGATCTGCCGCGCAGCCGGCCATGGTTCGGCTCGGCGAACAACTGGGCTCTGCCGCGGCCCGGCCCGGTCTCGTGATCATTGCCACCGAGGACGGCTACACCGGTGGCGAGGCACGTGCGCGCTGGTCCGCCGGGCAGGCCAAGGCAGAGGTGGCCGTGCTGGAGGGGCTCGGCCATTGGTGGATGATCCAGCGCCCGGCCGCCGGTGCGGCCGCACTACAGAAGTTCTGGAGCTCGCTCTGAGGGCGGCCCAATTGGTCCTCGCGGCCGGCGACCTCGCGGAGGCCGAAGGGTTGCGTGGTTACGACGCCGTGCACCTTGCGGCGGCGATGGCGGCGGAGGTCACCGTGGTCGCCACCGCTGACGACCAGCTTCTCACCGCCGCCCGACGTTGCCGCCTCGACGTTGCCGGCCCACTCCGGCCTCCGAGGCCGTGAACGAGTCGTGACGTTCCGGTCGACGACGATCAACTTGTCGGCGCTCTTACGGAATATGTCCCACAGGTGCTCCGCGTCTACCGCAGAGCTGATCCGGCGCTCATCAGCGTCCGACAGGCGACACATTATGTAGGTTCGAGGGTGGCGAGGCCGTCCGTTGTTGCACCGAGACACAGGGAGGGGTCATGAAGCGCTCGACGGCGCAGGTGCTTGGCCGATTGGGCATGGCGGCGGCGGCGGTCGTCATCGGCGTGCTCCTCCTCTACCAGGGCGGTGGGGTGGAGGCGAGGTACGCCTTGGGGGCCTGCTCCGACACGCCCTTCACCATCAATGTCCCGGGGGTTTCGATTTCCAACCCTGCGACGATTGACGGGTCGCCGGGCGCGCGCACGTGCGCGCTCGACAGGAGACGGACCGATCTGGGCACGGAGATGGAGTTCGTGGGGGTTGGAATGGCGGTCGCTGGGCTCTTGGCACTCGGCGCGGTGGCGCGCTGGGCGTGGCGCGGTCGGCGACGCCGCCGCGTCAACCATCCGGTCCGGCACCAGGCGCGCTCCGTCGGCGCGGCACTCGACGCGCTAGGAGCTCCGCTGTACTACGTCGGTGTGGCGATCGTCCTCCTCGGTGCCGTCGGGTTCATACCGTTCCCGTTCGCGGGGCTTTGGTCACCCTTCAGGCCGGTCAGCTACGCGGTCTCGGGCTCGTCCGGCGGGAGCTCCAGCTCGTTGCTCAATCAGGCGGCTGCAGACGGCTTGGCGTCGCACATGACGCTCTCTGCCTTCGACTTGACGTACACATTCGATTACCTCGAGCTTTGGGCGTCGGGCCTTGTCGCGCTCCTGATCGGGAGGGTGGTCTGGCGGCGCGGTGAGCGGCATTTGGCGCCGTCTGCCGTGGAGTCCCAAGCGGAGGATCCGCGCCCCCCGGTGCTGTACCTGCGGTCCTTCGCCGCCGACCGGCGGATGAGGACGACCCATGAGGGCGCCGGCCTCCTCGACGCGATCCTGTCGATCAGCACCGCCGAGGAGGAGCTCACCCATGCGCTGCAGACTGTCGGTCCCGTCGTCGCGCTCGGGGTACCGGGTGAGAAGCTGCCCCCACTTGGCGCGGCCCGCGCGTACACGTCCGACGAGCATTGGCAGACCCATGTCTCGGGCTGGGTGGAAGCGTCCCGCGTCATCGTCATGCTCGTCGGCACGACCGAGTCGTTTTGGTGGGAGGTCGACCATGTCGTCTCGTCCGGCGCCCTCGCCAAGACCTGCATGCTCTTCCCGGCCGACCAGGACGGGTACAGCATGTTCCGGTCACGCCTGCATGAGCACGTGCACCTTGTCTCGCTGCCGGAGGTCCGCCCCGCGGGACCGAGCCATTTCGGCATCGGTGGTGTGCTTTTCTTCGGCCCCGACGGCTCGGCCGATGTGCGGCCCCTGCCCTCAGGTCCGATGACGAAGCTGGCGTGGCTGGTCACGCTCGGACCGGTCCTCGCCGAATAAGGCCTCAGGAGGGCTGCTTGCTTTCCAGTACTTCTCTACCTGGAACGACACCCGGATCGAAATCGACGAATCTGCCCTGCAAACCGCTACACCCCGTCCTCGTAGCCGTTGCAGATGTCGTTGGCTTGGTACTGGGCGTTGATGTTGCCGGCGGGCCACGGTTGGCCGTCGAGGGTGCGGGCACCGTTGGTGAGCATCTGCCAGCAGCCGGTCGGCAAAGGTTGGGGCAGCGCGCCCGCGTCCGGAGGGGACCGGTCCGGGTTGAAGTGCTCGACGACGCTGTCCTGTATGCAGGTGTAGTCGCCGGCAGGGTAGAAGCACGCCGGTACTGCAGGGTTGCTGTTGGCGAGGGGAGGGATGGCGTGGTAGCCCTCGTCCATCGAGACGACGCCGAGATCCGGTCCGGCGACCTGGATGCCGGTGAACAGCTGCCGCAGGTCTTCGTACTCGTAGTCGGTCAGGCAGGCGTAGATGGCGTCGGAGCCGACGTTGGGATCGACGGACTGGAGTGCCACGTAGCAGGGCTGCTGGCTGGTCGGGCCGTAGTAGGTGGTGTAGCTGACCACCCAGGCGTGCGCCCACTCGCTGGCATCCTCGAGCTGGCTGTAGATGTCGGAGTCGTCACCGCCGTCGCCGGCAAGGATCCACTCAGGGTAATAGTCCAGGGACGCCGCGGCCTCTCCTTGGAAGAGCTCGACGCCCCCGCCCCAGATGACGGTTGTGACCCCCTTCGCCTTGAACTGCGCCATGTTGGTCGCCGCGTACGACCCCGGCATTTCGCTTGCGTCCAGCGGGAAGGATGCGGTCGCGGCGAAGCGTCCACCGCATGCCTCGACCTGTTGTTTGATCAACTGCCCGTACTCGATGATGTTGGGGTACGCAGGGTCGGTCGTCGTCATGAGACCGAGGACCCGCGGCTTGCCGTCCTCCCCGGCGTTGCCGCTGTCCACGACGGGCAAGTGCAGGACCTTCTGGCACACGTAGCTGGAGAACGCCGCGGCCTGCCGCTCGACGGTCGGCCGGTAGTCCCAGATCTGTCCGGGGTACTGCTGGTAGAAGCTGTTGTCGTTCATCTCGAGGGACCCGAAGATCAGGACGTGATGGGCGGCCATGTAGTCGTCATACGGAGCGAGTATGCCTTCGACGGCGGCACTCGTGATGGTGGCGAAGGGGTGGATCTCGGCGTAAAACGAGGCCGCGTCTGCGACTCGCCCGGCGGCCGTGTCGCCGTCCGAGGAGAAGCACGCCCAGAAGTGCACGAGCCGGTGGTACGTCTGGTAGCGGTCGTTGAAGTAGAGCTGCCACCGCCGGTAGTTGCGGAGTTCGACCGAGTTGATCGTGACCGGTTGGGACAGATCGAAGCACTTTCCCTCAAGGCCGCTGTAGGAGCTGTCGGTGCCTTCGGAGGTGTTGTAGTCCTCCTCGGCGTCGGCGTAGATCAAGACTCGGACCTCGGTGCGCGTGACACCGGCGTAGGTGGCGCCGCCGTTGTTACCGGCGTAATAGGCGACACACGGCGGGGACAGCGGATCTTGGGTCTGCCGGGGCGGGTCTCCTACGCAGTCCTTCTCGCTTGGCAGCGCGCCGGCGCCGAGCGGGGTCCCCGGCTGGCCCGGCACCCCTACGCCACCGCTCGTGGCCGGCCCGGCACCGGGCCCGCCGGCGGCGTCCAGCCCCAAGCTGGCGCTCGTACCCAAGCTCAGGCTGGACAAGTTGCCCAATTGGCTCGGTGCCTGACGGCTCGACGGCGGCACCGGGGCGAACTGCTGCGTCTCGGTCGGGTTGGCCTGCTGCAGGTCGAGCGACGATGGCAATACGAAGACGGCGACGAGCACGGCGAGCGCCATGGCGAGCAGCGGCGGGTAGCGACGGACCCAATCCTCCCTATGGGTCTTCGAGCCGTTCACCGACTGTCCCTTGCCACGGCGCCTGCATCAGTCCTGTCGCAGCTGGGCCATCCAGGCTTCGACGTGCTCCGGGCTTCGGGGCAGGTCGCCGCTCAGCAGGCGATAGCCGTCAGCGGTGATGACGACGTTGTCCTCGATCCTCACACCGGAGCCACGTAGGTCCTCGGGGACCAAGCCGTCGTCGGGCATGAAGTACAGGCCGGGCTCCACGGTGATCACCATCCCCTCGAGGAAAGACCCACCGAAGTACATCTCGGTCCGAGCGGTCGCGCAGTCGTGGACGTCGAGGCCCAACATGTGGCTGATGCGGTGCGCCGTCCATCTCCTGTGACGTTGGTCGTCCCTCCGCACGGCGCCGTCGTCGTCCAGGACGCCGATCTCGACAAGTCCCCGCACCAGCACACGCATGGCGGCGTCGTAGGGCACCTCGAAGGGCACCCCCGGCCCCAGCTCGGCGAGTGCTGCCTCCTGCGCCTCCAGGACCAACGAGTAGTGCCAACGTTGCCGCTCGGTGAACCGGCCGCTCACCGGGAATGTGCGGGTGATGTCGGCTGTGTACAGCTCGCGGTTCTCGACGCCCATGTCGAGCACCAGCAAGTCACCCTGGCGCACCGGGCCGTCATTGCGCACGTAGTGGAGGGTGCAGGCGTTGGCACCCGAGGCGCAGATCGAGCCGTACCCGACGTCGTTGCCTTCGACGCGTGCACGACGGAAGAAGGTCGCTTCGAGGTAGCGCTCGCTCGTGGCGGCCGCACGCTCAAGATCACGGATGGCGTCTGCGAAGCCCCGCACCGTGATGTCGACCGCCTCTTGCAGCTGCTCGATCTCCCACTGGTCCTTGACCAACCTGGCCTCGTCCAGCCACACACTGAGCGCAGCATCCGACTCGGCGTTGGTGACGAAAAGTTCTTCGACGCCCGGGTGCAGTTGGCGCAGGACCCGGGCGTGCTCGCCCTTGAGGTCCATGAGCTTGGAGCGTGGCGACACCTCCACCCGCAGCCGCACGGCCACGTCCTCGAGTAGGTCGCGGGGACCGTCATAGCGCTCTCCGCGGTAGGTCGCGTACCAGAAGGTCTCGTCCCGGCTCTGGGGTGCGTCCTGATAGAGCACGCTGCGACCGTCGGGATGCACGACGAGCACTGCCTGCGGCGCGGTGCCTCCCACCAGCCAGGTGAAGGCGGTACCAGGGCGGAACGGGTAGGTCGTGTCGTTGGCCCGAGTCTTCAGCCGCCCCGTGGGCACTACCAGGAGCTCGCCCGGGAAGGCTTCAGCCAAACGACGTCGCCGCTCCTCTCGCAGCACGCTCGCCGGGTGCTCGGGCGATGGGGATGACGCACGAGGCAGCCAACCCTGCGTCATCAGCTTGCGAAGCGGCTCGGTCGTGAGATGCGGGGGCGGCTCGGAGAGACCGCGAGAGGGCTCGTCAGGTGCGGCCATCATCCCTGACGCACCTTTTGTACGACGTCGACGATCGCCTCCGCGGTCTCGCGTGGCTTGTCCTGAGGGACGTAGTGGTCGGTGCCGTCGATGACGCGGCATTCGCCCTGGGCGTGGTTGGCCATCTCCTTCTGTGCGCCCGTGATGAGCGTCGTCCGGACTTTCGCCCCGCGGCCCGTCCCGGCCCCCATCACGCTGATGACGGGTACGTCGGGCAGCCCGGCCTGCTCCCAGCGAGCCATCAGCGCAAGGCTGCCTGGGATCGCTTTGGCCTCGGCGACAGCGGTCTTGGCGCTCTGCTTCGAGGTGACGTCGCGCTCGATGACGGCACGGTCGTCAGCGGACAGCTCCGGGCCGGCGTTTTTAAACAGGGCGCGGCCGAGGATTGGCTTGGCCAGACCGACGCTGTGCAGCGCGAGCGCAGCAGACATCATCGTCGCCGACATCTTGGCTGTCTTCTCCGGCATGACCGCGGTTGTCGTGGTGTCGACCATGACGACACCGGCAACCCGGTCGGGGTGCTGGTCGGCGTAGCAGCGGACCATCGGGCCCCCCCAGCTGTGCGCGACGAATACGACAGGCTCGTCGGGGGAGACGTGCTCTATGAGCGCGTGCAGGTCTTCGCAGATGCGCATCAAGGAGCGCGGCTGCGTGTCGGTGGTGCTGCCGGCGTGACCGGCGCGGTCGTAGGAGACCGTCCGTGTCGTCGCCGCGACCAGGCGCTGCACCGCGACCCACTCGCTCGCACAGGCAGACAAACCTGCCTCGAAGACGACGACGGGATCACCCTCGCCGGCATGGACGTAGCGCAGCGTCCGGCCGTCAGCCATCGTCAACGTCGAGGCCGTCAGGCCCTTCCCGGGGTCGAGTGTCATGCGCTCTTCTTGACATCGCCCATGGCGGACGAGATCGCCGTCTTGTCAGGCCTAAACAGTGGTGAGTCTGCGATGCGCGTACGGTACTCGACAGTGGTGAGGTGAGCAAGGGGCGACTTGGACCAACGGCCGATGCTGCGCGTCCTGGCCCCCGGAGGCAGCTGGCGGGCGGTTGTCCTCGCTATGCGCGTTGGGTCGCAGGCGACGCCAACGACCGAAGGTAGTGGCGGGCGGCGTCGTCCAATTCGGCATGGTTGTCCGACAACAACCGTTGGAAGAGCAGGCCTCGTAGGCAGGCGACCGCGCTGATGCTGGCGCGACGCGCTTGCCTCGGGGTCATGCCGTCGCTTCTTGCGGCACGCTCCAGCAGTTGCTCGAGCTCGTCTAGGCCACCGATGAGGTCGGCATACCCGTCGATGTCGTACATCGCCAGGCCGGAGACGTAGAACAACGCGCGGATGCGCCCGATACGGTTGGGATTTGCGTAGTACTCCCACACGGCGGTGGCGAGTGCAGCGAAGCCGAGGTCGGCGTCGGTGGCGGCGATCAGGTCGTTGTCGCGGCGCCGTGCTTCGGCGAGAACGGCGGACAGCAGCCGTGGCCTTGAGCCGAAGTGGTAGGTCAGCAGCGTGTGATGCACGCCAAGCTGCTCGGCGATCTGCCGCATCGACAAGTCGGGGCTCGGACCGCCCTCCCCGAAGAGGTCGAACAGCGACGCAAGCAACTTCTCCCGACCCTCGCCGACCGCCGAGCGTTCAGACACCTGCTCTCCTCACCATCGTTGAGTACTGACTCTAGCCCGACTCAACAGGAGGCATCAGGGCCGTCCTGGGCGGCCACCGCCTCTGGGTGCTGGAGCTGGTCTGTGTCTGGCGGGCCGACGAACACGATCCCTGACCGCGGCGTCTCGTCGACGATGAGCGTGAAGATGTCCGGCCGGCTGTAGTGGCCAGAGACGTCCAGATCCAGACGTGCGCCGGCCAGGTCATCAGGATCGATGGTGGCCACGACCAAGCCGGAGTCTTCATACAACGGGCCGGCGAGCACGTCGCCGAGGGGTCCCACGATGACGCTTCCGCCCCGGATGAGCATGCGGTCCGGCTCCCATCCGGCCGCGTCCGCCGTGGTCGCCGTCGGCGGCGGCTGCACCTGACAGGCGCTGACCACGAAGCACCGACCCTCGCATGCCACATGTCGCATGGTCGCCTGCCACATGTCGCGATCGTCGACGGTTGGCGCGCACCAGACGTCGACGCCTTTGGCCAGCATGGCGGAGCGGAAGAGGGGCATGTAGTTCTCCCAGCAGATCGCTGCCCCGAGGCGACCGGCGGCCGAGGAGACGACCGGCATGGTCGAGCCGTCGCCCACCGACCAGATGACTCGCTCCATCGCCGTCGGCATCAGCTTGCGGTGCTTGGCGATCAGCCCCATCTCCGGGTCGATGAACAGCGCCGCGCAAAACAGCGATGCGCCCGACCGTTCGACCACGCCCACGACCAGGCTGGCGGCGGTGCGCCGGGCCAGGCCGGCCAGCGTCTCCACCTCGGGGCCGGGCACATCTACGGCCCGACGAAAGTACTCGCCGTAGCGCCGGCGGCCCGTCGGCAACCGGTACCCGATCCGGGCGTCGAACGACTCGCCTTTCGGGTACCCGCCCAGCACTGCCTCGGGAAGCACGACCACCGACGCCCCCGCGGCGCGGATGGCGTCCTCGAAGCCGAGGATGGCGTCGAGGGTGGCATCGTTGCCCGCCGGCGACGCGCCGATTTGCAGGGCGGCGAGAGTGGTGGCTGTCACGCGTCCGCCGAGACGGGAATCTGCACCCGGCCGGTACCTCCGAGCTCAGCGAAGGCCAGGTCCATCTCGGCACGGGAGAGCGCGGGGCCGTCCGAGCGCATGAAGTCGGTCAGCGCGGCATGGGTGTGCCCTACCGCTTCGATGGCGGCGACGCCGGCCCGGAAGCCGTCCGGCTCCCAACGGTCGGCGAAGGCGGCGCTGGCGTGGGTGCCGTCGATGCAGTACCTGACCATCTCGGCGTCGAAGGCCTCCCTGACGCTCATCAGCCCCACCGTCCGCTCGGCCAGGAGCAGCCCGGCCAGGTACGAAGTCTTCCACGCCCACCCCCTGCCCGAGTCCGGTTTGGCCGGATCGACGGTCAGGCCGTCGACGAGCATCGGCAGCGAGTAGGGGAACGGCATGCCCGCGTCGGGCTCGACGAGTGGCCAACCGTTGGTCATGAACACGACGGCGACCCCGGAGTCGAGGAACCCAAAAAGAGCGCCGGACCAGCCGTACATGTGGGCGCCGCCGTGGTGCAGGAACGGATGCGGCCCAAACACCCGATCGAATCGAGCGTTGCCCGGCGTGTGCAGCATCCACATCAGTCCGAAGTCGAAGCCCTTGTGCGCCCGGCCGCTCGTGCGGGGCGACTGCATCGAACGGATGGCGTCGGCACTCAGCCATCCGCTGCTGTCGCCATCGGGCCGGAGGTGAGCGAGCAGCAGGCGGCACAGGTCGCCCGCGGTCGTGAGGGCATTGCCGGCTGGGTACTCCGCGAAGTGGATCGGCGGGGTGCGCACGTTGATGCCACCGAAACCTGCGTACCCCGTACTGGTGCGCCGCCACAGATCTGCGTCGACGAACGGCTCGCGCTGCACCTCGGGATACTCCGTCGAATGTAATCCCAAGGGCTCGCAGACCTCGTGCTCGACCCACTGCCGGTAGGTCGCACCCGATGGGTTGGCGCTCTCGACCACCAGGCCCAGGAGAGCCATCCCCGTATTGGAGTACTCGGCGGCTGCCTCGACCGGGCGACTCCACTTCGGCAGCCCCCCGAAGTAGTGGTCGTTGGTCGGCTCCGCGAACGACTTCTCCACGTACTCCCGCAAAGGCAGGGGATCGGCGAAGGTGCACCCGGCACCGTTGCGAGTGAGACCGGACTGGTGGGTGAGGAGGTGGTGGAGCGTGATGGCCCGACCGTCGAGGGGATTGCGGACGTCGAAGCCGACCAGCGTGCCGACCTCGTCCTCCAGCGAAACGACCCCTCGGTCAACGAGTTGCATGACCGCCGATGCGGTGAAGACCTTGCCCATCGAGCCGGATCGATTGATGGTGTCGGCCGTCATCGGCTGGTGCGAGCCAAGGTCGGCGAAGCCGAAGCCGCCTTCCCACGCCACGTCGCCCTCCAAGCCGATCGCCACTTGCAGACCGGGGATGTGCTCGTCCATCCGGCCGGCGTGCATTTGGACGGCCCGCACTAGCCTGTCGACATCACCACCCAGCCCGCTCACTCCGCCAGTGTAGGGCCGGTGGATGCACCCCAGCGCCCGACGGAGATGGAGCTCTTGGTCACGACGCTCCAGGCCGAGTACGTCGCCCTGACTCCCGCCTCCGAGCGGATCGCCGGCCGCGGCGCTCGCGTGGTGCCTGGCGGTATGAGCAGTCACAACGCCGCCTTCGCTCCGTACGCGCTGACGATCGCGAGCGCCGAAGGACCCTGGCTCACCGATGTCGACGAGCGCCTCTACCTCGACCTGTGGGGCAACTACACCAGCCTTGTGCACGGCCACGGCTTCGCCCCTGTCATGAAGGCGATCGGCGAGCAACTCGACCTTGGCGTGGCGTGGTCGGCCAACAGCGAGGCGCACATTCGGCTGGCCGAGCTCATCGTGTCGCGGCTGCCCGGCGCCGATCGGGTCAGGTTTGTCAGCAGCGGCAAGGAAGCCGGCATCGTGGCCCGGGAGTTGGTACGGCGATGCACCGGCCGGCCCGACATCCTCATCGCCGCTGGTGCGTATCACGGCTTCGATCCCGGGTTCGGTGGGCCGGGCGTCCGCACGGCGGCGTGGGGTGACGCGCTCTCGTTCCAGGCTCAGATTGACGGCGCTGTCGGTGCCGTGTTCGTCGAGCTGATCGACCGTCACGGTGGCGTCCGGCTGGCCGAGCCTGGCTTCGTGCGGGCCGTGAGCGAGGCCGCGCGTCGAGCCGGCGCCCTGGTCGTCGTGGACGAGGTGGTGTCCTTCCGACTCCAGGTCGGGGGCCTGCAAACGATGTTGGGTGTGCTGCCGGACCTCACCATGCTCGGGAAGTCGATCGGCGGCGGCCTTCCGCTGGGCGCCGTCGTCGGCCGAGCCGACATCATGAACGCCCTCGACCCGCTGGGCGGCGACTATCACCTCACCGGGTCGTTGCACGGCAGCGTCCTCGCAGCCGTCGCAGGACGGGCAGCGCTCCAACACCTGACGCCGGAGTGCATTGCCACGATGGGAGCGCGGATGAACACGGTCCTGGGCGCTATTGACGTCGCCACTACGTCGGCGCACCTGTCGGAGGTCGGTTCGCTGGGGTTTGTGGCCTTCGCCGACTCCACCGCCCAGCAGGCCTTCCACCTCGCCGCCCTGATCGAAGGAGTGCACATGGCGCCGCGCGGGCTGATCGCTGTGCCGTCCGTGCTTTCGCACGACCAGGCCGATGAGGCCGGTGCCCGGCTGCGGCGGGCGATGGCCCGGGTCGGGGAGGCCACGCCCGCCGCCTCTTGAGAGGGCTCCCGACCCCGCAGGCTTGTTACGGTCTGCCAACTGTTGATCGAGGACGAGAAAGGACGGGGCCATGGCCGACTTGGCGGGGCGCGACGGCGCCCACCTGCTACGAGGGTTCATGCGCTTGTCCGATCGCAACCGGGTCGAGCCGGTGGTCTTGACCAGCGGCAAGGGGGTGTGGGTCTTCGACGAGCGGGGCACGCCATATCTCGAAGCCGTGGCCGGCATGTGGTGCGCCGCCTTCGGGTTTGGCGAGGAGGAGTTGATCGAGGCTGCGACACGCCAATTGCGGCTGCTGCCCTACTACCACACCCTCACCAACAAGTCCGTCGGGCCGGCCATCGAGCTGGCCGACAAGATCGCCTCGCTGGTGCCGGTCGCCGATGCCAAGGTCCACCTCACGGTGTCGGGCTCGGAGGCCAACGACTTCACCGTCAAGTTTCTCCGCTATTACAACAACGCCGTCGGCCGGCCGGCCAAGAAGAAGATCATCGCCCGGATCAACGGCTATCACGGGGCCACGATCGCGGCGACGAGCCTCACGGGGCTCGCGCGCTACCACCAGAATTTTGACCTGCCTCTACCCGGCTTCCTTCACACGGGCGACCCGCACTACTACCGCAACGGCCTCGCGGGCGAGACACCCGAGGAGTTCGCGGCCCGAATGGGGGCTGACCTGGAGCAGCTGATCCTGACGGAAGGCCCGGAAACGGTGGCCGGGTTCATCGCCGAGCCGTGCACGGGTGGGGGAGGCGTCGTGATCCCGCCGCCGACCTACTACGACGAGATCCAGCGGGTCCTGGACCGCTACGACGTGGCTTTCGTCGACGATGAGGTGGTGACCGGGTTTGGTCGCACCGGCAACCTCTTCGGGGCCGAGACGTTCGGCATCCGCCCGGACACCATGACGCTCGGCAAAGGTCTGTCGGGCTCCTACCAACCGATCGCCGCGGTGGTGCTGTCCGGCGAGATCTACGAGGGCATGGAGGCCGGCAGCGACAGCGTCGGCACGTTCGCCCACGGCACCACCTATTCCGGCCACCCCGTTGCCGCGGCGGTGGCGTTGCGCGCCCTCGAGCTCATGGAGGAGCGCGACATCGTCGGACACGTGCGGATGGTCGGCCACCGTTTTGAGGAGCGCCTGCGTGCCCTCGCCGAGCATCCGTTGATCGGCGACGTCCGGTGCCGCGGGTTGATGGGAGCTGTCGAGTTTGTCTCCGACAAATCCACACGCGCCGGCTTCTCGCCGGTCGGCTCGGTATCCGCGGCGGTGGGTGCGGCGGCACAGCGCAACGGCCTGATCGTGCGCACCTGTTCGGTGGGTGACGTCATCGCGTTCAGCCCGCCGCTCATCATCACCGAGGCGGAGATCGACGAGGTGTTCGACCGCTTCGATCGGGCTCTCGCCGAGGTCACGCCGGAGGTCGCCGCCGGGAGGATCGGGTCTACGTGAGCGACGGCCCCTCCGTCGCCATCACGCGTGACGACTGGGGCACCCCGCACGTCCGCGCCGCCACCGAAGAGGCGGCCTTCTACGGCGTCGGCTACGCCCAAGCCGAGGATCACCTCGACCGGTTGCTCCGCAACTGGCTCTGGGTGCGGGGCGAGACTGCCACTGCCCTCGGGGAGTCCGGCGTCGAGCTGGATGTGGCCCAGCGACGGTGGTGTCATCTCGAGGAGTCGCGACAAGCATTCGGCCGGCTCAGCACCGAGCTGCAACGCAACCACCGGGCCTTCGTTGCTGGGGTAGGTCGGTATCTGGCCGACCATCCCGACGAGGTACCGAGCTGGGCTCCGACGCCCGATCCCGCCCTGTCGGTGGGTGTCTTCCGAACGCTCTTTTGGCTCTACGCGATTGCCGATGGCTTCGCGGCCTGCCGCCGGGCCGGGGTGGATCTGGCAGGTGTCGCGACGGAAGACGCCATGGTCCGGTCGCTGGTCGCGTCCAACGAATGGGTCGTGCACCCCGATCGCACCGCCGAGGGCGGCCTCGCGTTGCTGAGCGATCCGCACGGCGATCTCAGCGGTGCGGCCGAACCTTTCCAGGTGATCATCGAAGGCGGCCGGATCCACTCGATGGGGATCAGTCTCGTAGGCGCGGCGCTGCCGCTCTGGGGGCACACGCGCGACGTGGCGTGGGCCCTGACGACTGGCGGCCCGTCGGTCTCTGACTGCTACGTCGTCGAGATCGATGCCGACCGAGACCGCTACCGATTTGACGCGGGCTGGCGGACGCTCGCCCGTCGCGAGGTTGTCATAGCCCAACGCGACGGCGAGCCCGTCCGCCGCACCTTGGAGTACACGGATCACAACGGCATCGCCTGTCCGGTGATCGGCCGCCAGGACAACCTGGCGTTCGCGGTGTGCACGCCGTACATGCACGTCGCCCATCTCTTCGAGGAGCAGTTGTACCGCTGGCATCTGGCCCCGACCGCCGCCGACGCCGTGGACGCCATGCGGCCCGGGGGGACCTTCGTGCAGAACGTGCTGATCGGCGACCGTCATGGCGGCATCGCCTATGTGCGCGCCGGTCGCGTCCCGATCCGCGCGCCGGGCGTTGACTGGCGCCAACCCGTGCCGGGCAACACATCGGCGACGGCTTGGCGAGGGGTGCACCCGCTCGACGATCTGGTGCAGGTGCGGGATCCGGCCACGGGCTTCCTCCAAAACTGCAACGTGGCACCTGACACCATGGTGCGACGAGAGGATGTTGCCGCCCTCGGCCTCGACGCCGGCGCCCATCCCGACTACATCTACAACGACACGCCCGGCCGGACGACAACCCGTGGGCGGCGGGCCGTCGAGTTGATCGGGCGCAATCCGGTGGCGACCGTCGACGACATTGTGGCCTGGACTCTCGATCAGTCGTGGGTCGATGTCGAGGTTTGGCAGCGTGCCCTCGAGACCGCCATCGAGGGCGAAGCCGACGCGGCGCCACTTGGCTTTACCGGCGCCATCCTCGGCTTCGACGGCGTAGCCCGAGCCGACTCGCGGGAGGCCCTTGCCTACCTGTACTGGCGGCGGGCGATCGCCACGACGCCGATCACGCCCGAGCTGCTCCGTGAATGTTTTAATCACGTCGAGGCGGGGGAGCTCACCGACGACGACGCTGCCCTGCTCCTCGACGCTGCCCGCCGCGCCGAGTCGCGCCTGGTCGAAGAGCACGGCACCACCGATCTGCGGCTCGGTGACATTTGCCGGGTGGGCCGGGGCGCTGAGTCCTGGCCGGGGGGTGGCGTCTTCCACCTGGCCCGACCGGGGGTCGGCGACGAGCCGCTCAGCCCGCTCGTCGATTCACCGCTTCGTCTGATGGAGTACGGCGCGGTCGACGAGCATGGCCAGCGCCGGGGGTTTTGGGGTGCTCGCGGACTCAGCCTGGTGATCTTCACCGACCCCATCCGGTCCTACTCGTGTCTTGGTTTCGGGCAGAGCGGCCGGCGTGATTCGCCCCACTTCAGTGACCAGAGTCGGCTCTTCAGCGACAACCGCCTCCGGCCGACCTACTTCGACGATCTGGCCGGCCTCGAAGCAGTCGCTGAAGGCACGGTGACGCTGGCCGTGCCCGCCGAAGCAGAGATGGACGGGACCGCGTCATGAGGACTTGATGGGCCAGGGTGATGTCGGCGACTCGATCCGCGGCGCGGCGCGGCCGGCGATCATGAGGCGGTCGGTGCGCATGCCCTGCTCATCGAGCGCGGTGAAGACGATCTCCGCCCACGAGCCGTTGCGCACCTCGGGGACCAGGAATCGGTGGTCCGCCGACCAGTGCAACGGCACCCACGCCTCCTCCGGCGGGGGGGCGTCACCCTCGTGCCACCGCCCGCACAGCTCGCCGTCGCGAAGGTCGACCTCGACGGGGCCGGCGCCGACGCGGTACCAGCCACAGCACGGCCGTGCCATCTCCGGCGGGGGCGGCCGTCCAGCGGGCTCGGCATCAGCAGGGATCACCGCACCGGTGAGCGCGTCCAGGATCGGCGCGGCGAGGGCGCGGTACAGCGAGCGGCTCGGGCCGTTGGTCAGAAGGACGAAGACAGTGCCGGTGGCCGGTACGGTCCGCAGGTAGGCAAGCTGACCGAGGGTGCCCCCGTCGTGTTGCGCCACTTCCACGCCGCCCCAGTCCTCCATCACCCAGCCCAGTCCCCGGGCGCCGCGAGAGCCGGGTGAGGCCGGGACCTGGATCGACCTCATCTGGCGCGCCGACTCGGAGGACAACAGGCGACCGCCGTCGAGCAACTCGGCGGCAAAGCGGGCGGTGTCGGCGGCCGAGGCCACGACCGCGCCGGCAGGGCCGGAGGCCCGCGGGAGTCCCCAGACCGCCTGGGCCTCGAGCGTCCCGGGGGAGTGGCCGGCCGAGGCTCGGTGGACGATGGCCTCTTCCGGCAGGGTGACGAATCGAGTGAGGTTGAGACGCTCGGCCACTCGACGGCGAACCGCGTCATCCCAGACGACCTGACGGACGACCTCGACGAGGCGACCGAGCACGATGAACCCGGCGTTGCAGTACGACACGCCCGTCCCCGGCGGGAAGAGCAGGGGGCTGTCGCGAAGGGCCTCGACGTAACGGGCGACGCAGTCATCGCCGCGCCCGAAATCGGCGACGTCGGTGGCGATGCCGCTCGTGTGCGTCAGCAGTTGTCGCACGGTGATGCTGGCCGTGAAGCCGGCGTCGGCGACAGCGAACCCTTCAAGGTGGGTACCGATCGGGTCATCGAGGGAGACGAGTCCGTCGTCGACGAGTTGCATGACGAGGGCGGCGGTGACGAGCTTGGTGACCGAGCCGATCTGCCAAACCGAGTCCGTCGTCGCCCGCACCCGGGTCGAGGTGCTCAGCACCCCGGCCGCGGCCTCGTGCAGCTGTCCGTCATGCAGGACCGCGACCGCGGCGCCGGGGACGTGGTGTTGGTCGATCAGCTCGTCCAGCCGCTCGAGCTCACTGAGCATGAGGCACCATCGCACGCGCCGACGGCCGGCGCCATGTCACCGCGCCTCATCCGACGACACAAGGTGCCGGCGGACCCGTGTGCCAGTATCGGGTGGTGGAGACGTCGCACCTGCGGAGGCCCGGACTGAGGCGGGGAATATGACGGGTGTGGCCGCCGAGCGCGACCTGCGCGCTTCGCCTGAGCTCGCCCGGGTCAACGACCTGCTCCGGCGTCTCTGGGAGCCGGGCTTCGGCCGTCTCCTCGACGCCGGCGAGTTGTCGGTCCACCCCGATGGTCGCCTCGTCGCGTTCAGCGGGATGTGGATGGAGGCGCTGGAGGGTCGAGCCGGCAGTCGGATCGGGGTCGCCGACCTCGTGACCGGCGACCTGACCGCGCTACCTGGCGGAGGGGCGCACGTCGAGCGAGCGCCCCACTGGTCGCCCGACGGGCAGCGGCTCGCCTTCCTGTCCGACCGCGTCCAACCCGGCGTGCTGCAGGCCTTCGTTGCCCAATGGGGCTCGGCCGAGACGGCGCCGCCAGGGCTGGCAGACGCGACGGCAGTATTCCAAGAAGCCGCCACCGTCGAAGCCCTCGAGTGGTCGCCGGACGGAGACCGGCTCTTGATCGTGGCGGCCGGCCGCGGCGCCGAGCTCGCCGGCGTGCAGGGCTCAGGAACGACCGCGGTCGACTCAGCGGACGAGCCGGCCTGGCTACCCGAGGTCGACTCCGGCGACGCCACGCATCAGTGGCGGCGGGCCTGGGTCCACCATCTCGAGACCGGCGATCTCCGGCTCCTATCGCCGGAGGGTGTCAACGTCTGGGAAGCGGCGTGGGCCGGGCCGGCGAGCGTCGTCGCTGTCACGAGCCCATCGCCCTCCGAGGATGCGTGGTACGCCGCCACCTTGTCGCTGATCGACGCGACGACCGGCGCGGTCCGAGACCTGTGGAAGCCCCCTCACCAGATGGGTCTGCCGACTCCATCGCCGAGCGGCGCGCGGGTCGGAGCGATTCGCGCGTTGTGCAGCGATCGCATCGTGGTGGCCGGCGATCTGGTGATGGTCGACGCCCGGACCGGCGAGGCCGACGTCCTCGACACCGACGGAGTTGATGTCACCCATCTTCGTTGGCGCGACGAGACCCACCTGCTGTGGTCCGGACATCGTGGCCTGCGGACGGTCGTCGGCGAGCTCGAGGTCGAGACGGGCAAGACGCAGGTGCGCTGGGACAGCCTCGAGACGTGCGGAGGGCGCGTCTACCCGGCGGCGTGGCCGCTCGGCGAGGACGCCGTCGTGCTCGTTCGGGAGGCCGCCGACAGGCCCCCCGAGTTGGCGGTCATTACCGAAGGGGCGCCCGCGACCGTCGCCACGTTCGCCCACGCCGGCTCACAAGAGATCGGCCGTCTCGTCGCCAGTTTCGAGCCCCTCTCCTGGACCGCACCCGACGGCAGGACGATCGAAGGGTGGCTGGCGTTACCCCACGGCGACGGCCCGTTCCCACTCATCGTCGAGGTCCACGGCGGCCCCGTGTGGGCCTACCGCAACATCTGGGGCGCCCGCTTCCGCCTGCTCCCGCTCGCCGCCGAGCGAGGATTCGCCACGTTGCTGACCAACCCCCGCGGGAGCGCCGGCTGGGGGACGGCATTCATCGAGCTCGTCCACGGGGATATGGGCGGCGACGACGTCGACGACATCTTGAGCGGCGTCGATCATGTCGTCGCCACCCGACCGATCGATGCCAGCAGGATCGGCGTGACCGGTGGCAGCTACGGCGGCTACATGACGTATGTCCTCATCACCCGCGACGAGCGGTTTGGCGCGGCCGTCGCCCAGTTCCCGGTCTCCGACTATTACGCCGCCCATTGGACCTGCAACATTCCCGACTTCATTCGCCGATTCCTGGCCGACGAGCCCGAGCACGCCGACGGGCGCTACCGCACCCGCAGCCCCATCCACGACAGTGACCGCTGCCGGACCCCGACGCTCAGCATCGTGGGAGCCAAGGACAGGTGTGCGCCCCCCACCCAGGGCGAGACGTTCCACCGCGCCCTGCTCGAGCACGGCCACGCCGTCTCGACGCTGGTCTCCTATCCCGAGGAGGGACACGGCGTGTACAACTTCCCGACGGTGACGGACTACCTCACGCGCGTCATCGGCTGGTTTGAGACCTACCTCGGCGGCGCCCACCAATGACAGGTCCTTCGACGCGCTGCGTGCACGACACCGAGGCTGTCGACCCGGCCACGCGCTCGATCACGCCGCCCATCGTCGCCAATAGCGCCTTCGCCTACGACACGGTGGCGGCCTGGCGGGACGCGGCACTGGGTCGCGTGCCGGGGCACATCTACACGCGCAACTCCAACCCGACCACCGACCGCTTCGAAGCCAAGGTTGCGTCCCTGGAAGGCGCCGAGCGCGGCACGAGCTTCACGACGGGGATGGCCGCCATCAGCTCGACGCTGCTCGCCCTCCTCAGACCCGGGAGCCGGGCGGTGACGGTGAAGGACGCCTACGGCGGGACCTATCTCTTCTTCAACGAGATCCTTCCCCACTGGGGCGTCGAGACCGTGATCGTCGACACCGTCGACCAGACCGCCATCGAGGCGGCCATCGCCCAGGGATGCGACCTGCTCTACCTCGAGACGCCGACCAACCCCACCCTCAAGGTCCTCGACATCGCCGAGCTGGCGACGGCCGCCCACGCCGCCGGCGCGGTCGTCGTTGTCGACAACACCTTCGCCACGCCCATCAACCAACAGCCGATCGCGCTGGGCGCCGATGTCGTCGTCCACAGCGCATCGAAGTTCCTGGGCGGGCACGGGGATGTCCTCGGCGGCGTGGTGGTGGGCGACGCCGAGCGCGTCGCCCAGATCTACGCCTTCCGGGAGATCGCCGGTACCGGCATGGACCCCCAGGTCGCCAGCCTGATGCTGCGCAGCCTCAAGACCCTCGGCCTGCGGGTCGAGCGTCACAATGCGAGCGCGTTGCACATAGCCCGATGGCTCGGGGAGCACGACGGCGTGACCGCTGTGCACTACCCGGGCCTTGACTCCCATCCCATGCACCACGTGGCCAAGGCTCAGATGAGCGGGTTTGGCGGCGTGTTGAGCTTCGAGCTGGCCGACGGGTGGGCGGCCGTCGAGCGTGTGCTCGACCGCCTCCAGCTCGCCTATCTGGCCGCCAACCTGGGACAGGTCGAGACCATCGCCGGGCCACCGGCCACCACCAGCCACGTGGAGCTGACCGACGCCGAGCGGGCCGAGGCCGGGATCCCCGAGGGCCTGATCAGATACTCCGTGGGCATCGAGGACGTTGACGATCTCATCGCCGACCTCGCCGCGGCGCTCGGCTGACATGGCCAGCACGGGATGCCTGACCGACGTCGAGGCCGAGGTGCTCGCCTCCCTCGACGCCGACGAGATCGCGCGAACAGCGAGCGATCTGATCGCCATCCCGAGCGTCAGTGGGCAGGAGCACGCGGCGCAGAGCTATGCCGCTGCCCACCTCGAGGCGAGCGGTGGTCAGGTCGAGTCGTGGTCGGTGGATGTCGCTGCGCTCTCCGCCCACGCCGCCTTCAGCGCCGAGGTCGAGCGCACCGACCCGATGGGCATCGTCGCCCGCTTCGGCCGGGGAGACGGGACGACACTGCTCATCGACGGCCACGTCGATGTGGTGCCGCCGGGTGACCCTGAGCTCTGGACGTCCCCGCCCTTCGAGCCGTCCCTTCGCGCCGGGCGGCTCTACGGTCGGGGGGCGTGCGATACCAAAGGCGGACTCGCCGCCGCGCTGCACGCGGTGCGGGCGATCGCGACCGCCGGAGTTCGTCTCCGGGGCAAGGTGTGTGTCGCCCCCGTCTTCGGCGAGGAGGACGGTGGGTCGGGGACCCTCGCCCTCCTCGAGCGCGGCATCCGCGCCGACGGCTGCATCCTGCTCGAGCCCACCGAGTTGGCCGTGGTGCCCGCGGTTGCCGGCGCCTTGTCCTTCCGCATCAGGATTCGCGGCCGGGCCGCTCATGGGGCGCTGCGGGCCGAGGGGGTTAGCGCCATCGAGAAGCTCCCTGTGGTGCAGGCCGCGCTGCTCGAGCTCGAGCGGACCCGTAATGCGGCGCGAGCCGAGCCTCTCTTCGCGTGGTTGCAGACACCTTTTGCCATCTGCGCGGGGCGAGTCGTTGGCGGCGATTGGCCAAGCTCGGAGGCCGACTGGCTGATCCTCGAGGGGCGATATGGCGTCGCGCCTGACGAGGATCTGGAGATGGCGAGGGGCGAGTTTGAGAAGGCGGTCGGCTCGGCTGGATCAGACGATGCGTGGCTCCACAAGCATCCGCCCACCGTCGAATGGTGGGGTGGCCAGTTTTTGCCGGGCCGTACGGACGAGGGCGATCCGCTCGTTGCCGGACTCCTGGAGGCGGTGGCCGACACCGGGCTGGCGCCCGTCGTCCGGGGGATGCCGTTCGGCTGCGACCTCGGCCTGACGCAAGGCGTCGGGTCCATCCCGTCGGTCGTCTTCGGACCGGGTGACATCCGCGACGCCCACCGGCCCGACGAGAGCGTCGCCGTTGCCGATCTCGAGCGCTGCGCTCGCGTGCTCGCCCTCACCATCCTGCGTCAGTGCGGCGTCGACGAGTCGTGAGCTACATCGTCCGGCGACCCACCGAAGCCGACCACGTCGCCATGGTCCGCACCTTCGTCGACGTCATGAACCAGCGGTATCCCGACGAGGAGATCGTCGCCCATCGCGAGGGCACCGAGCTTGACCGCTCGTGGATTGCCGTCGACGGCGACGCCATCGTCGGGTCGGCCACAGGCCACACCTTCCAACTGGCGCTTCCCGGCGGTGGGTGTGCCCCGCTCGGGGGGCTGAGCCTCGTCAGCGTGGTGCCGACCCACCGTCGACTGGGGATCATGACGGACCTGGTCGACCGTTTCTTCGCCGATTGCGTCGAGCGGCAGGAGCCTCTTGCCGGGCTGTTCGCGTCCGACGCCGGTATCTACGGCCGGTTTGGGTTCGGCGCCGCGACCCGCATGGCCAACCTCACCATCGAGCGGGACCGGGCGGCCTTCGGCACCTTCGTCCCTCCCGGCCGCATGCGGTGGCACAAGGCGGCCGACGCCGCCGACGAGTTGGCCCCGATCTTCGAGCGCACGATGGTCGACCGCCCAGGCGAGCTCGCTCGCTCAGCCTCCACGTGGGCCAGTCTGCGAGAGCGGGCCACCAAGACGCCCGATGGCAAGCCGGCCTGGGTGGCCATCCACGAGCCCGACGGCGGCGGCGCGCCGGATGGCTACGTCGTCTACCGCATCGAGTCCAAATGGATCGACCACACCGCGCAAAACGAGGTCCACATCATCGAGCTCGTCGGCGTCGGCGCCGTGCGGGTCGCCCTTTGGCACTTCCTCCTCAACCTCGACCTGATCCGCACCGTGAGTGACCGCAACGCCCGACCCGACGAGCCCGTCGCCGACGCGCTCGTCGATCCTCGCCAACTCCGCATCCGGGGCATCTACGACCAGCTCTGGCTCCGAGTCCTCGATGTCGGACTGGCGCTCGCGGCGCGGACCTACAACGTCACCGGTGAGGTCACGATCGAAGTGGTCGACGACCTCCTCGCCGACAGGGGCGGCACGTTCCGACTCGTGGTGAGAGAAGCCGCGGGTGGGGCCGAGTGTCACCGGGTCGAGGCCGACCCGCAGCTGGTCGTGACGGCGAGGGCGCTGGCATCGGCGTACCTCGGCGACCGGTCCTTTCGCGGACTCGCCGGCGCCGGCCTGGTGGAGGTGCGCGACCCCGCGGCCGCAGCCTTGGCCGACGCCATGTTTGCCGTCTTCCCCCGCCCGCAGTGCCTGAGCACGTTTTAGGGGATTGGTCGCCCGCACAACTGACCCTCCGTCCTCCGTGCAACGCCACCGTGCGGCCGACCGGCGCCCGAGACTACGTTGCGCAGGGACCACCACGCAGCTACGCGCTGAGGAGGGAGCCCACGTGGCTCGAGTCGCCAAACGCTCGAACCAGATGGACGAGGTCGGGTTCAAACGCGGCTTCGACACGATCGCGTCCAATGTCGAGACGGTGATCCGGGGCAAGACCGAGGTCGTCCGGCTGGCGCTCGTGGCCATGCTCTGCGAGGGCCACGTCCTCTTCGAGGATCTCCCCGGTACCGGTAAATCGATGTTGGCGCGCTCGCTCGCCGAGTCGATCAACGCGACAGCCAAGCGCGTGCAGTGCACGCCGGACATGCTGCCGGGCGACATCATCGGCAGCTCGATCTTCGACCAACGGCGGGCCGAGTTCGAGTTCCGGCCCGGTCCCGTGTTTTGCAACGTGCTGCTCTCCGACGAGATCAACCGGGCCACCCCCAAGACGCAATCGGCGTTGTTGGAGGCGATGGCGGAGCGTCGCGTCACGGCCGACGGCGTGACGTACGACCTTCCGCGACCCTTTCTGGTCCTGGCCACGCAAAACCCGGTCGAGCAAGCGGGCACATTCCCCCTGCCCGAAGCCCAGCTGGACCGCTTCCTCTTCAAGCTCGAGATGGGTTACATGAGCCTCGACGCCGAGTTGGAGGTCATGTTCGACAACTCGGCGAGGTTGTCGATCGAAGGCATCGGGCCGGTGGTCGAGACCGAGGACGTGGCCGCCATGATCGAGTACGCCACGACCATCAACGTGTCCCGGGAGGTCGGCACCTACATCGTCCAACTGGTGCACGCCACCCGCTCCGACCCGGCCGTTGCCGCCGGGGGCAGCCCGCGGGCGTCCATCGCCCTGCTGCGCGCCAGCCGGGTGCTCGCCGCCTCGGACGGTCGCTCGCACGTCTTCCCCGATGACGTGCGGACGCTGATGCGGCCGGTGCTCGGACACCGGCTCATCCTCAACCCCGACTCGATCCTGCGGGGCGAGACGGTCGATGTCGTCCTGGAGCGGATCGGACAGCAGATCAAGGCGCCCCTCGTGACCGGCAGTGAACGGTCCGGCACGTCGCGCCGCAACGGCGCGGCGAGAAGCGCTCCGGTGCCTTCGCCGGTCGGCGGGGTCGAGCGGTCGGTCTGAGGTGCGCGGCCCGCGCGCCGACCATGACGCCGACGGCGCGCCTTTGCGCCGGCGACTCCTCGGCCGGCTGGACAGGACCCGCGACCAACTCACCCCCGCGGCCGTGCGCGCTCGCCTGGCCCGGTGGGAGCGTCGCCTCGGCATCACCAGGACGGGTCAAATCGCCATCGTCGGCGGTGTCGCCCTCTGGCTCCTCGCCCGCGTCGTCGCCGGCACCGCCATCTACCTGTTTGCCTACGGCGATCTGCTCCTCGTCGGACTGGCGTACGTGCTGGCGCCACGACAACTGCGACTGGATGGGGAGCGCACCGGCCTCTTCCCGCGGGTCCAGGAGGGCGACCAGCTCGACGTGCACCTCAAGCTCACCGCCACGCGGCGGATGACCCCCTTTGTCATCGAGGAACGCGTTCCGGAGCGCCTCGGCCGGACCGTTCGCATTCCCGTCGACCGGCTAGCCGCGGGCGGTACCGTCACCCACAACTACAGCATCCGGACCAGCCGCCGAGGTGTGTACCAGGTCGGCCCGCTCGTCGCCGTGGGCAGCGATCCGCTGAAGCTGGCCAAGCGCGAGACCGTCGTCGCCCAACCGTTCGAGTTGCTCGTGCACCCCCGCGTGGACGTGGTCTCGGATCGGGCGCTGACCCGACAGTTGGAGGATCCGCCCATCCGCCCGCCCGTCTCCAAGCCTTGGCCGTCGGGCCTCGAGTTCTACGGCATGCGCGACTACACCCCGGGCGACGACCTACGGCGCATCGTGTGGAGGGCCTCGGCGCGGACCGGCAAGCTCATGGTGCGTGAGGCCGAGCAGGGCATCACCGACAAGATCACCGTCATCCTCGACACCAATCGCGCCTACCACGATCGTGACAACGAGGGCTTGTCCGAGAGCTTCGAGATGGGGGTTCGGGCCACGGCCAGTCTGGCGGTGCGGCACCTGCGGGAGGGTTACGAAGTCAAGGTCGTCACCAACGGCGGCCCCCTCACAAGGCCGGCCCGCGGTCCCCGCAACGAGTTGATGGTGCTCGACGCCCTCGCCAAGGTGGAGATGAGCCGGGACCCCCTTGGTGGCGCCATCCGGCAGGTGATGGCGACCGGACAGCGCGACGCCCACAACATTCTCGTCACCCCCCACCTCACGCCCGGCGATGCCGGTCAACTCGAGCTGTTGTTGCGCACCGGCGTGTCCGTCCTGGTCGTCGCCCTGCTCTGGGCCGAGGACAACACCGGCGGCGACAACACGACGGTCCTGGGGGTGGCGGCGTCGTTGGGCTGTCAGGTGGTCGGCATCCGCCCGGGCCAGGATCTGTCGACCGCGCTCAGCCACGACATCGGCGCCGGAAACCGGATCTGAAGATGGCGATCGCGACCGACGAGATGACACTGCCGTCGGCGGCCGACGCGCCGGCCGCCGACGCGCCGGTGGCCACCACCCCCACAGGGCCGCCGCCGACGCGCTCGGACGGGGGGGCCACCGACTTCGTCGAGTCGGGATCTCGGTGGCGGATTGCCGCGGCCGTCGCCGCTTCATCGCTGGCGGCCGCCGTCATGGTGGGGGGGGTCTTCCAAGGAGCCAGCGGACGCATCGACGCCGGCGTCGCCGCCGTGGCCGGTGTCGTGCTCGCCACGCTGTCCAGTCGCATCCGCCGGCCGGCGCTGGCCAACCTCGCCATCGTCGCCGGCATCGCCGCAATCGGCGCCGCTCTCGTGGCGATCACCGGCGTGCAGCATCTCTCCGAGCTCGACCGGCTGGTCAGCCAGGCTCGCACCGCCGGCAGTCTGGCCCGGCCGCCGGTCGCGTTCACGCCCGGCTGGGTCGCGCTCGTCGGTTGGATCATGGCCATGCTGGCGGTGACGGCGACATGGGTGGCCATCGTCATGGACCGGCCGGGGGTGGGCCTGCTCATCCCCTTGCCCGTCGCCGCCGTGGCCGGCATCAGCATCCCCCACCACCAACAGGTCGCCAGCGGTATCGCCGCCGTCGCCCTCTTCGCCGTCGGTCTCGGCCTGCTGTCCGCAGAGCCCGCATCGGCGGATGAGGATCGACGGCGGTCACGGGCGCACGAGCTCCGCCGAGCCGTTCGGTCGGTGCCGATGATCCTCGTCATCGCCGGGGTGCTGATCGGACTTTCGAGCGCGCACATCCTCTTCCCGCGCCCTTTCGTCGACCCGACGCAGCAGCCGCAGGCCCCCAAGACCGTCCCGTTGGCCCAGGTGCAGGACCGGGTGCTCTTCCAGGTCCAGTCCACGATCAAAGGCCCGTGGCGGATCGGCAGCCTCGATGTCTACGACGGGCAGGAGTGGGAGCTCCCGCCCTATTCGCAAAATCAGTTGGCGAGCGTCCCGAGCTCCGGCATCGTCGACAGGACGCTGTCGCCCGGCGTGGCCGCCACGTTCACAATCTTCGGGCTGAGCGGTGACGTCCTACCCGGGCTCCCCAACACCTACGGCGTCCAGACGACGGGGCCGGCGCTGTCCTATGACGCCCGCAGCGGCAGCATCCAGGAGTCCAATGGTCAGCTGCAACGCGGTCTGGTGTACACCGTGGTCGCCGCTCGCCTCCCGAGCGCGGCCGATCTCATCCAGGACCATCAGGCGCTCCCGCCCGACGTGGCGCAGTTCACCCGGATCCCGCCGCCGCCGCCCGGCGTCCAAAACCTGATCGACCAGGCGCCGCGCACCAGCGCGTGGGCCGAGTTCGACTACCTGCGCACGTGGATCCTCGACAACGTCGTCGCCGTCGGGCCGGGCGTGCCCGTTTCTGTCACCCCCGCCCGGGTCGACGAGATGATCACGGGCAAGCGTCAGGGATCGCCCTTCGAGATCGTCGCCGCCCAGGCCATGCTCGCCCGATGGATCGGCGTCCCTTCACGGATCGGTTACGGCTACGAAGGCGGTACCGACGTCGGCACCGGCACGCTGGCCGTGCGACCGGCGGACGGGGCGACCTTCGTCGAGGTCTACTTCCCCGGTTACAAGTGGCTGCCCATCGTGGGCACCCCGAAGGAGGCGCAGGCCTCAACGAGCTCGAGCACGCAGCAGCGCACCGACTCCAGCGTGACGCCGAGCGGCAACATCTCGGCCCAGCTCTACCTGCCCGAGGTCGTCGCACCCCCGAGCGTCCTTACGCAACAGGTCCGCAACGTCGTGCTGCTCGTCATCGTTGTCCTGCTGGTGCTTCTGGCCGGCTACGTCATCTGGCCGGCCCTCCGCAAAGTGGTCATTCGCGCCCGGCGGCGGGCGGCCGCGCATGCCGCCGGGCCCCGCGGCCGCATTGCTCTCGCCTATGCCGAGCTTCGCGACCTCTGCACCGACTTCGGCTTCTACCACCCCACCGATTCGCCGCTGCTCTTCGTCGAGCGGTTTGTCGACGACGACGAGCATGCCCAGTTCGCCTGGCTCGTCACCCGCTGCCTCTGGGGCGATCTGTACGACGGCGTCGACGACCATCTCGCGGCCAACGCCGAGGAATTGTCACGCGCTCTACGCCGCCGGATGGCCCTCGCCCAGCCCGCCTCACTGCGACTCGTGGCCGTCTTCTCCCGACTCAGCCTCCGCCATCCGTACGCGCCCGAGATCGACGAAGCCCGACACACGAGGGGGGAGGCGCGTGAGCTCGTTGCCGCATCGCGGTAGCCGCATCGTCCTCGTCGCGGTTGTCGCCCTACTCGGGGCCGCCTGCGCGCACCGCGCCGCGCCCGGCGTCACCGCCCAAGTCCTCCAGGCCGACGTCGTCTTCGGTGCCAAGACCGCGCCGGTCGAGCCCACGGCGTCCGCGCCCCCGAATGCCCTCCCGCCACAGTCGGCGACGGCTAACGAGACGACGGCGCCCCCGCTCGCGTCGCTGGCCCCCTTGCCCCTCACCATCCCGCCGCTGACGATTCCCGTCAGCGCGCCGGCCTCGTCGTGCCCCATGGCCGGACCGACGGCCTTCCCCAAGACGGCGGCGACCTACAGCGTTCCCCTGGGCAGCTTGCCGGCCGTCGGCACCTACCGCTGGAAGCGGCAGGGGACCGTCACGGCGACGAGTGGGCGCCCACCCACCAACGTGGACGGCTTCGAGACGCGACGGATCGACAACGTCATCCAACTGGCGCCGGTCTCGGATCCCTCGACGGGGGAGAAGTATCCGTCATTCCGGTACGACACGACGCAGCCCGACCTCCTCACCGGCTCGACCGTCACCCGGACGTGGCAGGTCGAGGGCGGAGGTCTCGTCATCGGCCCCAACGACGCGCCCATCCTGCCGGAGGGGATCGCAACCAGCCAGATCCCGACGGTGACACCGCCCGAGCAGGGACTCGCCCTCGCCAGCCAGGTGACAACGGCCGCTGACGGTACGACGTCGACCTTCTCGCCCGTCACCCCGTTGCTCCTCTTCCCCTTCCCCGTCAGCGTGGGCCAGACCTTCACCTCCACGGCGATCGACCCGGACACGTTCGCGTCGATGACCTACGCCGACGCGACCGTGCTGGCGCAACAACGGGTCGACGCGTGCGGGGCGGTCGTAGAAGGCTGGGGCGTGACCGGGCTGCTGGAGTACACCAGTCCGTCAGGCGCGGTCTCGTCGTTCACCCTGACGATGGTGGTCGTGCCCCAGATGGGGTCGATCCTCGCCGCCGAGTCGATCAACCAGAAGGCCGGCGGCGGCACCGGTGAGGCCGTCGATTGGACGATCGGTCAGGTCAACCCGTCGCCCCTGCCGGTGAGTGGGTCATGAAGGAGCTCCTCGCCACCCACCGCCGCGTTCGCGACGGCTTGTCGGCGGCGGTCGTCCTCGGAATGCTCCTCGTCTGCACGCAGCTTCTCTTTCCCGCGCTCGGGTCGGGACCCGGCACGCCGACGGCCATCCTCTTCAGCGGTCTTGTCCAGGGGCTGCTCACCGCCCTGACCGCCGTCGGTCTGGTCTTCGTCTATCGGTCGCTCCGCGTGATCAACTTCGCCCAGACGGCCATTGGCGCCGCTGGTGGCGAGCTCACCTTTCAACTCCTCGAGCTGACCAGGACGCCGTGGCCGATCGCCATCGCCCTCGGTGTCGCCGTGGCCGGCGCCGTCGGACTCATCTTCGACCTCACCCTCGGCCGGCGCTTCTTCCGGGCGCCACGCGTCGTGATGACGACCGCCACCATTGCTGTGGCGGCGTTGTTGTCCAGCGTGTCGGATCAAGCCGTCAACCGGCTGCCGTTTTTCAAGCCGGTGTCCGAGCGGACACTGGTCCAGCTGAGTGGGGCGGCCGAGTTGCGCAAGGTCCTGCCCTTCAGCAGCTGGTCGTTCGACGTCGGGCATCTACGCCTTCCGTTCGGCTTTGCCGAGCTCTTGGCCATCGGGGTCAGCCTGGCGGCCATCATCGGCGTGACCGTGTTTCTACGGGTCACGTCGACGGGTGTCGCCGTGCGAGCCATGGCCGAAAACACCGAGCGGACGTCGTTGCTCGGCGTGAGCACCGGCAAGCTGTCGTCGACCGTCTGGGTGATCGCCGCCCTCCTGTCCGGTGTCGGTCTGATCCTTACCGGCGTCATATCGACCCCCGCGGCGGCGTCGGGGACCGCGCCCGAGATCCTGCTCCCGGCCCTCGCCGCCGCCGTCATCGCCCGCATGTCGAGCATCCCATGGGCCGTCGCCGCCGCCGTCGGCATCGAGGTGGCGCAGGCGGCGTTCACCTGGAACTTCCAACACGACGCGCCCATCTTCGACCTGCTGCTCTTCTTGGTGATCGGCGGCGGCCTGTTGTTGCAGCGCCGTCTGGTGACGCGCGGCGACGATGGCGGCGGGGTCACGTGGGAGGCAACCCAGGAGCAACGCCAGGTACCCCGCGAGCTGCGCGAGATCGCCGGAGTCCGGCTCTCGCGTATCGCGCTGATCGTGGTGGCGATCCTGGCTGCGGTCATCTACCCCCACGTTGTCAGCGTCAGCTCCATCCTCCTGGGCGGGGCCATTGCCATCAGCGCCATCATGGCCCTGTCGGTCCTCGTGCTGACCGGGTGGGCGGGCCAAGTCAGTCTCGGTCAGTACGGGTTCGCCGCCATCGGTGGTGTGGTCAGCGCCGCGCTGACCTCCAAGGTGGGGCTGACGTTTTGGGTGGCGGTCCCACTGGGGACGGCGCTCTCTGCGGCCATCGCCGCCCTCGTCGGCATCCCCGCGCTGCGCATCCGCGGGCTCTTCCTCGCCGTCACCACCTTCGCCTTCGCCGTCGCCGTCCAGTCGGTGCTCTTCAGCCCTCGCTACTTCGGCTGGCTGCTGGCTTCTCAGGTGCGACGGCCGACCCTCTTCGTGCTCGACTTCCAGGACGAGACATCCATGTACTACCTCTGCGTGGCCGCCTTACTCGTGGCCATCGTGGTGGTGACCAACCTCCGGCGCAGCCGTACCGGACGCGCCCTCATTGCGTCGCGCGAAAATCCGGCCAACCTGGAGACCTTCGGGATCTCGGCCGTGCGCGCCCAGCTGACGGCGTTTGCCATCTCCGGTGCCCTGGCCGGGTTCGGGGGAGCCATGCTCGTGCATCTCGTGCAGGGCGTCGGCGCGACGTCCTTCACGCCGACCGACAGCATCGACCTCTTCCTGTTGGCGGTGCTGGGGGGTGTGTCGTCGGTCCCCGGCGTCGTGCTGGGCGCCATCGTCTTCAACGTCAAGACGTTTTTCCTCGGGACCAACCCGATCCTCGGCGGGGTCGAACCGTTTTTGGTCATCGCCCTGCTCTTCATCGAGCCGGCTGGCCTGATCGGACTCGTCAATCGGGCTCGCGACGCGGTGCTGCGCATCGTCGCCCAGCGCCGGCAGTTGATCGTGCCCAGCCTGTTTGCCGACCAGGATCCCGATGCCCTCGCGGCCCGTTTGATCCCGCTGGCCCCGCCGCTTCCCAACGGCGGCATGGCCGCGCTCCCACCCCAAGACCGCTACATCATGTCGACCGATCTGTACGTCGGCTCTCGCCTGCGCCTCTTTAGCCGCAAACCCCAGTCTTCGGGCTCGCGCGAGGCCGCGCTCATTGCCACGGCCGTCTCGATGGCTGACGAGGCATCGGACGACCTTGGGGTGACGTCGTGATCGCCGAGGACGACGTCGTGGCCCACGCCGCCGACGCGACCGCCGCCCAATCGGGCTTCTCCCTACGCCAGGTCTTCGACTGGCGATCGCTGGCCCGGACGCCCTACGGCGCGGGACCGATCGCCTTGATGAGCGTCATCGCCCTCTTCCAATCGATCGACAGTTTCGCCTTCACGTTCGCACTGCCCGAGATCATCCGGACGTTCCACATCACCTTCACGAGCATCGCCTCGATCGTGTCCATGGTGGGGTTCTTCGGCGCGATCGGCGGTCTGTATCTCGGCTATCTGGCCGACCGGATCAGGCGTCTGCCGATGTACCTGATCGGGACGATCCTGTCCGGTTTGTCATCGATGGCCACCGCCGCCGCCCACTCGACGCTTACCCTGGGGACGCCGCGGGTGATCGACACCGGGGCTGAGGTGGCCGTCGGCGCGCCGCAGTTCAGCCTCATCGCCGACTACTACCCGCCTGACTCGCGTGGTCGGGTCTTCGGGCTCATGGGAATGGCACAAAACCTCGGCAACGTCGCCGCGCCCATCGTGGCCGCGACCGTCATTACCGCCCTGGGTCTGCGGGTCACCTTTGTCATCTTGGGTGCGCCGATCACCATCCTCGGCATCGTCGGCCTCATCGTCCTGCGCGAACCGGTGCGCGGATTTTTCGAGCGCAAGGAGCTCGGCGCCACCGACGACGTCGCCAAGCGGGAGGACGATGCTGTCTCGTTCGGCGAGGCGTGGCGCACGGTGTGGTCGATCCGCACCGCGCGCCGCATGTTCATCGGCGGCGCCATCATCACCATGGGCTTCCTGCCCTTCTTCACCCTCTACCAAGTGTTCCTGTCCCAGGTGTACGGCTTATCCACCGCCGCCCGGGGCGCGGTCAGCTCGATCTTCATCCTCGGTGCTCTCGCCGGTACCTTCATCGGCGCCGGCGCCATCGACGTCATCACCAAGTACCGACCGGCCCGGGCGCTCACCCTGTTTGGGCTGTTCGCCAGTGTGGCGTCGCTCGGCATGCTCGTCGTCGGCTTCACGCCGCCGTTGTGGGTCGTGGTGGCCGGCATCACCTTCTTCTTCTTCGGCGTCTCGCTGACCGGACCGGCCCAACAGGCGGTGATGAGCCAAGTCATTCCCCCACAGGTCCGGGGCATAGGGCTCCAGGTCCTCGGGCTCGCCGTCCTTCCTGCCGTCGTCTTTGCCACGCCCGTCTTTTCGCAGCTCGTGACCCACGACGGTTGGGGCACGGCGATCTTTTGCTCGGTGCCGCTCCTGGTCGTAGGCGCCGTTGTGATCGGATCGGCCGGAGCCTTCTTCGACCTGGACCGGCGCAGCGCCTTGGCGGCCTCGCTGGCCGCTGAGGAATGGCGGGAAGCCAAGACCAGCGGGATGGGCAAGCTCTTGGTCTGCCGGGATGTCACCGTGCACTACGACAACGTCCAGGTGCTCTTCGGCGTGGACTTCGATGTCGAAGAAGGCGAGATCATCGCCCTTCTCGGCACCAACGGCGCCGGCAAGTCGACCCTGCTGCGAGCCATCACCGGCGTCCACGAGGCGTCGGGTGGAGCCGTCGTCTTCGACGGCCGCGACATCACCCACATGCCGCCGCACGAGGTCGCCCGGCGCGGCGTGGTGCTCATGCCCGGAGGTCGCGGCGTCTTCCCCGGCCTCACCGTCGCCGACAACCTGCTCGTCGGCAGCGCACTGATCGGGGGGCATGGTGACGATCACGGTCTCGACGAGGTGTTCGAGCTGTTCCCGGTCCTCAAGGAGCGGCAGGCGACGTTGGCCGGAGCACTGTCGGGGGGCGAGCAGCAGCAGCTCAGCCTGGCCCAGGCGTTCCTCGCCAACCCCCGCCTGCTCGCCATTGACGAGCTGTCGCTCGGGCTGTCGCCCATCGTTGTCGCCGAGCTGATCGACAAGGTCAAAGAGCTCCACAAGCGCGGCACCACCATCGTCATCGTCGAGCAGTCGGTCAACGTCGCACTCGCCATCGCCGACCGAGCGGTCTTCATGGAGAAGGGGGAGGTGAAGTTCTTCGGCGCGACGAGCGATCTGCGCAGACGACCTGACATCCTGCGGGCCGTCTACGTCCGAGGCGCCGGCGGGGCCACCGGCGGCGGCTCGGCAGGCCGCGCCCGCCGCTCCCGCCGGTCCGCCGCCGGCGTCGACGCGGCCAGCGCCAAGAGCTCGGCGCTCGAGGTGGCCGGTCTCGTCAAGGACTACGGAGGCATCCGGGCCCTCGACGGTGTCTCGTTTGCCGTCCCCCAAGGAATGCTTCTCGGTGTGCTCGGGCCCAACGGTTCGGGGAAGACGACGCTGTTTGACATCATCAGCGGCTTTCAGCGAGCCGACGAGGGGACGGTCCGGTATGATGGCATCGACATCACCGGGCTCACCGCGCAGGACCGGGCCCGGCAGGGCTTGATCCGCCGCTTCCAGGACGCTCGCCTCTTTCCGTCGCTCACTGTGTTTGAGACCCTCGAGCTCGCGCTCGATCAGCAGTTGGCCGTCAAGAGTGTCGTGCTCAACGCCGCCGCACTCTCGTCGAGCCGGAAGTCGGAGCGGAGGTTGGGGCGCCGAGCCGACGAGTTGATCGAGCTGCTCGGGCTCGGTGCGTACCGCGACAAGTTCGTCAAGGAGCTCTCCACCGGTTTGCGGCGCGTTGTCGACCTTGCTTGCACGATCGCACGCGAGCCGAGGGTGCTGCTCCTGGACGAGCCATCGTCGGGGATAGCCCAGGCCGAGGCTGAGGGACTGGCGCCGCTCCTGGCTCGCATCCGCCATGAGACGGGGACGACCATGCTCGTGATCGAGCACGACGTGGCCCTCCTCAGTCGCATCGCCGACGAGCTGATGGTCCTGGTCGGCGGGCGGGTGCTCGTGCGAGGTCAGGCTGATGTGGTGCTCGACGACGAGCGCGTCATCGAGGCCTACCTGGGTGTCTCGGAGACCGCCACGCAACGATCAGGAGAGATCACATGAAGCACGCTCCCACCCGCATCTTGGTGGGCATCGTCGTGGCCGCGATCTTGCTGGCCGCCTGCTCGGGCAGCACGACCGTCGGCAAAAACCTTCAGACGCAAGGCTTCAGCGGCCAGACGTCCGGCCAGCTCGGCGACGAGACGACGACCACCACCCGCGTGGCGGCGCCACCCACGACGGCCAGGGCCACCGCGGTCACGCAACCCCACCACGCCGCCCCGTCGCCGACGACGACGCCCGCAGCCGCCCCCAAGGCGACGACACCCACGCAGCAGGTCGCCATCCAAATCGCCATCAACAGCGACAGCGCCTCGGCGCAGTTCGTCCCTGCGGTGGCCAAGATCTACACAGGGACCTGCGCGCAGTTCACCAACGACGACTCCGTGCCTCGCTCGGTGGTCGCCGACGACAACACTTTTGCCTCGCCCCTCATCTCACCCGGGCAGCACTGGGTCCTGTGTCTCAGCACCCCGGGGACGCACAACTATCACGACGGCACCCGCCCGTACGCCGTCGGGACGCTCGAGGCCGTCGCCCGATGAGGCTTGGTCGGGTCCGGGCGCCCATGAGCGCCGCCATCCTCGCCCTCGGGTCGCTGGTGGCGGTCGCGGGTTGCGCCACGTCGCCTGCCAGCGCCCGGGGATTGTCGGGCGCCCAGATCAAGGCCCTCGATCCTGACCTCCTGCCCGCTCACATCCTCGATCTGTCGGTTGACGTGGAGAACGTCACCAAGCAACTCCACAACGCCCAAAACAGCTACGTCGACGCGCTCACCTTGTTTGGCCTCCGTCGTGGCTCGCTCCTCATCGCCACGTTCCAGGTGAGCCAACTGACATCCCTGGCCCGGGTCAGCAATCCCGCCTTTCAACAAGCGTTCGTGGCCAGCATCGGCGGCACCACGCCGGTCGAGGTCCGACTCGGCGGCACCGACGTGTGGCTCACGACAGGTACCGACGAGCAGGTGTCGATCTGGTTCAGCGGCCGCGACCTTCTCGTCCTGTCGGTGCGCAACGACTACGGCCCGCAACGCACCCTCATCCGCCAGCTCTTGGCCGTCCGTCCATGAGGCGCGGGTCCTTCGGCGTCATCGTCGGCCTCGTGCTGATGGCATCGTCGCTCGCCGGCTGCAGCAAGGCCGCCGCGACAGCGAAGGCACAATTGTTGACGGCCATCGGCAACACCGCGCTGCTGTCGAATCATCTCAGCTACCTCGACGCGGTCGGCGCCACCCAGCTCGATGTCGATGCCGACATCGAGGACGGGTTCCGGTATCAGGCCAGCCTGAGCGTGGACGGCACGGCTGCCTACCAAGAGATCGCCCGTGATGATGCCCTCGCCGCCCGACTCCTCAGCCCGGTCGGGCTTCAGTGGGTGGCGGCGTCGCCCGCGTCCGCCGAGGCCGGACCTCTGGCGAGTGGCGGCTGGGTGGTCGACGAGCTCGGAGCTCCGGTGTTGACCAGTGCCCTGCCCACCCCGGGTGCGGATCCGATCCTCGATGCCCTGTCCTACTTCTCGACCCTCGAGGCCTCGGTGGAGGCGGCCGAGGTCGTCAAGTTTGATCCCAACGCCCTCGACTACCGGCCCGACCTGGATCCCTTCCCGAGGCCGGGCCCGGGGGTGATCCGCTACGACCTCACGCCGGGACGTCTGCCGACGCGCGCCACGGCCACCGGTCCGGCCGCCGAGCCGCCCGGCGCCAACGACTTGGAGAAGCTCTCCGTCTACGTCCACGACGGTCTCGTGGTCGCGGTCCGCGACCAGATCGCCGTCGAGCCGTTCGTCCAGCCACTCGAGCGCGCCTATGCCGTGCATCCGCCCGGCGACGCCGACCAGCAGGCAGCGGCACTGCTGTCGCTCATAAATGGTCTACGAGAAGCCGCCGGAGTGGCGCCGATCGTCCCCCGATCGCTCACGCTGATGGTGACGCCGGAGCCCGTCGGGTTCCACGTCGTCATCCCGCCGGCGACTGTCGCCAGTCTGAAGATCCTCGACCACCGGGGCAGTGCCACCGGTCAGCTCACGTTCTGATGCCGCCCAACCTCATCGCATCAGCTGCTGGGCAACGGAGTCGGAGAGGGCGGCCCGAGAAGCGAGCACGGATCGCTGGGCCTTTTGCGGGAGTCGACGTCGGCGTCCGTCCATGTCCCGGGAAGGAAGCGCGCCCCACCGCCCATCATGCGGTAGCAGCCTTCGGGCTCCGGGTCCCCGGGCGTGGTCCCGTTGGGATCGAACCACGCCACCGTCAGGTCCTTCACGCATGAGTAGTCGTTGGGTAGGTAGAAGCAGGCCTGTACCTGCGGGTCGGTGCTGCGCACCGCGGGGATGGCGTGGAAACCTTCGTCGATGGCCTCCGACGTGAGGTGGGCGCCGCCCACCTGGATACCGCTGAAGACCTCCCGCAACGTGGGATAGACGATGCACCAAAAGAGGCGGACGTCTTGATAGGCGGCGTCGGGATCGGCCTCCCTCGCCGCGATCACGCAATACCGATTGTCGGGGTCTGCGGGGGACAGGGTCTGATTGGTGACGGCCCGCACGTACGGCCACGACAGTTTGTTGGTCTCGAAATCGCCCTGGGCGTTGAGGGTGTCCTCGCTGTAGCCGTCGCCCAGGAAGATGAACTCGGGTAGGAAGCCGAGCTCGGAAGCCGAGTCGAGCTCGCTCGTGTCGCCGTCATCAGCCATCAGCTCCGTGGTGACGCCTTCGCTGCGAAACTTGGCTTGGAGGTCGAGGGCCTCGTTGGGACAGGCGTTACCGGTCTCGTCATAGCAAATCTGTGTCGACCGGCCCGTCACGTAATTGGCGCCGCACGTGGTCAGCGCGTGCTCGATGTCGCTGTCCCACGCCGCGTAGTTGGGATACTCGGTTGGGTCGCCCAGCTCGACGACGCCAAACTTGCGGGGCTTGCCGTTGGCCCCTGGCACCCCGGAGAAGTCGACCGGGCTGTGGGCGGCGACGCTACAGACGTAGTCGGCCATTTGTGCGGCCCGCTGGTCGACGGACGGGCCGAAGCTATAGACCAGTCCCGGGTACTCCTGGTAGAAGCTGGCCGGCTCGCCGAGCTCCAACTGGTCCTCCCCGACGCTCGCTTCGATGAAGACCGTCCGGTGGGCGGCCACAAACGGCTCGACGTAGGCCTCGGTGTCGCCGGCGGCCGCGTCCACGACGATGAAGGGGTTGCCCTCCTGCAGCCCGAGTACGGCTTCGGCGTGGCGTTCCTCAGGCGTGTCCTGGTAGGTGCCACCAACCTGGAGGTAGAAGTGGGCCTCGCGGCCGTAGAGCTGATACCGCGCGTTGAAGTAGGTCTCGGCCAGGCGGAGCATGCGAAACCACAGGTAGGTGTAGTTGGGGTTGTTGACGTCGTAGACCCCATCGGGCGGTGACGCCTCCGCCCCCCGACTCGTCTCGATGGTCGTTCCACTGTTGATCATCCACAGGATCCGGATCTGCGTCCCGCTGACGCCCGTCGCGGTCGCACCACCGTTGTCGCCCTCGAAGTAGGCAACGCACGGAGGTGAGAGCGGGTCCTCGGTCTGGCGCGGTGGGTCGCCGACGCAGTCCTTCGTCACCGGCTCAGTCCCCAGGCCACCAGGGATCAGCGGCGGCAGGGGCGGGATCGTCACGCCAGCCGCCAGGGTCGTCGACGGACTGCTCTGGCCGAGACCCTCACCCGCACCACCCAACCCGAGCTGGCCGAGATCGCTGAGGTTGCCGGCGGCCGAGCGGCTCGACTGAGCCGTCGGCGGCACCGGCGCGTATTCGAGCGTCTGCGGAGGGTTGGTCTGGGGAACGTGGAGGGCGGACGGTAGGACGAGCACTGCGAGGAGCACCGCGCACAAGCCGCCCAGGAGGGGCGGGTACCGCTTGGCCCAGTCGCGGCCCTCACGCGTGCGCTCGGCCACCAGCCTCCTCCGTCATGTTCCCCACCGTAGGGCGCGGCACAATGCGGGCGGATACGTCCGGTTGCGGCCAGCCGAAGCGTCGCATGAACTGGTGGGGTGACCGCCCCTCGTGACATCACCGTTGACGCCGGCTCAGTCGAGCTGGCGGTGCTCGATTATGGCGGCGATGGCCCGCCCGCCGTCTTCCTCCATGGAGGGGGACGGACGGCCGCCGACGCCCACATGGTCATCTCGGCCATGGGCGGCGCGGTGCGCGCCGTGAGCGTCGACTTCCGCGGTCATGGCCGGTCGGGCCCGGTGACGTCGTGGGGGTTTGACGATGGGGTCGCTGATGTTGGCGCCGTGATCGCGGGACTGGGCCTTGACCATCCCGTCGTCATCGGTCACTCGTTGGGCGGCATGGTGGCGGCTGCGTATGGGGCCCGCAACGGTGGTTGTGCGGGCGTGGTCAATGTCGACGGGCACGGCGCCGGGCACGCGTCGCAGTTCGACGGGATCGACCCTGTCGAGGTCGAGGCCGCCCTGGACAGGTTCGCCGAGGAGTCCGTCGCCGGCTTCAAGTCCGTCCAAGACGAGGGCGATCAGGCGTGGGTGGACTCGGAGCTGGCTGAGTCGCGAGCTTGGTTGGAGAAGGCCGGCGTCGACTGGGTGACGGTCGAGCCGCTGCTGTGGCGCGGCTACCGCGATCTCGGTGACGGACGGTGGCAGCGCAGCCCCAACGCCGCCGTCAACTCCTCCATGTACCTGTCGTTGCGCGGCGTCGAGATGATGGCCCACTACCGGGCGTTGACCTGTCCGACGCTGATCTTCCGCACCAACGACGAGCCGTCACCTGACCCGTTCATTGCTCGCATGCTCGACGCCTATCACGTCGGCTTGGCTCGCCAATTGGGCGAGGTCACCGCCGCCAACCCGCTGGTCACCGTCGAGCACTTCGCCAGCGGTCACATGATCCCCCTCGAAGCGCCGACCGCGCTCGCCGAGCGACTGTTGGCGTTCGTGTCCAGCCTCTGACGCCTGTAGTCAGTCAGCGAGGCGGGAGCTGAGGTCGCCGCCGGTCCGGTGGTGGTCCGAAGTCGAGGCGCGTGGCGCGCGTGCGGGTGCGGGTGCGGCGCAAAGCCTGGCCGACGAGTCGAAGGGCGGCATCGAGTTGGCGATCGAGGCCGGCATCGGCATCACCGGGCTCGACCTCGACGGGGTGCGTTGGTTCGGTGCCGTGACCTTCGAGGCCCCACCCGATCCCCGGGAACCAGTGGGCGAACTCCGGTTGTGACGTGACCGACCCATCCGAATGGGGCTCTTTGAGGTTGATGCCGATCACCCCACCCCACGTCCGGACCCCGACCAGCGGGCCGAGGTCGAGCTGCCTGAACGCTTCGGTGAAGAGGTCGCCGTCCGAGCCGGCGTGCTCGTTGCAGATCCCGACGATGATGCCGGAGACGGCCTGGCGGGGATAGCTGGATGGGGACCGCCACCGGTAGGCGCCGCCACCCAGCCTCCGACGGAGCAGCTTCTCCAACACGAGGGTCGAGACGAAACCGCCCTCGTTGAATCTGACGTCTACGACGAGGGCCTCACGGTCAAACTCGGCGTAGAACGCTCGATGGAATTCTGCGAATCCCGGCCTGCCCATGTTGGGTACATGGATATAGCCGGCCCGTCCACCGGTCTCGCTGTGCACCCGACTGCGGTTGGCTTCGACCCAGGCCCGATAGCGAGCGACCCGCTCGTCGCGCAGGACCCTGACCGTGAAGGCGCGAGGCGGCCTACCCCGCCGGGCGACGGTCAACTCCACCTGGGCGCCGGCCCGCCCGACGAGCGCAGCGCGGGGCGGGAGCGTGAGGCCGAGGGAGATCCCGTCGATGGCGGTGATGACGTCCGCCTCCCGGATGTCGAGCGCGGGTCCCACCAGCGGCGACGAGCAACCCGGGGCCCATCCGTCGCCGACGACGAGGCGGTCGACGCGCCAGCCCCGGCGCCGACTGTCCCATGCCGCGTCGATCGCCAGGTGGCCCACGGCGTCGCCTGCCGGCAGGTCGAGATCGCCGGGGAACTCATAGGCGTGGGACACGCCCAGCTCGCCCTGCATCTCCCAGATCAGGTCGGACAGCTCCGATCGGGAGGCGACTCGGGCGAGGAGCGGTTGGTAGCGAAGGCGCACGGCGTCCCAGTCGACGCCTCCCATTCCGGGATCCCAGAAAAACTCGGCCATCAATCGCCAGGCCTCGTCGAAGATCTGTTTCCACTCGGCGACGGGATCGAGGTGGATGTCGACGCGGTCAACAGCGAGCCAACCGGTGGCTCGGCCCGGGCGGGTGCTGGGGGCATCAACGGGGGGTGCCGGTCCGACGGCGACGCGCCGCAATGTCTGACCGTGTCGGACGAGGAGGAAGTGGCGATCGCCGGACGCCGTCAGATCGGTGACGCCCGTGGCCAACGTGTGCACCTCGCCGTCGCCGAGGGTCACCAGCTTGACCTCGGCGTCGGCCGGAGCTCCGGTGGCCGTCAACGTGAAGTCGACCTGGCCGGCCACGGGATCGGCCCGGAGGATGACGCCCTCGGCCACGGCGATCAGTTGGCCGTAGCGACCCGGCGGGCCCGGCACCGGCCGGACTCGGTCGGCGATGCCGGTCAGGTCGATGGTCACCGCCTCCCGCGGCGGGTTTGGTCGCGTCGCGGGATCAAACGGATCGGGCTCCGCCGCGTCGAGCGTGGCGACGTAGGCCCGGACCGGGCGCGGGAAGTGGAGCTCGAATCCCATGGGATCCTCGCTGGGCTCGAAGACCCTCGCCGACAAGAAGTAGAGGTACCGACCGGCCGGGTCGAAGGACGGCGTGCCATCCCCGAACTCGGCCCTCGTCACGTCGTGGACCTTGGCCGCGGCGCGGTCGTAGACGCGGATCTGGCGGATGTAGTCGCCGACGGCGGCGGCGCTGTAGGCCACCCACCGTCCGTCGGGCGACCAGGTCGGGCCGCCGCAGCCGGCGCCCGCGGGCTCGACCTCGATGCTCACGCCGGTGTCGAGGTCGATGACGAGCAGCTCCCCGCGGTGGGTGGCCACGGCGGCGTGGCCACCGGTCGGACTCACGGCCATCGTCGAGACGCGGCCGGGCACGACTCCCGGCACCGACTCCACCGTGGCGCCGGGGCCGTGGATCTCGAGCCCCTGTCCGTCGGGGCGACTGGCCACCATCAGCAGCCGCCCGTCGCGAAGGAATCGCGGGAGGCGGTGGCGCGCCCCCGACGCGCCGTGGGCTCGGACGGCGCCGTCGAAGGCACCGAACGACACCACCCGCCCGCGGGCCTCGAGCGCAACGTTGGCCGCGGTCTGATCGGCGTCGAAGACGAGTCCGGCCCGAGAGGGGCCCAGGGCGGTGGCGGCCTTCACCAATCTTGGGCGCGAGCGTCGTCCGGCGAGGGGCACCGAGATCTCGACGGGATGTGTTGTCTCGTCGGTCTTCCCGGCGGCGGGGGAGTAGAGCCAGATGTCGGCCCCGCACTGATAGACGATGCGACGGCCGTCGGTGGTGGCCCACCGGGCGTAGAAGTCCTCGTGGTCGGTATGCCGTCGAAGGTCCTGACCGGTGGGCCGGCAGGAGTAGAGGTTGCCCGTCCCTTCGTGATCGGCGAGAAACCACACCCGCCCACCGAGGATCATGGGCGAGGCGATGTCGCCCGGTAGGTCTGGGAGTAGGCGCCGGAAGCGCTCCGCTCCGGGCCGGCGAATCCAAAGTCGCCCCGCCGAGCCCCCGCGATGTCCCTTCCATCGGGCCGGGTCCAACGTGTTGCGGCCGACGACGATCGTCCCGTCGAGGCCCCACGCCACGTCGCGCGCCGGACCGAGCGGGAGACGCTCGGTCGGACCGCCGGCGGCGCTGACGGTGTGCAAGGCGAACAGTTGGCGAAAGGGCTGCTCGCTGTCGCTGCTGAAGACAATGTCACCCTCCGGGGTCCACCCCCTGGTGTGGGCCATGGCACCGAGCCACGTCAATCGGCGGCTCGGTCCGCCGTCGGTGAGGACGACATGGACGTCCTGGCCGCCCGCGTCCTGCCGGGTGTAGGCGATCAGCTCGCCGTCCGGTGACAAGCGGGGGTAGGTGGCGAGCCCGTCAGCCGCCGTGACCCGCGTGGCTCGACCGCCCTCTGTCGGCACGCTCCAGACGTCGTCCTCGGTGACGAAGGCGAGACGGTTCCCGGCGACGGTCGGATGCCGTACATAGGCCCTGACCGCCACGCCCGTCACGTTAGAGCGTCGGTCTCGGTTGTCGAGGCCAAGCGTCGCAGTCGTAGTGGTCCCGCTCCGAACGGAACCGGTGTTGTCAGTCCTTGCGCCACCACCCACCCGATGTTCCAGGGCAAGATCATAGAGCCAAGAGGAGTCGCCGTGACCGACGGCCTAACTGTCGAGAGGTCGACAGAACTATTTTCGGGCTGGTTGGGGGAACCCATCGAGGTGCGGCCGTTCTAACACTCCAGGACTTCCGCCATCCCGACGTCGAGCAGCATCGTGCAAACGGGCCGGCCAGGTTGCGGGTGAGATCGAGGACTCGCAGACCGACCAGCGATCGGGACAGGTCGGTCGTTGGCAGACCTGGGGGCTGCTCACGATGCACGAGCGTGAGGGAGCACGATTCTCGATGGGTGCGTCGGGTCGTGGAAGATCCTGCGCGTCGCCGCTCGCATCTCCGTGGCGATGGCGGGAGGCTCCCCGGTCCCGAGATTGCAGGCATAGACGGGGTGGGCACCGCCCGAGATCTGGACCCTGATTCGATGGCCCGCGCCGAAGCGGTAGGCAGTCGGCCACAGAGGTACGTCGGCGACGAAGACGCCACCGGCGTCGCGCTGGATCAGCTCGGGGGTAAACCGGCGCAAGCCGTCGCACACGTTGAACGATCGGCCGTCTGGATGGACGTCGCAGAGACGAACGAACACGTCGGTGTGGTCGCACGTCGTGGTTAGCTCGATCGACGCCCTGACCTCGCCGGTGATGAGCAGCGGACCCGTGAGAGCGGTGGACGTGTAGACGAGGACGTCGGGGCGGGCCTCCAGCGACGCGTTGTCGGCAACGCCGCCGGTCAGCATGCCGATGCCCCCTACCGACGGTGTCGGGTCGGTCGGGTCGTAGACCTGCTCGTCAGGGATTGAGGGGGGAGGAATGTCGCCCGACAACACACCATCCGGGTGCAGGTGCCAGTCCGTCAGATCCGACGCTGGCGGCCAGTCGGGGAGCTCGCACCATCCAGGGCTTGTGCCCTGGATGTAGAGGGTGACACGACGGTCCCGGCCGGTCTTGGGGTTGTCGCGGAGATGGTTGTCGAACCATTCCAACGGTGCGTCGACGAGTGCCCCTTCGCCCCCCCCACCCAGGTGTCCACCGGGGCCGATCCGAAGCCACACGCCGACGTCGGCCGCGTCCAGTGCCCGGTAGTCATCCAACACGCCAGGGAGCGGGTAGTCCTGCCACCCCTCGATCAGAAGGATCGGGACATTCCACTCGGCGAGCATCGAGCGGTGCTGCAACGGTCCCCAAAACGGATCATCGGAGGAGGGATGCGCGAGCTGTTGTTGGTACAGCGGGAGGTCCTCGCCGGCGACGTGGCGCAAGACATCGCCGAGCGGCAGGTGATCGAAGGCGGGTCGCAAGTCCGCCATTCTCCGCGCCGCCTGCTCCTGTGACGCCCCGTCGGGGACCCCGGGGCGCGCCGGTCGGTTGAACTCCAGCGCGCCGAGATTCCAGGGGATCATCACCTCGAGCGCGAGCGAGCCGCCGGTGAACCACGAGAACGTGCGGTCAGTCGTCGCGAGCGCCACGACCATGGCTCTCAAATGTGGGGGCCGCGTGGAGGCCAGCGCCCACTGCGTATAGCCCATGTAGCTCATCCCATAAGAGCCGAGGCTCCCGTTGAACCAGCCCTGAGCCGCGATCCAATCGGCCGCATCCCGACCATCGGCTGCTTCGGAGAAGAAGCTGTGGGCGCCGCCCGACCCGTCGGTCCCCCGGCACGCCTGGATGACGTAGCGGTAGCCGCGTTGTGCGAAGGCTTGCCCAGCGCCGAGCATGCTGATGGCCGCCCTGCCGTACGCCGTCCGCTCGAGGATCGTGGGGGCATTGTCGACACCGACGGGGTGGTACACGTCCGTCATCAGCGCAACGCCGTCGCGTGTCACGACCTTCACATCGCGTTCGACATCGAAGTCGTTGCTCTGCTCGCGCATCCCGAACGCTCCCCCCGACCTTGTACCAAGTGCTGCCCGACACTATTTCACGCCCGGCTGATGAGCTCGGTGGCGAGCCCGGGGGCGCGGCCACGAGGTAGGTGTCAACCTTCGGCCACCGGCGTGTCGAACAAGAGGAGCTCCGCCTCGTCGGGCGGTTGAAAGGTGGTCGCCCAGCTTTCAAAGTGAGCGCGGGTGATAGGCGAGGCTGTCCACTCGCCCGACGCGGTGCGACGTTCAGCTCGCTCGATCAAGTCCTCCAACGGTGCATCGAGGTAGTGCAGCTCGACTCCCACACCCAAGGCTCGCGCGCCGAGTCGTTTCTCATCCCGCTCAGCTCGCGCCCAGTGACCCCACTCCAAAATTACGCTCT
>Ga0302326_10000790_pt1 | contig 82923 bp, 63 predicted proteins | sample Palsa_T0_3_FD_202264 | JGI IMG/M metagenome (GOLD analysis project Ga0302326, IMG submission 202264) | Peat permafrost microbial communities from Stordalen Mire near Abisko, Sweden - Palsa_T0_3 | ecosystem: Environmental > Terrestrial > Soil > Palsa > Peat permafrost | place: Sweden: Abisko...
GGTCGGCGGCTACTTCGCGCTTGGCGATATGTCCTTTTCTCGGCATAAAACCTTTCTACTTCGCCCCGCTCTTGGGACGCTTGGCGCCATACTTCGAACGGCTCTGTTTGCGGTTGGCCACGCCGACGGAATCAAGCGTGCCGCGGACTACGTGGTAGCGGACGCCAGGGAGATCCTTCACCCGGCCGCCGCGAATGAGCACGATCGAGTGCTCCTGCAGGTTGTGGCCGATGCCGGGGATGTAGGTGGTGACCTCGACCCCGTTGGTCAGCCGGACACGGGCTACCTTGCGCAGCGCCGAGTTGGGCTTCTTAGGCGTCTGGGTGTAGACGCGGGTGCAAACGCCGCGCCGCTGGGGCGACCCCTGCAGTGCCGGCGAGGCGGTCTTGTAGCGCGCCGCAGTGCGGCCTTTTCTCACGAGCTGACTGAATGTAGGCAAACCTTACTCCTTAAAATCCCGCAAAACATCCCTGCGCCGCATATCACCGGAATAGCGCCTGAACCCGGCGCTCAGCGGTGCACGAAGCCAGCGGCTGCTGCTTCTCCCCGGTTACCAACCAAAGACGAGAACATCGACGGTGGCCGCGCGTTTTTCTCTGGGCTTGGCCGGGGCATTGCGCTCACGCGCTGACTTGCCTCGCGCCGAATCAGGCACCAGAAAAGAAGCCAGTTCCGTTTCGAAGTTCCGGCCCGCATAGCCTTCCCAGGTGGAAGGTGTCGCAATGGCCGATGCGATTGTTCCCCTGCAACACGCGAGCGTTTTGAAGGGACCCTGATGAATGGGCCGCAATTCTTACCGCCAGTCTCAAGAGCGTCTTGCTGCAGAATTCCACAGCACATCGTTCAAGCACGCACTTTACTGGCTAATGCGGAACCTTCTTAAGATACCAAGGGTGACGGCTGGCGTCAATATTTGCGGCCAGACTGGAGGGATCTGGGTGGCTGCTGGGCTCTTGGTTGACGGTGGAGAGTCTCGGGGGAAGAGCTGCAGAATCCCACATCTCGCAAAAAACGAGCGAGATGCCCCGAATTTCCTGCAAGTGAATGAAACAAGATCCTCATGCGCCTTTTTTTTAAGGAAAGGCGCATGAGGTTCAGGGAACCCATGAAGGCTCACAGGAAATCGGGGATGTGGGCACCCGGCTTCTATGTTTGGGGAAAGACGAAAAGACAGACCTTTGATGGGGCTTCGCCCCGTCTTCCTTAACCCACGTACGCTGGTGCGAACATGGGGCACCCGTCAAGTGTTGGTTTGAGGGAAAGGGTGGTTACAAGGACACTTCCCGTTCGGAGCTGGTTTGAAGGAAAGAGTGGGTTTACCAGGACACTTCCCGTTCGGAGCTGGTTTGAAGGAAAGAGTGGGTTTACCAGGACACTTCCCGTTCGGAGCTGGTTTGAAGGAAAGAGTGGGTTACCAGGACACTTCCCGTTCGGAGCTGGTTTGAAGGAAAGAGTGGATTACCAGGACACTCCCCGTTCGGAGCTGGTTTGAGTGGAAGAGTTGGTTGCCAGGACACTTCGAAATGGGCCCAGGGCGGGGGAAAGTTCCAGAGCCGGTTATGCTAGCATCCGTCCCAAATGTCCTCACGCATGTTCGCCCTTTCTGGAGTGCTTTTTGCCATCTCCCTGACCGCACTCGGATCGTCTGCGCCGCTTGATCCTCGCATCGCGAACGTCCTGGGCGAGTTGGAGAAGACACGGATCATTCACCAGGCTGCGTTATCCCCCGACGGACAGACGATTGCCTGGGTGATCGATGGAGAGACAGGAACGGAGATCGAAATTGCGCCGACTGCCGATCCTTCCCGTGCCCACCGCCTAACGGCCGGGACCGGAGGGCCGTGCACAGAAGACAGCCTGGCCTGGTCGCCGGACAGCAAAGCGCTGGCTTTCTCTTCAGACTGCAATGCGCCCGCCGCTGCCAATGACCAATCCGATATCTACCTGACCGCTCCGACAGCGGCCAGCCCCTCCGTCCGGCGGCTGACCCATCTGCACGGCGGAGTCACTACCCTGGCGTTTTCCCCGGACGGCCTGTACCTGGCCTGCTTGTTCATTGAAGGCGCCAGCCGTCCCGCAGGGGCGCTTGCGGCCATGAAGCCGCCCGCCGGGGTGATCGGCGTCGAGGGGCTCGAGATTCAACGGGTGGCTACCATCGAAACCGCATCCGGCGCCTTTCGCCAGGTAACCCCCGCCAGCCTGCACGTGTATGAGTACGACTGGGCTCCCGACTCGCGGCGGATTGCCTACGTTGCCGCAGCCCCACCAGGGGAAAACAACTGGTGGGTGGCACAGCTTTATACCCAATCCCTGGCCGGCGGGCAGCCGCGCGCCATTCTTGACCCTGAACAGAGCGCAGGGCCGCTGCATGGGCTGCAGATTGCGGTGCCCCGTTGGTCGCCGGACGGGCGACAGATTGCCTTTATCGGCGGGCTGATGAGCGACCAGGGCGCGACGGGCGGTGACATCTTCCTGATGTCTGCCAGTGGGGGAGAGGCGAAAGACGTCACTCCGGTGGCGGAGCAGAGCGCAGCCTGGATCCATTGGCTTACGCAATCCCAGCTGCTGGTTTCCTGGATCAAGTCCGGACAGGTAGAAATCGGGGTCATCGATCCTGAAAGCGGGAAGACCATTGCCAGCTATCCCAGTATTCCCGCCTCGGTGAGCGATGGACGGCTGGAACAGAGCCTGTCGGTCGCCCAAGACTGGGTGGCGTTCATTAGCAGCTCCTTTCAAAAAGCTCCCGAGGTTTACCTGGGACGCTTAGAGTCGACCGCGCATCCTTTCACTCAAGTCAATGAGGGTCTCAAGCCGGTGTGGGGTAAGGCTGAATCGATGCAATGGACCAGCGACACCTTCCCGGTGCAGGGCTGGCTGCTCTACCCGGCACAATACGACCCGGGGAAAAAGTATCCGCTCATTGTCAGCGTGCATGGCGGCCCCTCGAGTGAGGTGCAGCCGCGCTGGCCGGATCTGGGCTACAACGCCATCGCCTTCTCGGCGCTGGATTACTTTGTGCTGATGCCCAACCCGCGCGGGAGCTACGGCGAGGGAGAGGCCTTCACCCAAGCCAATCGTAAGGATTTCGGCTATGGCGACCTGCGCGACATCCTGGCTGGAGTGGATGCGGTGAGCGCGAAGTTTCCGATTGATCCACAACGGATTGGGCTCACCGGATGGAGTTACGGCGGCTTCATGACCATGTTCGCGGTCACCCAGACGCAGCGCTTTCACGCCGCGGTTGCCGGGGCCGGCATCTCCAACTGGCAGAGCTACTATGGGGAAAATTCCATTGACCAATGGATGACGCCCTTTTTCGGCGCGTCTGTCTATGACGACCCGGCGGTCTACGCCAAGAGCTCGGCGATTGATTTCATCCGCAACGTCAAGACCCCTACCCTGGTGGTGGTGGGGGACCGCGACGGAGAGTGCCCGGCACCGCAGTCGTTCGAGTTCTGGCATGCGCTGCGTGCCCAACACGTCCCCACGCAGCTGGTGGTCTACCCGGACGAGGGTCATCATTTCAACTCCGCGGCCCACCGGCGCGATGTGCTGGCGCGGGCGCTCCAGTGGTTCGAACAATACATGCCGCCGCCCAGCGAGTGAGTTCCGTGGCGCGGGCCCTGTTGCCTCGTGGCCCAGTCCCTTCTACACTTAGGACGTTGACCACGCACAACTCTGCACGCGCATCGGGTAAATGTTCAGACGCCAGTGATTGGGCAGCATGCCCTCACGCTCCAACAAAACGTGGAGAAGCCGGCTGGAGCAGAGCCGGCAGGCGGGATGGTTTGGGCAATTGGCACTTGGATAACCGCCGGGGACGGCAACACCCCGGCGGGGAGGTTTCATGCAGCGGTTTTTGACTTTTGTAGTTTTGCTACTTCTTACCATTCCGGTAGGTCTTTCTCTCCAGGGCTGTGCTAACAAAAACTCCAATTATTGCAATGGATCCGGCTACGGATATCTGAAGAGCCAGCCAGTCTCCATTTCTCTTCAGCCGCAGACCACGGGGCTTTCGGTTGCCTTCTCGCAAACCTCGCAACTGCAGGCGCCTACGTCACAAAATTGCAATGGCGGTTCGGCCTCGGTCGGCACCTATACGTACGGCACCACGGACCGCACCATCGCCGACGTCTCGCCCAGCGGGGCGATCTGCGGCGGCACCTGGAATCTGCACACCCCGGCGGTGGCGGCTTACACCACCTGCCTCCCCACCAACAAAACGGGGGTGGCGTACATGACGGCCAGCGCGGCAGGATTTACGAGCAACCAGGTGGCGGTGTATTCCCATCCTCCGATCACCAGCCTGCAACTGGTGGGCCCGACCAACAGCTCCGGCGCGCCCATATGTCTTTCTCAGGGCCAGACCTCACAACTGGACGCCAAGGCCTATTGCACATCCACCGGAACAACGGGTTCATGCCCTAGCCCCACGGTGGCCATCGGGCAACAGGTTCTGCTGTGCGAGCCGGGCTCGGCCACCGCCCCCGAATGCTCGAATTCGATCGGCCATCTCACCTACGCGGCGACCAGCGGCGGAGTGGTCACCATCGATCAGAACGGTGTGGCGACTGCCCAGGCCCCGGGTTCTACGTTGATCACCGGCACCATTGCCCAGACCAGCAGCAACGCCGGCTACTTCTTTACCTGCCCGCCGGCCAAGATTGCGCTCAGCGTGGCCTCGACCGGTGCGACCAGCGCCAGCGTTACGCTCAACACTCCCCTAGCCCTGACCGCGACGGTCACGGATATCAATAGCAACGTGATCAACGGGCTGGCGCTCACCTATATATCCACCAATCCAGGCAGCATCGCCGTCAGTTCGAGCGGCGGGGTCACGGCTTCTTTTCCTTCTAACTCGGCCATCACGGCGGTCTGCCAGCCCACCACTTGTAATCCGGCGCCGATCAATGAAATGGGAACCCTGGGGACAGGCGTGCCGGCGGTCAGCAATTTTGTGCAGATCGTGTCCCCGGGCAAGAACAGTAATTACATCTGGACAGCGAGCCCCGGCTCACCTTATTTCGTGCCTATCGATCTTTCGACCGGGACGATCGGCAATCCGATCAAGCTGCCTTATTCGCCTAACTCCATGGTGCTCGATCCAACCGGGGCAACGCTTTATTTCGGCAGCTATCACGAGTTGATGACCTATACGGCGACTACCAACAGCCTGGCTGCGGAGACGGCGAATGTGCCCGGAATAGTGCTGGCGGTGTCGCCCACCAACTCCGCGGTCATGGTCAGTGACCAGTTGCGTGGGGTCCTGTATCTGTATACGCCGTCGAGCGGAGCGTATACCTCCTTCGCCGGGGTAGCACAGAAAGCGGCCTTCACCCCGGATGGCCAGACGGTGTATGCGGTGGGCAATGGGGTGCTTTATATCCATAACACATTCACCGGCTGGTCGGTGGAGACGCTGCCCGGCAATCAGGCTTCGGCAGGTACCGGGGTGTGCCCGGCGACCAATACCACCAGCCCGATCCCTACCAATCCCACCACCTACCCGCCCAACACCACGGCGAACCCGAACAACACGTACAACAAGTTTTGTTCGCCCGATCTGGCGGTGACGATTCCCCAAGTGGCGGTTTTTCTTTCCGGCCCGACTACCTCGGCCTACGGGTGGTGCCCGGATACGGCGGTCAAACCGGTGGTGAATTATCCCGAAGCGGCCACGGTGGCCGCGCTTTCCGACCATGTCGCATCGACCACCGACGGGAAGCATATTATCGGCGCTTCCGCCAATCCGGCGGTGCTGACGGATCTCTCGATTCCCACACCCAACAGTGCGTGTCCCACGGACGCGAACGGTCAAACCACCGGAATCACCATTAATCCTCCACCGGTGGTGAACCAGACTTCGCTGGCGGCCTACGGCCTCAACAACATCAACGAGGTGGTGGCTGCCACCAACTCGGAGGAAGCCTTTATTACCTATGGGACCAACGCCGCCGCCCCGCCCGCAGGGGGTGCGCTGTTGCCGGTGTATAAGCCTTCTGCCCAGGCAGGGACGCTGGGAACGCTGAGCAGCGTCACGCTCAGCGGCAATGCGCTGGCGCCGGTGGCGGGAATTTTCTCTCCGGATAACACCATCTTTTTTGCCGGCACGAGCGGGGATAATCAGCTGCACCTGATCGACACGACGACCTTGCTCGATACCAAGCAGATCAACCCCAAGCTCACGGATATCAATGGCAATCCGCTGCCGCCGGTATTCCTGGCAGTCAAGCCTAGACCGACTACTTAATGTGAGTGGAGAGTGGTCGTTTAGCTGGCACCAAGGCTAAACAGGCTGCGGAAAACTCTCGCTGGGAAGGGTACGGCTTCAGCCGGGATGTGTCGTCCCTCCGGCCCTCAGGGGCTAAAGCCCGACGTTTTCTCAATCGTTTACGGCCCGACTAAAGTCGTGCCCTGATACAAAACAGAGCTCTTGCGCAGCCGGTAAAGTTGTCCCCTGAGGGAAGTCGAATTCTCACGCAGGCTCTTTAGCCCGGGAAGTCTCAATGAATTACGGCACGGCTGAAGCTGTGCCCTTCCAGGAGGAGTTTTTCCGCAGCCTGTAAAGCCCCGAAAAATTATCTGCCGAGTTTCGCGGGTTTAAAAACCCGCTCCCCGGACCGAAGTCCGGGGCTGGCACGTACCGGCACGGATCAAGCTGTAGCCTGCTTCGGGAACTCTAGGAAGGGATTTGCGGGGGGATGCTTAGTCGCCGGCGAGCGATACGGTGCCGGTGGGGCCGGTCCTGTAAGCAGTGTCCCGTTCCCATCCCAGGACCTCTGAGATCTGGTCGGCCAAGGTCAGGGGATCGAATGGTTTGGAAAGGATAGCGGCCGCTCCCAGTTCGTCGAGCTTGCGCCGATCCTGACCCTGCACTTTCGCCGTGAGCAGAAGCACGGGGATGTGAGCCGTGTTTCCATTCTGCTTCAGGATATGGTAAGTGGTCGGACCGTCGATATCGGGCATCATGACGTCAAGCAGGATGGCATCGGGTTGTTCGAGCGACGCACGGCGAATACCTTGCGCTCCCGAAGGGGCGAGGATGACCTGCCAGCCGGCAATGGTTTCCAGGCTGAGCGCGGTCACTTCCCGTATATCGGCTTCATCATCGATGATCAAAATGCGAGGAACCATGCCCATGCCCGCTCTCGGTGTTGTTATCACTCTAGGTTCGGAGCCTTCGGGCGTACATAACACTTGCTATGCATTACCTTGATAACACGCCATTTAAGGGTTTCCCCCAGAGAATCTGTGACGGTTACATCATCGCGCTGCCGCATTCTGCCGGGCGGCGAATCAGTTATGCTAGCGTGTGTCCAAGATTGACTGCAAGAGGCGAGGAACAGAATGAGCAGATTGGCCAGAGTGTGCATCCATGCGCTACCGGTTTTGTTAGCACTGTCGGGTTCGGCGGCGCTGGGGAGAGACAAGGGTCTGGAGGTGGACTTCAAGACCAGCGATGGGCAGGACGCTGGAACAGCCCTGCTTACGCCGGCGGGAAACGGAGTCAAGATCAAACTGAACCTGAAGAATCTTCCCGAAGGCGAGCATGCCATCCATGTGCATCTCAATGCGAAGTGCGATGGACCGGATTTCAAGTCTGCCGGGGCTCATTTCAATCCTGACAACAAGGAGCATGGAATCAAAAACCCCAAAGGCGCACACGCCGGAGACATGCCCGCGAATCTGGAAGTGATGGCGGACGGAACGGACCACATCACCCTGATCACGCAAAGCATTTCGCTCAAGAAAAATGCGAAGAACTCGGTCTTCGCCAACGGAGGCACGGCGTTCATCATTCACGAGAAAGCCGATGATATGGTGACCGATCCGACGGGGAATGCGGGGGCAAGAATCGCTTGTGGGGTGATTGTCGCACCGTAGATTCCGCCACCCCACCGAGCCAGGCTGTTTTCCGCAGCCCGTATCTCCACCGCAAGGTTAGCGCCGCGAATGCCTCGCGACCGGGGCCGTGACCGACGAGAGATACTTGGGAATTCCCGCAGCCGGCAGGGCCGGTGCCAGGAGATGCCCCTGTAAGAAATCACAGCCCAGGGTGCGCAGGCATTCCATCTGATCGGGACGGTCAACCCCTTCGCCGACTACCTTAAAGCCAAGACTGTGGGCTAACGCAATGATGGCTTGCACGATGGTATAGGTCCCGTTGGGATCGGAGATGCGCTCGACAAAAGAGCAGTCAATCTTGAGCGTGCTGACGGGAAGTTGATGCAGGTGGCTCAGACAGGAGTAGCTGCTGCCGAAGTCGGCCACGGAGAGGTGCACGCCGAGCGAGGCCAGATTGCGCATTTGGGAAGCGACCTCGGGGCGATTGCGCATCACCGTGCTCTCGGTCACGATCAGCTCGAGCAGTTTGGGATCGAGCCCGCACTGGGCGACCGTGTTGAGCACCCGGATAGAAAAGTCGGAGTGTAAGAACTGGAGCGGCGAGACGCTAAACGATATGCGTAAGGGTTTGAGCCCACGGCTTTGCCACTCCATGCTTTGGCGGCACACCTCATCCAAGATCCAGTTGCCTAAGGGGACCAGCAGGCCGCACTCTTCTGCGATGGGCAGGAAGCGATCGGCGGCGATGGAGCCCAGCAGCGGGTGGTTGAGGCGCAGCAGCGCTTCCAGGCTGCAGAGGTTACCGGACATGGAGTATTGCGGTTGATAAAAGAGCTCCAGTCCATCCGACTTGAGCGCGCCGCGCAGGAACCGCTCCAGCTCAGTGACCTCGTCGGCCGACCCACTGTGGTGGGAAGAAACCAGAAGATATTGACCGCCCCCTGCCTGCTTGGCGCGATACATCGCGGCGTCGGCGAAGCGGCGAAGCTGGGCCGGATCGGACCCGTCGTCGGGATAGATGGCAATGCCAATCGAGGCGGAGACATCGAAGGAGTAGTCATCGACCTCGATGGGCTGATTCACACTCTCGAGTATGCTGCGAGCGACCATGAGGGCGCTGTTTTTGCTGGCCAGTTCGCCCAGAATGATGATGAACTCATCTCCCCCGGTGCGGGCGAAGGTATCGACCGCGCGTAAGCGGGCGGAGATGCGCTTGACCACATGCTGCAGGCAAAGATCGCCAGCGGCGTGACCAAGGTGGTCGTTGATGTGCTTGAAACGATCGAGGTCCAGGCACAACACCGCGGCCTGTTGTCCATAGCGGGCCGCCTGGGCCAGGCTCTGCTGCATGCGATCTTCCAACAGCAGCCGATTGGGCAGCCCGGTGAGGAGATCGTGGTGCGCCTGGTGAACCAGCTGATCATGCAGTTGCTGCCGGTCAGTAACGTCCTGCACCAGAACAAAGCTGCATTTCCGGCCCTGGTAGTCGATGCAGTGCGAGGCCGTGTCCACCTGAATATAGGAGCCGTCTTTGCGCCGATGGCGCCAGGGACCGGTGAGCTTGGTGGAATTGGCGGCCGAATTTTCACGCAAAATCGCTCCCATGTCTTCCGTGGGCCGCAGATCGAGCAAGGTCATGCGGATGAACTCTTCCCGCGAGTAGCCGTAATGATCGACCGCCGCATCGTTGACTTCGAGGATGCGCAGGGTTTCCGGATCATGCACCCACATGGGATGGGGATTGGCGGCAAAGAGCAGACGATAGTGCTGGGTGGCGCGCCCAACCGCCAGGAACTCGTCTTCGAGCAGGGTCATGATCATGCCGAAGGCGACAAAATACTTGGGCACATTCCACAACTCCGGAGGAATCTGACCGGCGTGGACCAGGAAGTCGCAAATCAGTCCCACGGGGAAAACCGCAGCCCACGCCACCAGACCAAGAATGGCGGTCAGCACGCCGGTCGATTTGCGGCGAAAGTCGAACCAGTAGAGGGCGCCAAAGGTAAGGAAAATTTCAGATAACAGAGCTAGGACGCCACGATCCGGCTGGTGCTGAGCGATGGAGGCGAGGGTCCAGAAACCACCCGCGGAAAAGGTCAGGGTGACGACCGCCCAAACCCGGCTGCGGCCGCGGCACAATCGCCATGCCATGACCACACCGGCAGTGGTACCCACCGTGGCCGCGATGTACAGGGGCCACTGGTGGGAACCCCCGAAGACCAGGTAATTGGTGTAGAAGAGCGCCGGAATACCGATGCCGAAGGCCACCAGAGCGCTGCCCAACGGGGACTCGAAGATGGCGGAAGCGGAGAACAGGAAACACAGCCCGGAGAGCAACAGAGCGCTGATACTCAGGCAATCGTCCGCGGCCTGCCCGGGCGCAGAGGTGGGCGATACCAGAAGGGCGGCGAAGTGCAGCAGGACCAGGATCCAGCCGATGACCCAGCAACGCAAACGGGCGCTCGCGCGTTTGCGATAGATCGAGGCGAACAGCACCACGAGCAAACCTAGGATGAGGATGTCGAGCACTTCGTTTTTCATGGGCAACAAGATACGGCAGAAAAAAATTGCAAAGGACCACAAAGGGAGAGCAAACCACTCAGCTTTCCCTGGCCTCAAGTATCGCCCAAGTGGACCAGGACTCAAGATCACCGAAGTGTGACCGGACTGGGGATAGGTGGCACCCCAGCCACCTCCAAAGTTATGTCCTTGTCTTTTCTGGGTTTTAGGCTGAAGACACCGGTCAGCATGGCAGACCGAAAACGAGCAAACCTCAGGGGCTAAAGCCCGACGTATTCTCAATCATTTGCGGCCCGACTAAAGTCGCGCCCTGATACAAAACCAAGGGCTCACGCAGGGGCATCAAGAGGGTGAGTTAGCACTCGGTTCTGGAGGGCACTGCTTCAGTCGTGCCGTAATTCATTAGGAGTTCCCCGGCGTTAGCCCCTGAGGGCAACTTTTTATCAGCGAATTTAGAGGACAGAAAAAACGTACCTTAGCGGCTAAAGCCGGCCATGCTCTTTACGGCACGGCTGAAGCTGAAGCCGTGCCCTTGCAGAAACCGAGTTATCACACACGCGCTCAAGCCCTCGACTTGTTCGCTTGCGCGGATGTTTGCCGCCCCGTACGGGTCCGTGGACAGGGCAGGAGAATGCGGCAGCGCCGGGAAGCGGTTATCGTCGGCGCTCATAGTTTTTTTGCTGCTACTTGTGGCTGGCAGGGCGGCAGTCAGGACATGACTACTGCCTGCACACCGAGCTTTCTTCCGGTGTGTCCCGGCACATCGTTGCGGCGGAGCTTTACGGCTGCGGAGGTGACACGAGGACGTGGAAATGGGGAAAGGACCTGCCTTCCCTCACACTAGGAAGCGGCTTTCAGTTCTTGTTCCGCGCGCAGCCAATCCTGCTCGGGCGAACCTTCGGGCCAGCCACGTTCTGCCCAGAACTTCTCTGCCAAGCGAGCGATTTCCTCCCGGGAGGGGGTGGTCGTCGTCTGCTTCTTGGCCGCCGGTTTGCGGCGCTTGGCGGTCCCGTTGATCGCTTCTGCACTTTTCGTAGGCATCGATATCTCCTTCATCTGCTCGTCTTCGCTCACCTAGGAGCACGACGGGCACAGACTCATGATACGAAAGGAGAGGGTCGAATTGCCAGCAGATCGGCTAGTAACTTTCGGGTTACGCCCAGCCCACTCAGGCTCCCGAAGCCGGGCTGTCAAACCGCTCCTGACGGCGGGAAATGGCGTTGGACAAGGAGATGGGCGGGTCGGATTGCAGCAGCTGGACGCTCCATTCCTTCATTTCCGCCCTGGACCGCTGTAGCTCTGCCAGATCTGCCCTCCAGTTGCGGAGATGGACCTTGGTATCCAGCATGCGGATCCAGAAGGCGCGGTATTCGGCCAGATTGAGCCGCTCGACATTGCCGAACAACTCCTCATCGCCCAGCAACCATTGCCATAAGAAGCGGTCCTGAGAGGTGGGCTGACGGGCCGCCAGAGCCTCGTCGGCCAGTTCTTCGTCGCTGGGAAAGGCGTTCAAGGCATAGCCAAAATCGGAGAAATCGCTCTTTTCCCCAGTCTGTTCCGCGATTCGCTTGAGGCAGCGCACCAGATTTCGCCGGGACGGCCCACGATAGGACCTCTCTTCAATCAAGCTCTTGTAAAGACTGACCGCGCGGCGCAGACCACGGACAAACAGATCGCTGCGTGAGCTGTTGTCCACCGCGTCCTCGCCGATATAAAACCGGCTGCAGAGCAAGGCTTCGACGAAGGCCGTGTGTCTCCAGTCGGGATCAATGGAAGCAGCGTGGGCAACGTCGGCAAACGCCTGTTTGGACAAGGTCTCGGTCTGCGCCCGCTCCCCTTTTCGCAGCCAGGACGGCTCCTTATCCTGCGACTCCAAGACCTGGTAGGCGGCCAGCGCCCGGTAGGAATAGGCCTGCGCGATGCGGCGCCGTTCCACGGCTTGCGGGAAGCGCGACAATTGGGAGAAAAACTGGTCCAGGCGGGCAAAGGCAGTCCACGGATCGGAGCGCGACAAATGGGAAACGGCGGACAGGAGCAGGCCATTGAGGTAGACGGCCGCCTCGGGCTCAGCGGGCAGATCTTGGAACGCCAGCCGGCCCTGGCCGACATACGCCAGATGGTCGATGTCCTCGAGGATGGCCAGCGCGCGGGGAGCAAAGGCGCTGCCTTCCTCCTGAAAACCCAGGGGCTGCTCGCCGACTTCCTGCAGCAATCCGGGCAAGGCGCTGCGGGCTTCTGCGCGGGCGTCGCGCAGAACATCGAGCTGCGCGGCCACCGCTTCTACTTCGGAGAGAGACCGGGACGCATCGCGGTCCCAGGCCCGCGCCTGGAAGTAGACCTGGATGACGATCAGGGCGGCAATGACGGCGAAAACCGCCAGAAAGAGGGCCGACGCAGTGCGGATCCTGCGCTGCGCCTGGGCTGCCCGCTCTAAATTTTCCTGCGCCTGGCGGAGCTGATCGTGAACCGTATTCAGATCGGCCTCCATCTCGGAGGTAAGCTCATTGGGTGCGGCTTCTGAACGCGGTGTAACCGCCACCGGATTTTGCACAGCGGTCGTCTGAGCGGCATACAGAGGTTGGCGCCGCACGGGCTGGGGAGTTGGAGTGGTGATGGAATCGCTCGGCGAGCCAGTGACCTGGGCCTCCGCCGGAAACCCTATCAAGACATAGAGGCAGGCAAGCAAGCCGACTGCCAACAGGCACAGTGCCAGCACCGTCATCCAGCCATTGGTGTGCTTACGCGCCGCCCGGCTTGCGGGATTGCTATCCATTCTGCCTCCGGAGCTGGTAAGGCCTCGAAGCCGGTGCAGCCGTTGGACATCAACGGCTGCACGACAGCGGCGATTATCCCATTACCAAAGCCCTGATTATGCTCTGAAGTATCTGCAACTTCGAGCGGCATCACAATCCCACTTCAGGAACAGGGTTCTTCCCTGCCAAGACGAGGGGCCGAGAAGAACGCCGGCTTCACCTACGGTCCAGCGTCACGGTGAGGGGTGCGGCCAAGTTAAAGGTGACGACGGTTTCCGCCGGTACCGAGACATTTTTGTTGCCGGTGAAGGCACCGGTGGCAGTTCCCCCACCGGCTCCCAGCAAGCCACCGATTAATGCGCCTTTCCCTCCGCCGGCGAGACCACCAATCAGGGCGCCAGCGCCACCGCCACCGCCGGCAAAGATGGCGGTACGCTTTCCTTTGCCGGAGACCGTCTTCTCATACGCACTGGTGGTGACGGTATAGTTGCCAACTCTGCGGATCGAGATGCCCAGGGCGCCGTCTCCCTTGAATCTTCCCTGTCCCTTGGAGGCGGTCACCACCCCAGTCACCGGTGTGCCGGCGCGAAATATCGTTGCCCCATGAACCACCACGGATTCGGCGAGGGTTCCACTGAAGGTATCGCCCACACTGTTGTCTTTCGCGCTGACGGTTTGCTCCATGCGGACTACCAGCGGGGTTTCCGCAGGCGCGGTGATCTGTCTGGGGGCGGGGGGCGGCGCTGCAGTCATGGCCATGGCCGGAGCCGGGGCTGGAGCAGCCGGCGCTGGAGCAGCCAGCGCCGGCGCAGCGGGGGCTGGCGCTGCCGGGGCCGGGGCGGAAGGCGGCGTAGACTGGGCCGTGGAGTCGGTTGCGGGCGCCGGCGCCTGGTTGCATCCACCCAGAAACAGCAAACCTGCCAAAGACAAAGTGCTCACGAGAGCAAAGGCGCGCGGCTGGCGCGCAGGCCCCAAGTTGGTGTGGGCTGCGCTTGAAAAAGCGTGCTTGATCATAGTTCTCTCCCTCAACGCGAAATTTAGTGCTGTGCGGTGCGCGGCCCGGTCGTCCAGCTACCGGCTACCTTTGGTTTTGCGGACCCGAGATCAATTTCTTAATGAACCGGTGGTGCAGCAGGCGGCAAGCCTCGCCAACCAGGAAGAACCGTGGCCCTGCATCCGGTAGTGGCGGCCTAAGAACGACTTAAGCTTACACCAACTCTTCACCAATATTTAGATGCTGGACACTCCCGGCGCGGGCAAGGAAGGAACGGCGGCAAGCTGCGAGGAGAATCATGCGGAGCCCCGGACCGGGGCTTCGAACGACCTGCGAAGCCGGGCCTGGGAAGCCGGGCGCAAAAACTGGCAACAGTTTTTGGATTGCGTGGTATGAGGCGAGTTGCGAAATGCAACGCGGCAACGAAAACTGGCGAGGGAACGGCCGGTGTGGTTAGGCCTGGGCTCGTTCCAGCCTGCGGCGAAGGCTGCCGGCGAGCTCCGCCACCAGCTCCAGTTTGCCGGCTAGTTTAGGGGATAGCTGGGGTTCGGCGAGCGCCAGTTGGGATTGCAACAGCAAGCCGGTTACGGTCGATTTCAACTCATTTTCGAGCAGCGACGCGGCGGCGCGCAAAGCCAAAACCTGCTGCTGTTCGCGGCGGGAGATGGCGGCTTTTACTTCCCGCGTCAGTCGAGAGCCACCATGGAACGCGAAGTTGATCTGCACTGGGACCGCCATGCCCAGACTTTGCCATAACACCTCAGTGGCCGCGGGATTGGCTTCGGCCATGCAGTCGTCCACCACCACCACGGAATAGTCGCGGTGGCGCAATTCGGTAACCCCGGCTCGATGGCCGGCGGCCACCCTCACCGGACAGCCCAAGGCGCTGCTCAAGGAGAGAGCGACCTGGGTCGCGTCGGCCATGGGACTGATGATCAGGACACTATGCTGCGCGGATGATTGCACGACTTCCTCCTTCAATTGCCTAAGTTGGTCCAGGTTGCGTGGTTACGTGGTTGCGGTGGGAAGGGGCGCAGTTACAAACCTTAAAAACGTTTTATAAATTGGGAGCGGCAGAGTCGTCGTTGCTGACATGCTCTTCTGTGTCCGGAGCGCCGATCCCGTACTCCTTCAGTTTGCGGTAGAGCGTGGTTTTGCCGATACCCAACAAGCGGGCGGCGAGGAGCTTGTCACCGTTGAGCTTGCGCAGAGTTTCAAGGATGGCCTGTTTCTCTAACTGGGCGAGGGGCAAAACCGGGGCCCGGCTGGCACCGGGCGCACCCAGCGCCGCGGTGGCCGCCGGCACGGGACGGCGATTCTGCAGATGAAAGTTCTGCAACTGTGTGGGCAGGTCACCCAGGTGCAAGACCGGCCCGGAAGAGAGGGTGCAGGCCCGATCGAGCGAATTCTCGAGCTCGCGCACATTTCCCGGCCACTCGTAATCGACCAAGGTGCGCAAGGCATCGTCGCTCAAGGTGTGGGTGGTGCCGGTTTCGCGCGACATCCGCTCCAGGAAGTGCGCCGCTAACAGGGGGATGTCCTGCTTGCGCTCGCGCAGGGGAGGAATACGGAGGTTGACCACGCTGAGCCGATAGTAGAGATCCTTGCGGAACCGGCCTTGTTCGACCGCGGCCGCCAGGTTGCGGTTGGTGGCGGCCAGGATGCGCACGTTGATAGCAATGCGGTGCGTCGCTCCCACCGGGCGAACCTCTTTTTCCTGCAGGGCGCGCAGCAGCTTGGCCTGCAAATCGAGCGGTAGTTCGCCAATCTCATCGAGAAAGACGGTTCCCCCTTCGGCCGAAGCCAGCAGCCCATCCTTGGAGCGGTTGGCGCCGGTGAAGGCCCCTTTGACATAACCGAAGAGCTCACTCTCCATCAAGGTGGGCACCAGCGAACCGCAATCGATGGGCACAAACGGCCGGTCGGCATGAGGCCCGTTGGAGTGGATGGAGCGAGCCACCAGTTCCTTGCCCACCCCGCTCTCACCCAAGATCAGCACTGGGTGGGAGCTTTGCGCCACCTTGGCCAATATGCGATACAGCTTGTCCATCTCCGGACTGCGGCCGATCATGTTGCCCAGTCCCTGGGGGGAGCGCAGGGTTTCGCGCAGGCGGCGGCTGGCACCGTCGACGGTGCGCCGTTCCATCGCTCGCTCGAGCACGGCAGTCAGTTCGTCCAGAGCAAATGGCTTGGTCAGATAGTCTGCGGCACCGGTGCGCATGGCCTCGACCGCCGCCGGCACGGTGGCGAACGCGGTCATGACCACCACCATCAAGCCGGGATTGAGCGCCTTGATCTCATGCAACAAACCGAGACCTTCTTCGAGTGGGGAACGCAGATCAAGCAGCAGAATGTCGATACCCTGATCACGCAGCAGGGTACGGGCGGCTTCAATACTGGAAACGGTCTGGGGCACAAAACCAAGGTCGGTGGCTATTTCGCAGCATGCGGAACGAATCGCGGCATCCTCGTCAACCACGAGCAAGTGAAGCTTGCCGGTGCGCTCCAAGGGTCGCGACATAGTTGCCACAGGGAATGTAACTGGAACAGTTATCGCCATTGTACGCAGAATCCTTTCTGGCCGGGTGAAGGAACTTCCCTGCCTGCTGTATCGACACTTATCGGGGTAACTTTCGTTTGCGGGTGCGGAAAACCGGTTGCAGGCGCCAGGGAATGGTTCGGTGCGACAGCCGGCAACGCGCACTGCTTTTCTGCGAGCAAAAACTTTTGTATGACCGGTTCAAGAATCAATTTCATATCACTCCTTTTATGCTTGTTCCTACTCTGCTTCTAGCGTCGCCCGGCTTGGCTGGGGATGCCGGTGTCAATGCACGTGGCAAGCCAAAGTGGAGGGCGGCGGGAATAAGGTGCGAAGTGATTGCAGGGCAATCAGTTGCAGGCAGACGGGGGCGGTGGGGGGAAGGGGGTTCGGATGGAGATTCTTCCCGAATCAGAACAGCAAAGCCCTGGGCGCAACGGCAACTGTCAAAGAATGTGCGGTTTAGGCGAGTGGTTCCATTTTGGAACAAAGTCCCAGGATGGAACACTTGCCTCACCAAGCGGCGCCGGGCGAGGCTCCGAGCGGGGCCGGCAGCGGCTCTCATACAATCAGGACATGAATACCTCGCAGAAAACAGCAACCGCCTTCTTCCGCCCCAATGGCCGGGCTCCCGAGGGGATGCGCCCGGTGCGCCTTACCCCGCACTACACTTCGATGGCCGAGGGCTCAGTGCTGATCGAAGTGGGCCACACCCGGGTGCTGTGCAATGCCACAGTCGAAACCGGGGTGCCGGGATGGCTGAAGAACAGCGGCCGGGGGTGGGTCACTGCCGAATATGGGATGCTGCCGCGGGCTACCCTGACCCGCACCCCGCGCGAAGCAGAGCGGGGGAAAGTAGGCGGACGGACGCATGAGATCCAACGGCTCATCGGACGTTCCCTGCGTTCGGTGGTCGACATGCAGGCTTTGGGAGAACGCACGGTGATTCTTGATTGCGACGTGCTGGAGGCGGATGGGGGCACGCGTACGGCGGCGATTACCGGCGCTTGTGTGGCCATGGCTATCGCCTTTCGGCGGCTAGTCGAGGCGGGAACGCTCAAAAAGCTCCCGCTAACGCAATTGGTGGCCGCAACCAGCGTGGGGATCGTCGAAGGAGTGACGCTGCTCGACCTGGCTTACGAGGAAGATTCGCAGGCCGAAGTGGACATGAACGTGGTGATGACGGAGGGCGGAGGATTGGTCGAAGTACAAGCCACCGCGGAACGCAACGCATTTCCGCGGGCAAAATTAATGGAGATGATGGATCATGCGGAGCGTGGCATCATCGAACTGGTGGAGGCGCAGCGAGCGGTGCTGGCCCCCTCGAAGTAAGTAAGCAATGCTTTAGAATGGCCGCGCGGGAACAACGGCAGAAATTGAGAGGAATGAGCAATGACAAGCACCAAGCTTACAGCTGGAAAACTGGCGGGACTGAAAGCGGTCTCAGATGATCGCGGAGTCATCGCCGCCGCCGCGATGGATCAGCGGGGATCGCTGAAGAAGTCGCTGGCCAAAGAGAAGGGCGTTTCCGACTTGCCCGACTCTGCCCTGATCGAGTTTAAGGAACTGGTCACGGAGGTGCTTACCAAGCACGCGACGGCGATCCTGCTCGATCCCGAATACGGGTTGCCGGCGGCCAAGCGGCGTCATGGCAAAGGCCTGTTGCTGGCTTATGAGAAGACGGGCTACGATGCCGACCAGGCGGGCCGCCTGCCTGATCTGCTCGATCATTGGTCGGTACGCAGGCTGAAGGAAGCGGGCGCGGATTGTCTCAAGGTGCTGCTCTATTACACCCCCTTTGAAAAAAGCGATATCAACGATCGCAAGCACGCATTTATCGAGCGCATCGGCGATGAATGCCGGATCAATGACATTCCCTTCTTTCTCGAGTTTGTCGGCTATGACGTGCACGGCAACAGCGAGAAATCACTGGAGTATGCCAAAAAGAAACCGGAGATTGTGTCTGGGTCCATGGCGGAATTCGGCAAGGAAAGATATTTCGTCGATGTGCTGAAGGTCGAGGTCCCAGTGCAAATGGAGTTTGTTCAGGGCACCAAGGCGTTCAAGGGCGAAGCCGCCTACACACGTACCGAAGCACTGCAGCACTTCCGGGACGCTGCTGCGATGACCCACAAGCCTTTCATATATCTTTCTGCGGGGGTGAGTAATCCGGTATTCACCGAGACGCTGGAGCTGGCGGTCGAGAGCGGCACGTCCTTCAACGGTGTGCTCTGTGGCCGCGCAACCTGGAAGGACGGGATTAGCATTTACGCCAAGGGCGGGGCCAAGGCGTTCGAAGATTGGCTGAATGATCAGGGGGTGAAGAACATCGAGAATGTCAATCACAGCTTGATTGGGGCGCACTCGTGGTTCCCCAAGGTTGGGGTGACGGCTAAAGATTTGGCTTTGGTTTAGGGCGGAAACTGCTTCAGCGGTTTTCTTCCGGGGGTTAAGCAACGGGCGGTTTTCCTTAAGGAAGGCCGCCCGTTGTTCTGTTTGCGTCACAGCCACCAGGGCGAAAAGAAGGTGGGTGAGAACGCGTAAAAGAAACCGCAGGTCCCTCCACTGCGCTACGCTCCGGTCGGGATGACAATTCTATCGCGGGGGTCAAGTATTTCTCGCTGAAGCTCTTGCGGACGCAACACAATTGTCATCCCGACCGGAGCGTAGCGCAGTGGAGGGACCTGCGGTTTCTTTTACAAGTTCTCACACACCCTCTAAAAGCCCGGAAATTTATATACGGGGCGTTCCAGCGGGTTTGAAAACCCGCTTCCCCGGACTGAAGTCCGGGGCTACACCACCTCCAGAGGCAGCTATTCCCACTCGATGGTTCCGGGTGGCTTGGACGTGATGTCGTAAACCACACGGTTGATGCCGTGGATCTCGTTGACAATGCGGCTGGAGATTTTCTTTAGCAGATCGTAAGGCAACGGCACCCAGTCGGCAGTCATGCCGTCTTCGGAATGCACCGCGCGTATGGCGCAGGTGTAAGCATAAGTGCGCTGATCACCCATTACGCCGACGCTCTTGACCGGCAAGAGCACGGCGAAGGATTGCCAGATCTGCTGGTAGAGTCCGGCAGCTTTGATTTCCTTTACGACAATGTCGTCCGCCTCCTGCAGCAGAGCCACTCGATCAGGTGTGACCTCTCCCAGTATGCGGACCGCCAGTCCCGGACCGGGAAAAGGTTGGCGCTCAAGAATCTCAGCCGGCATATCCAGGTCGCGGCCGATGCGCCGGACCTCATCCTTGAACAAATCGCGCAGCGGCTCTATTAATTTCAACTTCATGTTTGCCGGTAGTCCGCCGACGTTGTGATGGCTCTTGATGGTCTGGGAAGGGCCCTTGACAGAAGAAGATTCGATGACATCAGGATAAAGAGTTCCCTGCACCAGCCAGGCTACGGTGGCGCTGGGTTGCTGGTTCTGAAGGATATGGACGGCTTGCTCATCAAACACCTGGATAAATTCGCTGCCGATGATCTTGCGCTTTTGTTCTGGATCGAGCACCCCGGCCAGCCGGGAGAGAAAGCGATCGCTCGCGTCCACGGCGACCAGCCGTAGGCCGAGCTTGTCGCGCATGTTTTGCTGCACCTGGTGGAATTCGTTCTTGCGCAGCACGCCGTTGTTGACAAAGACACAGGTGAGGCGGTCGCCGATGGCGCGCTCCACCAGTACCGCAGCCACCGAGGAATCGACCCCTCCGGAAAGAGCGCAGATGGCTCGGCCATCGCCCACTTGTTCGCGGATGGCGGCCACCGTCGACTGAATGAATTGGGCCGGGGTCCAGTTGGGCTGCGCATGGCAGATACGGAAGAGGAAGTTGCGCAGCAGGTCGGTCCCTCGCGGGGTGTGCCGAACCTCAGGGTGAAACTGCACCGCCCAGATGTTGCGCGCCGGATCCGCCATCCCGGCTACGGCGTTGGCGGTACGCGCGGTGAGGGAGAAGCCTGGCGGCAGGTCGAGAGCTTCGTCGCCATGCGACATCCAGACGTCGAGCGATGGGGGCAAACCGGCAAACAACGGGTTTTCGGCTTGCCCGGGAACGATGGACACCTGGGCCGGCCCGTACTCGCGCTTGTCCGCGGAGCGGACCTTACCGCCTAAGTGATGGGCGAGAAATTGCAGGCCATAACAGATACCGAGGATGGGTAGCCCCATGGCCAGCATGTTCGGGTCGGCCACGGGCGCGTCCTGGTCGTAGACCGAACAGGGGCCGCCGGAGAGAATGAGCCCGATAGGGTGATGGGTCTGGATGTCGGCGACCGAGGCGCTACAGGGAAGCACGACGGAGAAGACGTTTTGTTCTCGTATGCGGCGGGCGATGAGTTGGGTGTATTGGCTGCCGAAATCAAGAATGACGATCGAGGATGTATCCACTGCTTAGTTTTGCAAGAGGCAAGAGAAAACGCAATGGATGGGCGTTTTGCCGGATTTGTTGTTAAGGTTCCTGGCAACGATGAATTTTTCCTGTTGTGGCAAAAGCCGGTGGTGGTTGCGGACAGACAAAAGACAGACCTTTGATGGGGCTATCGCCCCGTCTTTATTGCCCACGTGCGCTGGTGCGAACATGGGGCACCCGTTCAGTGTTGGGGTGGGTGGAATATTGCATGACCAGGATACTTATGAGTTTTGGTTAGGCGGTCAGTTTTTCTCTGGATGGTAGAGGCGCCAGAACTCGACGAAGGCAGCCAGCCTGGCCACCTGGAGGAAGTCGCTGGCTAGCAGGTAAAGCAGGGTTACCAAGGCCCACCAGAGATAAAGCGGGGTTCCGGTCATGTCGGCAGTGAAGGGCAACGGGATGGCGGAGAAGACCATCGCCAGCACGATCAGTGCCAGACGGACGATGCCCAGGACCAGATTGACTTCGATTAGTTTGCTGCGCAGTACGCCCAGGCGAAGACTGCTGGCCAAGCTGGGAAAGACTCCTCGACCCTCAAGCATCGCTAGCAAGGGCGCGATGGAAAAAATCCAACTCAGGAGAGCCCAGAGGACAAAGATGCCGAGCGAGAGGCAGATGACCCACGCACTCCAGCCAACCAGGTTGGGCGTGGCACTGCTTAGGGTCGCATTTGCGGCCCACAGGAGGGCGCAGTACCAACCCAGCCAAACGGTAACCAGGGCTGCCATGCGAAGGAGTTGCAGCACAATCAGAGTGAAGGGAGCGGGATGCATGCGCGGGTCAATGCGCTGGAGCACGGCGCTGCGGCCGAGCCCGGACGCAATGGCCCAAGCCACCGCCAGCAAAGGTCCCAGCCACGCGATGAGTCGTTCGACGTCGGGCTTGATCGCTGCGGCCGCTATGGCCAATTGCTGCCCTGCCTGGAGCGGATCGTTGAGCGAAAGCCCGGAGAGATTCCCATGGCCTGCAATCCGCATGGCCTGGTGATAGAGAATTGCCGCAGCGGGCAGGCCAAAGGCCCACCGCCAGAGCAGTTCCCAGCCCAACAGGTTCGGTCGTTTCCAACAGGCGACACAGATGTGCAACAGAGACTGAGTTCCGCGCACGGTCAGACTACGTCACCACTATGTTGATCAGCTTGCCCGGGACAACCACTACTTTGACGACCTGCTTGCCGGCGATGGCGGCTTGCACCTTTACTTCTGCCAGCGCTGCCCGCTGCATGTCCTCGCTGCCGGCGTCGGGTGGGAGCTTCACCACGGCGCGCAGTTTGCCGTTGACCTGTACCGGGACTTCCAACTCCTCCTCGCGGGCCAGGTCGGGATCGAATCCCGGCCACGGCTGGCGCAATACGACACCGGCGCCGCCGGTTTCGCCCCACAATTCGGCAGCCAGATAGGGCGCGAAGGGCGCCAACAACAGGATGAGCGAAGGGAGGATGGCGGCCATCAGCGTTGACGAGGCTTCGGCTGGCATGTCCGCCAGACCGGGCTCGGCTGCAGTGATTTCGTTGACCAACTCCATGACCGCGGCAATCGAGGTGTTGAAGTGCCAGCGGCCGGCAAAATCCTGGGTGATCTTGCGTATGGTCTGGTGCAGCTTGCGCAGCAAAGCCTGGGCTAACGGGGAGTCAGGCGCAGCCGGGGTGCGGCTTTGGCGGCTGCGAATGGCAGGTCCGTAGCGCAGGCCCAGCCGGTAGACCCGTGCCAGGAAGCGGCTGACCCCGGCCACTCCCTCCTCCTGCCACTCCAGGTCCCGGTCCGGGGGGGCGGCAAAAAGTGCGTACATGCGGGTGGCGTCCGCACCGTAGCGGGCAATCATATCGTCGGGGGAAACCACGTTGCCGCGAGACTTGGACATCTTGGCGCCATTGCGGATGACCATGCCCTGACTGAATTGCCGCGTGGCCGGCTCGTCGTTGCCCACCAGGCCGAGGTCGCGCATCACTTTGGTCCAGAAGCGGGAGTAGATCAGATGCAGGATGGCGTGTTCCACCCCGCCGATGTACTGATCGATGGGAAACCAGTAGTCGATCTTTCCCCGGCTGAAGGGAGCGGATGCATTGTGGGCGTCGACATAACGATAGAAGTACCAGGACGAGTCGACAAAGGTGTCCATGGTATCGGTTTCGCGCCGGGCCGGCCCTCCGCAGCGGGGACAGGTGGCATTCACAAAGCTCGGAACCCGGCTCAGCGGGGAGCCATCCTGCTGCGTGATCTCGATCTGATCGGGGAGCAGGACGGGCAATTGATCATCAGGTACGGGGACAATTCCGTCCTTGGGGCAGTAGAGCACGGGGATGGGGGCGCCCCAATAGCGCTGGCGGCTGATACCCCAGTCCTTCAGGCGGTAGGTTACCGTCGGCTTGCCGAATTCGTGTTCCTGGGCAAACGCCGCCATTTTGTGGCGAGCTTCCTGGCAGCCTAAAGAGTTGTACTCCCCGGAGTTGATCAACAAGCTGTCTTCTTCGGTATAGGGCAAAACCGGCTCGTCCGGGCGACCTGCCGCAGCCGGCTCGGCGCTGCGCCGGGGCAAAATCACAATGCGCACTTCCAGGCCATATTTTTTGGCAAATTCGAAGTCGCGCTCATCGTGCGCCGGCACGGACATGACCGCGCCGGTTCCGTACTCGAAGAGGATGTAGTTAGCCACCCAGATGGGGACGCGCTCGCCGCTGAAGGGATTGATGGCGTAACGGCCGGTGAAGCTGCCGTGCTTGTCGATGGCGGCCGGGTCGCCGGCTTCCCGGGCCTTTTTCTGCTCTTCGACCAGGGACGCTACCTGCTCGGCCAGGCGTTGGTCGGCTTGGGCAAACTGGCTGACGAGCGGGTGCTGCGGCGCGAGCTGCAAGCTGGTGGCGCCGAAGATGGTGTCCAGACGGGTGGTGTAGACCGGGATGCGCGTCGTGTCCGGCGCCATGGCGGCCCCAACCACAAACCCTTCCGGCGGCGGGAGCGGAGCCTTGCCCCGGTCGCGTCCGCTTTCGGGTTCGGGAGCCGTCTCAAGCACAAAATCGATGGTCGCGCCTTGGCTGCGCCCGATCCAGTTGCGCTGCATGAGGCGCACCTTTTCCGGCCAGCCGGGCAGTTTGTCCAAGCCCTCGAGCAGCTCCTCGGCATAACTGGTGGTGCGCAAAAACCACTGCTCCAGATCGCGCTGTTCTACGACCGTGTCTTCGTGACGCCAGCAGCACCCATCAATGACCTGCTCGTTGGCCAGCACGGTGGCGCAAAGCGGGCACCAGTTCACCTTGCTCTGTTTGCGAAAGGCGAGACCGCGTTCGAGCATGCGCAGGAAAAACCACTGCGTCCAGCGGTAGTAGTCGGGCAGGCAGGTGGTAATTTCGGTCTGCCAGTCGTAGCTGAGACCCAGGCGCCGCATCTGCCGCCGCATGTGGGCGATGTTTTCGAGAGTCCACTCGCGGGGTGGGGTGTGGTTCTTGAGCGCGGCGTTTTCCGCCGGCAGGCCAAACGCGTCCCAACCCATGGGATGGAGGACGTTGTAGCCCTGCATCCACATGTAGCGCGCCAAGGCGTCCCCGATGGAGTAGTTGCGTACGTGGCCGATGTGCAGCTGGCCCGATGGGTAGGGCAGCATTTCAAGAACGTAGTACTTTGGCTTGCCGCTGTTCTCGGGCTCGGCGCGATAGAGGTCCGGGTCCGCATCCCAGCGCTGCTGCCAGCGGGCCTCGATCTCCGCCGGGTCATAGCGCTCAGGCAGAGAGACCGGGTCGGGAACGGCGGCAGCAACCGCCTCGCCGGATCGGGCAGCGGGGGTGTTGGTTACATCGGGCATGTTCATTGTTGATTGTAACTGGGCTGAGGATGGCCGGATTTGATCACGGCCAGATGGAGTTTGGCACGCAACCGGAAACCCAGTTTTTGGTACAGGTGGAGGGCAGGATTTTCCGTTCTCACGTGGAGAAATGGGGTCTCTCCCCGGTTCATGATTCCTGCCATGACTGCCGACATGAGAGCGTTGCCGTATCCTCGTCCGCGGAAATCAGGATGAGTGCAGACGGCACTCACTTCGGTGTAACCGGTGAGTTTTAGCCGCTCCCCCGCCATGGCCACCAACAAGCCGGATTCGTGGACTCCGTAGTAGGCGCCTAGTTGGATGGTGCGAGGGAGAAAAGGACCTGGTTCGGTGAGTTTGGTTAGCGCCAACATTTCCGGAATGTCGGCCACGGATAATGTGCGCAGGGACAGATTGGGCTCAGCAGGAGGCGGCGCCTCGAAGACCATCTGGTACATCTCTCCGCTATGCACCGTCGACCAGTCGGCTGGCAGGACGGGAGGTGCGTCGAGAAACAAGGCTGCGACGTCCCCCGAGAGTGTTTCTTCAAGCGCTTGATAAGCGGCCACAGACTGATCCGGCATGGCGGCAAAAGGCGCCACGTCTTTGGGGAAACGCTTGGCAAGACTGCCGCCTTGCGCAAGGTTGCTCTGGTCAGTGGTGAGGGCGGACCAGATTGGATTGTCCAGCAGCAGCACGTCGGGCGGGTTCGAAGCCTTCATGGAGTTAGGGATGAGATGACGCGGTTCTGCTGCGGATTCTAGAGGGCTGGTCGCTTCACTTCGCACCCCGTGATGACATTGGGTGGGGTCCGGAGCGAAGGGCTGTGGTGGGGCTTCGCCCATCGTTTTCGGCCCAGGTACGCTTTGGCGAACCTAGGGCACCCGTGTGGATTCGTCAACCGGCGACAGGCTTGAGGGGGAGGCCTGTGGTATCCCACCCGGCGATTGATTGGGGATAGAGCCCAAAAGCGTTTGCTCGGGTTGAAATTGCAAGGAAACCACCACACTAAGGTGTGTCGTCGGCTGGGTTGTTTTTCAGGATTTTGGAGAGCACGTTCAGACTGCCATCTACTTTGGGAGCGTCCAGGCCGAGGATTTTTGCGATGAAGGGATAGACGTTTACATTTTCGAAGGGTTCGAGTTTGGAACCAGGACGAATGTCCGGACCTACGGCAAGGAAAAAAGCACGCATGGATGGCATCCCCCGTGGGTCGTAGCCATGGGCCCCTGCATCAGGAGGGCGATCCTCGCCCGTAGGATGGGCGCGAATGGCAAAAGGTCCGGTGGGCACGATCACCGGATCCCCCTCGCGGGCATTGCTGTCATAATGCAAAGCCGCGGGCACGCGCTGGCGGCGGTAGACGGTGAAGGCATCGCTCTTGATTCTTAGCTGCTGGTAGGCCTTGGCGGCATCCGCTTCGGAATTGGGGTAAAGCAACGATCCTACGGTGGTGAAGGTCTGGAGGTCGGCGTATTTGGAGAGATCGATCCAATCGCCCTGCTCTCGCTCCATACCATGGTCGGATACCACAACCAGATCGATCGGCAACTGGAGCGCGGTGAGTTTGCCCCATAGATCGCCCACTAATTGATCGAGATGCGCAACCGCAGCCCCGGTGGCAGGGCTGTCGGGCCCGTACTGATGCCCGGCGTGATCGACGTTGGAGTAATAAAGGGTGATCAGGTGGGGCCGCCCGGCAGCCGGCAACTTTAGCCAGGCTATGACCTGATCGATGCGCTTTTCATCGGGAAAGTGATCGTCGAAATGCAGGTAATACGTAGGCCGCAAGCCCTCTATCTCAGCCTCCGAGCCGGGCCAGAAGAAGCAGGCGCTGCGCATGCCCTGCTTTTCCGCCAGGACCCATAAAGGGGTGCCTCCATACCAGCTTCCGTCGCGAACGGTGCCGGGATCATGGTTGGCGTACGTTTGTTTGCGCGCCGGATCGTAGAATTTGTTGGCCACGATGCCGTGATGTTCGGGATAGAGACCGGTCACCAGCGTGTAGTGATTGGGAAAGGTCAGGGACGGGTAGGCCGGGATCATTCCCTGGCCGGCGATGGCTCCCTGGGCAGCCAACTTCAATAGATGTTGAGCTCCGTATTTGCGGGCATAGTCGTAGCGAAAGCCGTCAAGCGACACCAACACAACGTACGGCCTGGCTTGCTGGGCGGCCGTGTTGGGACCATGGTCGACAGTGATGACCTGGGTCCGCGCAGGCAGGCAGACCAGGAAGAGAAAAAACAACGCCAAAATCCGGATTGGTTGCATGGCTGTTCTATCTGACGGCGGCCGAGCGCAATTGTTGGGCAGCGGCCTCGGGGGTAATGTCCCGCTGCGGCATGCCCAGCATTTCAAAGCCCACCATGAACTTGCGCACGGTCGCCGAGCGCAGCAAGGGGGGATAGAAGTGGCCGTGAAAGTGCAATTCGGGATACTGCTCGCCATCCGTAGGCCGCTGGTGAAACCCCATGGTGTAGGGGAAGCTGGTGGCGAACAAGCGGTCGTAGATGGCAGTCTGCTGCTTGAGGATATCAGCCAGGCCTTTTTGCTGGGCGGGGCTGAACTCTGTGAGGCTTCCCAGATGCGCGCGGCTGAGCACCAGGGTTTCGAAAGGCCACACTGCCCAAAACGGCACCAGTGAGATAAATTCGTCGTTCTCACAAACGATGCGCTGGTGTTGCTCGAGTTCGAGCTTGAGCACGTCACAGAGCAGGCAGGTGTCATGCATCCGGCTATACCCGCGCTGGTTGGCTATCTCGGCCAGCGGCTCGTCGGGAATATGTTCAGTGGCCCAGATCTGGCCGTGGGGGTGGGGATTGCTGGCGCCCATCATGGCGCCGCGGTTTTCAAAGATCTGGACGTGACGAATCTCGGGACGCGCACCTAATTCTGAGAACTCCCCGGTCCAGGCTTCGACCACGCGGACGATGTCGGCCAACTCCATGCCGGCCAAGGTGAGGCTGTGGTCGGGATGAAAGCACAACACCCGGCAAATGCCGCGTTCTGTCTGCGCCAGCAGCAACCCAGGGCTGCTCTCGGTCGAAACCTCGGGCGAGTCGGGCAAGAGCGCAGCGTAGTCGTTGGTAAAGGCGAAGACCCCAGTGTAGGGCAGGTTCTGCTTGCCGCCGGCGCGGGTGTTGCCGGGGCAAAGATAACAGTCCGGGTCGTAATGCAGCGGAGGTTTCGCGTCGGTGCGGCTAACCTCGCCTTGCCAGGGACGCTGCGTGCGGTGGGGGGAAACCAACACCCAGCGGCCGCGCAAAGGATCGAAGCGGCGGTGAGGAATTTCGAGATTCACGTCCATTAGTGCGCCTTGCCGTTGATCACGCCTTTTCCTTCTTCCACGGTGAATATCTTATCCACGCCGGGGAGATTCACCTTTTCCTTCTGCCCACTGGGCCAGTGAATCTCGACTGCATCGATTTTGTCCGTATCGCCTAAACCGAAGTGCACGCGAGGGTCGTTGGAGGAGATGTAGCTGCCCCCGCTGAGCACGTCGCCGCGCTGCCGCATGCCCCCGGCTGTGAGATACACCGTAGCACCCACTGCATCCCGGGGGCTCTTTGGTCCGCCAACCAGGCTCAACTCTACCCAATGGTGCTTGTCTGGGTTGACGTTGCGCAACAGCGCGGGCACGCTGTCCATGTTGTTGATCACCACGTCGATGCGGCCGTCATTGAAGAGATCGCCAAAGGCGGCGCCGCGGGCAGGGATCACCAGCGCCAGCCCGGTGCCTTCGACCGCAGGCACCAGGTCGAACTTCTTGCCTTGTTGATTGTGGAATAGCAGCGGCCGCTCGGCGTAGGTGGTGCCCCAGTTGTTCTGGTCTACCAACGGGTAGACGTGGCCGTTGGCGGCAAACAGGTCCTTCCATCCGTCGTTGTCGTAATCAAGGAACCCGGTGGCCCAGCCGAGGAAGGGCACGGTCACCTCCGCGACTCCGGCGGCATAGCTGTCGTCAGTGAAGTTGGCATCGCCGTCGTTGCGGTAGAGCACGTCGTAGTCATCGGAGAAAGTGGTGTTGAACAGGCCGAGCCGGCCGTTGTTCTGGTAGTCCCCGATGGCCACCCCCATGGACGCGGTTTCGCGGCCATTTTCATTCAGGGCGTATCCGGAGGCGTAGCTGTCATCTTCAAAGGTGCCGTTGCCTTTGTTGATGTAGAGGTAGTTGGGGGTGGAGTCGTCGGCCACCAGCAGGTCGACCTTGCCATCGTTGTTCAGGTCGACGAATACGGAGGTGAATCCGTAGTAACCGTTGGGATCGGTCACCCCTGCCTTCTCGCTAACGTCGGTGAAGGTTCCGTCGCCGTTGTTGTGGAAGAGGTGGTCGTGCTCTCCCTTGAGGCCGCGCGGACCGCACATCACATTGACCCCGCGGAACTGGCAGAAGTTCGAGGCGGTGCTCTTGGTCCCCTGATCGGGATCGAAGTGTACATAGCCGGAGACGAACAGATCGAGCCGGCCATCGCCATCATAGTCGCCGAAGGTGGGCCCGCTCGACCAGTTGCCCAGCTGCACTCCGGCCTTCTCCGCAGTGTCGGTGAAGGTTCCATCGTGGTTGTTGTGATAAAGGCGATTTTTGCCGAAATTGGCGACGAACAAATCGGGCCAGCCATCGTTGTCATAGTCGCCTACGGCTACTCCGAAGCCCCAGCGGTCGTTGGTCACGCCTGCTTTGGCCGCAACATCGGTAAAGGTGCCGTCATGGTTGTTGTGGAAGAGGGCGGCATGGGGTGCAGGAGCCTTGCCGGAGAGCGCATCAAAAGTGGAGCCGTTCACCATGTAGATGTCGAGCCAGCCATCCTGGTCGTAATCCAGCAGGGCGACCCCGGAGCCGGTCGCTTCGACGATGAACTCCTTCTTGGCGGAGCCCATGGTGTGGTGCCAGGTGGTGAGGCCGGCTTTGGCAGCGATGTCCGTAAAGATTACGGGCCCGGTTTTTACGAAGCCGCCGGCGGTAATGGGCCGCTTCTCGGAGTCGAGGACCGGGGCATGAGTTCCGCCTGTGGTTACGCCCATGGCCTGCGGTTTAGATTCAGGGACGGCGGTGTTCTGGCCCCGCATAGCCCCGGAAGAAACCACCAGCGACAACAAGACCAGACTGCGACAGAGCAAGCAGGGTACTCCTTTGCGGGCCACACCAAAGGATAAAGGATTTGCCGCAAGCGGGGGACCAGGGGGGTAATCCATGAGGTCTGGCGACTATCCAACGATGGTGAGGACGGGACAAGTCGCGTGGGCGATCAGGTGAAAGGCCCGAGAGGTCCGGGTCTCGATGCCGAGATGGGAAGACTCTCGGATACCGACCACTAGCAAATCCACTGATCGTTCTCGTATATGTTTCAGAATCTGACGGTGCGCGTTGCCGACCTCGACAAAGCTCCGGGGATTGCAGAAGTCCTTCGCCTGGCCGGGCACAAGATCGTCGAGGGCGCGATAAAAGCGGTTTGTGATATCGCTCAGCCGGTCGGGATGATCGATGGCGTCGCTTGGCACGACGTGGAGTAGGTCAAGGTCGGCCCGGAATGCCTTGGCAAAAGAGACAGCATATACCGCCGCACGCGCGGCCGCGGGGGTGAGATCGGTAGCGAACAGAATGTGCTGGAAGAGCGAGCGCTTATCGGCCGCAGAGGCAACCTGGGGACCAACGGTAAGAACGGGCCAGGAGGTGGACCGGAGAATACCTTCGGCAACGGATCCTATGATTTCCCGGGCTAACCATCCGCCCCCGTGAGTTCCGAGCACGACCAGCGACGGAGCCAAGCGAGCGGCGAGATCGGGAATCACTTGCTTCGGATCACCTTCCACCAGAACGGGCGACGCCTTGACGGAACCATGCGACAGCGCAGAGGCTTCGCGGGACAAAAGAAAATTGAGATCTTTCCTCTGTTGGCTTTCGAAGGATGAGTCGATCTCAGCCTCCATGGCGGCCTGGGAGAGAGTGAAGGCGTGGGCAACCGTCAATGTTGCTGAAAAATGCCCGGCGAGGAAGGCGGCGTAAGGGCCGGCATTCTGCGAACCAACAGAAAAATCCGTTCCGTAGACGACGGCATTCAAATCGAGGCTGGGGCTGTCACCAATTACCGGCACGGTAGACACCTCGGGGTGTTCGCCAGTTTCCGCTTGAAGTTCTCGATCATGGGGTGACGCCGATCTGATAGTTGAGGTTCGCCAGAAGAAGTCGGTATTGATATTGAGCATTGGCGTTGCCGATGGCGGCATCGGTTTGCTGGAACTGCGCCTGGCTGAGCTCCACGATGGAACTCAGCCCCAACTGATAGCGTGTCTGAGCCAGAGTCAATGCCAGATTGGCCTGTTGCAACAGTTGGGCGGTGACGCTGACACGCTGGAATGCTGTATTGGCGGCCAACCAGGAGGTACGAACATCGCGCACGATCCGGTCGCGCAGATCGCGGCTCCTTTCTGCGCTGGCTTGCGCGCGCAGGGCAGCCTCCTTCGCTTCGGCGGAATAGAGGAAACCGTTGAATAGGGGAATATTCATGTTGACGCCGATCCCGCCCCACCAATTGGAGGTGTAGTACTGGGCCGGACGAATGGGCACACTGCCGGCGGTTCCGGCGGCGCTGATGGTGGGGAACATCTGATCGCGCTGGGCATGGCTGAATCTAACCGCCGCTTGCTGGCCGTAATCCAACGCCTGCAGGTCGGGCCTTTGGCGCAAGGCGAGCAGTGTCAGCGCATCGACGTCTGCAGGCGGCGGCAGCAAAGGGGTAGTCTCGTCCTCCAACTGGTAAACAACCTGTCTATCCAGACCCAGCACCGCGTCCAACGCCGCCATGGAGGAATCGCGATTGTTCTGGGCATCGAGAAGCAACAATTTGGACTGCGAGAGGTTGACATCAGCAAAGCTTAGATCCAGCGTTGACTTGAGATTGTTCTTCGTCATCTGGTCGACCTGGGTTTGGGTGGTCTGCCTGGTTTGGACATTCTGCCGGGCCACCCGCAGCATGGCCTGGGTTTGTAGCGCGTCGTAGAATGCCTGGTCGGTGGCGGCCACGATGTCTTCCGTGGTGGCCAGAGCGTTTGCGTTCTGAGCCTTTTCCTGGAGCTGTGAGGATGCAATCAGATTTCTGGTTCGTCCAAAATCAGTGATCAACTGGGTGCCGCTGCCTCCGGCGGCGGCGTGTTCGAAGAGGCGCGACGCAGTGATGGTTCCGGCAGAGAGCCGCGAGCCATCCTCGGCGTCCACGGCGGTGAGGCTGGCGGCGACGGTGGGCAACTCGGCGGCTCGCGACTCGCGAACGACCTGGTGCTGGGCCAATGCGAGCAGGTGGGCGACGCTGATCCTGGGATTGTTCTTGATGGCCATCTGCTCGGCTTGCAAGCGGCTGAGGAGAGGAAGCGAGCCGGCCGGCTGGATAGGCTCCGGGTTGGGGGGGCCTGGCTGCATAGGAGCGTTCGATTGGCCGGCCTGGGGGATGAGACGCGTCGCGGGAGCCTCGGGCAGCGATGCATCGGACTTTGGCGTCTGGGCCACGCTAGCGGCTGCGCAGCCGAGCAAGGACAGGATCACGAACAGGTGATACCCCGGATTCGCTTTTTTTTTCGTCATTCTCCATGCCTCTTGTGCAACCGCTTTCTTGTTCTCTCCTCAGGCATGAGTGGCCGCCGGCCCAGTCTGCGTTTGCTTGCCCCTGCCGTGGATGATCACGTAAACGGCGGGGACCAGGAAGACCGTGGCAATCACGGAAACGCCCAAGCCGCCGATGATCGCGCGCGCCAGCGGTGCGTATTGCTCGCTTCCGGCCTCAAGACCTAAGGCCATCGGAATCATTCCCAGCAGCGTGGCCAGCGAGGTCATCAGGATCGGACGCAGGCGAATCTTGCAGGACTGCACCACCGCATCGGCGATGGTTAAACCCTGTTGATGAAGATGCCCGGCGAACTCCACGATCAGGATGCTGTTCGACACCACAATGCCGGTCATCATGATCACGCCCATCAGCGACATGACATTCAGGGTGCTGCCGGTAAGCAGCAGGATGAGGAGCACGCCGGTGAGCCCAGGTGGAATGGCCATCAAGATGATCAAGGGATCAACGAAGGAGGCGAACTGAGCCATGAGGACGAGATATACGAGCACGATGGCGAGAATCAGACCAATGCCAAAGCGGAAGAACGATTCGTTCATGCTGACCACGCTTCCGCGGACCGTAACCCGGATGCCCTTCGGCTTTTCGATGCCGGCAATGATCCGGTTGACCTCGCCGTTCAGGTGTTGCAGCGCTTCTGTCGATGGCATCACGTAGACGTCGATCACACGCCGAATCTGATAATGATCCACTTCGGTGGGGGTATTGATTTCCTCGATATTCGCCACCGATTGCAATGGAGTGTAAGCAGCCTGGGTATCGCCCCGCAGGGGAATCTGCTTGAAGTCGTCCATGCTCATGTGGGCGATCTTCTGATCGAAGTACTGCACGGTGAGCATGTAGTTATTTCCGGTCCGAGGGTCGATCCAGTAGCTGGGCGCGACCATCCCGTTCGAAGTGAGCGCGGTAATGACGTTGTCTACGATCTCCTTGGGCGATAACCCGATCAGGCTGGCTCGTTCGCGATCGATGTCCAGGGCCACACCGGGATAACGCAGGTTCTGAGGAATCAGCACATCGGCGACATCCCTGAGCCGCTTGATCTGGTCGGCGATGTGGCTGGCAATGGCAAACGACTGATCCATGTCGTTGCCGCTCACCTGAATATCGATCGGCGCCGGCAGTCCCTGGTTGATGACGGAATCGACCAGTCCTCCCGCCTGGAAGTAGGTGCTCAACTCTGGCATGTCATTGGCCAACTTGCTCCGCACACGGGCCATGTATTCGTAGCTTCCGATCTGGTGTCCCGGCTTCAGGCTCACCTGGACAAACGCCGTATCCATGGACGAATTGCTGGTATAGATGGCGGAGAGATCGGGAGTAATTCCGATGTTGGAGACGATCATATCCAGATCGTGGGGACGAACCACCGCGCGAATTTCCTGTTCCACCTGGGCAACGTAACCGTTGCTGAGCTCGATGCGGGTTCCACTGGGGCAGTGGATGTTAATCACGAATTGACCGGGGTCGGTGCGGGGAAAGTAGGACCGGCCGAGCAAAGGGAACAAGGCAAAACTGAGAAGGACAACGCCGAGGATGCCGAAGGCGGTGGCGACGGGACGCAATATGGAGCGATTCACCACCACCACGTACTGTTCAAGCATTCTTTGGAACCAGCGGTTGAAACTGCCAACGATTCTTTGGAAGAAGGATTGCTTTGGCGCTGGAGCCAGAAGGGCCGCGCCCTCCATTTGCACCGCTTGTTTATGTTCAACGTCAGCGGACTTGATAAACCGGGCGCAATAGAGCGGCACCACGGTCATGGCCACGGCATAGGAAGCAAAGAGCGCGAAGACAACGGTCAGCGCCAGGGCGGTAAAGAGATAGCGGCTCACTCCGTAGAGGAGAGCAACGGGAAAGAACACGATCGCCGTCGTGAAGGTGGCCGCGAGCACGGCCAATTGAACCTCTTTGCCGCCGACCTCGGCCGCCACCTCCGGGGTGGCTCCCATCTCCAGGTGGCGGAAGATATTTTCCAGCACCACGACCGAGTTATCGATCAAGCGGGAAAAGGCCAGCGCTAACCCCGCCAGGACCATGGTGTTGATAGAGCCGCCCCCGGCGCTGATGCAGATAAAGGCTGCCAGCGCGGAGAGGGGAATGGATAAGAGAACCGCGAAGGTAGCGCGTACGCTGCCCAGGAACAACAGGATCATCAAGGCGGTGAGAACCAGGCCGATGCCGCCCTCGTTCATCAGGTTCTTGATGGCGGATTTGACGAATATCGACTGGTCAAAGACAACCGCTGTTTTGAGCGACGCGGGGATGTCGACCAGGTTCTTGATCGCCGCCTTCATGCCATTGACGATGGTGATGGTGTTGCTGTCGCCGCCCTGCTTCAGGATCGGCACATAGACCGAACGCTGGCCATCGATGCGCACGATGTTGGTCTGAAGCGTCCCCGAGTCTTCCGCCTTGCCCACGTCGGCCACCAGGACGGAGGCGTTGCCGACCGACTTCAGAGGGAGGTCGTTGATGAGCTCTGGTGTGGAGACCTGGCTATTGGCATAGATGTTGTAGTCCTTGGGACCGATGCGCACATCGCCGGCAGGCAAGATGAGGTTGGATTGGTTCACCGCCCTGACCACGTCCATCAAACTCAGGTTGTGAGCCTCGAGCTTGAGCGGATCGACATAGACCATGATCTGGCGAAAGCGTCCGCCATAGGGCTGGGGTACGGAGGCGCCGGGCACATTGGCGATTTGGTTGCGAACCTGGAACTGGGCCAGATCCTTGAGCCGGGTCTCGTTCAGCCCCTGCCCTTTCAAGGTCACCAGGCAGACTGGCTGGCTCGATGCATCCATGCCCAGCACGACGGGCGGCAGGGTGCCGGGCGGCAATCGCCGCAGATCGGCCATAGCCAGGTTGGCGATATTGCTTAAAGCCGCGTTGGCATCCGTACCCGGCTTGAAGTAGATCTTGATCAGGCTGACGCCGGTCAGCGATCGCGATTCGATGTGGTCGATGTTGCTGCCCAGGGTGAAGAAGCGCTCGAATGTGCCGGTGATGTCGGCTTCGATTTGCTGCGGGGGCATGCCGGAGTAGAAGGTAGCCACCACCACCACCGGAATATCGATTTTGGGAAACAGGTCCACCGGCATACCGACGATGGCGGTGACGCCGACCACCATGATCACCATACAAATCATGATGATGAAGAAGGGATACTTGAGAGCGAACTTAGGCATGGCTACTCCGCCCCTGACTTTTCTTCATTCACATCGAAGGCCGGCAACTGTTCGAGTCTGGGCTTTACGGTTTCACCCACCTGGTAGTTCGACTGCCCTCCGGTGATCACGCGATCTCCCTCAGCCAGCCCGTTCTTCACTTCCACCAGGTTGGAACCTTGCAAGCCGAGGGTTAGATTCCGCGTCTGCACGTGGTTCTGGCCGTCGACGATCAGCGCAGTAGATTGATTGCCGTTGTTGAGGACGGCTTGCACGGGAATGGTCAACACGTGGTCTCTGCGCTCCAACTCGATGGTGGTGTTGGCATACATGCCCGGGGTCAGCGACAAGTCTTGGTTCTCGACATCGATTTCGGTTTGCATGGTGCGGGTGGCGAGGCTGATATCCCTAGTAAAGCGAACTACCTTGCCCACCAGGGTGCGGTGGACAGCATCGACCTGCACATTGACCTGAGCCCCCACGTGGATGAACTCGACCGCATCCTCAGGAACGGGAATGCGCAGGCGGAGCAAGCTGCTCTCAGAAAGCTTGACCACGGGCAGGGATTGAACGTCAGACGCGGTACCGGCCTGGATCAGGGCGCCGGTATCGGCATAGCGCCAGATGATCACGCCGTCGATGGGGGCCACCACCCGGGTGTAATCCTCCAGGGCACCGACTCGCTCGTTATCAGCGCCGGCGACATCGAAGTTTTGCCTGGCCGCGCTGAGCGCCGACTTGGCCGCATCAACTTGTGCCTCCGTGGCCAGATCCTTCGATTGGGCATCATCCAGTTCCTGTTCCGCGATCAAGCCGGGTTGAGTGGCGGAGGCCTGTTTCAGCCGGGTGTAATTGGCATGCAGGGAGCCGTGTTCGGATTGCGCGCGCAGGACTTCCTGCTGGGCGCGGGCGATCTCATCCTTACGGCTGGCAACTTCCGCAACCGTGCCCTTCAACTGAGCGCTCAGTTCCGGCACTTCAAGCACAGCAAGGATCTGCCCTTGACGGACCTTGTCGCCGATGTCCACGTAAATGTGCCGGATGTATCCGGAGACTTTTGCGTGAACGTCGATGACCTGAAACGGCTGGAACTGGCCGGCGAGGTTCAGAGTATGTACGATGCTCCCCTGCTTGACTGCTGCTACGGTGGCCGACGGAATTTCTGCGGCAGCCGCCTGCGAGTTCCTGCCCCTTGCACTGCACGCAATCACACTGGCAAGAACAGGCAGCGCCAACCCCACCGCAAGAATCAAGGCGATTCGCTTTTGCATATCTGTAATGCACCTATTCGATAGATCGATTGTCGTCCGAAGCCAAGGTAACGCAGTATTCCCGCAACGACACGCTCGCGGCAACCGGCGTTTCGGCCTGAACCGAACGGCTTGGTTTGTAGTTTACGAGAGGAGCCAGGTAAGCGAAGGAGGGGGACGAAAAAAGAAGGCGTTCAGACCCCGGCGGCAGGAAACGCGCCACGGGCGCTTGGCTTCACTTCCCAGATGACGCAGGATCTGCGTGACCAGGGGGGTTAAACCAAGCAAGACAAAGGCGAGCAGACGGAACGGCAAAATGTGCGCAATGGCCGGCCAAGCATTTGTACCGCTTACAAGTAATCCCTCAACGACCGTTGCCCGTTCATTCCGGGAGAGCAGCTTTGCTTCGGGAATCTGGTGGGAAGTGCAGTGGGGTGGATCGTAGAGGGAGAGTTTGTATTGCAGGCCCCAGGCAAAAACGGCAATCGCCAACCCCAGGAATACAAAAGTGAACCTGAACAGGTTAGGACGATTTTTGTGGGAATCGCTCACCATCTATTCCAATCATACCAGTCCGACTACTCAACCTTGGCCGCTCGGGCTCCGTGCAGGAGATACTTGATATCTCCTCATAGCGCGATGGATAAAAGGTTGCCTAAGATTTTCCGTTTGATGAATTGTTCGATTAAGTGACGGATGAGCTGAAATCGTCGTACGCTGTTGCGAACGATTTGGAGATGGCTTTGTGATCCCAGAGAATTTTTGCTTTCCCGTCCCAGTGGAAGGAGTAGCGAGGTGCGGCTTTTCTGGGGAAAAAGTCCTGACGGGATTGGTCAGCTCGTATCGGCCAGACGTGAACATGCTGTCTGTGCCGGTATGAAGACCCGCGGCCTGCTCAGGGATACCACCCATCTCTCCATCGGACAGGGTTTCCGGCTTGTCATTCAGGCTGCTTACTTTGTGCTCATCGCGCGATCGCTGGGGCCGGATGGCTATGGCGCGTTCGTGACGGTGGTGGCCATGGCCGCTCTTCTGGGGCCTTTCTCGGGCCTGGGCTCAACTAATCTTTTCATTAAGAATGTACGTTCCGGCAAGCGGGAAGCCGCGATTTGCTGGGGCAACGGCATTCTGATCACGGTGTTTTCCGGAACCCTGCTTTCTGCTGCCGGGGTAGGCTTGAACTTGATCCTGGGCCTGAAGACTCCGCCTTTTGTAGTAATGATTGTTTGCATTTCAGATCTGGTTCTGGTCAAAGTGACTGACCTCGCCGCGTCCGGCTTTACTGCCCTGGACCGGATGACGCAAACCTCTATCCAGAGTGTGGTGGTCAGCCTGTTGCGGCTCGTCGGCATCGCAACATTAATCGCGATAACGCATCCAGTGACTCTCGATCGGTGGGTGGTGGTCTATCTGGTCACCAGCTTGTTGGGCACTGCATATGCAGTGGCTAAGGGTTGGCAGCTTTGGGGACGCCCGGCTACCAATCTGCGGGTGCTACGGGAAGATGTCAGAGAAGGTGTATTTTTCAGCATCGCCGGTTCGGCGGCGACGGTCTATAACGACATCGATAAGGTTATGCTAAGCAGGCTGGCGGACCTGGCCGCAACCGGGGTGTATGGAGCTGCGTATCGCGTCATCGACGTGACCATGACCCCCGTACGCTCGCTGGCCGCGGCCGCCTATCCCCAGTTTTTCCGCAAGGGGGTAGGTGGAATGGCCGCAACCTACCGTTACGCACTGTCACTGATCGCAAAGACCGTCCTCTATGGTTTATTGGCCTCTGCCGGGCTATGGCTGTTGGCACCGGCCTTACCGCAGGTGCTTGGATCCAGGTACGAGGCTGTCGTTCCGGCGGTTCGCTGGCTGGCGCTGATCCCCCTGCTGCGCTGCGTCCATAGCTTCCTGGCAGACGCGCTCTCCGGTGCGGGACTGCAACGGGTCCGTACCGGCATTCAGTCATTTGTGGCGGTAGTCAACGTGCTGGCCAACCTGGTGATCTTGCCCCGCTATTCCTGGCGTGGCGCCGCCTGGACGAGTCTAGGCTGCGATGGATTGCTGGTCGTTGTCTTCTGGTTCACGGCGCGCTTCTATCGCCACGCTTTACCTCGAGTCTTAGTGGATTAAGCGCCTTTCTTGCCGGCTGCGGTTCATTTTAGCGTTGGTGACGTTTCCGACTTGTCTCGATTTGAGACGCATGGATTCGAGGGCTTCTTCATCGAGGTACAGAAGTGCAAACCCTTCTCGCAGATATAGATAACTATGGAGAGCCTTGCCTGAAAGTGCCATGGAATTTTGCTGCGTTACTGAAATTTGGAGTGCTATACTCTGTCTCATTGTTAAGCCCAGGGACACTCAAAAGCACCACGCAAGAAGTGCTCAGTGAGTCCCTTGGCAGAAAATTGAAGTACTGTCACTGTTTGCTGCTGCCACAGACCTGATGTAGACAACAAGGTCATGCCATGGCGCCTCTTAGGTTGGGAAAAAACAAAGTGAACTCTAGTGGGTTGATTGAAAATAATCAACAGCTGCCTGCCGGCAGTGTAGGCGACGACGCAAGAGTCGCGTCCCGCTTTATTGACGGTCCGAGAGAGACGGAACTGCTTGTCGGTAATGGCGCATTACGTCGTCATTTGGCCGAGGTTCTGGATCTTCGCCGGCGCTGCGGCCAGGAGGATGATCTCACCACCGAGCCGGAATACTTTATGGCGGCCAATACGCTGGCCAATCGAAGGTGTTCTGCGGTGCTGATTCGGCGGGATCGCGAACTCGAAGCCTGTGTGCTGTTCTATGAACATACCCGGCTGGGTATCGGGATTGGACTGTTCCGAGGCGGAGATTACATCGGGGAGAGCCTGGTGATCGGCCTGGAGCCATTGCAGGCAACGTACGTGCATTTAGCGACCCAGGCGTTGCTCAAGAAGTGGCGTATTCACGGCGTCAGCCTCACCATCAAAGCCCCTACGGAGCGCTGTATTGAGATCATGGGCCCGGCAAGTGATTTCAGGAGATATCGCTCCAGTGAGGTGCAGCACAAGCTGCCCCTGGAGAGCACTTACGAGGGGATGCTGGCCAGCTTGGGACCGCGCACCCGGCGCAGCCTGGCGGGAAAACGACAACAGCTGGAAAAAAGCGCGAACGTAACGTTCGTCCCTGTGCTCGAGCCGGATAAGGCCCTGGAAGTGATGTTGGAACTGGAACCTAAATCGATGCCGCAGCGCATCACCGCTTTCTTACACGCCCGATATCACCTGCTGCGCGCCAATACCGATTTCTTTTCTATGGGTTTGCGGCTCCCGGATGGCCCCTGGTTGAGTTTGCTCAGTGGCTGGCGGCGCCATGGAGTAACGTATGTCGACCTGCAGATGAACGACATGCATTACAAGAAGGAATCGATTTCCGCGGTGATGCGGGCCTTCATGCTGGAATATGAAATTGCCTGTAAGCAGGAGCTCATCAACTTTGTTGGCGGCTCTTCGTTATTGCTAAGAAGATATTGCGAACCCCTCGAACCGTGCACTGACTTTTTTGTCGCGAAGCAGGGCCTGCGGTCTGATTTTTTCGAGATGATGGCCAAGCACGTGCGATCGGGAAGCGTTTATGAGCGCTTGAAAGGCGGTGCCGACGCAAGCGCTCCGAGCGAAAACGAAGGCTGAAGCCGTAAGGCGTTGGCGAGTTAGGTGCCGGCCCTCAAGGGCTTTAGAGGGTGTGGGTGAGAACCGGGGAAAGAAACCGCAGGTCCCTCCACTACGCTCCCCCGGATTTCCTACTTCGCACTGCTAGCAACGACCACGTGTGCGGCTCTCGAGAGAGCCGCATGCAATTGATCAACGCCACCGATCTCGACAGGAAATCCGGGGGAGCGTAGTGGAGGGACCTGCGGTTTCTTTCCCCGGTTCTCACCCACACCCTCTTTGGCCCCTCGGCCCTGTTTGCAACTTCCATCTCATTGCCGTCCCGTATTCCCCACCGCCCGGATTCCAGGAGGAACGCCTCGATGAGGAGCATTGTGGTCGCTGCATGCATCCTTGCCCTTAGCTCGTTTCATGGGCTACTTGCTCAGAGCATCGTTTTTGTCAGCCCCAGCACCAAGGGTCTTCTGACCATGTCGTGCGCGGAGGGCTCACTCAGCTCGTTCGAACAACAGCACTACCTGGCAGCGGTGCGTTACCTGACGAGCACGCTTTGTCCGCAGTCGCGCATAGATAGCGCGGTCGGGGTGTGGAAGGGACAAGCGGAAAACTCGGGAATGGTCGATGGCTGCCAGACCGAACAGGCACGGGAACTGGGCGCACTTTTGGCGAAGTACTATCACCAGGAGCAGGCGCTTGTTTTCGACCGCAACGAGCTGGGAAAAGCCTGGCTGGTGAGTTTTCATGCCACCCAGCCGCTGGGAGTCATCGCCATCATGATGTCCCAGGCAAACGTAAGCGGCGCAACTGTGATCCCTCACAACCACGACAACGTGTTATGGATTGTCGCGGCGGATGCGGCGCAGCGGGCCCAGGCCCTCAACCTGTCTTCGCTGCTCCATGGCGACAGCTTGCACGAAGAACCCGGCACCACAGAGCTTATCGGCGACAATGCCCGCGCCAAGGCCGGGGAAATTTATAACGCCATCCTCGCCCGCGCACCGGCAGAGGTGCGCGAGCTGGATAGTGAGATGTATTCAGAACAGTTTAATGACCTGGGCCTCGAAACAGCGCCGGCGCACTGAGCGCGCTACTTGGCGACTTTTTCCATGTGCCCGCCAAACTCAAAGCGCATCGCGGAGAGCAGCTTGTCGGCGAAATCGGCCGCGCCGCGCGAACTGAAGCGTTCATAGAGCGATGCCGTGAGCACCGGGGCGGGAACGCCTTCGTCAATGGCTGCCTTGATGGTCCACCGGCCTTCGCCCGAGTCAGACACGTGGCCGGCGAACTCCGACAGAGCGGGGCTTTTCGTCAGAGCCGCGGCCGTCAGGTCAAGCAGCCAGGAGGAGATGACGCTGCCGCGCCGCCATAACTCGGCCACGTCTGAGAGGTTGAAGTCATATTGATAATGCTCGGGGTCGCGCAACGGCGTGGTCTCGGCGTCGATGTCACCGGTCTTGTGGCCAACGTTGGCGTGGTGCAGGATGTTAAGACCCTCAGCATAAGCGGCCATGATGCCGTACTCCATGCCGTTATGCACCATCTTGACAAAGTGCCCCGCGCCGCTGGGCCCGCAATGCAGGTATCCCTCTTCCGCAGTGCCGGCTATTTTGTCCCGCCCTGTGGTACGAGGAATATCGCCGACACCGGGAGCGATGGTCTTGAAGATCGGTTCCAGATGCTCGACCGCATCGGTGGGGCCGCCGATCATCAAACAGTAGCCCCGCTCCAGACCCCAGACTCCGCCGCTGGTGCCGACGTCTACATACTTGATCCCCTTAGGCGCGAGTTCAGAACTGCGGCGGATGTCATCGATGTAGTACGAATTGCCGCCATCGATCAGAATGTCGCCGGACTCCAGGTGTGGGGCAAGCTCGGCAATCGTATCGTCCACGACCGCAGCCGGAATCATCAGCCAAATTGCACGCGGTTTGGAAAGCTTGCTGACCATGTCGGCGAGGGAGGAAGCGCCAACGGCCTTTTGCTTCTCTAACTCCTGAACAACCTGAGAAGACCGGTCGAACACCACGCTGGTGTGACCGTTGTTCAGCAAACGCTTGACCATGTTGGAGCCCATTCTTCCCAGACCTACCATTCCTAATTGCATCGAATTGCTCCTCTTTATTTTGTGTTCTTCGTCCGTTGTGCCGGTTTACTTGAGCTTGCGGTAGCGGCTAATGAGGTTGTTGGTGGAAGGGTCGTGCTTGAGGGCAGGCTCCCCGGGGGCTTCGATCTCAGCAATGATGTGCTGCGCCAGCACTTTGCCCAGTTCCACGCCCCACTGATCGAAGGAGTCGATGTTCCAGATGCTTCCCTGGGTAAATACCGCGTGCTCATAAAGGGCTATGAGTTTGCCGAGCGTCTCGGGGGTAAGCTTTTCCGCCAGCAGGACGTTCGACGGACGGTTGCCCTCGAATACGCGATGCGGCACCAGCCAATCGGGCGTTCCCTCTGCCTTTACCTGCTCCGGTGTCTTACCGAAGGCCAAGGCCTCGGCCTGGGCAAACACATTGGCCAGCAGAATGTCGTGATGCCTGCCGAGCGGATTGAGGGTTTTGATAAAACCGATAAAGTCACAGGGGATGAGCCGCGTGCCCTGGTGAATCAACTGGTAGAACGAGTGCTGGCCGTTGGTTCCCGGTTCGCCCCAGTAGATGGGGCCGGTCTGGTAATTGACCGGCTCGCCGTCGAGGGTCACGTGCTTCCCGTTGCTTTCCATGGTGAGCTGCTGGAGGTAGGCGGGAAAACGCTTCAGATACTGCTCATAGGGCAGTACCGCCATGGTTTGGGCATCGAAGAAGTCGGTGTACCAGACGGTTAAGAGCCCGAGGATGACAGGGAGATTGCTTTCCAGCGGAGCAGTGCGGAAATGCTCGTCCATTTGGTGGAAGCCGTCGAGCATGGCGCGGAAATTGTCCGGCCCAATGGCAATCATGGAGGAGAGCCCGATGGCGGAATCCATGGAGTAGCGGCCGCCGACCCAGTCCCAGAATTCAAACATGTTGGCGGTGTCGATGCCGAATTTTTTGACTTCGGCGGCGTTGGTGGACACAGCGACGAAATGCTTTGCGACCGCGGCCTCGTCTTTCAGGCCAGCCAGGGCCCAGTCGCGCGCGGTGTGGGCGTTGGTCATGGTCTCGAGCGTGGTGAAGGTCTTGGAAGAAACGATGAAGAGGGTCTCCTCCGGGTTTAGATCGATGACCGCCTCGGCGAAGTCAGTGCTGTCGACGTTAGAGACAAAGCGGAAGACCATGGAACGGTCGCTATAGACTTTGAGAGCCTCATAGGCCATAACCGGTCCCAGGTCGGAACCGCCAATGCCGATGTTGATGACATTGCGAATGCGCTTGCCGGTGTAGCCTTTCCATTCTCCGCTGCGGAGACGGTTGGAAAAGGCCGCCATCTTGTCGAGCACCGCGTGGACGGCCGGGACGACGTCCTGGCCATCGACCATGATCTTTTCCCCTTTTGGGGCTCGCAAGGCTACGTGCAGGACGGCGCGGTTTTCGGTGACGTTGATCTTTTCTCCGCGAAACATTGCGTCCCTGCGCTCGCGCAGGCCGGACTCCTCTGCAAGTTGGAGGAGGAGTTTGCGGGTTTCTTCGGTGATGCGGTTTTTGGAATAGTCGAGGAAGAGGCCGACCGCCTCGATGGTAAAGCGGGAAGCCCGCTGGGGATCGTCGGAAAATAGGGAACGAAGGTGGGTGTTCTGAATTTTTTCGTGATGCGCGACGAGCGCCTTCCAGGCTGCTCGCTGGGTGAGAGGTTGCACCTTCAATGCTGTTGCCATTGCTTTGCTCCGTTCCCTGATGGGCTCAGCGGGTTAGATGCCCCACCAGCACTTCGGATCTTTCCTGGGTAATTTTGCCAATGCAAGGATTCTCTCAGAAGTAGGGTGAGGGCGGAGGCGGGGTTGGGTTTGGGGGTTAAAATCGAGAGAATTTTTTGGGATTTTGAGTGCCGGCGGAATGTTGGCTGCTCCATAGATCGTGCTTTTCGGGGAAAGAACTTTAAAGTTGCCCACAGGCTTTGCCGACCCACGGGGATGAAAAGGAATGTCTTGGTAGTCCACTGTTGCGCTCGCACCAACTCTGAACGGGTGCCCCATGTTCGCACCAGCGTACGTGGGTTAAGAAAGCTGAGGCGACCCGGATTTCCTGCTAGAGGCACTCGAAAGAGCCACGTGTGCGGCTTTCATTAAGGAAAGCCGCATGAGGTTCCGCGAAGCCAACAAGGTTGACAGGAAATCCGGGGGAAGCCCATCAAAGGTCCGTCTTTTTTCCTCTTTCCGCAACCAACGGGCTTTGCCGGCTCACGGGAGAGGTGCAAATCGAGGGTGTTTCTCTCAGGAGAGGCGCATGAGGATCAGAGAACCCACGAGGCTCCACAGGAAATCGGGAATGCGGGGCACCCGGCTTTGGTTTTAGTCGAAAGAAAGCGGTCGAAGGGCTTCGCCCATCTTTTTCGTCCCATGTACGCTGGTGCGAACATGGGGCACCCGTTCAGAGATGGTGTGAGTGTAAGCGCGGGTTCCACAGGACACCGCGTGCCGGCAAGGCCGGGTTACTTTACGGGACTAAGGCGGCGAGCGAGTCCTTGACCGATGGCGTGCCGCCGGCGGCTATGTCGCGTCTTCGGATTTGGTGGAAGTTTGAGAGGATTGCGTTTGCTTTGGCCAGGGCTTCGATCCTTCGTGCGTAGGCCTCGAGCTTGACTCCGGGAATCGCGAAAACGGCCACATCGTCGGTGAGTACGTCAAGATAAGCCCGCGCACCGCAACAGCCGAGACTCAAGGCCGCCCGGCCAGAGTTCATGACCTGGGGAACGATCGCACACGCCGGCCTGCCCATGGCTGGAGGGTTTTGATTTTCTACCTGCTGCGTGGCCTCCGACAGGACGAGTGTCTGGTTGGCGTTCACGAACAGAAGCACTACGTCCGGCGGCAATGGGGCGTCGGCCAAAGGCGCATACACGACGTAGCCAGGCTGCGAATGCAGAACCGGAATTAAGGGCAGGTCTTCTGGTCTGACGTAGTCAAGTTCGCCGAACACCCGGAGAGCATCGATCAGGTCAGTCTGTTGCGCGGGAGACGGCTGAAGATTGTGGGTATAAACGCCTATGGCACAAAGGCTGTGATCGGCGGCGGCGGTGGCAAATGCGGCGTGCGCACCCTCTTGCCAGAAGCTGCATCCCGCGGGAACACGGCCAGAGTGCATCTTCACGCCGCCAGGAACTGTATCGGTAAAGGAAAGCGCCACTGGTGGCTGCATCAGATCCAAGGACGCGGTCAGGATGGCGGCCAACTCTCTTTCGTTGGTCATCTCAGCCCCCCACCTTAAAGCCCAGCGAGTTGATGAAGGTAACGATCGCCTGCTCGTTTGTCTGCCTGGGATCGAAGCCGACCGTCACTTTGCCCTCCGGATAGGTTGATTTGCTGGAGTTGATGCCTTTCTGCCGGTTCAGCATGGTGTCGAGACCGGTGGCGCAGGTAATGCAGCTGAATCCCTTGACCATATAAGTCACAGTTTTGCTCGCCCCCGCAGCTAGACCCTCGAGCGGAGCCAGACCACCGACACTCGCCATGGTTGCTAATTGAAGAAATCGTCTGCGAAACATTTCGTTGTCTCCTTACCTCGCGGTTGCGGTGCCGGGTTCATATCTCCAGGGTGTCTGGATACTGGCCTGGTCAGAGAAGCGCGTATCTGTGTAGTCGCTGAATTCGATCTTCTTGTTCAAGACTCCGGTTTCCATCATCAGATCGCGCACCATGTCGAAGTCCGCTTTGCGGGGAGCGAGAGGGCTATAAGTGACCCGGTCCATGGGCTTGGTTAGCGCCCAGCGCAGCAAAGCAGGTTTCTGGTTGTAATAGAAACGGCCTACGAAATCGGCCGCGTCCTCACGGTGAGGCTTGCTGGTGTCGAGCCAAAGACCCGAACGGGCAATCCCATCCACCAGGGTCTGGACCACCTCGGGACGCTTGTCGATAAGGTCCTGGCGCACCACCAGAATGCACGACATGTAGTCGGGCCAATAGTCCCGGGCTTGAAAGAGGACCCGTCCAAAGCCGCCCATTTCCGCTTGCGAGGGAAAGGGCTCACCCATCGCAAAGGCATCAATGGCGTGGGCCGCGAGGGCGCCCGAAACATCAGGAGGCGCCATCTCGACCATCTTGACTTCGCTGGGCTTGATTCCCCAAACCCTCATGGCGCGCAACACGAGCAAGCGTTCATCGGAGAAACGGCTGGGAATCGCGATGGTACGGCCGCGCAAATCGGCGACGGTCTTGATGGGGCCATCTTTGCGGACGACGACCGCGCTGCCGTAGCGATGCCCCAGATAAACGATTTTGATCGGAACCCCCTGAGCAGCGAGGGCTATGGCCAGAGGCGCAACGATGAAGGCTGCCTGCACGCGGTTGGAGATGAGCGCCTCCTTCATCTCAGGAAAACCCTGAAACATTCTGGGCAGAAACATTTCACCAGAGAGAGAGTACTTGGAAATGTAGTCCGTTACCGGGCAAGTGAGCTGGCAGGTGGCAGGGAGATAGGCAACGGTGATTTTCCGTTTCTCTGGCGGTTGATAATCGTTCAGAACGGCCGCCCAATTCACGTTCAACCAGGCGTGCAGTCCAGTGATGAGCACAAGCCACGCGAAGACGCCCAGGGCAATTTTATTTTTAAGACTCATCGCGAAATCCCCATCGAACCGACTTGATTTTTTCCAGGCGCCGGAAGGCGGTGTCGAGGATCAGCCCAATCAGTCCGATCATCAGCATGGCGGCAACCACGAGGTCGTAACGCTTACCGGAGTTGCGCGAATCGATGACCAGGTACCCTAGGCCGGAATCGACCGCGACCATTTCTGCGGCGACGACGACCAGCCAGGCGATGCCGAGCGCGATGCGCAAGCCTACGATAATTTTCGGCAGCGCGGCGGGAAAGACAACTTGGGTCAGCAAGCGGACGGGACTGAGACCGAAGTTGCGGCCGGCAAGGCGGAAGACAGAGGGCACGTTTGAGACGCCATCGACACAGGCCACAACAATAGGGAAAAACGCTCCCAGGAAGATGAGCGAAGTTGCCGCATGGTCGCCCACACCGAGCAGGATGATGGCGACAGGAATCCAGGCGATGGGGCTGATGGGGCGAAGAATCTGCAGCACCGGATTCACCACCCGGTTGGCGGATGGATACCAGCCCAGCGTCAATCCAAGCGGGATGCCGACGACGGCAGCGGCGCCGAACCCGATGGCTACGCGCCGCAGGGAATCAATGATGTCTCTCCATAGCACTTGCTTGCGGAACAGCTCGGCAATTCCTTTGCCCACGTTCTGAGGCGAGGGAAAAATCTTGGTTGCCGTCCGGGCGACGGAGTAATGCCAGAGCGCGAGAACCAAAGCGCTGGCCAGCAGCGGCCAGAAGAACTTCTCCCACTTTTTTGGCTCTGCGAGCGAGTTCATATCTTGTGGGCCAGACCAATCTGCTGGAAGATGCCGTCGCGCAGTTGGAGATAGCGCGCAGAGCTGATATCACGCGGGTGGGGTATATCGATCTTGACGATTTGCTGAACGGTAGCCGGGCGGGCGCTCATCACCACCACGCGGTCTGCAAGCTGCACCGCCTCATCGATGTCGTGAGTGACAAAGATAATTGTCTTGCGCTCGGCTTCCCAGATGCGCAGCAGTTCAGCGCGCATGACCAGGCGGGTGATGGAGTCAAGAGCACCGAAGGGCTCATCGAGAAAAAGCATGTCAGGGTTCACGGCCAAAGCGCGCGCCACTTCGAGCCGTTGTTTCATGCCGCCGGAAAGCGCGGGTGGATAGGCTTTCTCAAAGCCTTCAAGGCCGACCATCCTGATGTAGTGCGTGACCCGCTGCTTTCTTTCCGCAGCAGTGAGATGGAAGAGGCCGAAGGCAATATTTCCCTCGACGGTCAGCCAGGGAAAGACACCGCGCTCCTGAAAGACAAAAATGCGCCGGGGATCGGGACCGCGTACCACTTCCCCATCGATCCTGATCTCTCCGCTGGTGGGGGAGAGGAAACCGGCCATGGTGCTGAGCAGCGTCGATTTGCCGCAGCCCGAGGGACCGAGCAGACAAACAAATTCTCCATCGGCAACTTCCAGGCTGATGTCTTCGAGCACTGGCGTTGTTTTGCCATCGCGAGTGAACACAGTGTGGACATGCTCGGCCTTCAACTTTGCTTCTTGCAACTAGTCCTCCGAATAGCTCCAGCGCAGCGACTTCACTTGCTCCAACGAGCGCATTCCCAAATCGAGTAAGAGGCCGATGAGGCCGATGATCACCATGCCTGCAACGACCAGGTCATATCGGTTGCCGGCGTTACGAGCGTCCACAATCAGGAACCCTAGCCCGGAGCTGACGGCGATCATTTCCGCCGCGACGACCACCAGCCAGCCGACTCCCAAGGTGATCCGCATACCAATGATCAGTTGGGGAATGACGGCGGGAAAGAGCACACGAGAAACCAGGGCCGCGGTACCCAGGCCGAAGTTGCGCCCGGCATTGATGTATACCGAGGGAATGCTGCGCACCGCATTCATGGCGGTCAACAGCAAAGGGAAAAAACAGCCCAGGAAAATGAGAAAGATGGCCGCGAGGTCGCCGACACCGAACCAGAGAATGGCAATCGGTATCCAGGCCAGCGGGGAGATAGGCCGCAGGATCTGAATCAACGGGTTGAAGGCCATGTCTGCCCTGCGGTTCCACCCGATCACCAGCCCCAAAGGCACAGCCAGAACAACGGCCAGGATAAAACCCCAGGTGATGCGGAAAAGCGAGGCGACGATGTACTTGAGCAACAGGCCGTGTTCAAGAAGATCTCCAATTCCCCGGACGACTTCCCAGGGAGTCGGCAAAAGATGGATGGGATTGCGAGTAACGGCAAATTGCCACAGAAGCAGCAGGCCCGCAACGAGCGCAATGGGGCGGAGACGGACCATCAAGCCTTTCGACATTGTGAGTTCCCTGAATCGAGCTCCGAGGGGTAGCAGTCGCATTCTAGCGCCCTTGGGCGAAGTTCACCTCGATCAAAAGGTGGAGGAGGCTGGCGTTCGAAGCCGCGCCCCCAGTATGCTGTGGCATGCGCACGATGCATGACGTAACAGTAATAGGCGGCGGCCTGGCAGGCATGGCTGCATCGATTCATCTCTCCAAAGCAGGCCTGCGAGTTTTGTGCATCGAGCCTGACGTAGCCGATGCCAGTTCGGTTGGCGAGTCGCTGGATTGGTCCGCACCCGCGTTGTTACAGGTTCTTGGACTGAGCATGGAACAGCTGGTCGCGGAAAAGATAGCGACTTACAAGCGTCATGTGACCCTCAAATTAGGCGATGGGTGCGACCGTGAGTATATTCCCGGGGAATGGTTGGGGAAGCCACCTTTCAACGTAGAGCTGCGCACGCTGCATGTGGACCGGAACCAACTCAATCAACTGCTGCGCACGATGGTTGTCAACCAGGGTGTCACCTTTATTCGGGATAAAGTCGTTGCCGTGGAAACGGAGGGGAAACGAGTCGCGTGGCTGAGAACACAGCTCGGCGATAGAATTTCGTCGCCTTGGTTTCTCGACGCTTCGGGCGCCGCGGCAAGCTTGTTTGCGCGGGCATTTCGTCTGCCGGCGTATGAGTCCGGCCCGAGAAAAGTTGCTATCTGGGGCTACTTCCCTGTTACCACGCCGAGCGAAGGCACCACGCTGTACGCGGAGGGAGTCAAGCCAAGCTACATGGAGTGGGTGTGGGAGATACCGATCAATCCCTGCACCATCAGCGTGGGATATGTCGCCACAGGCGAAACGATCAAGGCCCGACGTCAAGAGGGACAAACGGTGGAAGATATCCTCAGAGCGCAGCTGGGCCGGTTCCCGCGCTTTGAGAATCTTTTGCGTTCCGAGGTTTCCCCGTTTGTCACCTCGTTTGTTTGCCGCATGCATGGCAGGGTCGCAGGACCGAATTGGATGATTGCAGGAGAAGCGGCGGCCATGGTGGATCCGATGACGGCGAACGGAGTGACCGCGGCGCTGAGACATGCATCCGAGGCATCTCGCCTCATTATCGAGTCTCGCCATCGGCGCAAGATTTCCGTCATGGGCGCTTCGATGTACAGCCGGCGGGTGCTCGGCCTGGCGATGTTCTTCAATCGCGGGATCGAGCGGGTCATTTACGAGGCCCCGATCAGGAACCGAATCGGCGTTTTGCAAGCGGGTGATGTTTATACGGTGCCGGCGTGGAGTCTTAACTCAATTTATTCGCGGTTTCGACCGCATGGGGCGATCAAGACAATTTTGTATAGTTGCTTGCTGGATTTGGTGCGCATGGGTGAGTACCTGCTTTACCGGGTTTGCAAGTGGGCGCAACCGTCTTCCCGGGCGCTGGCTTAAAGAGGGTGTGTGAGTACCGGCGCCTTGTCGAAAATATTTCCACGAAAGGATCGCTGAACCGCAGATCTCTCCACTGCGCTGCGCTCCGGTCGAGATGACAAAGGGGAGGGCGGTGCTTCCAGGGAGAGTGGCTGCTGAACAACCGGTCAGAAGACGAGTCTCGAAGTGAAGGCGAGCTCGTGGTTATAGGTGTGGAATTGCGAGGTCGCAATCTGCATGCCGGCGCCGAACGCAACCCCCACCCGGCTTGTCTCATCGCTGGGACGCAACTTGAACTTGCTGAAGACGATCCCAGGAGTTACGAAATTCTGCTTCTTGCCGCCGTTCTTCCCGGCAAAGAAATAGGTGGCGTTCGATTCCAGCTCAGGCCAGACATATTTCGAGACGTGGTACTGCGCCGTGGTATTCCACGCGATGGTGCGGCCGACCTTGTTGGTTTCTTCCGTGGGCAGAGTGCCTCCCAGACAAGAAATCACATTGAACTTGCCAAAGCCTTTGCCCGAAAGAAGAGTCGGCGAGACAGAGGAATCAGGGCTGCCGTTACTGTGGCTGCCGGTGGGGATGGTCGCGGTGAGCTGCGCGCTCAACATGTAGTTTCCATCCTTTTCATTTCTGGAGAGGATGCGGTACTTGTAGAGAAAACCGACATCTCCAAAACCGTCTTTGGCTTTGGGCGTATTGTGCTGTATGTAAGGGGCGTAGTACACGTCAACTTCGCTGTGGAAGCCGGGGACCAGGTTCAGCCCTCGACTAGCCCCGTAGTTCCAGGTGGAAGTGAGCGCGGGCGTAATCTGGCGAGTAAAGTCAGCGCGAAAAACCTGGATCAACATTGGATAGGGTGAGATCAGCGACGGCGGCCAGGAAGGCTGCCTGGCCTGGGTGGCGCTGGTTCGCGATTCCCATTTGGCAAAGAAATTGTCCTGGGAAAGGAGAGTGGTGTTGGTGGCCGCCAGAAGAAATAATAATGCGAAAATTTTTCGTGTCATGGTGTTTGTGTAAGGTTGCTTGCAGAGAACACGTTGGTCAACCGCATAAGGGATGAAATCCACATCAACCTTTTGGCTGAGGAGAGGTCAGGTTCAAGATGCGCTATTCTGAAACGCGAGGACATCATGCACGGGCAATATATCGAGCGCGTGGTTGATCTTACAGCGGCGGACGCGAACCAGATCTATAACCTCTCCGTCGAGGACGCACGAAAGGCCGTACTGCACGGATCTGCAGAGGCGGTCGCCGCAATCACGGGTTCGTTTGCGTTGGTTGCCCGCGAAGGCAAGACGGTCAAGATGGCCCGCTCGCTCGACCGCCCGCTACGCTACTTTCTCGCCAAGCGCCAGCAAGGTCCGGTGCTGATTGTGGCGGCGCGCATCGATACCATTTACAACTGGCTGAAGGCTGAGGGGCTTGATGCGCAGTTCCACCCCAGCTATACCAGGATGGTCCCCGCTCACCACGTGGTGACGCTACAGCTGGTCGGTTGCCCTGATCCCGACCCGGTCTATACCCGTTTCTTTACCCCTGCCCCAGGCGGGATGAGCACCGACCTCGATCAGATCGGCGCAGAATATATTGGCGCGCTGGCCGAGGAGTTGGCGCAGTGGCTGCCCCGCGTGCCTGCACGGGAGCCAATCGGTGTCTGTTTTTCTGGCGGCATTGACAGCGGCAGCGTCTTCGTGACCGCTTACCACGTGATGCTCAAGCTGGGGATGAATCCGTCGCGACTGAAGGCCTTCGTGCTCGACTTGGGGGATGGTCCGGATGTTGGCCAGGCTCGCGCCTTCCTGGATGCACTCGGCCTGGGACTATTCCTGGAACCAATCGCTGCGGATGCATCGTCGCTGGACGTGGATGAGACGATTCGGGTCATCGAAGACTATAAGGCGCTGGACGTTGAATCAGCAACCATGGCCATGGCTTTATGCCGGGGATTGCGTCAACGCTATCCTGATTGGCAGTACCTGATAGACGGGGACGGCGGGGACGAAAACCTCAAGGACTACCCAATCGAGCAGAACCCTGAACTCACTATTCGCAGCGTCATCAACAATCCCCTGCTCTACCAGGAGGGTTGGGGCGTGGGCAAAATCAAGCATTCGTTGACGTATAGCGGAGGACTGAGCCGCTCGTACAGCAGAACCTACGCTCCGGCGCATCACTTTGGCTTTTCTGGCTTCAGCCCCTATACGCAGCCTCGAGTCATCGCGGTCGCGGAAGCTATCCCGTTCATCGCTCTCACCAACTACGAGGTAGAACGGTTGTATCCCCTCAAAGGCGAAATCGTATCGCGTGGGGTCAAGGCGGTTACCGGGTTCGATATGCCGGTGTTCTCCAAGCGGCGCTTCCAACATGGTGCAGTTGCCGAGGAAACGCTGCACTCAAAGCTCCCTTTTCGCGAGGCGGAGTATCGCCAGAAATTTCTGTCTTTGTATCCATGAGTTCTGACGTTGATGCGTGGATCGTTGCTCGCCGCCCGGCGCGGGAGAAACTTGATCCGTATCTGCCTTATGAGTATTTCGTAGAAGAAGAGCGATCGGCCAAAGGGGTCGTGGTGCCGGTTGCCACCGTGTTTATTACTAATAAAGAATGTCCGTTTCGTTGCGTGATGTGCGATTTGTGGCGCAACACACTCGCCGAAAGCGTGCCGGTTGGTGCGATCCCGGCACAAATCGACCACGCGCTACTCAAGCTGCCGGCGGCGAGCCAACTCAAGCTGTATAACAGTGGCAGTTTTTTCGATCCCCATGCGATTCCCGCCGAAGATTACGCGGCGATTGCACAGCGCGCCATGCGCTTCGATCGTTTGATCGTGGAGAATCACCCCGCGCTTACCGGGAACGCTTGCCTGGGCTTTCGCGACCTGCTTGACTGCAGACTTGAGGTTGCGATGGGGCTGGAGACAGCACATCCTGAAGTTCTGCGCAGGTTGAACAAGCGGATGACACTTGATCAGTTCTCGACTGCGGCCAAGTTCCTTCGCCGGAATGGGATTGACCTTCGGGTCTTTATTCTGGTGCAGCCTCCTTACTTGCCGGCAGCCGAGGCGCTCCCATGGGCAGAACGCTCTTTGGATTTCGCCATGGAGCAAGGGGCAACGGCCGCGGTCCTGATCCCCACACGCGGCGGGAACGGCGCCATGGAAGAACTGATGGCGAGCGGTCAGTTTGAACCTCCCGCGTTGGAAACGCTGGAGGCGGCAATGGAGTACGGTTTGAGCCTCAAGGCGGGCAGAGTCTTCGCCGACCTTTGGGGAGTGCGCGAGCGGTGCGCTTACTGTCATCCACAGCGCTTCGCACGGTTGCGGCAGATGAACCTGCAGCAAGTGTTCCTCGATAAAATTTCTTGCGCGCGGTGCTTGGGTGCAAGTTGACCTGGTGATTGTTGGCTCCGGCTTCGGCGGGAGCGTGATGGCGATGGTTGCTCGCCGGCTTGGGCTGTCGGTTGTTCTGCTCGAACAAGGCAGGCATCCTCGGATGGCGATTGGGGAATCTACTACTCCGCTTAGCAATCTGTTGTTGGAGAGAATTAGCGCGAGCTATGATCTACCGCGGCTGGCGCCACTTGCGAAATGGGGAAGCTGGCAAGGGGCTTATCCGCAGATCGCTTGCGGGTTGAAGCGCGGGTTCAGTTTTTTCTGCCAAGCGGAGCGATTGCTGGTGGCCGCGAGCCCGCGCGATGAGGTTGCGGACACCCATTGGTACCGGGAAGAAGTGGACCACTTTCTGGTGATCGAAGCGCAGAGTCTTGGCGTCGAGTACTTCGAATGTGTACGCATTGAGGATTTGTTTTTTACGGAAGAGGAAGCTGTTGTTGGTGGGCGGGCAGGCGATAAGCCATTCCGATTGAGGGCGAGGCTGCTGATTGATGCCACAGGACCTCGCGGGTTCTTGCACCGCAGTTTGCAGCTGCCGGAATCTGCTTTGCCTGGTATGCCGCTGACGGAAAGCTCGTATAGCCACTTCACCGGGGTTGCGCGTACGGCAGGCTCCGGAGACACGTTTCCCTACCCTGTCGATGAGGCGGCTGTGCACCACGTATTTGATGGCGGATGGGTGTGGGTGCTTCGATTCAATAATGGAGTCACCAGCGCTGGCGTTGCCGCCACTCAGGCCGTAGCTGCAGAGTTGCGACTCAGCGAAGGAGAACCAGCATGGCGGCGGCTTTTGGGCCGTTTGCCTGCTCTGCGATCACAGTTCGAACACGCGGTGCCTTGCCAACCATTTCGGCACATGCCGGCCACGAGTTTTCGTGGCCGCACGATCGCCGGCAAGCGATGGGCTATGTTACCCTCAGCCGCCGGATTTGTTGACCCGCTGCTGTCTACCGGGTTTACGCTCACTTTGCAGGGTATAGAACGACTGGCACAGATCCTCCAGCAAGGTTTCGATTCGGCTGAGCTTTCTGCGCAACTGCAGAGCTACGCGGCGCAAACGGAATGTGACTTGCTGTCTGTGAGCCGATTAATCGGCGCCTTATACGCAACAATGGGAAACTTTTCGGCTTTTACTGCTGTATCGCTTTTGTATTTTGCTGCGGTCAGCTTCTCTGAGGCCGCGTATAGGCTGGGAAAACCTGGATTAGCGCCCGGGCTTTTGTTGCCGTCTGCTTCAGCCTTGCTCGAACGAGCGCATAGGCTGGGTGATGGTGAGGAGACGCGGGCGTTTACAGAGGAAGTGCTGCGTGTGATTGAGCCTTTCAACCTGGGCCGATTCGGTGACCCTGCTCTTCATAATCAGTATCCCGTGCGCGCTGAGGATCTGCTGGAGGCGAGTTTTAAGTTAGGGGTTGATACGGCGGAGATTGTTGCGATGCTGGAGAGGTCAGGGTTCTGGTCGAAGGGGAGAGAAACCGCAGATCTCTCCACTGCGCTCCCCCGGATTTCCTGTCGAGAGCCGTGGCGCTGATAATCTGCATGCGGCTCTCTTTACGGAGAGCCGCACACGTGGTCTTCGCTTGCAGCGCGAAGTAGGAAATCCGGGTTCAGCGGTCCCTTCTTGGAAATTCCTTCGCTCTCTGAAATACGATCGCATGGGCGGCGATGATCCCCTTGCCCTGCTGCACGGTGATGGCTTGATCGGGCGCAATGTTTTCCACGGTGTCTTTGTGGCCGCCAGGCCACTCGATGGTGAGCCGCATTCTTCTCCCTGGGTCAGGTTTGCCTAACCCAAATGTCACCGGCAACTCGCTTTGCGAAAAATATCCTGAACCTGTTTTTACCATTCGAAGCAGTTGGAGATTTTTGTCGACCCTGAGCGTTAGCTTCGCCCCAATGCCGTCGCGGTTTGCACTGGTGCCAACCAGCTTTACCCGCAACATGTCGTTCTGATTGCCATTGTCGTTGCGCAGCAACCGTGCCGGGCCATTGCCTTCCGTGATTACCAGGTCCAGATCGCCGTCATTGTCAAAATCCCCGTAAGCGGCCCCTCGGCCTACGATTGGCCGCTCCAACGCTGGACCCAATTTGGTTGACATGTTTTCAAACAGCCCTTTTCCCTGGTTGCGAAATAGCAACGCCGGCTCCGCATACTTCAGATGCGGCTGCGTCACGCTGATATCGTCGGCTACATGCCCATTAACCGCGAGCACATCCAGCAGTCCGTCCAAATCGTAGTCAAAGAAAAAAGCGCTGAAGGTGAGCGACTGCAACGACCAGCGATCCATACCGGTCGCCTCCGAAGTGGAGGAATACAAACCTGAGCCGTCGGTGTGGTACAAGGCCATGCCCTCATTGGTAAAGTTGCCAATCACCAGGCCGGGATGACCGGAGTTCTCATAGTCGCCGTTATCCACGCCCATGCCCGCACGAGTAGCGCCCGCGTCGCTGTAAGCCACGCCTGCCGGCACCGCAACGTCGGTGAAAGTGCCATTGTGATTGTTGCGATACAGCTTATTCGGCTGGGTGTCATTGGTCACTAACAAATCGAGCCAGCCGTCGTCGTCGTAATCGAGCAGCGCTATGCCGAGTGATTTGCTGGTCGCATCCAATAACCCTGCGTGCCTGGTGACATCTTCAAAGGTTCCGTCGCCTCGATTGTGGTAAAGCCTGGCACTCTCCCCCTTGTAAACCTGTGGAGTGCAATAGGATTTATTTTTGGTGTCGAGGGAGCAGAACTGATCTTTCTCGATCGACCAATCCACGTAATGGGCCACAAACAAGTCCAGCTTGCCATCATTGTCGTAGTCGAACCATACGGCGCCGCTGGGAAACCCGCTGTCTGCCACCTTCGCCCGAGCCGTCACATCGGCGAAGCGGCCGTCGCCAAGATTCCGGAACAAGTGGCTGGAACCTAGCGCGGTGATGTAGATGTCGTCTTTGCCGTCGTTGTCATAGTCGCCAACGGCGCAACCCATGCCATACATCTCGACGGCTAAGCCCGCCTGCTGGGTGCGATCAGTGAAGGTTCCGTCTCCGTTGTTGTGGTAGAGGGCGGGGTAATACTTCCCGGAGCCATGACCCGGCCAGTCCATGGAATTCACAAAAAGAATGTCCTGGAATCCGTCGTTATCGTAGTCCAGCACGCAGACGCCGCTGCCCATGGTCTCGGGAAGGTATTTCTTTCCAAAGGCGCCGCTGTGATGACGAAAGGAAATGCCAGACGCAGCCGTGGCATCGACAAAACGAATCGGCCCGGAAGGACGCGGCGGCGAAGCGGCTCCAGCAGAAAAGCTGCACAGCAGAAAAACAACAATGCAGAGGCCTGGCTTGCTCTTAGGCATGCGCTACCAGAAGGCGGGCACGGCGCGATTCCAACCACATCTCCAGCAGCATGGCGGTCGGCCCCACCACGAAAAGGGCATAGAACGGCGCATAAACTACCTGGTGAAGACGCAAAACCATTTCGACCGCAGCCACAGCAATGATCGTCAGGATCTGGCCCGTCTTCGAACGCACGGTGGTCTTAGGATCAGTGATCATAAAAAAGATGAATAGCTGATACATGGGCCCGGTAATGGGAGAAATTTCTGAACGCCACGGATCGCCTGTGATCCAGCTACGCAGCAAGGCGAACCCGAGGAAGGACGCGACATAGGTGGCGCTTATATGGAAACGGCGCAAGCGCCAGATGATGGCCGAGCCCAACGTCCAGATCACAATCATCGGCCAGATAAAGTTGCCCCACTGAATGCTCAATCCCGCCACCGAGCCCGAAGCAAGAATGAACATGGCGACGATGCCGAAATTGGACGGGTTCCAAATGTGCCGGTCGTGGACGCGGAGCACGTATTTCGACGTGATCGAAATCAATGCGCAAAGCGCATAGGGCCAGAAGGCCGGGGAGCGCACCAGGATCCCTACGCTGATGCCGCTGATATAGGCACTGACCAGGATGGGCCATTTGCCAAAATAAATACGCGACAAGACAATCTCTGCGACCAGGCTGGTGGCAATGGCTAGCAACGTACGGGTGTAACTCTCCAGGATGCCGTAGGAGAGCTGGCCTACCAGCAAAACGCAGGAGATGAGCAGCGGGGAAAGATAGCGGTTGGATGGGCTGAAGAATCGCTTCCATGCCACCTCAAGCTTCGCCGGTTGCCCGATACTCACCTGGGAACTCATTCAGCCTCCGTGACATTGTAGAGCTTTCCGGGCACGAGATTCTCAACGGTTTGGGTTTTCCCCGAAGGCCAGCGGATCACAGCCTTCTCGATTTGCGGATTCTTCCCCAGTCCGAAATGCAGCCGGCGATCGTTCTGGGCGGCAAATCCACTTCCACCGGAAACCTGTTGCAGCTGATGCTGGCCGTTCCAGTAAAGAGTGACTTGCGCGCCGATCGCGCTGCGGTTGCTGCTGGCGCCGACGAGCGCCAATTCCAGCCACTCGTTCTCTGGGCTCACCGTGTTCTTGTAAATCAGCAGCGGGCCACGCTGGTTGGCCACCACTACATCGAGAACTCCGCGATTCCACAAGTCAGCCATGACGACCGATCGCCCGTCGTAGATATCGGTCGCACCGACCGCCTGGGCTACGTCGACAAATTTAGCGGCTCCATCGTTGATCCATACTTTCTTTTGCTGGTAGCCGGATAAGCTGCGGCCATCCATGGCCGGCCAATTGGCTGCATCTCCAATGATCTTGCTGTTGCCACCCGCCACGCGAGAAAAGTCGTACCAATAGCTCTTGCTCCGGTTCAGGGAAACGTATCCGTTGGTGAGGTAGAGGTCGAGATAGCCATCGTTATTCAGGTCTCCAAATTGTGCGCCGAAGCTCCAGCCCCCCAATTCCACGCCCATATCCCGGGCCAGGTTCTCGTACTTCAAGCTGGCATCTCCTTCGCGAGGAACCCAGAGATTATTTCCCTGGATCAGCACACCTTCTTCGGAGATGTTGGAGACGTAGATGGCATACTTACCTTGATTCAAGATGTCGCCGTAAGCAACGTTCATGCCGCTCTTGGGGGCGAATCCGACGCCCGTCGCCTGGCCTGCTTCTTGAAAATGTCCGCCCTCATTCAGGAACAACTCAGAGACCCCGTAATCATTGGCGATGAAGAGATCGGGGCGCCCGGTGCCCCGCAAGTCCGCCGCAGAAGCGGCCAGAGCCCAGCGGTTACTTTGGATCCCAACCTTTTCGCTGACCTCCTCAAACCTGCCATTGCCGAGGTTGTGAAACAAGAACTTTCGGCCGCCGTTTTTTGCGTACTCAAAACTTTCCGGCATCATGCGCGTGTCGCGCAAATGCCATAGGTCCAGCTTTTCGGAGTAGTAACCGCCTACGAACAAATCGAGTAGTCCATCGCCGTCGTAGTCGAGCCAGACTGCGGTGTTGGCGTTGATCCAGAGCGGCAGGCCGGCTGTCTCAGTGACTCTGGTAAAGCCGCGGCCGTGGTCGTTGTGGAAGAGCTCGGGCCTGCCCCACTTGATCAAAAACAGATCTTCGTAGCCGTCATTGTCGTAGTCTCCCCAGACCGCTCCCATGGAGACCCCAGTGCCTGGCTGGTTGACGTCCGCCAGCCCCATCGGCCCGGCGACCTCTTTGAATGTGCCGTCGTGCATGTTGCGGTAAAGACAATTCAGACTGCCGGTCTTGCTGTTGGTGACATACAGATCGGGCCAACCGTCGCGGTCGAAGTCAACGATCGATACGGAAGCACCCATCGATGCTACCTCAGGCATGATTCCATCCAGCTTGGCGTCTAACGTTGGGGCTTGGTGAACGAAAGCCACGCCGGCTTGTTGCGAAACCTCCTGCAGATGAAAGCCGTAGCGGGCCAGTGCCTGGCTCTCGTCGAGTTTGGACTGAGCCGCTTGCCGCCGCGCGGATAGCTGCCTGATGGCGAGTGGGGTGGCCAGCATCCCGATAAACAAGACGGTCACGACAACCCGGGTGGTGCGACTTGGCTTCATTGGCTTGAGCCGCTTACGTAGCGGGTGTGGTAGTTTTGCCAGTCTTCTGGATGTTGACGGTACACCCACTCATCTTCGAGATTGCCCGGAGCCTGGTTGTACTCGCTCTTTGCGTGATAGGGCAAAGGCTGCACGGTTCGGGAGTAAACGGTGTTGTAGTCGCCGTCCTTGATCCACCCATCGCCGGCGATTACGTAATCCCGCACCCATCCCGCCGGCGGTGCGGCCTGTTCTGGAAAACGCAAGATGATCTCGTCACCGGCGTTCATGATCACGTAGCGGTCATCGACCGAGGCCAGCAGTCCGCGGACATCGCCGTAACGCGTGTAGTAGCCTTCGAGGTCGCGCCAGATCTGCTTGCTGGCGGCGATGCGATTGTAATCGGGTAGCTCAGGAGAAGAAGCGTTTGCCTGGTGGACGATCGAATAGCCGCGGTAGTGAAGATCAGCCAGCGATGGATCCAATTGCGTAACCTTGAGCTGTGCATTGGGCAGGCCCTGCGCCCATTCGATCGAATCCCAGTAAATCTCCAGGTTGGTTCGCAGGCGCACTTTGTGCGGCGTGCCGGGCAGAAAAACGTGGTCGAGGTTGATCAGGCAGGTTTTCTTTCGGCCTGCCGGGAAACCCAGGTTGGCGCGGGCAGTACGCCAGCCTCCGTGCCCATCCGGAACTTCCAGGCTCAGAGCACGCGCTTTTTCGTGGTGTCCCTGGCTGATCGCGACGTTTACTGAGGAGTCTGTGGGATGCAGCCATCCCTTGGCAATGAGCCACAACGGTCCGCTTTGAGGCAGGTCGTTCCCGAGGTCAGCCTCAACATAGTGGTCGCGGGTGAGGCCCTGGTACTGTCCACGGCCAAAGGTATCAAGGTACTGGCCATCGAGTTTGCTGACCAGCTGGGTCACATCGGTGCCTTGATCATCGACGGCCTTCAGGATGGCGTGCGGCGTGGCGACGGCGGCAATGGCCGGCTTGACTGCGGGAACCACAAACCGTTCATCGGTAAAAATCTCAGTGCCCGCTGGATGGTCGACCACCATCAACTTGAGGTAGTCGTAGTAGTAGGTTTCCCATAGCTCGCCGGTGAGCCTGAGATCGTAATAGCCGTCGTGCGGCACGAGTTGGTCACGGCCGATTTTGTACCACTCTTCTGTGGCCGCTATTCTTGATGATCCGACGGAATCGATTTCGAGACCGATGGCCGAACCCCAGGGTACTGCGTCTTTCACGAAGTTGATCTGTTTGCCATTCCAGGCAAAGAGAAAGGGGCAGGAGCCTTTCAGGCGCTGCTCGGTCAGCACTTCCTGATCTGCCTTCAGCGCGAACTCGGCGTTTTCCATGCCATTCGGCCACAAGATCTTCACCACATCGGCGGTGGACTGTTCCCCCAAGCCGAAATGCAATTGGGGTGTGGTAATGGACTGCTTCTGCACCAGCAGACCGGCGCGCAGCTCCATTTCCCCACCGATGCCGAAGGAGTTTATACGCTGGTCCCCAGTGGCCACGCGTGCCCGCGGCCGAAGAATCTGCCACTGATACTTTTTGCTTCCCTGGTTAATGGCCTGCTGTGCCTGCCCGGCTGCGGAAAGCCCCAGCAGATCAAGCCTTCCATCCCCGTTCAGGTCAGCGATGTCAAACACTCTTTCGGAACCGAACGGCGTGGGCATCAGGGTGAACTTCTGCCCACCATTGCCCAGCCACAACCAAGCTCCTGGTGAATCCCCGGGATCGAGCGCAACCGGCGTCACCAACAAATCGACGACTCCGTTGTTATCAACGTCCGCCGCACGCAAGCGCATTTCTTTGGCGAGTCGAGGCATGGTTCCCAATTGGGCTACGTTCCAACCCTGTGCGCCGTTGGTGTGGGTGATGGCGACGAGTGCGCCCGTTTCTTCTACGGCAATCACGGCCAACGTTCCCGCACCCACGTCGGCCACCGTCACCGCCCTCACGTGCGGCAGGTTGCCGGGCAGCGCGAGCTCGCGAAACACTCCACCTCTGTCGTTATGAAGAAAATGCAGCTGGCTCGAACCGTCGATTATGACGGCGTCAGGATTGCCGTCGCTATCCAGATCTACCCAGGCAAATCCGCGCAGGCCCGAGATCCCGGTAAACGGATGGATCACGGTGAAGGATCCATCCCCATTGTTTCTCAGGACTACCGGAGTTCCCTGGGGTGTGCCGAGCAAGATATCCATATCGCCATCGGCTTCCACATCGATCGCCCAGGCCCCGGTGTAGGCGGCATGCAACACCAGCGCCGGCAGCCTGGTCTGCACGGTTACATCGGTAAAGGAGGATGGACTTTCCTGGCGCAGGAAGCGCACACCCCCTTCGCCAGCCAGGACGAGGTCGGTTTTGAAGTCGTAATTGAAATCGACCGGCAAGATCGACTCGGGCTGAAGTTCGGCGGATCCGCCGGGAAAAGGAAATTCCGCGCCAGTGGCCAGCTTCACGGTGTGACTGTTTCCTACGGCGATCACCGGCGCGCCGGCCCCGCTCAGCGAAATAGCTCCGATCCAGCTCCACGAACTACCTTCGGAGGAAGTTGGTTGCGTGCGGAAAGTGATTGCTGTGTCGGCTGGAGGAGGAGTGAACCTTGGAGTGGGCAGCAGCAGGAATTGCCTGAAGGGGAGCGCCTCGCTGCCTGCAGCAGGCTGGATCATGCTCAAGCTCTGACGGAAATCAGGGAGACGCATCAAGGAGTTGCGAAGGAAGGCAATGCGAACGGCGGCCGCCCGGGGATCGGGTCCTGCAGCCGCAGACTGCAGCGCGGTCCATTGCGGTTGCACTTCGGGGGGCCAAGTTGCGGCGTGGGAGGCAATTTGGGCCACAACGGAATCGAGCGTCGCCGCATCGCCGCGCTTGGCCGCCACCCGTCCCAGTTCCAGCAGAACAGCGGGGTTGTCCGGCTGCTGGGCGAGAATGCTTTGCAGTAATTGTTGAAACTCGGCCTCGCCACTGGCATCGCCCTGGCGCTCAAGCTCTTGCGCCAACAGGTACATGGCACGCGTATCGTGCGGATCAAGCTGCACTGCTTTGCGCAACTCGACGATGGCTTGCGAGGGATTGCCTCGTTTGCTTTCGAGCACCCCGAGCAGGTAGTGGATTTGATCATTGCCGGGGGCCAGCTTTTGCGCTTGCCCCAGCCTTTGCGCGGCGGGCTCGAAATTTCCCTGGCGCAATGCGAGGACGCCCCAGTTCGCCCACCCGGCCGGCTCTCCCGGGGCGAGCTGGGTAGCTCGCTCGAGAGTGCCGTCGGCCCGCACATCGTCGCCTACTTCGAGCGCGGCCAAGCCCACATAGAAAGCTGTCACCTCATCCAGGTATGCGGCGGTGCCGGTCTTTGGCAGGCCGGTGGAATGGCACCCACTCAGCAACAATGCGAGCCCACCCGCCACACCTAACCTCCAACGGTCCCGGTTACCCATACAGCCCAAAATCCGTGCGCGACTCATCCACGCTAGCTTACGTTACCGGGGAAAACCCAGGTCTCAAAAGCGAGACCTGGGCCACCCGGTTCATGCGCGGAGGTCGCCGTTGCGCCGGCTCGAGACAGAATGACGCTACCTGAGGACTGGATAGAGTGTCATCGTGCATGGGGTGGAGCAGAAACTCAACCATTCGGAGGGTGCTACACGCCGGGTCCGGTGACAGGCCCCGCAAGGTTTTCTGGCCTTGTGCTCCACCGTCGCATATTCAAGGCGTGGTCCGGGGCGTTGTACCAGGGGGCGATCCAATTAAAGATGACCAGGGCAGTGAGGCCGCGCCGCGCCGACACGGTGACGCAGGTATCGAGCTCACAGCAGCGTTGAAACAGGGCACAAGTCCCGTTCACGAATTTAATCTCACTCTGGCCGCGCGAGATCTCATGTTCGAAAAAATAGGAGCGCATCACCGTGGAAAGAGAATAGCGGCCAAAACCATTGTGGTTGATCTGCATCAGGACGTAGGTCAGTTTGCCGCTTCGGATACCAACCAGGTAACTAATCCACTCTCCGTTGGCGCGCAAACCCATGGCAAAGTATCCGGGCCGGGTGCGCAGCAGTCCATCCATCTTCCACCAATCGGCCACGGAGTCGGGGAACGGCTGGAAGCAGCCCTTCTTCAAGTGCTCTAAAGCTTCCTGGCTCTCTTGCTGACCCAGCTCTGAGTGGAACGTTGCGTTCAAGTCTTTTTCGGCGCGGCGACGGTAGTAGCGAAGGTTTCTCCTGGTATGGGCGCCGAAGCGGCTCAAGGTTGCGTCGAAAGTTTCGCTGAGCTTGAGCCGATGCTCGCGAGACAGGCTGCTGGCTTCTACCCGCAGATGAGGCAGGACTTGGTCCTGGGCGGTAAAGGACTCTTCCGCACCCTGGCAAACAGTTGCCCAGGCGACGCGCGCCCTGGTTTGAACGAAAAGCTGGTGGACTGCGATTTGCAAAAGCGAGGCGCGGACTTTTTCCTGGGCAATGAGGCTGCTCTCGCCAGTCAGATGGTCGAAGCCTCGCAGATATCCGGTTCGGACACCGCAAACCGTTTTCTCGTAGAGATAGACTATGCCTTCCAGGCGTCCTTGAGAGCGAACCAGAAGCAGCACCGGCTCATTGTGGGGGAAGAGCCGCACACGGCCCAGGAAGAAATCGAGACAAAGGAGAGGATTGTCACTTTGCCCAGTGCGCTGGCGCAGTTCTTCCACTTCAGGTCCGATGCCCTCCATCGCCGGAGCCCCACGCAAGACCTGCACCGAATATTCTGACGCGCAGCCAGACCCTGGGGGCCCCACCAGGGCCGGGCGAGCGACGGCAAGGACAGGAGAGGGCATGGGGCCGATTATAGAGACTGTTCGCCGAATCTGGCGTTTTGTCCCTTATTCGATGAGGTACCCTCAGCAAGAGAGATGGGGCGGAAGAATTTCAATCTGAAGCGGATCCGGCACAGGCTGCGCAAGTCTCTTGCGCAACGGGGCGTACTCTCTACTGCCGCGATCCTGCTGAGGAAAAGTTTGCAACCTGGTTCAAGACCGTTCGATGCGCCAAAAAAGTACGCTGAGGTGCACCCCTTCGACCGGCAATTCGGAGTGGATACCAGCGAACTCATTCCTGCCGAGGACCTTTCCAGCGGCAAACAAAAGGACCTATACAACGCTGGATACTTCGGGGTAGCTCCTTCCGTTCTGCGGCAAATTCTCGATCGTCTGCAACTGGACTTCGAAGAACACACGTTCATCGATTTGGGCGCAGGCAAGGGACGGGCGCTGTTGATCGCCTCCGAGTACCCGTTTCATGCCATTGTCGGGGTGGAGTTATCCCCGAAACTGCACGCGATCGCGGTCGACAATATCGCGAGGTGTCGAGGGTTGGCACAGCGATGCGGGAACGTGCGCTCCATGGAAGGGGATGCGACTGAGTTCATTTTCCCTGCCGGGCCATTGGTCATCTACCTTTGGAATCCGTTTGAGGCTCCGGTATTCGCCAGTGTTCTGGTCAATCTCGAAGCAGCGCTGATGCACGAGCCGCGCCCAGTCTTCATCGTGTACATCCAACCGGATCTTGAACCGATGCTCGAAGGCAGCAGATTCTGGCACAAGATGTGGCGCGAGGAATTGCGAATGAGCGAGGAAGATTACGCCGCCCATCCCTTTCCGTCGCGGGTGGAGATATGCTCTGTATTTCGCAGCGTGCTGCCGACGCGTGGTTGATTGCATTTGACCTAATCGGACATGGGTTAAAATGTGTGGGCGAACCCATGAGTCTGGCTCCATGAATGAACGTGCACTCCGCCAGCTGGCGCATGTTCCTCGATTGGCGATTCAGGCCGCGAGCAGCGAGACCGCACGGGATACCAACCGAACCATCGTCCTGGAATTGATTCGTCTCGCCGGAGCGGTCTCGCGTGCCGATCTCGCCCGCCTTTCCGGACTGCAGAAGAGCACTGTCTCCGCCATCGTAGAAGAACTGCTGGAAAGCCGCTGGATTTGCGAAGGGGAAACTGGGTTCAGTAAACACGGCCGCCGGCCGATGATGCTGGGAGTCAACAACGAGCTGGGGGTAGTGATTTTAGACCTGCACCCGGGCAACGCAATCGTTGCGGTTTCAGACTTCAGCGGCAGATTTCTAGTGCAGGAAAACGTCCCTATTTCCTCTGAACCGCAACGGTCCATCGCTCAACTACTGGCTGCCATCAAACGCGTGTCTCATACCGAACCCAAGAAGGCGGTTCAGGGAATAGGTATCAGCGTTCCGGGCCGGGTCGACCGGGTCACCGGGCAATTGACGTTCGCGCCCAATCTTCGCTGGGGACGGTTCGACATCCGGAAAGCGATCGCGGAGGGAACCGGGCTGCCGGTGGAGATCGAGAATGCGGCCAATCTCATCATTCTCGCGGAGCGTTGGTTCGGCAGCCTCTCTGGGGTGCAGGACGCGGTGGCGATTAACGTTTCAGAGGGAATTGGCACCGGCATCCTGGCCGGCGGACATCTTATTTCTGGTTGGAACGGAATGGCAGGTGAGTTTGGCCACATGCAGGTCGACGCTGCGGGGCTTCTTTGCGGATGCGGCAACCGCGGCTGTTGGGAGACCGTAGCTTCCAACCAGGCTGCTCTTCGCTATTACCGCAAGTTGAAAGGAAAGGTTCCTGCTTCCTTCACTTATCGTCACCTGCTGATTGATGCCGAGGATCAGAAGCCTGAAGCAGTGGCTGCCATGCGCAACCAGTTCGCACAACTCGCACGCGGGCTCAACACCATCCTGGCCGGCTTGTCTCCGGAGGTAGTGTTGTTTGCCGGCGATATCGTGGCCGTGTGGCCTTACTTCTCGGGCGTCCTCGCGGAAGAAATACCGAAGACCCTGGGGGCGAAGCTGCCTCGCATCATTACCGCGGCCGACTGTGGCATGGCCCGCCTGCGGGGCGCCCTGGCCCTGGTCTTGCAGCATCACTTCAGCCCAGCTGCGTCAGGCTCCGTTCCTCGGCGAATAGCAGTGGGTGACTCCTCGCGGTAGCTTTAGAACGTGACTTTGACAGAGGCCTGCAGAACGCGCGGGCCGCCGACACCGTTGACGTTGCCGACCCCGCTGCCGAGGGTCGAGGTGATCTTACCGAGGTTCGATCCAATCGCAGTGGTGGGCAGGCCGAAGGCCGGTGTGTTGGTCATGTTGAAGGCGTCGAAGCGGGCTTCCAGGTTCGCCTCGCGATAAATCGGGAAGGCCTTGGAGAGGGACACGTTGTCAGAGACGTACGCCGGCCCGCGAAACTGATTGCGGCCCGAATTGCCGAGCACGCAAGCAACCGGGTTGGCGGCTGAGTACGCTGTGCATTTCGCCGGCGCTGCAAAGCTGGCTGGGTTGAACCAGGTTGCGGTGCCCGCGCCGTTCACGTTGTGCGTCACCTGGAAAGGCGCGACCAGGTCGCCCGTCTGCGTGGTGCCGGTGGTTGCGCTCGTGCTGGTAACGGTGAAGGGTAGGCCAGTGACCGCCTGGATGACCCCTGAGACACGCCATCCACCCAGGGCATAGAGCAGAGGACCCTGGTTGAAGTATTGGTGGTTACGACCAGCAGGGAGGTCATAAATGACGGTCTGCGAGTAGTTCTGCTTGCGGTCGAAGTCCAGCACGGAGTAGTTGCGGTGCCGCGGGCCGGCGTAGAAGAGCAGACCGCCGTCCTGACCACCGGTGACGTAGCCTTCCGCCTTACCCCAGGTGAACGCCGAGTTGAAGGCGAGACCCTTGCTGAAGCGGTGAACGAGTTGCGCCTGCAGCGACTGGTAGTTGGTGGAGGTGCCGAGGAAGTACTGTGTGACCGCAGCCGTCTTACCGAAGGCCAACTTGAGGGGATCATAGCTTGCGCTCTGACCATAGATGCTGGGCAGGTTGATGTTCTGCGCGACGTCGATCCGCGTGCCATGGTTGGCCACATACGCGATCTGGAAGGAGCTGTCGAAAGGCAACGCCTGCTGCACGACGGCGTTCCACGATGAGACGTAGGCGTTCTTGAAGTTGAGCGGGATATACAGGTTGGCCAGGCCGATGGTGCCGTTGGCAGCACTTTCAGTGAGCGTTCCGTTGGAACCGAAAGCAACGGTCGGTGTTGCCGGGACGCCGGTCACGAAATTCACCACGCCACCCGCCGGGTTGAGCGCAAAGCCGTAGGTGGGCGTGATGGTGTAGGAGGTGCTGGTCTTAATTGGATAGTTGTAGGCGTAGGTGTTGTCGACGAATGGGACGTAACTAATACCGAAGCCGCCACGGACCACGGTGTTCGGCGTAGCCCGGTAGGAGACGCCGAGGCGCGGCGCCACGTTGCGGTAGCTGGTCTGCATACCGATGTTGGAGGGGTTGCCATCTTCACCGGCGAGCACCAGTTGGTTGTTGGCCGGGTTGTAGCTCACAAAACCACCGGGCAGGCGCGGCGTTGCCGGTGGATATAGCTCGTAGCGCAAGCCGAGATCGACGGTCAGCTTCGGCGTGGCCTGCCACTTGTCTGCCACGAAGAAGAAGAGCCACGTCTGCCGGTAGCAGGGGAAGGTGCTGTTGGTGTCCTGGCCGACGTTGTAAGGGACGTCGAAAAGCACGCTGGCGATATCGTTGGCTTGACCGGTCTTGGTGGCGCCCGGGGCGGAGGTCTGGTTTTCGCTGAAGTAGAAGGTTCCTGCCGCAGCGTTGTTGTTGCCCTGCAAAAGGTCGTCGCGAACGCGGCGGATATCGGCCCCGAACTTCAATGCATGGTTGCCGATCACCTTGGTCCAGTTGTTCGCGAAGTCGATGTTGGATTCAGCACGCAGCCATGGCAGCGACTGCGAGTAGCCGATGAGGGGGTTGCCCGTGCCGTTTTCGCCGTTGTTGGCGAAGTTGCTGACCTGGAAGGCGACCTGGCCGCTGCTGGTAAGGGTGTTATTGGTGCCGTTAGGGCCGTTCCCCGGGATACCCAGCGTACGTGCATCGTTTTTGCCGTAGTCCGTCTGCTGTGCCGAGTTGCGTAGATGGGCAACGCCAACGCGCCCCTCGGTGAACAGGGTGGGCGAGAAGACGTGGTCGTAGTTGAAGCCGGTGCTGTAGGCTGCCGCGGTACCGCTAGCCTCAAAGCCACCGCTGCCCGCCGGACCACCGAGGAAGGAACCGAAGACCGGCGCCTGGAAGGTGTTGATCTGCTGATGGCTGAAGCGACCGCTCAGGTGGTCCTTCTCGGTAATGCTGTAGTCGGACTTGATGTCGTAGTTCCACGCGTCCTTGTGGAAGGGCAGGTTGGCGGAGAAGTTGTTGGTCGTGGTTCCGGCGAGGTACTTGGCGGAGGCCAGGTTCGTCTTGGGGTTGCGAGCGAGCGCATCCAGTTGCTGGAATACCGTGACGGCGATCGGGCTGACGCCCGGGTTCGAGAGCGGAATGATGTTGCCGGCAAAAAGCGTTCGCCCCTGGCCGCAGTTTGCCGGCGTGGGTCCACCCTGGCAATCTGCGACGTCTCCGGTGTTGGGGTCATAGACCTGGCCGCTGTAGCCGGAGAGGTTCAGGTTGCCCCCCTGGACGTTGTAGAACGGGATGTTGGTGTTGAAGGTGGTTTCTTCGTGGTCGGAGACGCGAAGGAAGTCGCCGAAGAAGAAGAGCTTGTCTTTGAGGATTGGGCCGCCGATGGAAGCACCGGTGTAGTTGTACACCAGTCGTCCGTTGGGACCGACGGCAAAGAAGTTGCGCGCGTTGACGCCGTTGTTCTCCATGTTCTGGAAGACCGAACCATGGAAGCTATTGGTCCCGGACTTCAGCGTGAGGTTGACGACCGTCCCGACGGCGCGGCCAAATTCAGCCTCGAAGTTGTTGGTGGTGATGTCGACGTTGGCGAGGGCAGCGGCCGGCAGCACAAGGATGGTGTGAATGCCGGTACGCTGATCGTCGTCGATCCCTTCAATCTGGTACAGGTTCACGTACGATGACTGGCCGTTTGCATTCACCGACAGATCATTGTTGGCGTTGAAGAACTGCGAGTTGTTGAAGACGATCGGCGCCATGCCGGGGACGGTGTTGAGCAGCGACTGGTAGCTGTTGCCGCTGCTTAGCGGAAGGTTGGCGATCTGGCGCTGCTCGAGGTTGGTGGAGATGTCAGCGCGGTCGGTCTGTAGCAGCGGCGGCGCAGAGGTGACGATCAACGTTTGGTCTACGCTGCCCGTTGCCAGGCTGACGTCGACGCGGGTGGTGGTGTTGGTGATGACGGAGATGTTCTCGCGGGTTTCCCGCTTGAATCCAGGCGCCCCGACCGTCACGCTGTAGGTGCCGGAGGGAAGGTTCGGCTCGGTGAAGTTTCCGCTGTCATTGGTGACGGAGTTGTAGGTGGTTTGCTGACCTGTGAGCACAATGGTGACTTGTGCGTTCGTTACCGCCGCACCTCCCGGGTCGGTCACGGTGCCGAGAATGGTGCCGCTAACGGCCTGAGCGTAAAGATGGCTTCCTACCAATACAAGGCACCCAAAGGAGAACAGGGCGAGCCAGCGAAAAGCCATAGCCGCGCGGTGGGACGTTTTTTGCTCTTGCATTGAAGCCTCCAGAAAGAAACAGCATTTTGTTTTTGAAATCCTAATGTACGGGTCGCAAACTAATGGGCGGGATACTATCAGGTTCGGTTAACCATTGACCAGCCGTTTTTTGCGGATGAAAGGTTACTTGCAATTCACAAGTAACTTTATTTACTCTTTTTCGCGTGCCTGGGAAGCCCAACTCGAGGCGACGTTCCGCATGCCCAGTAAGCGTTTCTCTCGAGGTGTTCGGCGACAGTTGGTCGCTGTTAATCGTTCGGGATCTCATGGTCCGCGGCTATCGGACATTCAAGGAATTTCACCAGGCAGGCGAAGGAATTGCCACCAACGTGCTGGCCGATCGTCTGCGGAAGCTGGAAGCGGCGGGGATCATCCTCGCCGAACCAGTCGAGAACGATCGCAGAAGAGCGAATTACCGGCTGACTGCAAAAGGGATCGATCTGGCGCCGGCACTGCTGGAGCTGTTGATATGGGGATCGCAGCACGAGGAGACGCAGGCACCCTGTGCAGTGATTGAGACCATGGCAAACAACCGCGAACAGGTTTTGGCAGAAGTTCGGCGCCGGTGGAAAGAACGCGATTCCACCCCGCTGCTTCCTGGATCTGGGGACTGGCAATGGCAGTGAACTGATCCTAAGGGGGATGGATGAGCAAGGTGCGGGTATTAGTCGGCACGCGCAAGGGCGCGTTTATTCTGACTTCGGACGGCAAGCGGGAACAATGGGAGGTGAGTGGTCCCCATTTTGCAGGCTGGGAGATTTACCACCTCAAGGGGTCGCCGGTGGATCCAAATCGGCTCTACGCATCCCAGTCGACTGGCTGGTTCGGACAATTGATCCAACGGTCCGACGACGGCGGCAAAACGTGGCAGGCAATGGATAACAACTTTGTCTACGAAGGGATCGCCGGCACCCACCAGTGGTACGACGGCACACCGCATCCCTGGGAGTTCAAGCGGGTGTGGCATCTTGAACCGTCACTCACCGATGCGGAAACAGTATATGCGGGGGTCGAAGATGCCGCGCTGTTCCGTTCCACGGACGGCGGAAAGGGCTGGCAGGAGCTCGCCGGTCTTCGCAGCCATGGGTCGGGCCCTCACTGGCAGCCGGGCGGAGGTGGAATGTGCCTGCATACGATTCTCCTCGATCCCACCAACCGGGGCCGGATGTTCATCGCCATCTCGTCGGCGGGCGCTTTCCGCACAGACGATGGCGGCGAATCCTGGCAAGCTATCAACCGCGGGCCCAAATCCGAACACATTCCGGACCCGACAGCTGAGGTCGGGCACTGTGTTCACCACATCGCGATGCATCCTTCGCGGCCCGACGTGCTCTTCATGCAGAAGCACTGGGACGTGATGCGCAGCGATAATGCCGGCGAGTCCTGGCAGGAGGTGAGCGGAAACCTACCTACGGACTTCGGCTTCGCGATCGATGTCCACGCCCACCAGCCGGAAACGATTTAGGTGGTGCCGATCAAGAGCGACCGGGAACATTACCCGCTCGATGGAAAACTTCGCGTGTACCGCAGCCCGACGGGCGGGAACGAGTGGGAGCCGTTGACGAAGGGTCTTCCGCAACGTGACTGTTACGTGAACGTACTACGCGATGCCATGGCCGTCGATTCGCTCGACACCTGTGGAGTTTACTTTGGCACGACCGGAGGCCAAGTCTACGCGTCACCTGATGCTGGAGACAACTGGGCTTCCATTGTGCGCGATCTCCCCGCGGTTCTCTCGGTCGAGGTACAGACTCTGTCATGATCCGCGTCCTGCTGCCGGGGCACCTGCGAACACTGGCCCAGGTGGACGGGGAGGTAAGGCTCAACGTTGAGGGTCCAATCACGCAGCGCTCAGTCCTCGACGCACTGGAGGCTTGCTACCCCATGCTACGGGGAACGATCCGTGATCATGTCACCCAGCAGCGTCGGCCGTTCCTAAGATTTTTCGCCTGCGCGGAAGATCTGTCCCATGAATCGCCGGATGCTCCGCTGCCTCAAGCAGTGGTTCACGAAGCTGAGCCGTTTCTGGTGATTGCGGCGGTGGCCGGCGGTTAGGTCGCAACCCATCCGCAGTCAGCACTCCGAAACTGTTCTGCACGCTTTTGCCCTGAATGGAGAGGCTAATCGACCATGAGCATGATTTCGGTTGACTTGATGACTGCGGTGACCTCGTCTCCAACCTTGATACTGAGATCCTCTACGCTTTGCCGGGTGATGACGCTCTCGATGAGATTTTCACCCACGCGGACCGTCACCTTCGCAGTAACTACTCCAAGAACAATCGCCTCTACCTTGCCTCGCAATTGATTACGCGCCGATATTTTCATGGCTCCGATTGTATAAGCTTGGGTGTGCGTATGGCAGAGGCGAGGGGCAACTACGAAATTGAGCCGGCGCGTTGGCCGGAAGACACAGAGCAGGCGCTCAGGTTGCTGACGAATTACGGACGGCACCTCGCCGCATCTCCTGTTGCGGCCGCGGGTATGTGCTTTGCCGATTATGAGGCGCAGCTCCGCGGGTTGCCGGGCAAATATGCAGACGCAGACGCAGACCTGCTGCTGGCGCAGATCAAGGGCCAGGTAGCAGGTTGCGCTGCGCTCACGCCGCGGATACTGAACGATGGCACCCGCGCCGCCGAGCTGAAACGGTTGTGGGTAGAGCCCCAATTCCGTGGGTACGGCGTGGGACGCGGGTTGGTGATCGCCGCCATCGACTGGACACGGACCCGAGGATACCAGGCGCTGGTGCTCGACACGGTGGACGAGGCCATGCCCGAAGCCAGTGCACTCTATCAATCGCTGGGTTTTGAGGAGACGGAAAGGTTCAATGACAATCCCATCTCCGGAGTACGGTTTTACAAATTGAAGCTGACCGGAGACCAATGAGCATTAACTTTCACGTGGTAAAGAGCACCGTCGTGGGCGCACTCGGAGGGCTGCTCTTCGGTTTTGACACCGCAGTGATCTCGGGCACAACGAATGCATTGACGCAGACGTATCGTCTGTCACCGGCGATGCTTGGAGTTACTGTCTCCAGCGCATTGCTGGGCACCGTCGTGGGAGCGATCGCGGCCGGCATCCCAGGACAAAAATTTGGCCGGCGGGACAGTCTGCGGGTGATGGCTATTTTTTATGTAGTCTCTGCACTGGGATGCGCGTTCGCCTGGAATTGGTCCGCACTGATTTTCTTTCGCTTTATCGGCGGGCTGGGCATCGGGGGTTCGTCGGTTCTGGGCCCTATGTATATCGCCGAAATAGCTCCAGCGGAATGGCGCGGACGACTGGTTGGCTGCTTTCAGATCAACATCGTGGTGGGCATTTTGCTGGCCTACGTATCAAATGCATGGATCGACAGCCTGCAGCTGGGGGCCAGGGAATGGCGTTGGCAGCTTGGTATCTCCGCCGCGCCGGCGCTGCTTTTCCTGGCCGCTCTGTTTGCGATTCCACGCAGCCCGCGGTGGTTGGTGATGCAAGGGAAGCTGGATGAGGCGTTGTCTGTACTTCGCCTTACCGGTATTCCAAACCCGGAAGAGGAGCGAAAAGAAATCATCGCTTCGATTCATCAGGAGCGAGCGGCATCGGCTGATCCTTTGTTCTCTCGCCAGTACCGGTTACCGATTTTCCTCGCGGTTACTATGGGCATGTTCTGCCAACTTTCGGGGATCAATGCGATTCTCTATTACCTGAATGATATTTTCGCGCTTGCCGGAGCGTCGAAGGTCTCTGGCGCTCTGCAAGCAGTGGCCGTGGGAGCAACCAACCTGGTAGCTACCCTTTTGGCGATGTCGGTGATCGATCAATTCGGACGAAGAAAATTGTTGCTGACGGGCACTGTGGGCCTGGCATTATGCCTGACTGCAGTCTCCTATGTGTTTATGACTCATCGGCACCTGCACTGGCTGGTGTGGCTGCTCATGGCGTACATCGCTTGCTTTGCTGTATCTCAGGGTGCGGTGATTTGGGTGTATGTCAGCGAGGTATTCCCCAATCGCGTGCGGTCCAAGGGCCAGGCCCTGGGCAGCTCCGCCCACTGGGTGACGAACGCAGTTATCTCGCTGGTGTTTCCTGTGATGGCTGGTTCTTCCGGCGCTTACCCTTTCATGTTTTTTGCCGCGATGATGGTGGTCCACTTCTTCCTGATTTTGAAGTATTACCCCGAGACCAAGGGTGTTTCGCTGGAACGGATGCAGTACCAGTTGGGTATTGACTGAGCAGTGCGGTGGTTGGGGCTTGGCCCATCTTTTTCGCCCCACGTTCGCCGGGGCGAACGCGGGGCACCCGTGTAGATCTGTGGGGCTCGCTAACAGCGCGCCAGAAATGCGGCCCCTTAGTACTGGCTACCGGCGTTGGAAATCGGGTGATCCGAATAGTAAGCCGGCGGCCAGGGATGCCTGGCGGTCTGCGGCCTGATGCGCCTGCTGTTCAGTCGCGGGTTGAGCGGCTACTGGTTTAGTAACGGACGCAGTGGCTAACTGCTGCAAGATCAGCGACCGCGTCTTTTCTGAGACCTGGCCGTGCATGATTAGATTTTCGATCTGTCGCTCCTCTAAGTCCGGCAGCACCGATGCGGCGCCAAGTTGGCTCAGCCAATCCACGGTGACACCTTTGCTTAGACGGTTGCCGGCCAGGGCCAAGGAGAAATTCATTCGTTCCAAGAGCGCTGCGCTGTTCACCCACGGAGTCGACAACATCGAATAGCCATCCGGCGTTTGCCGTCCATAAAGTGGTTGCCCTAGGTCGCTGATGGCCTTCACCACCACATTCGGGTCCTCAACGTCCATCCCTCCGGCACGTACTGCCGAAATCACAAAGTCTTCGGGAGTCTTGATCTTCGCGCGATAGGAAGTAACCGACCAAAATTCTGGCGATTGCACCAGGAAGCGCATCACCTCACCGATGTTGCCATTGGACGCTAAAAACACCGCGCTCAAGCGGTCGACCAGGCTCTGCGGCGGATCGTCGCTTACAAAGCGGACGGCCAGCTTGCGGCAGATAAAGTGTGCGGTCGCCGGGCTGGTTGCCAGCATGTGCAACACTTCCAGGCCTTCCTTGAAGCCGTTCTCTTTGATGTTGACGCCGAGCACGCGCTTGATCCCTGGCTCGTGACGGCTCTCGTCGAACACAAAGCGCGGTCCGCCCTTAGGCGGCTGCTCGATGGTCCACCCGGTAAACACCTTGGCCACTTCCGTTACATCACGCTGACTGTAACCGCCATTGACCCCGAGCGTATGCAGTTCCATCAGCTCACGCGCATAGTTCTCGTTCAGCCCCTTGGGCGACCCACCCTTGGGAGGAAAGGGGTGTCCCGGCCCTCCGAGTGCGTTGAGCGAGTGCGGCCCCGTGCTGCCGGCATTGTCGAGATACGTCATCATCGCGGTGCTGGTTGCAGTTTGATAAAGCAGCCCTTCGAAGCTGCCCAATGCGTTGGGACGAATTGCATCCCGTTCATAGGGCACCAGGCTATAAATTTCTTCGCCTGTCTTGCCTTGAAAAACGTTGAAGTGGTTTAACCAGAAGTCGGTCATCACTTCCTGTAGCTGGCGCTGGCTGTAAATCGCGCGCAGCACCCGGCTCTGTAAGAGTTCGTTCTGCACCACCTGGCGGGGATTATCAAGGGCAATCAGTGTTTCACGCTGCTCCGGGGACATCCCTTCGTCCAGAGCTGTACGCTGGATGGGTGACAGCTGTTTGCGTAATTGACCATACTGGCCCGCAGGCAGCGAAAGGACCTTGGCCATACGGGCCGCGGGAGCCAGGCTCAGTAGCGCCGTCACCTGCTCGGCAGACATAACCGGCGGTGGCGTAACTGGCCGCGCAGGGGCCGGCGGTGCATTGCTCACCGCCGGTGGATTTTTCGCTTTGGCCTTATCCTGCTCCTGCTTGTTCCGGTCGGTGACCACCTGGTTCTCATAAATGGCGCGCTCGGTTGCATTGAAGAGAGGCACGGATATCTTGCCATTCTCTACCTGGCGGATGATGCTGCCGGGAGGGAACTTGTGGGTTAACTCTACTTCCGGCAAGCGCATGGCAGGAAACTGTTGCAAACGCTGCTCCATCGCCGTGTCGTCAATGTTTGCAGGATGTAGTTGCTGATTCATCCAGACATCGAGACCCATTGCCTTCACCTGGTCTATCTCGCCGGGGCGGGGGCCGAAGGTCAAGCGGTCGAGCGCATGGAAAACGCGATCATCGCCCTGAATCTGCTTTAGCTTGGGCGCGGCCGGCAGCTTGACCGTTACTGTGCGATCAGGAGGCGGAGTCTTCTTGGCGGCACAAACCTGGGTCAACGCCAGAGTACAGATCATCAGCCGGCTTATCGTGAATCCAGGCGTCTTGCGCAAAACACACCTCGACATCAGGAAGGAACCCCCTGGGGCAGGACAAGTTGCTGGGCTGGGGGAGATTCTCTCGGTCTATGACCGGGCTCTCCATATGTTATTCATTCTCATGACCTAAGAAGCTGATTGGGCCCGCTAACCTGGCGGCTCTCTCGATCACGCGGCAAATTTATTGAGTGCACACCACACCTCGCTTATCATCATGCCGTCCCTCGGGAGCGAACAGACGTGTTTCGACTTGTGCAGATCGTCGTTCTTCTTGCTGTCGCGCTTGGCAACTGGCCGTTGAGCGCACAGGCTTCGGATCCATTGCAGAGTTTCGTGGGCAAGGAAGTAGTGCTGAAGATCGATATGCCGGGCAGTCAGCAGGGGGTTGATTTGCGCTTCAACAAAGACAACCCGATGAACTGGAAAGAGTACGCCAACCGCCTGAAGAGCAATGGGGTTTCGATCCACAAAGGCGATACCGCCCGCGTGACCGCTGTCGTGGTCAAGAATGATCGCATCGAGTTTCAGCTGGACGGGGGTGGCTTTGGAACGTTCCTGGATGACAGCAGCTCCACGGTCAACCCCAAGGCGGTGGAAAAGAGCGACTACGAGAAGCAGCTGGAAAGAGACCTCTCGAATACCACGGATCCAGACCGCCGGCGCCAGCTTCAGCGTGACCTGGATCGAGAGCGGTCGCGACGGGAGCGCCAGGAGGATAACAACCGCGCTGCTGCCCAGATAGCCAGCCAGATTAAGGAGCAGAAAATCGCCGGTCAGCGGCTCCAGGGCGGTTCCCGATTCAACCTGCGCTGGTCAGGCGCAGTCCCTGCGGACCAAAAGAATCCCGATACGGTGACGAAGCTGCTGTCGGAGTACGTAATCTTCGCTGGTCCGCAGCCAGCGGGACCTACGCCTACGGTGCAAAATCCCGGCGCCAATGCCTCGGTTCCGGCCACTGCTCACCTCAAACGCGGCATGAAGATGGAGGAGGTTAGCAGTTTGTTTGGACCGGGAAAGCAATTATCAGAATCGGTTTCAGGCGACGGCTTGAAGACGCAGATCTTTCAATACTTAACCGGTGATCGCAGCGTGCAAGTGACTTACGTGGAAGGTTTGGTGGTTCGGTATTCCATCAGCTCCAATTAGGGAAATGCCGGGGTTCATTCTTGCCCCGATTGGGCGGCTATGCTAAAGTCCAGTTTGTGCACGCTGCCTCTCATCTCGAAGTATGCATCGTGAACGGGCTCTCCGCCTGTTGTTGTCGTTAGTTCACTTTCCCGCCCTGAATTCCTTCACAACAGTTCCAGGCTTTTCTCCACAGGAGTTTTTGCATATGTCTCAGTCATCGCCGCTTTATCGCGTTTCGCTCGACACCTGGGCAGTCCTGCTGGCGTTTGCGGCGGTGCTGCTTGTCCGTTTCGGCATTTTGAAGAACATCCCCTGGTGACAGCGGAAACGAGGAGGATCCATGGCCAGCTCTGCCGTCCGAACATCTGCCTCTACAAAAGCGAAAGCGCCGGTGAGCGCCGCCGGCCTCATACCAGGGATTCTGCTGCTCGCCGTGGTTGGGTATGCAGGCAAGTTTATCGAGCACTTCATTGCTGCTTACGGTAAGGCGCATCACCTGGTGCTGCCGAATATTGAGTATGTCCTTTGGGCGATCCTCATTGGCCTGGCAATCTCCAATACCATCGGCATCCCGGCCATCTTTCGCTCCGGGGTGGCGACCTATGAATTCTGGCTCAAGGCTGGGATCGTGCTGCTCGGCGCCCGCTTCCTATTAGGCGATGTTCGCCGCCTGGGTGGCGTTTCGCTGGTTCTCATCGCGATTGAACTGGCTTTAGCGCTCACCTTCATGACCTATCTGGGCCGTGCTTTCCAACTCAAACCAAAACTGGTGACGCTATTGGCCGTTGGATCGTCCATTTGCGGAGTCTCGGCGATCATCGCCGCCCAGGGGGCGATCGATGCCGACGAGGAAGACTCCTCCTACGCGATTGCTGCGATCCTGTTGCTGGGCGCGATCTCTTTGTTTCTCTTTCCGCTGATTGGACATGTTTTGCATTTAAGCGATCACGCTTACGGCCTGTGGGCTGGTCTGGCGGTGGATAACACCGCGGAGGCGACTGCTGCGGGAGCACTCTACTCCGATGCGGCGGGCAAAATCGCGGTGCTGGCCAAAACCTGCCGCAACGCAACCATTGGTTTTGTTGTTCTCGGTTATGCCATTTATTGGGCTTCGAAAGGCCAGGCGGAGGAGGTAAAGAACAAGGGCGCATTTCTGTGGAGGAAATTTCCCAAGTTTGTGCTCGGGTTTCTGCTTATTTCTTTGCTTGCCACGGTGGGCTTTTTCACCAAGCCGCAACTCGCGGCCGTGGGCAATTTGTCCCGATGGGCCTTCCTGCTGACGTTTGCCGGGGTGGGTTTGCGTACCAACCTGCGCGAGCTAAGTAAGCAGGGGGCACGGCCGTTCATCGTCGGAGCGGTGGGAGAAATCGTGATTGCGTTGATTACGCTGGGCCTGGTGTTTGGGGCTGATCGCTGGTATCACCTGTAGCCGGATTGCTCGACAATCACCCGGAAAGGAAACCGCAGGTTTTCTTTCCGGGTGCTCATACCCCTTTAAAGCCCCGCTCCTTCAAAGACCGCGGCTTTACGTTTTGGGCGCGGGCTTAGGCACGATCAGCTTCTTGAGGCCGTCCTCGTCGCTTGGCAGGTCCGTTTTGCCGGCGGAGAATTTGTTGAAGCTGAGAATATAGGCGAAAAGGTCCGCTGCTTCCGGACGAGTGAGCGAGCCGGGGGCTGTGGCGGGCATCAACTTCTGAATCATGTCGTAGAGATTGCCTGCGGGTTGACCCTCGTATTTGGAGAGGAAATCGTCTCCGCTGAGGGGGGGATACGGACCTACGCCGTCCAGGGCTTCCCCGTGGCACGATAAGCACTGCTTCTTATACAGCGCTTCTCCGCGGTGGGCTTGATCGGCCGTGTATATGCCGTCGGCCGCTGTCGAGCCCGCTTGACCCTGCAAAAATTGGCAGGGGAATCCGCTCAAGATAAGACTGAGGCAAAATAGGACGTTCTTGTTCGCTCGCACCACGTCGTCTCCTCAAAAAGATTACACTACCCTGATCGTACCGGGACAAGCGCTGGGACGGAGCAATGACATCAAAACGCCCTTTTATTGGATGGTTGGTCATAGTCGCGTGTTGCATGACCCTGCATGCGGCCACTCCGTTTGCCTGCGACCCTGACAACGCAGGCTTAACGCTGCCCGACGGCTTCTGCGCGTTGGTGGCCGCCGACGATTTGGGTACGGCAAGGCATGCTGTGGTGGCTCCGAATGGCGATTTGTATGTTGCCCTGCAGAGCGGCAGGGGCAAGACCGGCGGCGTGGTGGCGCTGCGCGATGAAAACGGTGACGGCCGTTTTGAAACCAAAGAATATTTTGGCGACGGCAGCAGCACCGGCATTGCCTTGCGCAACGGCTATTTGTACGTGGCGAAGGTGGAGTCGGTGGAGCGGTGGAAGATGACGCCAGGGCAGCTGAAGCCGGCAGGGCCGCCTGAGGTGGTAGTCGAAGGTCTGCCTAAGGAGCATGAGCATCACGACAAGGGCATCGCGTTTGACGGCAAAGGATCGCTCTACATCAATATTGGATCTCCCTCCAATGCCTGCCAGTCGCTGGACCGGCAGAAAGGCATTGTGGGCCAGGACCCGTGTCCCCTGCTGGAAACGCATGGCGGCATCTGGAAGTTCGATGAAAACAAATTGCACCAGAAAGAGGCCGACGGGCAGAAGTTTGTCACTGGATTGCGCCAGGAGCCGGCGATCACCTGGCACGATGGCGCAGTCTACATAGTCATGAACAGCCGCGACCAGCTGGACGTTCTTTGGCCGGGCAAGTTTACCGCGGAGGAGAATGCCACCCGCCCTGCCGAGCCTATGTACCGCGCGACTCAGGGACTTGATTTCGGCTGGCCATATTGCTTTTTCGACTACACCCAACAAAAGCTCCTGCTCAATCCTGAATATGGCGGCGACGGCAAAATGGTGGGACGCTGCAGCGCCTTTGCGCTTCCGGTCGCCAGCTATCCGGCACATTGGGCCCCCGTAGACGTGATGTTTTATTCCGGCAGCCAGTTTCCCGCCCGCTACAAGGGCGGAGCGTTCATCGCCTTTCATGGTTCCTGGAACAGGGCCCCCTTGCCACAAGCGCCGTCGAACGTAACCTTCCAACCATTCGCCGGCGACGATGCCTCGGGCAAGTTTGAGATCTTCGCCAGTGGGTTCGCCGGCAAGGACCCGCTGGTAAATCCGAACGACGCGTTGGCACGCGCCGACGGTGTGGCGGAAGCTCCCGATGGCACCCTTTTTATCACCGACAGCCAGAACGGAAAAATCTGGCACGTGTTTTACCGTGGCAAAAAGTAACGCGCACGGCGTCTCAGCCACAGTTGCTGTGGCTTTTCTTCTGCTGCTGACGGGTTCTGCCCAGTCGACGCAAAAACGTGACTGGACCCTCGGGCCTTTTGTGCGCCCGGTCCATGCGCCCATCATCGAACCCGACCCGAAACCCGTCTTTACCGATCCCATTACCGACCATCCTGTGCGGTGGGAAGCGCTGCATACCTTCAATCCCGGCGCCATCGTGCGACAGGGCAAGGTGTACGTTTTGTATCGGGCTGAGGATGACTCCGGGACGATGGCTATCGGCATGCATACCTCCCGGCTGGGCCTGGCATCGAGTGAGGATGGCATTCGTTTCACCAAAGAGCCGACTCCGGTTTTTTATCCTGACCATGATTCTCAACAGGAGCGGGAGTGGCCGGGCGGGGTCGAAGACCCTCGCCTGGTGGAGCGCGAAGACGGCACCTATGTGCTGGGCTATACGCAGTGGAACCGTCGCTCCACCGATATTGGAATTGCAACGTCAACTGATCTGATTCACTGGACGAAAGAGGGACCGGCGCTGGTGGGGGGAAAATATCAACATTTCGACTACAAATCGGCCAGCATCGTGACCCGGCTCGAGAATGGCCGCCTGATCGCGGCAAAGCTTCAGGGCAAATATTGGATGTACTGGGGAGAGATAGAAGTGCGGCTGGCAACTTCGCCTGATCTGATCCACTGGACACCAGTCGAGGATTCATCCGGCAAGCCTATCGTGTTGCTCCACCGCCGGCCAGGACACTTCGACAGCGCATTCCCCGAAGTAGGGCCACCTTCGCTGGTCACCGATCGCGGTATTCTCCTCATCTACAACGGCAAGAATGCAGCGGTGGACGGAGCACCGGGTATTGCCGCCAACGCGTACTCCGACGGACAGGCGCTGTTCTCGACGGATGATCCTCGAAGGCTGATCGCCCGTACCAAAGAGCCGTTCTTCAAGCCTGAGGAGCCTTGGGAGCAGAGCGGGCAGTATGCTGCAGGTACGACTTTCGCGGAAGGTTTGGTGTTCTTTGAGGAGAAGTGGTTTCTCTACTACGGATGCGCTGACTCCCGCGTTGGAGTCGCCGTGTTCGATTCAAAAGCATCGCGTAAACCGTGAAAGCCCAGTTGTGTCGTCCCTCCGGGACTCGCCTCATTAACCTTGGGCTACCCGGCACTAACGTGCCGGGTAGGTTGACGTTAATGAGGCGAGTCCCGGAGGGACGGCACAACTGGCACGTACAAACGGCTCTTCAAACACCACCCAAAATGATTCTCAGGCTCGCAGCTCTTCTGCTTCATCCAGGTCAGAATCTTCGACAAACAGGCCAAGGGCTTGCCGTTCGAAGAGTCGTTTGTATTTGCCTCCGGTTCTGCGGACGAGCGCCTAGTGGGTTACCACTTCGACCACGCCGCCCAGCACGAAGACGAGGATT
>Ga0302326_10000793_pt1 | contig 82644 bp, 65 predicted proteins | sample Palsa_T0_3_FD_202264 | JGI IMG/M metagenome (GOLD analysis project Ga0302326, IMG submission 202264) | Peat permafrost microbial communities from Stordalen Mire near Abisko, Sweden - Palsa_T0_3 | ecosystem: Environmental > Terrestrial > Soil > Palsa > Peat permafrost | place: Sweden: Abisko...
GCTTTCCCCGGCGGCCGATTCGTCAAGATGAAAGGGCTGCGGGTCAAACTCCGCGGCGAACTCTTTGATGCGGTCCTTCTCCATGAGATAGGACCCGGAAGTGAACTGCTGGCCGACATGCAGATCTTCCAAATACAGATGTCCGGCGGTCTGGTTTGTCTGATGCATTGGCTGCTCCATCATCTGGCTCTTCCGAGAGCCGATACTTCTGTTTCGAGGTATCGGTTGAGATGTTGCTGTACGCGACGCAGGGGGCCGTCATTCCGTTCGAGACGACTCATCATCAGAGCGCCTTCGAGCGACGCGACGATTACAGTGGCCACGGCTTTCGGATCGACATCCGTCCGAGTCTCGCCGCGTTCCTGGGCTTGCTTCACAACCGTCTGCAGGCGGGCCAGCCAGGATCGAAGGGCCTTCGCGACACGCGCGCGCAGGACGGGGTTGCCGTCGTCCGCATCGATCGCGGTGTTCAGGATAGGACGGCCGCCGGCGACGGCAGGCCTGCAATCCACGAAATTGGCAATCAGTTGCTTGAGCTTCTCGATGCCCTTCGCTTTCTCATCCACGTGCAGCATGCGGGCGTTCCAAGCGGCCTCCCAGGTGTAATCGAAAGCCTCCACTGCAAGCGCTTCCTTGCTTGAGAAGTGGCGGTAGATGCCACCCTTCTTCAGGCCCGTGGCTTCCATCAGATCGTTGAGGGAGCTACCCTCGTAGCCGTGTTGATTGAAGATCGGCGCGGCCGCCGCCACAATCCTTCTCCGGGTTTGCTCGCCTTTGGTCATCGTCTTGCCGCCGACTCGGTCATTCGAGACCGACTGGTCTTTTCTCATCATAGCACTGTCGCGGGCCGGGTTTGGCCGGGCCCGTATAATATATTTGGATGAAGGAATGTAGAATCCTGCTCGCGACGCTCGCGCTGAGTCGGTTGCCACTGTTGGCGCAAAATGTTGACGCCAGGCAAGTGTACGCGAAGCTTTGTTCCGGCTGCCATGGGGCCGACGCCCACGGGACGCAGCAAGGGCCGGGGCTTAGCGGAAACCCCTGGGTACGCAAACGACCGATTCCGAAGTTGCGCAGCTTGATCCGCAACGGCATTCCGGCTGCGGGTATGCCGTCATTCGATCTGGCGGACGACGCGCTCGATGCTCTGGCAAGCCTGGTCGCCTCGCTGAATTCTTCGGCTTCCGAAACGGCCGTGCCCGGCGATCGCGCGGCAGGAGAAAAGTTTTTCTTTGGCAAGGGGCAATGCGGCGCCTGTCATATGGTTTTCGGCGCGGGGCAGCCGCTCGGTCCGGATCTGTCAGACGTGGGAAGCGCCATGACAGTAGACCAGATTCGAGAAGCGCTGCTGCAGCCCGATGCGCAGATTACTCCCGGTTATGAGCTTGTCACCGTGCATCTGCGGGATGGGCAGACGCTTCGCGGCTTCGCCCGGAGCAGAACTAATTTTGACATTCAGTTGCAGGATCTGGCGGGCGCGCTTCACTCTGTTTCGCTCGGTCAAATTTCAGGGATCACTGAAGAGAAGCAGTCGCTCATGCAGCCTTTGAGAGCCAGCCCTGAAGAACTGCAGGATCTGATCGCCTACTTAGGTCGATTAACAGGCATACAACCTGGAGTAACCATCTCTAGTGACTCATCCGCGAAGGATACCATTGACTTTTCGAGAATCCTGAATCCAAGGCCGGGCGACTGGCTCACTTACAACGGAAAGCTGAACGGAAATCGCTACAGCGAACTCACTCAGATCAATGCCGCCAATGTAACCAGTTTGGGCGTGAAGTGGACCTTCTCGATTCCCCTGTGGTCGCAGTTCCTACCCGATACACCCTATTATCACGAGAATATGCGGTACTTCGGGTTGGAGGCGGTTCCCATCGTTGCAGACGGAGTCATGTATGTGACTGGGCCGAATCAAGCTTTCGCGCTGGACGCGCGTACCGGCCATCAGATCTGGCACTATGCGCGCCCGCGCACTCCTGGACTGGTCTCCGACGCATCGCTGGGCACGAATCGCGGTATGGCCATTCTGGACGATAAGGTATTCATGGTAACCGATAACGCCCATCTGATTGCCTTGAACCGTATCACGGGGCGGCCGGTATGGGAAGTCGTGATGCCGGATGAGCCGCAGCATTACGGCGCCACACTGTCGCCGCTGATCGTTAAGGATATGGTCATCGCCGGCGTTTCCGGTGGTGACTGGGGCATCCGCGGATTCCTTGCTGCGTACAAGACCGCCAGCGGCAAGCGCGCGTGGCGGCACTGGACCGTTCCAGGCAGCGGAGAGCCTGGCTATGACACCTGGAAGGGAAGCGCCGTTACCTACGGCGGCGGAGCGACGTGGCTGACGGGCTCCTATGACCCGGAGAACGATACTCTCTATTGGGCCACGGGCAATCCTTATCCGGATTCCGACGATCGCGAGCGAGGCGGTGACAACCTATTTACGAATTGTGTCCTGGCGCTGAACCCCGACACTGGGAACCTGAAGTGGTATTACCAGTTCACTCCGCATGATGTGCACGATTGGGATGCGACCGAACCCAATGTTTTGGTCGACACGAAATATCACGGCCAGGATCGAAAACTCCTACTGCATGCGGATCGGAATGGTTTTTTCTATGTGTTCGATCGTATAGAAGGCCAACTCCTGGCGACTCACAAATTGATCCGGCGGATGACCTGGGCGAGTGGAATCGGTCCGGACGGTCGTCCGTTGCGCTTGCCTGAGACTGACATGACCTGCCCGGAAGATGCGACGAACTGGAATGGAACTGCGTTCAGCCCGGTGACACACTTCTACTATGTCATGATCCTTGAGAAGTGCGAGGTCACACTGTCACGCGACAGTTGGAAGAGTGAGCATCCCAAGGAAGATCCGGGCAAGAAGTATCTGCGAGCGATCGATATCGATACCGGAGTAATTGTCTGGGAAATTCCGCAATCCGGACCGACGGATGGTAAAAGAATGGCGGGAGTGTTGGCCACGGCGGGAGGGATAGTGTTATATGGAGATCCAAACGGGGAACTGGTGGCCGTGGATGAGCGGGCCGGGAAGACACTGTGGCACTTCCCGCTGAACGCGACTATTAAGACGTCTCCAATGACTTTTACGGTGGATGGGGAACAGTTTATAGCGCTTGCGGTGGGCTCCAATATCGTTTGCTTCGGGTTAATACGCTAGTGCGGCGCTATCGTATGAAGTCATTCATGAACGCGTTGTCCTGTACATCGTGAAGATCCGTCTCGTCGCCTATAATCGTCCTATAGTGAAACGCCGAGCCGAGAGGAACGGCATGTCCCATCCAATTGCTTGGGTCCGTCCAGAGGACCGGCCGATTTTCCATAGCGTTGGTGAGATCATTCAAATCCCAATGAAGGGCGAAGCCGGGAATCACTGCGTCAAATAAGTCGGTGTTCATGGAGTTTTCGAGAGCGGCCCGGATACTGTATGGTGTTCGGTCCAGCCAGACCTTGCCTATGCGAGTGTCAACCGCGGAGGCCAGCAGGAGCCAGATTCCTTTGACGCCCCGGGCGACTGCTCGAATCGAGGATGGGTCTACGTCATTGCGAGCGACAAGAACGTCGATCCCACGCAAAATGTCGTGCGCCCGCATAGCTGGTAAATTTCGCCCTATCTGGTCGGCGCGGGCGTTAGTTATCCAATTCCCGATGAATGGCCGTTCACCTTCTCCCAAAGAGTCGCGAGGTTCCAGTTCGAGAACAACTCGTCCGGTCTTTGAGATCGTTGCCGCTAATGAGGCTGTGGATGGAATCCAATAGTTACTGGTCTTATCCGCCACCAGCAGTACGGCCGGTTTTCGTCCGCTTGAGTGAGGAATGTAAAGCTTTCCGCCAATCTCAACCCCTGGCTCACTCTCAAAGTTAACGTGCTGACGCCGCCCATCCGGGCCGTTTGACTCATCCGATACTCTCACTTCGGGCGGGGCACCCTCGGAGGGAACGTTCAGCCGGCGCAGTTCGGCCAGCAGCTCAGGTATGGTTCCCTGCCGTTTCCTGGCGTGAAATTCGTCCGAGATCAACTGATAGAGTTTCCGGCTGGCAGGTTCGTCCTCGACATGACCGCCTGGCGTTACGCGGAGTTCGGCATTGGTATAAAGTTTCACCGCCTGTTCATGAGAATCCCCTTTGCCGTTCTTAAGCCAACGAATCATCCACTCATAGATAGCTTCCCGAGTTTCGAGTGGAGTGCCATGCGGACCCGGTCCGATAAAAAAGCGCAGCTTATCCTCGGCGTCGTAGAGGCCAAACCACCGGCGGGCTTCCTCATAGACGAGCCTGGCACCGGCGGGTGTGAAATAGTCTCCGTCGGTGGCCAGGATCAGCCAGGGGGTCGGGGCCGATAGCTCGATATAATCGGCCATATCCAACCCGCTGAAAAGAAGGTTGGGAGGGCTCATTTCAGAATCGGGGTCAGGGCCGGTAAACAACAACCGGTACGAATTGACAAAGCAGGCGGGCGCGACCGCCTTAACCCGCGGGTCCAGAGCACCAATGAACGTAGTCAACGCGCCGCCTCCCGAGCACCCCACGGCTCCCAGACGCTCCGGGTCCACTTCGGGCCGGCTGACCAGATAGTCGAGGGCTCGTTTTGCATCCCAAATGAAATAGCGGGCCACGCTCTCGCCGATGAGAATGTTCTGGGCCCCCGCCTGGATGTGCTCGGGGACTGACCACCCTGCCAAAGGCCGGTCCACCCGGCGATCGTAGGTCTGCTCTCTTTCGCCCTGGCCCACGGGATCGAACGCCAGCACCACGAAACCTTTCAGAGCCAGATTGGCCGCGAGCCGCTGCCCTTCCGGCTTGCCCTCTTGTGTGTGGCCGGCCTGCAAGAGAACTCCGGGATAGCGACCGGGCTGGCTGGGACGGTATAGATTGGCGGTGACATAGAAGCGTGGCAGACTCTCGAACATGACTTTCTCGATCGTATAACTCTCACTTTGGATACTGCCGGTAATTCTGGGATTCAGCGGGCCGTTGTAATCCGGCAAACCGCCGATCAGTGACAGCAGCGTCTTGCGGACCCATTGCTTCCTGCGCTCCGCGTCGGCGACGCTGTGAATTTTGGCGATGGCGTTTTCCCGGCGCTGCAGTTGTTGCTGGGCGATCTGGTCCATCCACCGGAGCAGGGGATCTGGCGCGGGCTGTTGAGCGGGGAGAGACGAGAGACTAACAAAAGCGGCGTAGAGTAGCGTTATGCTCGTCAGTTTCATCATCTTCACTTGTCAGGCAAGGCGAAGGCATCCAGCGTATCGGAAGCCGGCTCAGGCTTGTCGGAGGTACTAAGCAGTCCGCTGCCCCCAGCCGCGATCACCACGAATTGCCTGCCCGTTTTCTTTCCCAGAAACGTCATAGGAGTTGCATGCCCATCAGCCTCCAGACGAGTGATCCAGAGTTCCTTTCCCGTCTGCGAATCGAAAGCCCGGAAGCGGCTATCGTTGGTGCCGGCAATGAAAACCAAGTGTCCCGCTGTCGCGATGGATCCGCCCAGGCTCGGAACGCCAGTCTTCGGAATGCCTTTGGCCTCCAGTTCATCAACGACTCCGAGCGGTACTCTCCAGGCGATGTCACCAGTGGCCAAATCAATAGCGTTGAGGGTGCCCCAGGGCGGCTGCTGACATGGATAATGGTTCTCATCCCAAAACCGTGCGTAAGTTCCCCACTTGCTTGTCCACAGGTATGCCTCGGGAGAATCCGCGGGCTGCGGTTTCATCTGGCCCACCGCGCCCACCTCGTTCACATTGACGAAGAGATATCCAAGAGACGGATCGAACGAAGTTCCCGACCAGGTGGCGCCGCCCAGTGTCCCTGGCATTTCCAAGGCAGGCGCCAATCCCCAGGGATTGAAGATGCGCCCGGGTAGGATGGAGCCGAAGGTTTCGAGGCAATACTTATGCGACTCGGGAGTGACTGTGGTAACGTCCTCACGCGTGACCGAAATCCGGGCCAGGGGCGGCGGCTTGATAGGGAAAGGCTGAGTGGGCCAGGTGGCTTCGCCGGGCAACTTACTTTGGGGGACGGGCCGCTCTTCTACCGGGAATAACGGCTTGCCGGTCAGGCGGTCGAGCACGAACACGAACCCCATCTTGGTCACTTGAGCTACTGCTGGAATTTCCCGGCCTGCACGATGCAGAGTCACCAGGTTGGGTGGCGCCGGCAGATCGTAGTCCCAAAGGTCGTGATGGACCATCTGGTAGTACCACAAGAGCTTGCCGCTGGCGGCATTCAACGCCACCAGTGAGTTGCCGAAAAGACCTTGACCTTTGCGGTCCGCGCCATAGAAGTCATAGGACGGCGACCCGAGAGGCAAGAATATGATTCCGCGCTGAACATCGACGCTCATGATCGACCACGCATTGGTCCCCGATCGGTCCTTCCATGAGTCGCCTTCCCAGGTGTCGTGTCCTACCTGGCCCGGAGCGGGCACGGTGTCAAATCTCCACACCAGTTTTCCAGTTCTGACATCAAAGGCGCGAACGGCTCCGCTGGGTCCTTTCGACGGGACCTCCTGCAAGCCCGCTCCGGTGATAACAAGATCTTTGTAGATGGCGGGAGGCGAAGTCACCTCATACCTTCCATTAGGCCACTGGTCCGCGACGCCCTCCCTCAGATTTATTGCTCCACTGTTGCCGAAACCCTGGCACGGCCTGCCCGTCAGGGAATCCAGAGCGAAGAGTCGCCCATCCATGCTCGCAAAAAAGATGCGCCTGTCGACGTCATCCGTCGCGCCTCGACAGGTGATTGGCGAGTGTCCTTCCCAGTAGCTAACACCTCGACTCTGTAAGGTACGGCGAATACCGCCAGCGGCGGAAAAGGGATCGAATGCCCAGATTTCCTTCCCTGTTTCGCCATCCAGGGCAATAGCGCGGCCGGCAGGCGTGGTGAAGTAGAGCACGCCATCCACCATTAACGGAGTGCTCTCAAAGGCGGTGATTCGCCCGCCACGCTTTATTGAATCCCACTCGGTTTCTCCAGTGTGATAAGTCCATGCCCTTTGCAGTTGGCTGACATTCGCACGGCTGATCTGATTGAGCGGAGAGAATCTCATTCCTCCTGGATCATGACCGTAAGACCGCCATTCCCGGTCAATGGAACCTGATGAAGTCTGGCCAAAGGCCAAGCTACATGCTAGAAGAGACCATGTCGCGCGATAGATGAATCGTCCCATGGGGTTTGCCTGCCGGCTCGGTGAGTGGCGCTTACAGCTTTCCCAGAAATTCCTCCGCGGGCGGGGGCGCCCAGTTTGCGCGCACACCGAGATCGTTCAAAAGCACCTGAGCGCAGTTATATCCGGCTAGCCCGGTGATGTTTCCCCCCGGGTGACAACAGGCGCCGCAAAGGTACAAGTTTTGAATGTGGCCGCGGTAATGGCCCGCGCCCGGGAATGGCCGGTTGTAACCAATCTGACCGTTCGCAAACGCCCCGACCAGTAAGTCGCCTTCGTGCATGTTGGGAAAGGTCCGCTCGGTGTCGAGCGCGCTGCGCGTGAACCAATCCAATACCGAATCGTCCAGATTGGGGGCGTATTGGGTCCAGAGATCCAGCATGGCTTGCCCGTGCAGATCCTTTTCGGTATCCCAGTTCCGGGGGTCGCCCTGTAGCCGGTACGGAAGCTTCTCCCACATGAACGCAGTGTGTCTTCCGGGAGGGGCTTGCGAGGGATCGAACTGGGTGGGAGTGGCGCCCCACATCACGGTAGGCGGAATAGTACCCTCCTCGTGATGACGCACAATTTCGGGAAACTGCGCTATATCCTCGAGACCTACGATCACCATGAACGCCTTGTCCAACTCCGGATTGTTCAATGCCGCTTTGTAACGCGGCCGGTCGCGCAGATTCACGCAGAGCGCAAATAGCGGAGCCATCAGATTGTATTTGAACTGTCGTGCCTTCTCGCGCCAGTCTTGCGGCAGCTGATCTTCGTCAATCAGTTCTAAGAACGTTTGTTGTGGGTTCAGGCCGGAGGCCACAAAGTGGCGTGCATGATAGATGGCGCCATCGGACGTTTCCACGCCTATGGCCTTTCCGTGCTCCACCAAGATGCGCCGCGGAATCTTCTGCGTCTGAATCTCACCGCCACTTCCGGCCACGGCGGAAACCAGTGCATGAGCCAATGCCGCCGAACCGCCGAGACACATTTGCGCCTTGCCCGGGCTGGCTAGTAGCGCGGCGACGTGGTGGCCAAAGCCGCGGCACCTGAGATCCACTTCCCGCAGGCCGTTGAAGAACAGAAGGGCTGCCTGGACCAAAGGGTGCTCGAACTCGCGCTGCACGAACTCGAGCGGCGAGAGAGCGCTTACCTCCAGCAGCAGCCGCCCTTCGGCGCTATTTCGCAGTAAGTGGGTTCGCCGCTCGGGAGGAATCGGCGGTGACCGACTCTCAGGGACAAGTATGTGTTCGACAATCGGCAGAAAATCGCTCCGCCAGCGCCGCAGCGTAGCCTCGTCCTTCGGGCTGAAGCGCCCGAACGAGTTGGCGGTTTTCTCGAAATCGGTCCACCATTCAAGCGCCTCGCCGCTTCGCAGAATGAGCGCCACGTTGAGCTCCGGCTCCAAATACACCGCGCCGCGTTTCTCCAACTCGAGATCGCGGTACCAAGGCATCCGGTTGAGCGCCCGATGGAAGAAAGAGTGTGTATTGTGGAGGAAGCCGGGGTGGCGCGGGTCTTCTTCCGTGGACAGTCCACCGCCGGCGATGTGGCGGCGTTCCAGACAGAGCACCTTCAATCCCGCCCGGCCCAGGTAAGCCTGGAGCACCAGACTGTTGTGACCTGACCCTAGGATGATGCCGTCGTATGTCATTTGACACAAGCCGGAGCTACCGTCTGCAGCGAAGTGACATTGATGCGACTCTCTCCAGGGCCAGTGATGAGCACCCCCTGGACCGCCACTCTCTGCGCCTTGCGGCTCCCAGGGTTGAAGAGCCTTGCCCCGAGCAGTTGGTACTGGCGACTGCCCAAGGGTTGGGCCGCATCTGCCTCTAAAGCTACGGACGAGGTCGCCTGGGTTTTGGATATCACCGGATCACTGGCATGGGTTAATATCCACGCTCCCGTTGGAGTTGGTTCCAGACAGCCGCCGGCCTCGACGATATCCAGGGGCGCGGCCGGATCATGGCTGTCGATGGTGTACTGAATGAACGGCGTGAACATTTCATCCCAGGTCTGGTTGCCACTGCCTAAGAAATGAACTTCCTTGTCCGCCGCAGGGTTGTTCCTGTTGTTCACCGAATTATCATAGTGGGCAGTGACAACCAGCTTACTGCCCGCCGGCAACTCCAGCGGCGTTTTGAGGTCGTAGGCCAGTTGCCAGTGGAAGTCGTATTTCGGCACGCTGAGCACTGTCTGCTCGCGTCCGTCATCATAGACGACTGTATACTTGAAATCCTTGGCGCGCAGGTGTGCGTGCGGATGAAACTGGTAGATGATCACCGGTTCGGTGTACGCCGTCATCCCGGTCACTTCATAGTTGTTGGAGTTTGGGGGAATCGGGGGAATCGCCGCGCTGTTACCTTCGGCCTTCTCTTGCGGAGCATCGATCAGCAATTCCCTGCCGCTGGCAAGAAGCGACGCCCACGCGCCGTTGACCCGGAACAACTGGTGTTTCGGCGGCTGCGCCTGGAACCAGAGGGCAATCACCGACAGGTCCTTCTCCGGCCTCCCGGTAGTCTGGTAATGGATATTGACGTTGAGGTAGAAATTCTTCCCGCCCTTGAGCAGCTTGGCGGCGCCGTCCTCGTACATCTCGAAAGAGGCGCCGGGAGTGTAGACGCCCAGCATGTCGTATACCGCGGGATCTCCGGGAGCTGTAACGGCGGGCCGGCGGATCAGATCGTTCTGGATACCGACCTGCCGCGCGAGCGCCGCGAGGGGACTGGCATCAGGCCCAAAGCGCTCCTCCGCCTGTATCTCGGTGATCGCCATGTGGTGCACCACGGCGCCGTTGCCGGGGCGTACCTGAATTGCGGTGACCCACTTGTCCTCGGAGAACGGCACTTTGACCAGGTGCGTCACATAGGGGACTTCGCCCGCGGCCGGCACGTCAAACTCGGGCAGAGAGATGACTGCGTCCGGCGGAACGCCGTTCGGATGCAACCAGCCTTGCGCGAAGCTGGGGGCGGCCGGCAGATCGGATTCATCGCCCTTCGGAGCTCCGGCATCCACCCAGGCGACCAACGTATGAATGTCCTCCTGGCTGAGGCGAGTATCGTTGCGAAACATCAGACTCTCATGGGGATCGGGCGGCCACGGCGGCATCTCTCGCAACAGAACCTTTTCCCTGATCGCCCTGGCCCATGGCCGCGCCGTATTGTACGAGAGGAAGGACACGGTTGACGCGATCTCACCTGGTTGATGACACTGCGCGCAATTTTTGAACAGAATCGGCGCCACCTGCTTGCAGAAAGTGGGTGCAGTGGCGGCGGCCGGAGTGGTGCTCGCCGCCACGCCAGGGTTTCGGTTCAGGGCGTGCTGCGCCGACAGCATCGCGGCCAGAGTCGAGAGTAATGCAGCGAACCGCACCATTGCCGTCCATTGTAACCTTTGCCAATGCCTGCCAACGCCGACCGACGCCCGGTACGAGACACGCCGTTGGCGGATGGCACCAGTACTGGCAGTCCGAAAGGTATAGTATCTAGGCCACGGGGTTTGTATGACGGGCACGCGCGGTTCCCTGCTACAATCCATCGATGGTCCGGAATTTGAAAGTGTGCCCCGCTTCGCCGCAGCGAACTGTCTTGGCTCTCTTGGTGGCCCTTACCGGATTGGCCGCCATGCAGACACCCCTACGCGCACAGCCCTGCACCGCGGCCGGTCCGCCATGCGTGAAAACCGGACAGAACGACAACGCGCGGGACGCCTACAACTCCGCTGAAACAGTGCTGACCTCCGTCAATCTGACGAACGGCACGACCCTGACGCAGCTCGCGCCGCTTTTGGTGGACACGCCGCCGGCCAACATCTCTATCGCCAACCCGATCTACGCGCAGCCACTCTACATCGCGGGGATTTCGCTGAACCCGAACGCTGGCGAGCAGAGCCTGGAAAATTGCTCCAATCTCACCGTCAACAGCCAGCCAGCCTGCAATATGCTGGTGGTCGTGACGCTTTATGGAAGCATATGGGCCTATAACGCCGACACCGGAGCGACGATTTTCTCGAGGCTGGCGCTTTTTAACGACTGCGGACCGAACAGTACCGTCCCCGTGGCTGGGCAGGGAGGAATCGGTAGTCTGCCGTTCGCAGGTATTGTCTCCACCCCGGTGATCGACACTAGTCTCTCCCCGCCGGCGATGTTCCTGACCGATGTCTGCCTGGATTCGCAGGCGCAGGTCCACTGGTTTCTGCACGAGGTCGATATCACCAACGCATTCCTGGACGTGCCTAATGCGGGCTCGCCGATCGAAATCGCCGGCTCCAGCGGAGGAGCCACCTTTGCCGCCGGGGAAGTCTTGCAGCGTCCGGCATTGCTCGAGGTGCAGAACCCGGGCGGGACGCCGGCCAACGTGATTTATATCGGCTTTGGCTCGGCCGTTCCGGAGGCGCCCAATACGGTCACGGGCCAAACCTATCCTTACCATGGCTGGCTTTTCGGTTATTCGACTTCCGGCTCGAACAACCAGCTTGTCCAGGACTTCGCCTTTAACGCCAGCGGCGGCAGCAGCGGCTCGGCAACCCCTTCGTGCAACACCAACGCGCCGCTGTGCCCGCCTTCCGGTTGTCAGGCGGGGCAGTTTGAGAATGAGCCAAACTGGTGCGGCCACGGAGGCGGCATCTGGATGTCGGCCCGCGGCCCGGCGGCAAGCACTTTGGACGGCGTTACGCGCGCCTTTGTGGGCGTCGGAAATGGCGGTTACCAGACCGGCGCCGCCAACTGGGGCTCGAGCATCGATAGTTTTACGTCCTCGGCCTCCGAAGTCGGCACGACCCCGGCAGACAGCTTCACCCCGCATGGGGGACCGAAGGAGCCGTTTACCGCGCCCATTCTGACAGGCTCCGATTGTCCCGCCACGCAAGGCGGCGCCGCCATTAAATGTCCTTACACATTTGAAACCATGAATGAAAACGATTGGGACATGTCCGTCAGCGGTATCCTGCTGTTTCAGGATGCCAGCCAGAAGAACTGGTTGGTGACCGTCGACAAATCGGGAGCCGGATATCTGCTGAACCAGGAGAGCTTGGAAGGGTTTACCGCGAACGATACGGGGAACCATTTCCCGTTTATCGCCGGGTCTGCGCCCTGCTGGACGTTGGGGGTACGTTCGGACGAATGCCACCGGGTCACCAGCCTGGCATCGTACAAGGCTGGCGCCTCGGGTCCGCGCTACCTCTATTATTGGCCATACCAGGAGTCGCTTACCGGGTTGCAGTTTTCTTCGGGCAACGCCGTGACTAGCGGAGTGGGCACTATCGCCACGGGCCCAAGCGGGCCTCCCTACACCACAGTAAACCTGACCAGCTCCTGCTCGGCGCGGAGCAAGACGGCGCCGTGCTTCAACAACCAGATGGTGAGCGGAGATACTCTCACCGCCGCCTCGCAGACTCAGACGGTCACTGCGGCAGGCTTTAACACGCTGACGGTGACTCCCGGTTTCAGCGTCCCGGTGAATACCAGCACCTGGACATATCACGGCCTCTTTATCAAGCCGGTGTACGGAAACTCGCCGACCGCGGGAACTTCGGTTGAGTTTCCCGGCGGCGCTGTCGAAGTGACCTCGAATAATGGGACCGGCGGGGTCGTCTGGGGCTTGGCCACGATCGAAACTGCGCCGGCGAACCCGCCCACACAGCTCTGCCCGACTCTCACGGCCATGCTGAACGCCTATGATGCTTTAACGTTGACCCAGCTTTGGTCCAGCTATACCACGAGCAACCCCGGCCATTGTTACGGCCCATGCTTCTCCATTACACCGCCGCCGGCGGCGAATTCCTGCACGATTCCGGCCGCCACCTACGGATTGCCAACGATCGTCAACGGAGACGTCTATATTCCCACTTACTCGATTACATATTCAACTGCTAACCCGACTTGTACGTACGGCGCGCCCTGCTCAGGCCTCGTAGTGTACTGCGGGACCGGAACGACGGCCTGCAACGGAGACTGGCAGCAGTAACAAGCTGGCGAGGTCCGGATTGCGGCCTGCAGCCCGACCGCGCAGTTTCCTCCGAAACCCCTATCCTTCCGCATCTCTGCTCGTCTACAATAAGTCACTATGGCCAAGCCGCTATCTCTACTTCTCCTGCTTCCCGCCCTTCTGCCCGCCCAATCCCCGGCGGTCACTGGACGATGGTTCGCCACCTCCGACTTCTATGGCACGCCCATCAACTTTTCGATGAAGCTCAGCCAGCAGGGAGACAAGCTTACCGGCGACTTTGACGGAGACAAACTGGAGGGAACTCTCACAGGCAATGCACTCCACTTTCTAGCCAAAGACGAGCACGGCGGCACTGAGGAACTCACCGCCACCCTCCAGTCGGGCATCATCTCCGGGAGCATCGTCTTTGTCGACGGCGACGATAAGGAACATCCCACCACGCACCAGTTCACCGCCACGCTGGTTCCGCAGCGTCGCACCGGAGCACCGCAACGCCACGAGTTCACGCCATCCACGTTCTATCGCCAGTTCTCGGCCGCGAACAAGCCGGTGCTGGTCGTCTCGCCCGGCGACACTATCCACACCACCACCGTGGACGCCGGCGGTACCGACGAAAAGGGTGTCACGCGGGTCCTTGGCGGCAATCCTGAAACCGGGCCTTTCTACATTGAAACCGCTGCGCCTGGAGATACTTTGGTGGTGCACCTCACGCGACTGCGCCTCAATCGCGATTGGGCTATCAGTGATGACGGCATAGTGGATCGAGGGGTGGACAGCAGTCTTGCCGTGAAGATGAAGGACGGATTCAAGAATGTGCGCTGGCATCTTGATCCGCAGCAGGGAGTAGCCACACCGGAGAAGCCCGGCGAGCACCTGACACGCTACACGGTGCCTCTGCGGCCCATGCTGGGATGCGTTGCGGTTGCGCCAGGCTCCGCACAAGCGCCTCCGGGCACCGGAGATTCAGGCCGATGGGGCGGCAACATGGACTTCAATGAGATCGTGGAAGGCGCGACCGTCTACCTGCCCGTGAATGTTCCCGGCGCTCTCCTATATGTCGGCGATGGCCACGCGGCACAAGGAGACGGCGAGCTCAACGGCAACGCGCTCGAAACTTCCATGGACGTAGAGTTCAGCGTGGACCTGATTTCGCGCAAGTCCATCATGAGCCCGCGCGTGGAGTCCGCCACTCAGATCATGGCCATGGGCCTGGCCGGCTCGCTCGACGATGCCTTCCGCGCCGCCACCGCCAACATGGCGCAGTGGCTCACCGACGATTACAAGCTGACTCCCTCGGAGATCGCGCAAGTCCTCGGTACCTCGGCCGAATACAAAGTGAGCGAAGTCGCCGATCGCAACGCCGGCATAGTCCTCAAGATCAACAAGGACCGGATGCAACTCCTAACGACAGCTACTCACAGCAATCCCTAGAGGACCGCCGGGAGACCACGCCGGGAGGCCTGTCCCACCTGATTGAACAGTGTTGTGACGACCGATTGTTGTGATATAATCCGCCGCAGCTAGGAGGCCGATCACCATGACACAAAACACAACGCGAAGAACCTTTCTCGGAGCTGTGGGAATCGCAGCCGTGGCTGGCGCGACTCGCGCGGCGAAAACTGCATCAAACTCCGTGGACAACGGCAAATTCTATGTGGCGGCTTGTACACCCTGTGACAAGAATCTGAAGTTCGATGAGGGCGTGTATAAGGACATGATGGCCTGGTTCAAGGACCAGGGGGCCGACGGTGTCGTGGTGCTCGGCACGACCGGTGAATATCCGTCGTTTTCCGTCGCCGAACGGAAGAGAGTTGCCGAAACGGCTCTCAAACACAGAAATGGACTGCTCATCATGGTCTCGCCCGGCACCCCCAATTTCCCGGAGACCATTGAATTATCCGCCCATGCGGCCGCCAACGGCGCCGATGGACTGCTGATCATCCCGCCCTTCTATTACAAAAAGCCGCCTGTCGAGGGGCTGACGAAGTATTACTCCCTGATCTTTGACCAGATCAAAATTCCGATTAATCTATATCATATTCCCGGAACCAGCGCCGTCCCGATCAGCCTTGAGCTGCTGCACAGCCTGGAACATTATCCGAATTTGGCGGGAATTAAGGACTCCACCGGGGACGCGGCCGGTTATGCGGAATTCGTCAAGGAGTTTCCCAATCTGAACATGCGAACGGGCACGGGCAACAATCTCGAGCATGCGCTCGATCACGGCATGGGCGCCATACTCGCCGAGGGCAATCTGTTTACCAAGCGCATCGCAGCCGTATTTGCGGCCAAGCGGGCAGGTCAGGATTACCAGGAGCCCCTCGCCAGGCTGAGAGCGGCGCAGCAGGTTCTGCGGCCCGCCGGCGTGGGCGGATACGGGCCCATGAAATACGCGCTGAGCCTGCTGATGGGTACTCACCAGACTTATCAGCGCCCGCCTCACTTGGATGTTACCGATGAGCAGGAGACCAAAATCAAAGAAGGGCTCGAGCAAATAAAGCAGATGGCCTGAACTGGGGGTCCGGAGATAAAAGTGAATCGACATCAGCGGATTGCCACCGCGCTGCTGTGGGCGCTGCTATGGCCGATGGTTGGCGCGTCAGGGCAGGATGGCGCCAATCGTGGCAATCGTGCCAAAGATGGCGAGTGGCCGACCTACGGGGCGGATTTGGCGTGCAGCCGATACCGGCCCCTCGATCAGATCAATGCATCCAATTTCAGCACGCTAGAAGTCGCGTGGCGTTTCAAGACCGACAGTCTGGGCAACCGTCCGGAATACAAGTTAGAAGGCACGCCGTTGATGGTAAATGGCGTGGTGTACGCCACCGCCGGCTCACGGAGGGCGGCCATCGCGCTGGACGCTGCCACGGGTGAGTTACTCTGGGTGCATGGCGAGCATGAAGGCGCGCGCGGCGCCGCGGCTCCTCGGCAACTGTCGGGCCGCGGCCTCGCTTACTGGTCCGATGGTAAACAGGAGCGGATCCTCTATGTGACTCCCGGCTATCTCCTGATTGCTCTCGATACGAAAACCGGTCAACCGGTCTCGTCCTTCGGAAACAACGGCGCCGTGGATCTCAAGCTGGAGGATGACCAGACCATCCTCCCCGATTTAACCACTGGGGAAATTGGGCTTCAGTCTGCTCCGGTGGTGGCTAAGGACACAGTGATCGTGGGGGCATCCTTCAGGGAGGGAATGACTCCGAAGAGCATGCGCAACAACAAAGGATACGTCCGCGGTTTCGATGTCAGGACAGGCAAGCGTCTGTGGATCTTCCATACGATCCCGATAGAGGGTGAGTTCGGATACGACACATGGTTGAACGGATCAGCCGAGTACACCGGTAACACAGGCGTGTGGACTCAAATCTCGGTGGACGAAGAACTCGGTTTGGTCTACCTGCCGGTGGAATCGCCAACCAGCGACTATTACGGAGGTCACCGGCCGGGCAATAATCTGTTCGGTGAGACTCTGGTCTGTGTGGATCTGAAGACTGGCCAGCGAAAGTGGCACTACCAGTTGGTGCACCATCCGCTATGGGACATGGACATCTCTTCGGCGCCCTTGCTGGCCGACATCCACGTCAACGGCCGGACCGTCAGGGCAGTCGCGCAGCCGAGCAAACAGGGCTTCCTGTACGTCTTCGATCGGGTGACCGGCAAACCCGTCTGGCCGATCGAAGAGCGGCCGGTGGGGCAAGGTAGCGTCCCGGGCGAGTGGTACTCGCCGACTCAACCGTTTCCGACTAAGCCGCCGAGTTACACCCGCAACGGTATTGCGATCGACGATTTGATCGACTTCACGCCGGCACTGCGAGAGGAGGCGCTCAAGCTCGTCTCAAAGTACAGGATCGGGCCGGTGTTTACTCCTCCGTCCGAAAGCAAGCTCGATGGCCCGCTTGCCACGCTGACTCTGGGGACAGCCAGCGGCGGCACAAACTGGCCGGGAGCTTCCTATGATCCGGAGACTCATATCGTGTACGCCTACGCGTGCAACGCCTGCGTCACACAGATCGGCCTGGTTCCCTCTCCAAAAGAAATCTCGGATCTACGATATGTCATGGGGACCGCTGGACAGCCGGTACGGATCGCCAGGGGCCCTGGCGAGAACGCGGGCGCGGATTCTCCGCTTCCCTCCAAAGCCCCCGCCCAAGTTCCCGCTCGAAGCGGCGGTGGCGGCTTGAACGTTCAGGGGCTGCCATTGATTAAGCCGCCCTATTCGACCATTTCGGCGATCAGCTTAGACACGGGGGAGATCGTGTGGCAGATCCCGCATGGCGAGACACCCGATGCGATTCGCAATCACCCGGCGCTGAAGGGATTGAATATCCCGCGCACCGGGCAGTCCGGTTATAACATCGGTACTCTGATTACTAAGACCCTGGTCATAGCAGGGGAGGGGCAAGTCACTACAACGCCGGAACACCCGCGAGGAGCGATGCTGCGCGCCTATGACAAGGCCACTGGCAGAGAGGCCGGCGCAGTCTACATGCCGGCGCCGCAGAGCGGATCGCCGATGACTTACATGCTGGACGGCAAACAGTACATCGTCGTTGCCGTCAGCGGAGGCCCTTACTCGGGCGAGTACATCGCTTACACTCTTCCGAGCATGGACGAGTCTGCTCCGACCAGTCAATAGCCACTTATGAAAGGACTTCTTGCGATTGTAGCGTTGATCGGAGTCGCGGCCGCGCAGTCGGGCGAGCGTTCCGTGTGGGACGGTGTCTACACAGACGCGCAAGCCCGGCAGGGCGAACCGCTCTATCGCCAGAATTGTGGGTCGTGTCACGGCGCGGGGATGGAGGGCGGCGAGGAAGCGCCCCCGCTTGCCGGAGGTGCGTTTCTATCGAATTGGAGCGGTTTGACCGTCGGCGATCTGTTCGAACGAATGCGCACGACCATGCCGCTCGACCGTCCGGGGCGGTTGAGCCGTCAGGATAACGCCGACATTCTGGCTCACATGTTGAGCGTCAATCAATTTCCGACCGGCAAAACGGAACTCGAGCATAAGACAGAGTCGCTGAAACAAATCAGACTTGAAGCTACCAAACCGGACCCCCGATGACAAGACTCACGCTACTCGGAACCATCGGCTTAGCGATGGCGTGCCACGCACAGCCTAATTCTCAACCGAATCCTTACCGTACCGTCGAGAACTGGGCCAAGCTCCCCGACGGGAGAACGTGGGGATCGACCAGCGCCGTCGACATCGATCCACAGGGACACATATGGGTAGCCGAAAGGTGTGGCGCAAACACTTGCGCAGGCAGCACTCTTGACCCAATACTCGAGTTCGACGCGTCCGGCAAGCTACTCAAGAGTTTTGGCGGGGGAATGTTTGTGTTTCCTCACGGGATCTATTGCGGCTTGGATGGTAGTGTGTGGATTACCGATGGTCAGGGAAAAGACGGGAAGGGCCAACAGGTTTTCAAATTCAGCGCGGACGGGAAGGTTTTGATGACGCTCGGCAAGGCGGGAGTCGCGGGCGACGGGCCTGATACGTTCGATCAGCCGAACGATATTGCGCTCGCTCCGAATGGCGACATTTTTGTCTCCGATGGGCACAATGCTGGACGAGGCAACGCGCGCGTCATCAAATTCTCGAAAGAAGGGAAGTTTATCAAGCAATGGGGTGGTCACGGATCGGCTCCGGGACAGTTCGAAGTGCCCCACGCCCTCGCGTTCGATTCTAAAGGACGGCTATTTGTGGGCGACCGCGCGAACAATCGAATCCAGATCTTCGATCAGGACGGAACCTTCCTTGAAGAGTGGAAACAATTCGGCCGGCCCAGCGGGATCTTCATCGATGCGAACGACAATATCTATGTCAGTGACTCTGAGTCTCAGCCGGTCGAAGTCAAAGGTCGCCAGGCCGGCTACGGACTCAATCCGGGTTGGCAGAGAGGCATTCGAATCGGAAGCGCGAAAGACGGCTCCGTGGTCGCTTTCATTCCAGACTCGGAAACGGCCGGCATGGAGGGCCCGTGGCCGATAACCACGGCGGCTGAAGGCGTGGCGGCGGATGCGCAGGGTAACGTTTACGGTGCTGAAGTCGGCGCGAAGGCATTGAAGAAGTACGTCAGAAAGTAGTGGAACTTGTAAAGCATGTCGAAGATACGGATCGTTCCAGCGGCTGAACCGGATCTCCCTGTGATCCTCGATATGATTCAAGCGCTGGCGGAATACGAGAAGCTCGCTCATATGGTGACGGCGACCGAAGCCCGGCTGCGCGAGACATTGTTCAGCGACAAGCCCGCGGCCGAGGTGCTGTTGGCGTATTGTGAGCGGGAATGCGCGGGCTTTGCCGTGTTCTTCGCGACTTACTCCACGTTTCTGGCTCAGCCAGGACTCTATCTGGAGGACCTTTACGTCAAGCCTCACCTGCGCGGTAAGGGAATTGGGTTGGCGCTGCTGAAGCACCTGGCGAGAATTGCGGCTGAACGCGACTGCGGCAGGTTGGAGTGGAGTGTGCTCAATTGGAACGAGCCGTCCATCCAGTTCTACAAGAAGCTGGGAGCCGTGCCGATGGATGAGTGGACAAAATACCGACTGACAGGGGAGGCGCTTGAAAGACTGGCTAGCTTGCAGTCTAGGGACTTCTCGACCACGTGATCCCGCGGCCAAGCACGAAGATAAACAACAGGCTGGCGATGGTAGCCGTAGCGATCCACCCAGGGCTGCGCCCTATTGATCCGACTTGCCCTTCTTCGCCGGGGTACCACCCACGCATCATGCCAGGCAGGCTCAGCAGGCCCGCACTTGCGCCCAAAGTAGATGGCAGCGCGGATGCTATGACATAGAACAATCCAAGGGGATTGAACAAACCCCCGAGCCCAGCCAGGATCCCGTCCGTGAAGTAAGGCGTCCAGCACTGCCCACGCAGCCTTCGCGAAGTCTCACCTTTGCGTTGAAATGGCTTCAGCCTGGCGGCTACTATCAGCATAGATGCAGAGTATGAAGCCACGCCAAGCACCACGAGCCCAAGCTGCCACATCCAATGAGGCCGCGAGGCCCGGATCACCGCCGCCCAGTCACCAAAGTTGAAAACGCCGGAGAAGAAAAAGTAGCCGGTACCGGTAAAGAGATTTCCGGCCATCGCAAGCACGAGGAAGTAGCGGGTAGCCGGACTATAGCGTCGCGGTCTCACCAGGAGCATCCATAAGATCGCCGCGAAAAAAAGATTGACGACAGTGCCATTCGCCGAGATCCATCGTGTGTCAATATCGCTCTGCAGTGCGACCGTGCTCATGGTCAGTCGATGAGCTCCGCTCAGCCACGCTGTCACACCGTGGCCCAGGCCTTCATGCAGAACATCCTGGAAGATACAAGCAAGCGCTGAGATGGCAATCAAGGTGAGCCTGTCGTCTTTGGCGGAAGCCACACCGGCCGACATATGCTCTCTTGTACCACAGCGAAAGAGAATTTACCGGCTTCTGGTCACGACCGGGACGGTCATGGCGGGTTTCAATCGCGATATACTGGCACGGTGAACTACATGCTGACCCGGCGCAGTTTTCTCCAATCCGGCACTGCCGCGGCGCTGGCTAGCCGCCTGTTTGCCGCCAAGGAAGGCTCGACCACGCCTAGCCCCGAACTCGAGAACCTGGGCGCCGGCGCCTTGCGCGAAGCTCAAAAGCTCAAAGCTTCGTACGCCGACATCCGTATTATCCGTTACCGCCAGCAGTTTCTCACGGTGCGGCTCAACCCCGAGCGCGGAACGGGCAAGACGCTCGAAGTGCCGATGGTGTCCGATGGCGGCTCGTTCGGTTTTGGCGTGCGCGTGATCGCCGATGGGGCATGGGGCTTTGCGGCGTCGCCGCTAGTCACGCCGGGAGAAATCGCGCGCATGACCGGTGAAGCCGTGGCCGTGGCGCAGGCCAATGCGGCGCTCAGGTCGCGGCCCCTCGAGCTGGCCCCGGTGCCGGTCTATCGCGTGCGTTGGCAAACGCCCCACGAGCGCGACCCATTCGAGGTTCCGCTCGAAGAGAAGCTCAACCTGATCCGCTCGGCCGCAGCCGAGGTGAAGAAAGAAAAAGGCGTCTTCGCCGCCGGCTGTACTCTCTCTTTTCGCTCGGAGGACAAGTACTTCGCATCGACGGCCGGCTCCTCCATACAGCAGCTCAATTTGCAGACTTACGCGCAAGTCAACGCCACGGCGGTCGATGTAAAACGGGCGCTGTCGAAAACGCGGCGCTACCAGCCCCAGCAGGTTACCGCCGGCTATGAATACGTGCCGTTAATGAACCTCGTCGAAAATGCGCAGCGGATTCGGGAAGAAGTAATCGAACACCTGAACGCGCCGGCCATTACTCCCGGCAAGAAAGATCTGGTGTTACTTCCCAGCCATTTATGGCTCACCATCCACGAGAGCATCGGCCATTCGACGGAGCTCGACCGCGCGCTGGGGTACGAGGCCAACTTCGCCGGAACCAGCTTCCTGACTACGGACAAGATGGGCAAGCAGCGCGTGGGCAGCGACATCATGAACGTGTGGGGCGATCGCACCACCGAACGAGGCCTGGCCACCACAGGCTACGACGACGACGGCGTCAAGGCCACCAAGTTCCCCATCATCGAGAAAGGCATCTTCAAGCACTACCAGACCATACGCGACCAGGCCCATCTGATTGGCGAGCAGGAATCGCGAGGCTGCTGCTATGCCGACAACTGGGCGAGCGTGCCCTTCCAGCGCATGCCCAACGTCTGGCTCGAGCCCGGCAAGGCCGATACCAACCTCGAGGACCTGATCTCAGGGGTGGACGACGGCATCCTGATCGACGGCGACGGCAGCTTCTCCATCGACCAGCAACGCTACAATTTCCAGTTCGGCGGCGACGCCTTTTGGGCCATCAAAGGCGGTAAGAAACAGGGTATGGTCTCGCGCGTCGCATATCAATCCCGCACCACTGACTTCTGGCAGGCCTGCGATCTGATCGCCGGGCCGAGTTACTGGCAGCAGTGGGGCGCGCCCAACGACGGCAAGGGTGAGCCGGAGCAGATTAATTCGGTCAGCCACGGTTGTTCGCCGGCGCGCTTCCGCCAGGTCAACGTGATTCAGACGGACTAGCCATGTTTACCAAAGAACAAGCCCGCAAACTTACGGAGAAGGCGCTTTCGTTTTCAACTTTCCCCGAATGTGAAATCAGTGTCAACAGTTCGGAGAACGCCTTTATCCGTTTCGCGCTCAACGATGTCACCACCTCGGGGTTTACCGTGGAGCAGTCCATGTCGATTTCTTCCATACGCGACGGCCAGACGGGAAGCACGCGCGTGGATGAGTTCGACGACGACGCATTGCGGGAGGCCGTGAAGCGCACGGAGCGGCTGGCCCTGATCTCGCCGCCCAACCCCGAGCGCGTGCCGCCGCTCGATCCGCAGAAGTATCCGGAACTCGAGAACCACGCCGACTCGACCGCCGCCGCGCGCAACCAGGCGATGATTCCGCACATTCGCGCGATCGTCGAAGCGGCCAGGACCAACGGCCTGGTAGCCGCCGGGTTTTTCGAGCGCGCGGCGGAAACCGCGGCCGTCGCGAATAAGCAGGGTAACTTCGGCTATGGGCGAGTGACTGACGCCAATCTCTCCGCGACTATCCGCAATTCCGCCGGCTCGAGCTCAGGTTGGGCGTCCCATCCGGCGGTGAACATCGAAAGCATAGACGGCGCCGCTGTCGCCAAAATCGCCGTGGATAAGTGTCTCCGCTGGAAAGAACCCCAGCGCCTCGATCCGGGAAAGTACACGGTGGTATTGGAACCTACAGCTACCGGCGACTTACTGCAGTTACTCGGATTCAGCATGCAGGCCCGCGCCGCGGAAGAAGGGCGCAGCTTCTTGAGTAAGAAGGGCGGCGGCACGCTGGTCGGCGAAAAATTGTTCCCCGAGTTCGTTACCCTGCGCAGCGACCCCTTCAACCGGCTGTATTCCGTGATGCCGTGGGGCGGCGGGGGCGGCGGTTTCGGCCGCGGCGGAGGCGGCGGGAGCGGCCTGCCCGCCGAGCGCATGACCTGGATCGAAAACGGCGTGGTGAAGAATCTCTTTTATGATCGCTATTGGGCCGCCAAAGCCGGCCAGCGGCCCACGCCTTTCCCGAATCACCTGGTGCTCGAGGGCGGCGGCAAGAGCCTCCCCGATCTGATTGCTACGGTGGATCGCGGGCTGCTGGTGACACGCTTCTGGTACATACGCGTGGTCAATCCACAAACCGCGCAGGCAACCGGCCTGACGCGCGACGGAGTGTTCCTGATCGAGCAGGGCAAGATCACTGCGCCGGTGGTGAACTTCCGCTTCAACGAGAGTCCCGTCGAGATGCTGAAGAACACTGTTGCCATCGGCCAGCCGGTTCGCGTGCGCGGGGGCGAAGGCCAGGGCATGCTCGCGCCGCCGCTGGTAGTGAAAGAATTTTCGTTCACCAGCGTCTCGGATGCGGTTTGAGTTAGTCCGCTCCCTGACGGTCGCGGCTCAGTAAGAACGTTCACGGCGTTAGTTCGGCGCTGTTAGTGTTGCCGCCAGTACCACCAAGTTGCATGGCTCGCGCGTCCGCGGCCGGATTCTCATTGGCGACCGATATGGCCAGAACGCGGACCTTATCGTTATCGGGCAAGGTAATGGTTTTCAAATCCGGCCGGAGACTCGATGCCAGGTTTCGCCGGTGTAGCGCGGAAGTCCGGCAGACTCGGCCGGCGTGATATCGAAAACGTCTGGTCGGCATCACGCGGACAGGGCCATCGCCCACCATCACCAGTGGCGCCGACGGCGTCAGGCTGGCGGTCCCTTACGTAACGATGGCTTCAGCCGATTGACGTATTCCTGGTCCGGAGCTCCGCCGATGTCTCCGGTACCGTAATAGTAGTCGGTGGACACGCCGCTGACTTGTCCATTGTGCTCGACGCGCAGCCCAATCGCCCTGATACCAACTCCTGGAGATCTTCCGGATCGAAGGGTTGCCCACTCTGCTCTTCGTGTGCAGTTTCTCTCGCAACGGCTGAAGCTTGTGGCGGGCCTCTTCGAGGGCGGGTCTGGCGGTCTTAGTGGTGAGAGAATCCTGAGTGATGAAATGGCTTCTACGCGAGGGCGAATTGCGATTACTTCATTTTAGGTAGTTTGGGCGGGTACTTGGCGAAGGACTTCTTTACCATGTCGTCGAGCTTACCTTCGATCTTGGACGGGTCACGCTTCTCTTCCCGGGCGATGGCGCGCCAGACCAACGAGTGTGTGGTCGGGTCGCGCAGATCGATGACGAGAGTACCTTCTGTGAAGGGCACTCTCACAACCCGTGTACCCCAACCCCGCCACCCTGCCGGATAGGCCTCTAGCTCGCTTCCGGTGACCGCACCCAACGTGTAGTGAACGTTGAGATCGGCTGGACCGGAAGGCACGAGTGTGAGTCCTTTGGCGCCCAGAAACCGCTGGATGTCGGCGTCTATCCGTTTACGGACAATATCGTTGTTGAGCGAAGGGTTCCTGCTATTCAGGCGGGGCTCGCCGAGGGCGAAAGTTCTGAATCTGGAGAAATCGACGGCCTGGTCGGCCTCGATTTGAATCTTCTGCGCGAACGCGCTAAAGGTCAGAAGCATGCCGAGGAGGAGTGGCTTCATATTTTTGAATCTAACATACATGTCGCTTGGGGAACGTCTCCGTGGTCGCGGGCGAGGGCGCGGCGGCCGCAGCTATACTGAAGGAATGGCTACTGCGATCAAGTTGGTCGAACCGGCGGGGAACGAGTTCCTGGCGGAGTTGGAAAAGAAATCGAACCGCGCGAATCATTTCTTCCGCACCATGGCTAACCGGCCGGATGTGTTGAAGAACTTTGTGCCGTTTTATGGCGCAATCATGGGTCCGGGCCCCGTGGAGCGGCGCATCAAGGAACTGGTTTACCTGACCGTGTCCTACGCTAATGAGTGCGCGTATTGTACGGCGGCGCACACCGCGTCGGGCCGCAAAGCCGGCATCACGGAAGAAGAGATGATCGCGCTGCGGACGGAGCAAGACCATGGGTTCACCGCGCCCGAGCGGGCCGCCATACAATACGCGCGCGAGTTGACCCAGACGGCCGACGCCGATGATACGCGCGACACGCTCTACGAACATTTCAACGATGAGCAGATTGTGGAGATTACGCTGGTGGCGGCGCTGGCGAATTTCACGAACCGGTTCAATAACGGGCTGAGCTTGCAACCGGAGCCGTGAGCATACTGAGCGGCATCAATCCCGTACTCGAAAGCCTTAAAGCGGGGCATCCGCTGGACCGTATCCTGGTGGCGAAGGGAGCGGGCGGGCCGCGCTTGCAGCAGATTGTGGACCTGGCCCGCCGCGCGTCAGTTCCGGTGCGCTTTGAGGAGCGCGCGGGGCTTGACCGGCTGGCGGGCTCACCGGCGCACCAGGGCGTGGTGGCCATGGGCGCCTCGAAGCGCTACGCCGAGCTGGAGGACGTTGCGCCGGCGGCGCAATTGCTGGTGATCTTGGACGGGGTGGAAGACCCGCATAACCTGGGCGCGATCGTCCGCACGGCGCATGCGGCCGGGGCTGGGGGCATCGTGATCCCGGAGCGGCGCGCGGTGGGGCTTACGGATGTGGTCGCCAAAGCGGCCGCGGGTGCGCTCGAATATCTTCCGGTGGTGCGCGCGGTGAACATCAACCGCACGCTAGACGAGCTCAAAGAGTTAGGTTACTGGATTTACGGTCTGGACGAGCGCGGCACAGAGGACTACGATCGCGCCGAATACAATGCTCCGACGGCGCTGGTTTTCGGCGGCGAGGGCAAAGGCTTGCACGAGCTGGTGCGCAAGCATTGCGACGTGATGGTGCGCATTCCGATGGAGGGGCACATTCCCTCGTTGAACGTGTCGGTGGCCGCCGGCATCGTGTTGTTCGAGCACAAACGGCGTCGCGCGCGCACCTCATAGTAGAATCAGAAGTCATGCGCAAATTAGTGTTGGTGTTGTGGCTGGCGGTGCTGCCGGTGTGGCCCGCGCAGCCGGTTCATGCGCGCCACGCGATGGTGGTTACGCGCGAGACGCACGCGACCGATGCGGGAGTCGCCGTGCTACAGGCAGGGGGCAATGCGGTGGATGCGGCCATTGCGGTGGGTTTTGCGCTGGCGGTGACGCATCCCTCGGCCGGGAACATCGGGGGCGGCGGATTCATGCTGGTGCGCTTCGCGGACGGGCGCTCGACGTTCATCGACTTTCGCGAGCGCGCGCCGGAGCAAGCGTCGCGCAATATGTATCTCGATGCGGCGGGGAAACCCACGAAAGATAGCGAAGTCGGCTATCGCGCGGCGGGGGTTCCGGGCACGGTGCGCGGATTCGAATACGCCTCGAAGAAGTACGGGAAGAAGCCGTGGGCGGATTTGGTGGCACCCGCCGTGGAACTGGCCGGGAAAGGCTTCCCGGTGCCGTATGGGCTGGCAGAGTCGCTGCACGGGTCCAGGCTTTTGGAGCGCTTTCCGGAATCGAAGCGGATCTTTCTGAGGGACGGCAGGTTTTACGAAGCCGGTGAAACGCTGGTGCAGCCGGAGCTCGAGCGCACTCTCGAGCGCATCCGCAAACAGGGCGCGCGCGATTTTTACGAAGGCGAGACGGCACGGCTGCTGGCCGCCGATATGGAGCGGCACGGTGGTCCGATCACGGCGGCCGATCTGCGGGATTACGCCGTAGTCGAGCGGAAGCCGCTGACAGGGAGCTATCGCGGATACGACATTATCACGGCGCCACCGCCGAGCTCTGGGGGAGTGGGCATCCTGCAAATGATGGGGGTGCTCGAAGGGTCCGGGTACGAGAAAGCTGGCGCGGGTTCGGCCGCGGAGTTGCATTTTCTGGCGGAGACCATGCGGCGGTTCTTCGCCGATCGCGCGGCGCACATGGGCGATCCGGATTTCGTGAGCGTGCCGGTGGCGGGTCTGCTGGACAAGGCTTACATTGCGCGCTTGCGGCAGTCCATCGATCCGGAGCATGCGACGCCGAGCTCGCAGGTTCATGCGGGCAATCCGCCGGCGGCGGAGAGCAGCCAGACCACGCACTACTCGATCGTCGACGCGGAGGGCAACGCGGTGGCGGTTACGTATACGCTGAATGGCTCATTCGGCAGCGGCGTGACGGCGACGGGGCTGGGTTTCCTGCTGAACAATGAGATGGACGATTTCGCCGCCAAGCCCGGCGAACCGAATGCCTACGGCCTGGTGCAAGGCGAAGCCAACGCGATTCAGCCGCGCAAACGGCCGCTGTCTTCGATGACTCCCACGATCGTGACGCGCGATGGGCATCTCGACCTGGTGCTGGGGACGCCCGGCGGCCCGACCATTATCAACAGTGTTTTGCAGGTACTGCTGAACGTGGTGGATTTCGGCATGAACATGCAGGACGCGGTGAACTGGCCGCGCATACACCATCAGTGGCTTCCGGATCAAGTGTTGCTCGAGCGCGGCATTTCGCCCGATACGGTGGCGCTGCTGAGAGCCCGTGGACACCAGGTGAAGATGGTGAACGCCTTCGGCGAAGTGGCTGCTATTCAGGCGCGCGACGGGTGGCTCGAAGGCGCGGCCGATCCGCGAACCGCTGGCACGGCCAAAGGATATTAGGCATGCAACACGTTTTGTCGACGCACTTGTTTGTGAATCACCGGCTCACGGTTGCGCAGCTCGATAAGGTGCAGCGCGCGGGAATCGACGCGGTGGAGATCTTCTGCGCGCGGCAGCACCTGGATTACCGCGATGGCGCGCAGATCGCGGAGCTGGGCCACTGGTTTCGCGACTCCGGATTGAAACTGCATTCGCTGCATGCGCCGATGTACACCGACGAGATGTGGGGGCGATCGGGGCCGCATTCGGTGATTTCGATTACCGAGCCGGTGAAGGGTAAGCGGCTGGTGATGGTGGATGAGATCAAGCGCGCGCTCGAGATTGCCGAGACTATTCCGTTTAAGTATTTGATTCAGCACATTGGCGTTCAAGGCGAGGAATTTTCGGAGCGGGCGGTGGATGCGGCGTTTTCGGCTCTGGAGCAGCTCAGCCTGTTTGCGCGGCAGCGGGGCGTGCAGGTGCTGCTGGAGAACATTCCGAACAAGCTCTCGAGCGGCGAACGTCTGATGCTTTTTTTGGAATTGACGCACCTGGACCTGCACTTCGTTTTCGATGTGGGCCATGCCAATATCGGCGTGGGAGTGGAAGAGGAATTCGGCATCATGAGGGATCGTATCCGCTCGACGCACGTACATGACAACGACGGCAAAGCGGACAAGCACCTGTTTCCGTTAATAGCGGAAGGCGGAACGGTGGACTGGAAGGAAACCATGAACCTGCTGCGCACGCGCGCGGACCAGTATCCGCTGCTTCTGGAGCTGAAGGAAGTACCCGAGCTTGCGCAGCCGCTGGCGACGGTCAACGAAGTTTTCGACCGCTTGGAGAATCTGTAACGCGATGACTCGAATTACCATTGCCGACGCGTCGCGGCATGCGGGCGAAACCGTGCAGATTGCGGGCTGGCTCTACAATCTGCGCCGCTCCGGAAAGATCGTTTTCCCCATCGTGCGCGACGGCACGGGCCTGATGCAATGCGTGGCGGTGAAGAGCGCGCTGCCGGAAGCGCTGTTTGAAACCATCAAAGACCTGACCCAGGAATCCTCCGTGGTGGTTACCGGCAAGCTGCGCGCCGACCCGCGGGCCGTCGGCGGACACGAGATGGATGTGGAGGATCTCGAAGTCGTGCAGCGCGTATCGGAGGCGGATCCCTATCCGATTACGCCGAAGGAGCACGGCACCGAGTTCCTGATGGACCATCGCCACCTGTGGCTGCGCAGCCAGCGGCAGCACGCCATCATACGCGTGCGGCACGAGGTGATACGGGCGGTGCGCGAGTATTTCGATACGCACGGCTTCACTCTGGTGGATACCCCCATTTTCACGCCGGCGGCCTGCGAGGGCACGACCTCGCTTTTCGAAGTGAACTATTTCGAAGACGCCAAGGCGTATCTGACGCAATCCGGCCAGCTTTATAACGAAGCGACAGCCATGGCGTTCGGCAAGGTCTATACATTTGGTCCGACGTTTCGCGCGGAGAAATCGAAGACGCGCCGGCACCTGACGGAATTCTGGATGGTCGAGCCGGAGATGGCCTACGCGGATCTGGAAGACGTGAAAGCGCTTGCAGAGGATATGCTGGTACACGTCGCCGGCAGGGTTGTGGAGAACAGGCGGGAGGAGCTGAAGGTGCTGGAGCGGGACGTGGCGAAGTTGGAGGCGATCCAGGCGCCGTTCCCGCGGATGAGCTACGACGAGGCGGTGAAAGCGCTTGCGGCCAAAGGCAGCGAGATACAGTGGGGCGGCGATTTCGGCGGGACCGATGAGACGCTGCTGAGCCAGGATTTCGATCGGCCGCTGATGGTGGACGGATATCCGGCGGCGGTGAAGGCGTTCTATATGGCGCCGGACCCTGCCAGACCCGAGATCGCGCTCGGAGTGGATGTGCTGGCGCCGGAAGGCTATGGCGAGATCATCGGCGGTGGGCAGAGGATCGACGACCTGGATCTGCTATTGCAGCGCATCGAGGAACAGCATCTGCCTAAGGAAGCTTTTGACTGGTACATCGATCTGCGGAAGTATGGCAGCGTCCCGCACGGGGGGTTTGGGATGGGCATCGAGCGGTGCGTGGCATGGCTGTGCGGGCTCGAGCACATCAGGGAGACCATTGCGTTTCCCAGGATGCTGAATCGTCTGCGGCCCTGACGCCGAGACGCCTCACCTGTTCGTCTTCTCAATTTCGTTTAACTCTGCGATCTCCCGCTGAAGTTCCCGCTGGCCTCGCATTCTTATGACTGGGACCGCGGCTAGCCAGATAATGATTAGCGTCAAAAAGGGTGCCATATTTCGGAGCGGCCCCTGATGCCTGATTCCCATCGCCACGATCGGTAGAATGAGCGCGGCGATCACCAGAAACACAGGCCCGAAAGACCACTGCAGGGCACGACGAAAGAGGTCGCGCCGCCGCTCGATCTCTCGCCGGTAAGACTCGAGGCCCGTGGTCGAGGCGCCTCCTGGTAATGTTGCGGACCACATTCCCCGATTCAGGAAGTATTGGCCTGTCAGGCTCCAGAAAAGGGCTAGCGCGAATGCCGTTCGCTGCAATGGATTATCGCCAAGGATAATGCCGAGACCGGCAAAGGCGATGACAATCAGCGGCGTGGCAATGTTTTTGAGCAGTTCGCGGCGCGTCTTGGCGTGTAGCTCGCGCGCCCGTTGTCGAATCTTTTCCAAGGTCATAGTAGATAACTCCGATGGCTGGTTTTGCCAGATTTTTCTTGGGTCGCTCCGCGAGGAATCATCTTGCATAGCTGCCTCCTTGGTGAAAGCGCCGCGCTAGGATGTTCTTGATGCGGTGTATTCGCATCGCCACATTGGCCGGCGACAGCCCGGTGATTTCTCCGATGGATACCGCGTCCAGGTCCTCGAGATAAGAGACGATCACCTGGCGGTCGAGCGGTTTGAGCTGCTGGATCAACAGGGACAGCCGCTCTAGAATCATGCGCTGATCCGCGGCGAACTGTCCCTGGTCTTTGTCAGGAAGGGTTTCGAGCTCTTCGAGACTCACGAGGGTGGAAAACGTCCGCCGCTCGCGGAGGACGTGCGAAGCGGCGACGTGGTGGGCAACACGATAGACCCAGGTGCGCAGGGAACAGCGGTCATCGAAGCGCTGGAAGCTCCGCCACAATTGAAAATGGATCTCCTGAGTCAGATCGAGACGCTTTTCAGGGTCAGCTTCGTAGGCACGCGCAAGGCGTTCGAGTGAAGAACCGAATTTATCGGCCGCGTCCTTATACCGGTCATCCGGACTCGCTTCCGCAGTCGAGATGGACTCAGCTCCCCCCACATCTAAGGTAGTCATTGGGAACGGAACTTTCTAACAGATTCAAATCAAGAAATCTGACGGTGTCCCTGCGCTGCCGCTGTCCATTGCGATAAACTCGTTAAACAACGGTGACGCGGCAGTCTCATATTGCTATTATCGGAGCGCCGCTCGACCTTGGCCAAGGCCGCCGCGGCGTGGATATGGGGCCATCGGCGATCCGGGTGGCCAATCTGAACAAGCGACTGTCGGATCTTGGCTACCGCGTTGACGACCTGGGCAATATTCCGGTGGACCAGCCGGAGAGCCTGCCGGAGGGGCCGGAACGGGCTAAGTATCTACCGCAGATTGCACTGGCGTGCAAGCGCCTGGCAAGCATGGTGGATCGAGCGCTCACGCAGAAGAAGATGCCACTGGTGCTGGGCGGCGACCACTCCGTAGCTGCGGGAACGGTGGCCGGCGTTTCGCGGTATTTCCGGCGGAAGAAGCAGGAGATCGGTCTGATCTGGATCGACGCGCACGCGGATATGAATACGCCGGACAGTTCGCCGAGCGGCAATGTACACGGCATGCCGCTGGCCTGTTGCGTGGGTCTGGGTCCGCCGGAGCTGGCTAACTTGCTGGGCTACGCGCCCAAGGTGAATCCGCGCAGGACTGCACTGGTGGGGCTGCGCGACGTCGATTTGCTGGAGAAGGAGCACGTTCGCGACACTGGCGTGCGGGCGTTCACGATGCGCGACATCGACGAACGTGGCCTGCGCTCGGTGATGGATGAAGCTTTCCGGATCGCCACGGAAGACACGGTGGGATTCCATCTCTCGCTCGATATGGATTGGGTGGACCCGCAGTTTGCCCCTGGAGTGGGCACGCCCGTGCGCGGCGGCGCCACTTACCGCGAGGCGCACCATGCCATGGAATTGGTCTGCGATGGCGGCCGCATGCTCTCCATGGAAGTGGTGGAAGTGAACCCGGTGATCGACGAGCGGAACCGGACCGCGGATTTGGCAGTTGAAATGATCATGTCGGCGCTGGGGAAACGCATCCTATGAAAACCCGAGTCGCCGTGATATACGGCGGCCGCAGCGGCGAGCACGAGATTTCGATACGGTCGGCTAAGTCGATCATGGCGGGACTGGACTCCGCACGGTACGACATCATCGAATACTTCATCGATAAGGCGGGCAAATGGTCGCCGCGGCCGATACAGCCGGAACCGGGCGCGCATCCGGAAATAGACGTGGTGTTTCCGGTTTTACACGGCACGTTCGGGGAGGATGGCACGGTGCAGGGCTTGTTGGAACTTGCCGACCTGCCCTACGTGGGTGCGGCGGTGCTGGCTTCTTCCGTCTCGATGGATAAGGTGGTGATGAAGCGTGTGTGCACGGAACGCGGACTTCCGGTGGTCGAGTACGTGGCGCTTACACGTCGCGAGCTCAACGCCGGGGCGGCCGTGGAACGGTTTGCATATCCGGTGTTCGTCAAGCCGGCTAACCTGGGATCTTCGGTGGGAATTACGAAAGCTCACAACAGCGCTGAGCTCGATGCAGCGCTGCGACTGGCGGCCGAGTTCGATCGCAAGATCGTGGTGGAGCGCGGCATACAGGGACGGGAATTCGAGTGCGCCGTGCTGGGCAACGACGATCCGGAAGCGTCGCTCGCGTGCGAAGTTCTTCCGTCGAAAGAATTTTACGATTACGAAGACAAATATCTGCTCGACCGGGCGCAGTTCCGGCTGCCCGCCGAGCTGGACGAGGAACGCATGGCCGAGCTGCGCCGGCTGGCTGTCGAATGTTACAAGGCGGTGGGGTGCGAAGGCATGGCGCGCGTGGATTTCTTGCTGGAGTCCGCGAGCGGCAAGCTTTATATTAATGAGATCAATACTATTCCGGGATTCACTTCGATCAGCATGTATCCGAAGATGTGGGAGCGGAGCGGCTTGCCTTTTTCCAAGCTGTTGGATCGTTTGATTGCACTGGCGCTCGAGCGGCACGAGGCGAAGAAGGCTACCAGGTTTACACGATAGGCGAGCTGGTGAAGCCGACGCTGCGTTTATTTCCCAGCGGTTAATCGTACTACTAATGCCTCTCTAGCCTAATCCATGCGATTCCGCCACATTCTTTGTACTGGCAGTATCAGCCGCCAGAAGCAACTTTTCGGCATTCTCATTGCGCCTCCTTGTCGAGATGTCCCTCATGAGTAAGACGGAGCGCATCGACGGCAGACCGCATTTTTTCGGCTACATCGGCCGCGCCTCCGCCATAGCGGGCAAATCAGATCCGTAACGCGCACGCCCCTCGCATGTGCGTTTCCACTTGCGCTCCAGGGCTGTATCAAAGGCGCGACGATTCGGTAGCCCGGTCAGGCCATTTGGTTTCCGTTGATCCACTTCTGGAGCCGCCTGCGCTTCCCACGCTAAGATAGTAGTACCGAATGCCTAACCATCTCCGCGAGGCCGCGGCTTTCGCAGCGCTGCTGTGCCTGTCGTCCTTGTATGCATCAGACGACATGGAATCCAGCGTAAAAAGCATTACCGAAGCCTACGCCATCGCCGAAGACAACGCCGCCGACCCGGTTTCCGCCGAGCAGGCGTTTTTTCAGGGCGCCATTCCGGGGATGCTGCGGCGCCTTGACCCGCACTCGGTGTTCTTCGATCCGGGCCAGTTCGAGCAGCTCAAGAAAATGGAGACGTCCACGCAGAAGGGGTTCGGCAGCGTGGTCTCGGTGCTGCCCGGGCGCGTGATCGTGCTGCAGACGCTGCCGGGGACGCCATCGGCCAAGTCCGGCATTGCGCCCGGCGACGAAATCATGGCGGTAAATGGCTACCCGCTCAACCGGCTTAGTATGGAGCAGATCATACAGCTCCTGACTCAATCGCGCCAGCAGCCGGCTCAGCTTGTAGTCAGGCGGCCCGGCAATGCGCGGTTCATGACATTCGTGCTCACGCCGGAAGAGATGCTGTCGCCCAGCGTGGACCGCGCCTATTTTCTGAAGCCCGGCGTGGGCTACGTGCGCGTAACGAGTTTCGATGAGAAGACCGGCGGCCAGATCAAAGAGGCCATCGAGAAACTGGGCGGAGGGAAGCTGAAAGGCCTGGTGCTGGATCTGCGCAACAATCCCGGGGGGATGGTGACTTCGGCGCTCGAGACCGCAGCGCTTTTTCTGAAACCGGGGGCGATGCTGGTGACGGTGCGCGGGCGCAATGTCGCCGAGAAATCGGAGATGGTCCCGGCGGGCGCGGTTCCTTACGAGTTCAAGCTGGCCGTGCTGGTGAACGGAAAAAGCGCGAGCGCCTCCGAGATTGTGGCGGGCGCGCTGCAGGATCACGACCGGGCCACCATTATCGGCGAAGACAGCTTCGGCAAGGGTCTGGTGCAGGGCGTATTTCCGCTATCCCAGGGCGCCGGCCTGGCGTTGACCACGGCGCTCTATTACACGCCAAGCGGCCGCTCCATACAGAAACCGCTGGACGCCTCGCGGTTCGCGCTGGGGCCTGTAACGGCCCATCCCAACAGCCAGTCCGAGTTTCGCACAGACGCGGGCCGGAGGGTCACGGGGGGAGGCGGCATTGTGCCGGATGACGTGGTTCTTCCTCCGCCGATGACCCGCCTGCGGGCGGTGCTGGATGCCAGCGGCTACTTCACCACTTTCGCGACGGATTATGTGCACAATCACAAAGTGGCGGAGGATTTCGAAGTGACCGCGGCGCTGCTCGATGATTTTCAGGTGTTTCTTTCACAGCGCGAGATACAGCCGGGCGTGGCCGAGTGGTCGGCCGACCGGGAATTCATCGAGAACCGTTTGAAGACGGAAATCTTCAATCTGGCGCTAGGGGTGGAGAAGGGCGACGAAGTGGAAGCGCAGCGGGATCCAGTAATTTTGAAGGCGCTCGAAGTGATTGGGTGAGTCCCTCAACACTGCTACAATAGCCTGTTCATTTTGCGAACCGGAGGTCTTCTGGTGAGGGCCGTTGTGCGGGTATTCAGTTACCTTTTTCACGGGCTGTTGACCTTGTTTTTGCTCGCCATTGCGGCGATGGCACTGTCGAGCGGCCAGACATTGCATCTGGATATGCTGCCCTGGCATGGCCAGAGCCTCAGCTACTGGCTGCTATTTTCCGCGCTGGCCGGACTGGTGTCGCTGATCCTCGCGATCCTGCGCACCTGGCGGCTGCTGTTCGTGCTGTGGAGCCTCGCCGTGCTGGTGGTAATGGTGCGCGGCTTCTTCCTCGGTCCCTACGAGTTTGCGGGCCGGCCGGAGTTCTATCGCGCGCTGTGCCTGTCGGCGGGCGCGCTGATCGCGGTATTGGGAGCGTGGTTCCAGTTGCGACTAAAGGCGGGTGCTGCGCGGTAAAAGCGCGGCAAAAGCGAGGATGACGTTTCCCCGGGCTGAGGGGACTCTTGGACACAACCATTCCCCGCCAGTCCCACTCTCCAGCGCGATAAACCGTTAGATTTGTTAAGATAAGACTGACAGAGCCAATCCGCAACGATATGGTAGCAACTCTGCTTCCCCTCGCATTCCTGGCAGCCAACTCGACCAGCTCACGCATCATGCGGGGCCTGTTCGACGACACTTTTGCCGGGGTCCATCAACTGGGCTGGTTCGATTGGGCGATTCTGATCCCGTACTTTACCATCCTGGGGCTGCTTTCCATTTATGGCGTCCACCGTTACGACATCATTCGCACTTACTTCAAGTATCGTAAGAAGGCCACCGGCGAGCCACCCAGGCGCTTCGCGGAGTTGCCGCCCGTTACGATTCAACTGCCGATCTACAACGAGCGCTATGTGATCGAGCGGCTGATCGACGAGATTACGCGCGTTGAATACCCGCGCGAACTGCTGCAAATCCAGGTGCTGGACGATTCGACCGACGACACCGCTGCGTTTGCCGAAGCGCTGGTGGAACGGTACCGGGCCCTGGGATTTCCCATCGAATACCACCACCGCGCCCATCGCGAAGGTTATAAAGCCGGAGCCTTGCAGGCGGGGCTCGAGACCGCCACCGGCGAGTTCATCGCGATCTTCGATGCCGACTTCGTGCCGCCGCAGGATTTCCTGACGCGGACAATTCATCATTTCACCGACACGTCGGTCGGCGTGGTGCAGACGCGCTGGAGCTATCTGAACCGCGATTACAATATCCTCACCGAAGTGGAGGCGATGCTGCTGGACGGGCATTTCATCCTGGAACACGGGGCCCGATCGCGCGCGGGGTACTTCTTCAATTTCAACGGCACGGCCGGCATTCTGCGGCGCAAGACGATCGACGACGCGGGCGGCTGGCAGCACGATACGCTCACCGAAGATTCGGACCTCAGTTACCGCGCGCAGTTGAAGGGCTGGCGTTTTGTGTATGTGCCCGGCCTCAATTGCCCTTCCGAACTTCCCGTGGAAATGCACGGCTTCCAGGTGCAACAGTCGCGCTGGGCCAAGGGCTTGACGCAGTGCGCTATGAAACTGCTGCCCACCATCCGCCGCGCGAAGCTTTCGCGCCGGGTGAAGATCGAAGCTTTCCTGCACCTGACACCTAACATCTCCTACCCGCTGATGATGGTGGTTTCGGCGCTGATGCTGCCGGTCATGATCGTGCGATTTTACATGGGGATCTGGCAGATGGTGTTTATCGACCTGCCGCTCATCATGGCCGCGTTCTGGTCGATCTCGGCTTTCTACGTGATTGCCCAGCGCGAGCTATATCCGAAGAACTGGAAGCGTTCCGTGTTCCTGTTGCCGGCGCTGATGGCGGTGGGTGTGGCTCTCACGGTGGTCAACACACGCGCCGTTCTGGAAGCGCTGTTGGGCATTCGCAGCGGCTTCGTGCGTACGGCAAAATACGCAGTGAGCGACCGACCGGTGAAACTGGAGACCAGAAAATACCGGCGCAAGAGCGGCCTGCTGCCTTACATTGAAATTGCGATCGGCACTTACTTCGTGGCCATGATCGCGTTCGCTATCGAAACTTATAACTTCTTTTCGATTCCGTTTCTCTTGTTATTCGTGACCGGATATTATTGGGCCGGCATGGGTACGCTGTACCAGGAGCAGCAGAGCCGCTTGCGCTGGATGAGGCAGCGCCGCCTCGAGCTGAAGACGGCGCGGTAGTGACACCACTCCCTCACGGTCGTGACTCGGTCAGGGTCGCGGGACGTATACTTTGGCAGGCCCCGCCAGACCAACGTGCGGCACTTCGGTCGAGAGCTTGATCCTTTGGAATCCGGCCTTATGCTCCGGCTCAGCCAGGAATGTGAGTAAGTATTGCTCGTTCAAACGGCGGTTCATACCCTCCAGATAAGGAGTCAGTGACACGGGAGCCTGGTCGCCCTCCCAGTAGAATTCGCCGCCGGTTTCCGCGCTGAGCTGCGAAAGATAGTTTTGCCCCCAATTGATTCGCCGGTAACCGCGTCCGAAACGGCCGGCGTTCGGAAAATAGATCGAATAGACCACCACCCCGGCGCGCTGGGCGGTATCAATGGCGCGGCTCAGATAAGGGTTATCCGGCCCCGAGCCGTAATCTGGATCGATGCCGCTCGAGACCATCAAGACTTCACGCGCTTCGGGTGTGGCGGGCCATTTGTGAATAAGCTCCGTAAGGGCCAGATAGGGGCTGGCAGAGATTCCCGGCGTGCCCGTGGGCAGGCGCATGGTTTTGGCCGCCAGATCGTGATCGGCGGTCAGCGGCTGGACCACGGCGACACCGCCATTGCGCATGTAGCCGATGCCGATTTGCGTAGTGGACGGCTGTTGCCGCACGAATTCGCGGAGGTCGGCCAGCTGCGATCCCAGAGATGTGGCGGAGCCGTCGTCAATCAACAGCCACAGTTGCAGGCCGCCCTGGTCGCGCAGGGGTGCGAAACCGGTGACTTGCATATGCCGTTTGTTTTGAGAGACCAGCACGTCATCTTGAGTGACATTTGGCGGGGGCGCATTCTTTTGCACTTCGACGGTAGTAATCACGCTTATGGGTACGCCTGTGGCAGCGAAGGCGCCCTGAGCGAACCATAGCGTCGCAGCACAAGAGGCTGCGATCAGCGGGCTAATGCGAGTCATAAGTTATAGCTCCACTGTGTTAGACGCGCCGGAGGGGTTCGGCGATACAACAGGATGTGGGCGGCTCGCGTTACAGTGATGGGATGGTTCGCAATTTATCGCCGGTCGGATTGGCGCTGGCCCTGGCGCTGGCCTTGGTAACGATGCTCGCAGCGGCGCCGGGCGGCGTGTCGTTCTCGCTTCCCGCCGCCAGTATCGAAGCTTACGATTTCATCGAGGTTACCGCGAGTGTTACGGCGCCCGATGGAAGCAATCCGTTCACCGGCGCGGCGCTTACCGGATCGTTCGGCAAGGCGGACGCCACCACCAGAGTCCCGGTGGACGGGTTCTGCGATTCACCCGATGGGAGCGTGTTTCGCATCCGCTTCATGCCATCCTCAGCGGGAGAGTACGTTTTCTCAGTGGCAGGGCGGTTTCGAGAAGACATACGCGGGCCGCTTCCAAGCCACCGCGGCGTGCAGGCGCGGTTCCCTTTCGCGTGGATCCGCAATACCCCTGGCACTTCATTTGGGAAGGCACCCGAGAACATTATTTCTTCAATGGCACCACCGCCTTCTGGCCGATGGGCTGGCGCGAGGAAAGGTTTATCTACAGCGCCATCGAGCGCCTGCACGGCCTGAAAATCAACCGCATCCGCCTGCTGCTGGCGGGCGCGATGGACACCATGCTGGGCGAACCGGTGATGACCGGCGAGAATTTCTCCATGATGCTGCGGCCCTGGATTGCCGCGGCGCCCGAAAGCTTCGACCGCCCTGGAATCGATTACACGCGCTTCAACGTGCCCTACTGGCAGAAGTTCGAGCGTATGCTGCGGTTCGCGCGGGACCGCGACATGATCATCTCGGTGATTCAAGATATCTCGATGCACAAGGCGCAGCCCGCGGCTGGCAGCGAGGACGAGCGGCGATACTTGCGATACGCAGCAGCGCGGCTGGGCGCATTTTCCAACATCACTTGGGACCTGGGCGACGATCTCGACACCTTCCGCGACGAGAAATGGGCGCACGAGACCGGCACCCTGCTCGAAACCTGGGACCCTTACCATCACCTCGCCAGCAGCCATCCGGTACACCGCGAGCACCAGGACCGAGCGTCCGCCTGGTTCGGGTTCACGTCCATTCAGGACTGGTCGCGCAAGCAGCATGCCCTGATGCTGGAGGAGGCAGATCCAGATGAAAACCGGCCGTATGATTCCGCAGACCAATGAAGAGTATGGTTACGAGGATCACTACCCGCACTGGGCGCCGGGGCCTGGGTCGGATTCCGCCGAGGCGCTGCGGCATGTGGCTTGGGATATCGCCATGGCCGGAGCTTATGGCACCGCCGGAGAGAGCGCGCGGCGCGGCACCAATATCTGGCCGGATACGGGCGGCGGTTGGATCAACGGGCGCGGCGACGACACCATGGTGATGCTCAAGGGTTATGCGCACATGGTGGATTTCTTCGCCAGCTTCGAGTGGTGGAAGACGGAGCCGCACGACGAACTGGTGAACAACAGCGCGTATTGCCTGGCGCAGCCGGGGGGGATTTACGCGGTCTACCTGCCCAACGGCGGCGACGTCACGATCACGCTGGCGCCGGGACGGTACCGGGCGGCGTGGTTCAACGCATTTACCGGAGAATGGATCGCGCTGCCCCCGGTGGAAGGACCGCAATGGAAGTCGCCGCAGGCCCCTGGGTGGCTGGATTGGGCGCTGCTGCTGAAGCGCAGGCAGCAATAATTTCGGAAAACCGCTGAGTGAAGACCTACCCTCTTTTCAAGCCCTTGGAATTCTGGCATTCTACTGCTTCCGATGTTCTCACGCAGCACCAACCGGAAGAAGGACGGCAAGGATCACCGCTACTGCAGCATTGTGGAAAATCGTCGGTTGTCTGGCGACAGGACGGCGCAGCGGACGGTTTTGTATCTGAAAGGAATTGGTCAATGGCCATCCGGCGAGATTTCCAATTTGAATGTGGAGCGTTTCGATGACAATAGCGTCCCGGATCGCCCCTGCCCAAGGCACCGCGCCAACTTAAACCGTCGTCGCAAACCTGTTTGTTGGCGTAGCGAGCGCTACCCGGACCGCCAACACATTTAGCCATCAGTGCTTTCAATTCCCCACCGTCACTTCGGGCGTCCCATTGCGCGCAATGCGTCGATAGGGCCGATCTAACCAGCACTTGCCAGGCAATTCGTGTCGTAAGAAGAGGCGTGTCTCAATTCCCGATCGCGATCGAGAGTGTCTGCGTGCCACTGGCGCCACCCAGCGTAAAGGTTAAAGGCACCGTATCGCTGGCCGGGACCGCCGCCGGCACAATCACGTTGAACTGGTAGAGTCCCATAAAGTTCGGCGCCAGCCCATCATAGGGAACCGTTGCCGCCGGAATACCGCCAAACGAAATCGTGAACGGCTCCACGAGTGAGTCGCTCTGCTCGACAAGCTGTCCAGGCGGAATGTCTGGAAGAACTGGGCCAAACCCGATCCCATAGATAACGATCTCATCGCCTGGCTGCGCGCGCTGCGAAGTCAGACCGGAAACCGCGCCGGGCGGCAGAACGTAACTGCCATCGGCAAACTGCGCCACCACATATTGCGTGCCGCCGACCTTGAAATTGGAAGGAGCCAGGAGCCCCGGCATGGTGGCATCCACGGTCACCATGAAGGGGGCGCTAGCGCCATCCTCCGTGGTGACCACCAACGATTGCGCGCCTGTGCTCACGGTTCCCGGTACCTGCACGTTCACCTGCCCTTGGCTGACGTAATCGATGAAAGCCGACTGGCCCCCGATGGTCACGGTGGTTGCCCCCAGCGTGGTAGGCCCCTCCACCCCGTTAAAATTGCTGGTGGTCCAATTTTGCGTGAACGCGGCGAGATTTGTTCCGTAGATTTCGATCCAGGAACCGGGCGCGAAAGTCGGGAATTCTCCAAATGCACTGGCGCTGACCACTCCCCCAACGATTGGCGCCGGCAGTTGGAGCGAGAAGTGAAGGGCGAAAGTGAACCCGTTCGCCGTGCTCGGGTCGATGCCGCCGGCCGTGACATAACTGTACGGATCCACGTATATTTCCTTCCAGTCTGATTGCAGACCGGCAGGCAGCGCACCATTGCCCGAGTTGTAGTAGGAATAACCCGGGAGGATCGGGTTCGACGGTGATGCGCAGCATATGCTACCGATGCCGTTGGTCACCGGACCCACCGGAGCTCCGTTCACCAACCACTGGGTGACAACGCCGTCATTATAAACCGGCCAATTCAGCGTAAATGCGATCGTGATGGCCCAGTCCGCACTAAGATTGTTGGCGAGAGGCCCACCGTCGGTGGTTTGCAAATAGAATATGTCCCACTCACCGGTCGTGCCCGTGGCCACCTGCTGCTGCCAGATCTTGACCGCGCCACTGTCGGCCATCACCGGCGTCGAACTGAATGTAGTCGCTGCTGTGTAAGTGTCCGGCGCGTCGGTGCCGCTGAACGTTAAGCTCGACCCAATGGAAATGATCGGGAGTGTGGGGGGCGTGCCGGAGGAGGTATCCGGCCTGTCATGAGGACGCGGCGTGCTGTTTGCGGCGCTCGGGTACATCCCAGCCGTCTGCGCGGAAATCGTCTGCGTGCTGGCAAGCGCACATAGCACGGCCAACCACCATGAAGAAAATGTCCAATTCATTTCGACTCTCTGCCCTCCAGCCATCGGCCCGTGGGGCACGGACCATTCCTTCTCAAAATAGTATACGTTGAACCCGTCGTCAAGACTCTTCCAAAACGTCATCCAGGGTCTTCGAATCGGCGTGACACCGGCAGTTTGGTTGAAGGACAATGTAAGCTCTTGAAAGCTTTTTTCAAATGCCAGGAGCGAGAGGTCGCGCCGATTCAAGGCTTAGGGTCTCTAGAGGGAGGCCGGTACGGGTTACTTTGAGGTGAAGGCTGTGGTGATGGTTTTGCGTGCTTCCGGCCTCCTGCGTGGGGCTGGCCTCTCCGTTCCGGAACTGCGGGCGGGCGTCGGCTCGACGATTTCCTCGTCCACACCTTCCCTGACCCAGTCCTCGCAGTTTGCAAATATCGATTACCATGGAGCTCCCACGCTTTGTGGGCCACTGTCAACCATTCTTTAGGGGGTTCGGCCGATCGAATGCGGGAGCCTGGAACGGTGGCGGCGTCATAAATTGGTGATACTCGGTCCGCTGCTGTGGCTTTGCGTAAAACGCTCGAACGAAATCCGGTCACAGGATAATGCGGAGACGAGCGTCCCGCTCACGGTTCTTTTCCGCCGCTGCCGCTTGACCTGCTACAGCTTGCCTTTTCGGCTCTGGCTCCTTCACTTTCGCGGCGTCTGAGAGAGCGATCAAACGAGCATGGGGACCGGCCTTGGGGGCAAGCAGGTACATCGCAATGGCGCTGCTGTTCGCGGCCGTGGCGTTTATAGCGACTCTATCCCACCGCGCCGGGCAACCATAGATCCGGCGGTAACCATCCGGCATGAGTGACTATCAGTGGGGAACCGGCGCCCGGTGTTCAGTGGCAGGCACACTGGTACCCACCGGGTAGACCATGATTTCTACCTTGCCGCTCTCCTCTATCGTGGCGGCCTTTCCCAATCCGATGGTCTTGATGCGCTCGTCGTCTAATTTGAAATTGTTGACCAGATACTCGCGAACCACGGCCGGCCTGGCTTCCGTAAGCACCCGATCCTTCTCCGAGTCTCCTTTGGTCCCCGCATATGCCGATATTACGACCAGTCCGAACTGGGTCTGCTGTAAATACTGGCCCGCTTCGTCCAATGTCTTCTGATTTTTGAGTTTGGCTGTATCGGGCTTGTCGAAAAGTTGCTTCTGATCGTAGGTGAATGTCTTTATAGCCGGCGCCGCCGGAAGTTTGGAAATCAGATTTCTTGTTAACTCGTCGTCATCTTCATATCCGCGCTTCTTGAAAAAGCCGCGGACTAAGAAGTTATGTTTAAGCGCCTCCATATTATCCTGAAGATCGCTCGCGGCTTTGTTGGCCTGATTGTAGACCGACTTGTCGTTAATCAGCGCGCCTACCGATCCTTTGCCTGTATTGATCTTCGCGCTAATGGATTCCAGATTGCCAGCGGCGTCCCCGATATTCTGCACCGCGGTCTGGGTGGTGTCCAGTATTTGACTGGCTTTGCCGATCACGTCCGAGATTTCGAACGACGGCTGACTTCCGATTGTGTCTCCGCTCTTAACCTTCTCGGCATCCATGGACCCGAACGAAACCTCGACGTACTTGTCGCCCAGTAGTCCTTCGGATTTGATCGCGGCCAGCGAATCCTTCTTGACGATATCCCGGGTAGCGCTCTCCAGACTCATTACCACCGTGACCTTTCCGTCAGGCGTTTTGGGAAGATCGATGCTCTTTACGGTGCCCTTGCGGATCCCTCCAACCCGGACGTCTGCGCCATTGTTCAGACCAGCTACATTGTGAAACTGCGTCCTCAGCGTGTAAGTCGACTTAAAGCGGGTTTCTTTGTTGCCGATGTAGAAGACCGCGAAACTGAGAATCGCCAGTGCCAGTACGATAAATAGTCCGAGTCGAACCTCTTTGGACATAATTTTCCCTACGCAGCATTACTCAAGAATTGGACCACGAACTTGTCTTTGCTCTTTTCCAGGTCGGCGAAGGTCCCCTCCACCAGTATGTTGCCTTCGTTGAGCATAACCACGCGATCTGAAAACTGTTTGGCTCCATGGATATCATGAGTGACCACGATTGATGCCATCTGGTGTTTTTCCTTCAGTTGCGAAATCAGTTGGCCGATTTCCGCGCCCGTAATCGGGTCGAGCCCCGCCGTCGGTTCATCAAAAAGCACAATGCCGGGCTCCAACGCGATGGCTCGCGCCAATCCGACCCGTTTTTGCATTCCTCCGGAGATCTCGGAAGGCATTTTTTCCAGGTCTTTCTCCATGCCAACGCTGGCCAGGAGCTCGCGGGCGCGCTTCTTCAGGTCCTCCGCGGACATTTCCGTATGCCGGCTCAGCGGAAACTCGACGTTTTGTTCGACGGTCATCGAGTCGTATAACGCCGCTTGTTGAAACAGAAATCCAACTGTTTTTCGAACCTCGTTGAGCTGCTTGCGGTCGAGATCCGCGATCTCCTTTCCGTTTATGCGGATAGACCCTGCATCCGGCTTTTGCAACCCGATTAATAGCTTGAGCAAAACGCTCTTACCCGTACCACTACGGCCAAGCACCGCAAGCGTCTCGCCGCGCGCGACGCTCAGATCGATTCCATTCAGCACTTTTTGAGTCCCGAACGATTTGCTCAGGTGCTTGACTTCGATCGGCGTAGAGTTGTCCTCTGTTCCCATGCGGCCTCTTCACGGAAAGAAAACAATAATGAGTCGAACCAACAGCACGTCCGCCAGAATGATAAACAAGGATGACAGGACCACCGCGCTGGTGGTGGATTTGCCGACCCCCTCCGTGCCGCCTTGAGTGCGCATGCCCTGAAAACATGAAACAAGTCCGATGATTGCTCCATATACGGCCGTCTTGAACGTGGGCGGAAGAAAATCGTTGAAGGTCACTCCGTTGGTGCCCATGTTCAGGAAGAGACGCAGAGAAATCGGCTCAGCGAGTGTATCGGCGATCCACCCCATAAGGATGCCGCAGCAATCGGCCACCAGTGTCAGCAAAGGCAGCATCGCAATGCAGGCCAGCACTCGCGTGGCCGCCAGATATTTATTCGGATCGACGGCCGAGGCTTCCATGGCATCGATCTGCTCGGTGACTTTCATCGACCCAAGCTCGGCGCCAATGCCCGCCCCCACGCGGCCACTGACTACTAATCCGGTAATTACGGGACCGCTCTCCTTGATGAGGGAATACACGATCACGCCCGGCAGCATTGACTTAGCTCCGAACCGAGTCAAGCTGTCGCGCGTCTGCAAAGACAACACCACCCCGGTCGCGGCCCCCGCGAGTGCGGCCAGCGGAAGCGATTTGGATCCGATCGCGTCCATTTGGCGGATCAATTCGCGGAACTCGAAAGGAGGAGTGAAAGCTACCCGCGCCACCCGCGCGCAGAAGGCTCCAAACTCACCAAACCACTCGAAGAACCTTGCGATATATGCGGCAGCAGCTCGTAAAGAATCCCCCATCTGGCCGGCCGGAACACTCCTTCCAGCGGTGAAAGCCGCTGCAAGAATAACGATGGACAGGCCGCAATAGAGGCGCATCTCGCCCCGAAGTTTACTGCCGGTCAATTGCCAAACTGAGCCATGTGAACTCTCCCGCGCGGGTGAAGAGTACGAAAACATGCGCACGGGGAATTTATGCACAGCGCTATCCTTTAATCATGTCCCCAAAGGACGCACAGACCGGCGACCTTGACGTTAGCGAATTCCTTTTGCATGCCTGCCATGATTTAAGGACCGCTCTTCGGGCTATCCGAGCGCACACCGATTTGCTTTTGAAGGATCGCCAAGCGGAGCAAGTGCCCGGCCTTGAAGAACGTCTTGGCTTCATTGTCGACGGCGCCCGGAAAATCGATCTGTTGACCGATGGCCTCGCGAGTTATTCGATCGGGCTACAAATCCAGAGGGGCTTGTTCCAATCCACGCCAATGAACGTGCTGGTTCGAACCGTGTTGGCTAAGCTGGATCGCGAGATCCGCGCCAATGACGCTAGAGTGACTTGCGACGAACTGCCGCGGGTCGCCGGAGACCCGGACCGGCTCATGGAGGTCTTTGAGAACCTGCTCCACAACGCTCTTCATCACGGAGGTCCAGCCCCTCCTCTCATCCACATCAGCGCGGAGAGACGCGCGGAAGAGTGGCTCTTTGCCGTTCGAGATAACGGCCCTGGAGTGGAAGCGGCCGACTTGGAGAGCATCTTTCGGCCATTCGTGCGCTTACATGGCAAGCGCAGCGCGGGTCCAGGTCTGGGTCTGGCGATTTGCCGGGTGATCGTGGAACGGCATGGCGGACGCATCTGGGCCGAATCGCAAGCCGGCGCCGGAGCCGCGTTCCTCTTTACCCTTCCCGCGGATTAGCCGTTTAATCGCGACCGCTCAATTGGCGGCGCCGATACTCCGGGAATTCCGGGCTTCGTACGAGCGTAGCTTGCTATGGAGCGTTCGGAGGCAAATGTCCAGGATCTTCGCCGCACGTCGCTTATTATTGTTCGTGTGTCTCAAAACCAGCCGGATATAGGCTTCTTCCACTTCGCTCATGCTGGCGCCGGTGCGAATCGGCAGCATGTTGTCATCCTGCGGAGGCTGCGGCGGGACAGATTGCGGCGCCTTCGGCATGAAAGCGGCGGGCAGGTGTCGAAGGTGGATTTCGCCTTCGCCCGCCACAATGATCGCGCGCTCGATCACGTTGCGCAGTTCGCGCACGTTGCCGGGCCAGGAACTGGCGCTGAACCGGTCCAGCACCTCGGGACTCAGATACGTCACCCGCGTGCCGTGCTTCTCATTCAAATCGCCGATGAGAGCCGCCCCAATCGAGGGAATGTCCTGCTTCCGTTCGCGCAGCGGCGGGAGCGAAATATGGAACACGTTCAGACGGTAGTATAGATCCTCGCGCAAATGTTTGCTCTGTATCGCCTTGTCGGGGGCGCGGTTCGTTGCCGCCAGCACTCGCACTGCGATCGGGATGTCATTCGCGCCGCCCAGCCGGCGTACTTTCGACTCCTCGATCACGCGAAGCAGCTTGGCTTGCGTGCCGAGCGGCATCTCTCCGATCTCATCGAGCAACAGGGTCCCGCCTTGAGCTTGTTCGAAACATCCAAGACTGCGCGCGGCGGCGCCGGTGAACGCTCCTTTTTCATGACCGAATAGCTCGCTCTCCACAAGGCTCTCCGGCAAAGCCGCGCAATTCACCGCTACAAATGGGCCGCCGCTTCGGGGACTCAGGCGATGGATAGCACGCGCAACCAGTTCCTTGCCCGTGCCACTCTCGCCGGTGATCAGAACCGAGGCGGTAGTCGGCGCGACTTGCCGTATGAGAGAGAAGACTTCTTTCATCGACGGAGACTCGCCGACCATGTCGCCCAATACGCCCTGATAGCTGAGCTGCCGGCTCAACCGCTCGGTTTCTTCGACGAGGTGGCTCTGCTGAATCGCCCGCTCGAGAAGAGCGCGCATGACCCCAGGCTGCACCGGTTTCTCGAGAAACCAGAAGGCCTTAAGGTCATGCACAATCGAAATCGCGCGATCGATACTTCCGAACGCCGTGAGAACGATCGTGGGAGTGCGATCGCCGCGCGCGGCGAGTTCCTTCAGGAGCGCCACGCCGTCCATGCGCGGCATCATCAAGTCTGTTAGGATCGCGTTCGCCGGGAAGGATGCCAGCTTGTCAAGAGCCTCCCGGCCGTCTGCCGCCGTCGCAACCCGAAAGTTGAAAGCTGCAACCATTTCAGCCAGGTCGGATCTCTCCCCGGCATCGTCTTCCACCACCAGGACCTGAGGCGCCATTTCAATCCCCCCGCTCTTGCCATTCTAACCCGCGGATCGTCTGGCTGCTTAACACGTTACCGAAATCCCCTAAATCACCATGGCATAAAGATTGCTAAGCGTGGTTACAGTTCGCTTGGAAACAGGGCCGGCGAGCGCGGGCAACTGCACAGCGCTGACGTCGCCGCGGCTGGGAGATCTGGTTCGGAGGAAGTCCCCGCCGTAGCGCGTCACCGGTCCGAAACCAGGCGCATGTCCCCACCTTCCAATCTCGCTGAAGAGGGTGACACGATGGAGATCATGTTTGCGTGGAATTACAAGACTCTCACGCCAACCGCGCGATGAGTCGTCTCATATTGAATTCCAACTCCTGCAGAGCTATGGGACGGCCGTGATCCATTTTCTGTATCGGATGTTGCAGGACCCGTCGGAGCAATCGATCGATACTCACGGAAGAGCGCGCCGTGCGGTGCCTCCCTGCCTGGCAAACAGCGCGCCGCGGTGCTGCTGCACAGGTATCATCATATGGACTATCGTCAGATCGCGCAGGTGCTGAACTGCCGGCAGTCCGCGGCAAGATCGTTGCTTTGTTCGGCCTACGAAACTCTACGGCGACGGTTGGTGGCGTCTGATTGGAAGCTAACCGGTTTGAGCAGCGAGACCACCCGATTCCAGAATGAACTTGATCCGCTGCAGCAGATCGGTTAGCTCGAACGGCCGCGTCAATGTATGCAACTCCGTCCAGGCGGAAACGTAGTATCGACTCGTCTTGGCTCCGGTTTCGCCTGAGACGAAGAGCACCTTCAGATCTGGCTCAACATCCGCCAAGGTCCTGGCCAGCTCGTAGCCGTTGCCTCCAGGCAGCGAAATAGCAGTTACGAGCAGGTCGACTTCACCGCGATGTTGCTGCTGAACGTTCTCGGCACCCCGGTAATCCAACGCTTCCAGCACCCGGTAGCCAACAGCCCGAAGTGCGCGCCGCAGTGATTGACGATGGGACGAGTCTGCATCTACCACTAGTATGGTTGGGTCTCCCTTGGACACCTGTTCGCGCACCTTTCCGTCGGGCGACCCCGCGCTTCCAACAAATCGCCGACAAGAATAGCAACACAGTTAATTAGCACGTTGAAGGCCATGAGACAGCGGCACGCTGGCTGACCGCGCGTTCACCCGTGGGCTCGGCATTCTCGCGGCAGGCTAAACGAAAACGTGGCGCCGAGGCCAGGTTGCGACTTGACCCAGATCCGGCCGCCATGCTGCTCGACGATCTGTCGCGTGATAGCCAGCCCTACGCCCGCCCCGGGATACCCTTCGTTGTGGATACGCTTAAACATTCCGAAAATGCGATCGCTATGCCTGGGATCGATTCCGATACCATTGTCTCGGACCGAGAATGTCCAGGTGTTCTTTTCCGCACTCGCGGAGACATGGATCTCCGGCTGATGCTGGCGCCGAAACTTGATTGCGTTTTCCATCAGGCTGGCAAACGCGTAGCTGATCTGGTTTGCATCGCAGTACACTTCCGGAAGCGGATCGTGAGACACCGTGGCACGGTTTTCTTCGATAGCCGGCTGAATCGAGGCTATGGCGGCGGCCAGAAGCGCATTGGCGTCGCAGGGGCGGTACGAGCTCGCGGAACCAAGCACCTGCATATACGCTCTCAATCCAGCCAGGAGGTCTTGCAGGCGATTCGCCGAGTTCTGAATGAAGCCAAACAGGGTCTCCGCCTCCTCGTCCAGCTTGCCTCGGTACTTCTTGAGCATCAAGTCTGTAATTGTGCCTAGCTGGTTCACCGGGCTCGAGAGATCGTGCAATGAATCGAAATTGAGGAACACACAGCAGTCTTCGCCCGTGGACTCGCCCGAGCCGGGCTGGCGCGTGCGAACGTTCCGGTCGGTCGGCTTCTTGGACTGTCCAGGCATTGGAAGGCCCATGCAAAGCGCTGACTACCCACGGCTAAGTGAGTTTTCTTCTTCGAGCGCGGCCGGCAGCAGTATGCGGAACCTAGTCCCTTCCCCTGGTGTGCTGTCCACTTGAACGCCGCCTCCCATACTTCGCACGAAGCCATGGACGGCCGCCAGGCCCAGACCCCTTCCCATGAATTTGGTGGTAAAGAAGGGATCGAAGATCTTGTAGCGGGTCTCCTCGTCCATGCCGCACCCGGAATCCTGCACGTCCAGAGCGACATACTTGCCCGGCGGTATCGCAGCCCGGGCACTTCGCCGGTCGGGCTCCTCGCCGATCTCGATTATTGTCGTGCATACGGAGATTGTGCCACAGGCGCTCTCTCCGATCGCCTCCACCGCGTTCATCACCAGATCCGCCACGCACTGTTGCATCTGCGCCACATCTGTCTCCACCACCGGCATATCCCGCCCGCTCTGTATCTCCAGGCGAATGGTGCGCGGAATTGAGCCTTGCATGCCCTCGCAGGCGTCGCGGACGAGCCGATCGATATTAGTGCGCCCGACACGAAAATTGCCCTTGCCCGCGCAGGCCAGCATTCTGCGGGTGAGTTCCGCGGCCCGTTCGCCCGCCAGAACCACTTCCTGGAGCATTTCCTGGGCCGGATGCGAGGCCTCTAAACTATCCATCGCCCAACTGGCGCCGCCTACAATGCCCACCAACAGGTTGTTGAAATCGTGCGCGACCCCACCCGCCAGCCGGCCGAGGTCTTTCAGCTTCTGCTCTTCGAGCGCGGCTCTGTCAGCCTGTTTCTGGTCCTCGATTTCGGTACACGTGCCGTGCCAGTTCGAAATCTCTCCGCCGATCCGCAGAGGCACGGCGCGCACCAGGTGCCATCGGTAGGCCCCGTCGGACGCCCTCCTGAGCCGGTGTTCGATTTCAAACGCGCAGCCGGACTTCGCCGCCTGGTCCCAGGCCCGCCAGGTTCGCTCCCGATCTTCCGGATGCAGCAGGCGATCCCAGCCCAGGCGCGCCGCTTCCTCCAAAGCGAGTCCGGTGTACTCGAACCAGCGGCGATTAGCGTACTCCACCCGTCCCTCCGCGTTGGCGCTCCAAACCATTTGCGGGAGGGCCTCGAGCAGTATCTGGTAGCGCCGCTCGCTAATGGTCAAAGCGGATCGCTGTTGCTCGATTTGCTGCTGCATCTGGAACCGCTGGATGGCATTGACCACCGCGTGGGGTAGCGTGTCGGCGGACAGGCGTCCTTTCGGTAGATAATCCGATGCTCCAGCCTTCATCGCCTTTACCGCCAATTCTTCGCCGCCATACGCGGTCAGCAATATGGTGGCGCATGGAAATCCGTTTGGCTCCCCTTTGAGGCGGCTCAGAGCTTCGATTCCGTCCATGTCCGGCAGGTTGAAGTCCAGCAGTGTACAGTCAGGCCGCCAGGCGCTGGCTGTCTCTATTCCGGCTCTAGCCGAGTCAGCCTCGGCGAACTCGAATTTCCATGCCGGGGATTGTTGGAGGCATTGCTTATACAAATGCCGGTCCACACGGTCATCATCGATAATCATCACCCGAATTGGCGGATTGCTATGCATCGTCCCCGAGTTAAAGCAGGCGATGAACCAATTCCGTGATGGCGGCCGCACGCGGTGCCGCGAATGTGATTTTTCGAACATACCCCCTGAATGGACTCAAACATGCAAATCTCGAGGAAATCTGGATGTTACAGTACAGTCCTGGGGCAGCGGGAGCTCAAAAGACCGCTGGCCAGCCGAGTAAAATCGGGGGTACTGGAGAGTGAGATGGAACGCGCGCCAGACAAAACCTGCACTGTGGTCACTGCCAATGGATACAAAAACTGCACACTCGCGTCTTCGGGGGTGCGCGAAATTCTGCTCGTGGAGGATAACCCGGCGGACGTTTACCTGATCCGGGAGACGCTCCGGGAGCACGGCATCGACTGCACCATGCGAATCGCTTCGGACGGAGGGGAGATGTTGCGGATCATATCCTCTGAGCCCACCCAGGCGGTAGCTCAACGCCTGGGCCTGATTATCCTGGACCTGAATCTCCCACGACACGATGGAACCGAAATTCTGCAACGCCTCCGGGAGACTGCGGAATTTGCCCACATTCCGGTGGTGGTCCTGACGTCTTCCGACTCACCACGCGACCGGTTGTTGGCCAACCAGTTTGGCGCCGCCCGCTATTTGCGCAAACCATCCAATTTGGAAGAGTTTCTAAGCCTGGGAGCAGTCTTTAAGGGCTTGTTGGAACAGGCGAAAGCGACATCCGCGGGGTGATCGCGAAAAAAAAAGGAGTCCGCCAATGCAGTCTGAGGTGATAACCGATGTGCTCGACGCCAACACTTTATTAAAAACATTGATTGCCTTCAAGGATGGCGATTTTTCGGCTCGCCTGCCGGTAGATCAGACCGGGGTGGCGGGCAAGATTGCCGACACCCTCAATGACATTTTCAAATTGAACGAGCGCATGGCGAGCGAATTCGCCCGCATCAGTAGAGCGGTAGGCAAGGAAGGTAAGATCAGCCAGCGGGCCAGCCTGGGATCGGCTTTCGGGGGTTGGGCCGAGTGCCTCGACTCAGTCAATGGCCTGATTGGAGATCTGGTCCAGCCGTCCACTGAAGTCGCCCGTGTAATCGGCGCCGTCGCCAAGGGCGACCTCTCGCAGACCATGGCGCTGGAGGTTGACGGCCGCTCGCTCAAGGGCGAGTTCCTGCACACCGCCCGCGTGGTGAACACCATGGTCGCGCAGTTGAATTCCTTCGCTTCCGAGGTGACCCGCGTCGCGCGCGAGGTCGGCACCGAGGGCAAACTCGGCGGCCAAGCCGTGGTACAGGGCGTGGGCGGAGTTTGGAAGGACCTCACGGACAATGTAAACTCGATGGCCGGCAACCTCACCGCGCAGGTCCGCAACATCGCCGAAGTGACCACCGCGGTGGCCAATGGCGACCTATCCCGCAAGATTACCGTGGACGTACAGGGCGAGATCCTCGAGCTGAAAAACACCATTAACACCATGGTCGATCAGCTCGGCTCTTTTGCTTCAGAGGTAACCCGCGTGGCGCGCGAGGTCGGAACCGAAGGCGAGTTGGGTGGCCAGGCGGAAGTGAAGGGCGTCGCGGGAGTCTGGAAGGACCTTACCGACAGCGTCAACTCCATGGCCGGCAACTTGACCGCTCAAGTGCGAAACATCGCCGAGGTCACCAAGGCGGTCGCGAGCGGAGACCTGTCCCGCAAGATCACGGTGGATGTGCGGGGCGAAATTCTGGGTCTGAAAAACACCATCAACACCATGGTGGATCAGCTCAATGCATTCGCTTCGGAAGTAACGCGTGTAGCCCGCGAAGTCGGCACCGAGGGAATCCTGGGTGGCCAGGCGGACGTTCGCGGCATGGCTGGCACCTGGAAGGATCTGACCGATAGCGTCAACTCCATGGCCGGCAATCTCACCGCGCAGGTCCGCAACATCGCGGAAGTCACTACCGCGGTAGCTAATGGAGATCTGTCCCGAAAGATCACAGTTGCGGTGCGCGGCGAAATTTTGGAACTGAAGAACACCGTCAATACCATGGTGGATCAGCTCGGCTCTTTTGCTTCCGAGGTGACCCGCGTGGCCCGCGAGGTCGGCACCGACGGCAAGTTGGGTGGCCAGGCCGAGGTTAAGGGCGTGGCTGGCACGTGGAAAGATCTGACCGAAAGCGTCAACTCCATGGCGGGCAACTTGACCAATCAGGTGCGCAATATCGCCGGCGTTACCACGGCCGTCGCCAAAGGCGACCTGTCGACCAAGATCACGGTGGACGCGCGCGGCGAAATTCTAGAGGTGAAGAACACCATTAACACCATGGTGGATCAGCTCAACAGCTTCGCCTCCGAAGTCACCCGCGTGGCGCGCGAGGTAGGCGCCGAAGGTAAACTCGGCGGCCAGGCTCAGGTCAAGGGCGTCGGCGGCGTCTGGAAGGATTTGACCGACAGCGTCAACTCCATGGCGGGCAACCTCACCGCCCAGGTGCGCAACATCGCGGAGGTGACCACCGCGGTGGCCAACGGCGACCTGTCCCGCAAAATCACGGTGGACGTGCAAGGCGAGATTCTGGAGCTCAAGAATACCATCAACACCATGGTGGACCAGTTAAACGCTTTCGCCTCCGAAGTGACTCGCGTGGCGCGCGAAGTGGGCACCGAGGGTGAGCTAGGCGGCCAGGCTGAAGTCAAGGGCGTCGGCGGCGTTTGGAAGGACCTCACCGACAGCGTTAATTCGATGGCCGGCAACCTCACCGCGCAGGTCCGTAATATCGCTGAAGTGACCACGGCGGTGGCCAATGGCGACCTGTCCCGCAAGATCACCGTCGATGTGCGTGGAGAAATTCTGGAGCTCAAGAACACCATCAACACCATGGTTGACCAGTTGAATGCGTTCGCCTCCGAAGTTACGCGCGTGGCCAGGGAAGTCGGTACGGAAGGCAAGCTGGGCGGCCAGGCTGAAGTGAAGGGAGTAGCTGGAACATGGAAGGATCTCACTGACTCGGTCAACTCCATGGCCAGCAATCTGACTAACCAGGTGCGCAACATCGCGGAGGTCACCACCGCCGTGGCGCGGGGCGATCTGAGCCGTAAGATCACCGTCGATGTGCGTGGAGAAATCCTGGAGCTCAAGAACACCATCAACACCATGGTGGATCAGTTAGGCTCCTTCGCTTCGGAAGTAACCCGCGTGGCGCGCGAAGTGGGCACTGAAGGCAAATTGGGCGGTCAGGCCGATGTGCGGGGCGTAGCTGGAACCTGGAAGGATCTGACTGACTCAGTCAACTCCATGGCTGGCAACCTGACGGCCCAGGTCCGCAATATCGCGGAAGTCACCACCGCCGTTGCAAAAGGCGACTTGAGCCGCAAGATTACCGTGGATGTGCGCGGCGAGATTCTGGAGCTCAAGAACACCATCAACACCATGGTGGATCAGCTTAACGCCTTCGCCGGCGAAGTAACCCGCGTGGCCCGCGAGGTAGGCACGGAAGGCAAACTGGGCGGCCAGGCCGATGTCAAGGGCGTGGGCGGAACCTGGAAGGATCTGACTGACTCAGTCAACTCCATGGCTGGCAATCTGACGGCTCAGGTCCGCAACATCGCGGAAGTCACCACCGCCGTGGCCCGAGGCGATCTGTCGCGCAAGATCACGGTGGACGTGCGCGGCGAAATTCTGGAGTTGAAGAACACCATTAACACCATGGTGGATCAGCTCAATGCCTTCGCCGGTGAAGTGACTCGCGTGGCCCGCGAAGTCGGCACCGAGGGTAAACTCGGCGGCCAGGCCGATGTGCGCGGCGTAGCCGGAACCTGGAAGGATCTGACCGACTCAGTCAACTCCATGGCGAGCAACCTCACCAACCAGGTGCGCAACATTGCGGGCGTCACCACCGCGGTGGCCCGAGGCGACTTGACCACCAAGATCACCGTGGATGCGCGTGGCGAAATTCTGGAGTTAAAGAACACCATCAACACCATGGTGGATCAGCTCAGCTCTTTCGCCTCCGAAGTAACCCGCGTGGCGCGCGAAGTGGGCACCGAGGGCAAACTCGGTGGCCAGGCCGATGTACGGGGAGTAGCCGGAACCTGGAAAGATTTGACTGACTCAGTCAACTCCATGGCGGCGAACCTGACTACCCAAGTCCGCAACATCGCGGAAGTAACCACGGCCGTCGCAAAAGGAGACCTTTCGCGCAAAATCACCGTGGATGTGCGGGGCGAAATCCTGGAAGTGAAGAACACCGTGAACACCATGGTGGATCAGCTCAGCTCCTTTGCGGCGGAAGTGACCCGCGTCGCGCGGGAAGTGGGTACCGAGGGTAAACTGGGCGGCCAGGCCGAGGTGCGCGGCGTTGCCGGAACGTGGAAGGACCTTACGGACAGCGTCAATTCCATGGCGGGCAACCTGACGGCCCAGGTCCGTAATATCGCCCAAGTCACTACCGCGGTAGCCAATGGAGACCTGAGCCGGAAGATCACCGTGGATGTGCAGGGCGAGATTTTCGAGTTGAAGAGCACCATCAACACCATGGTGGATCAACTCAACAGCTTCGCCTCCGAAGTCACTCGGGTGGCGCGTGAGGTGGGCACCGAAGGAAAGCTCGGAGGCCAGGCCGAGGTCCGTGGGGTGGCGGGCACATGGAAAGATCTTACAGACAATGTGAACTCCATGGCCGCCAACCTCACCACTCAGGTGCGTGGTATCGCCAAGGTCGTCACAGACGTCGCCAACGGGAACCTCAAACGCAAGCTGGTGCTCGAGACCAAGGGTGAAATCGCTGAACTGGCGGACACTATCAACGAAATGATCGACACGCTGGCCGTCTTCGCCGACCAGGTGAGTAACGTAGCTCGCGAAGTCGGTATCGAGGGGAAGCTGGGCGGCCAGGCGCTGGTGCCCGGCGCCGCTGGAATCTGGCGCGACCTTACGGACAACGTCAACCAGTTGGCCGCGAATCTGACCACTCAGGTACGCGCCATCGCGGATGTCGCCACGGCCGTCACCAAGGGCGATCTGACTCGCTCTATCGCCGTGGAAGCTCTGGGCGAGGTTGCCGCCCTGAAAGACAACATCAACGAGATGATCGTTAACTTGGCCGAGACTACGCGCAAGAACACGGACCAGGACTTTCTCAAGACGAATATCGCGAAATTCACGGGTATGATGCAGGGTCAGCGCGATCTGGTGACTGTCTCCAGACTGCTCTTGTCGGAGCTGACTCCCCTGGTGGGCGCCCAGCATGGAACGTTCTACATCACCGACGAAGGTGAGGAGTCATTAAAACTCCTGGCCGCTTATGCCTCGAATGACTTCGACGGCGTTCCTAAGCAGTTCCGGATGGGGCAGGGCCTGGTCGGCCAGTGTGCGCTGGAGAAGCGCCGCAATCTGGTAACCGACGTCCCCCAAAACTACATCAGGATCAGCTCCAGTTTAGGCGAAGCCACGCCCCTTAGCATCGTGGTGCTGCCGGTGCTGTTCGAAGGGGAAACCAGAGCAGTCGTCGAGCTGGCGTCGTTCCGGCATTTCACCGATGTTAACCTGGCCTTTCTCGATCAGCTCACCCAAAGCATCGGCATCGTGCTCAATACCATCGCCGCCACCATGCGGACCGAACAACTGCTCAAGAAGAGCCAGGCCCTGGCGGAACAGCTTCAGAAGACCAATGCCGAGTTAGAGGAAAAGGCGCGCCTGCTGGCCGAGCAGAAGAACGAGGTGGAGACCAAGAATCGCGAAGTCGAGCAGGCCAAAGCGGCTCTCGAAGAGAAGGCCGAACAATTGTCGCTGACTTCGAAATACAAGAGCGAATTCCTCGCTAACATGAGTCACGAGCTGCGCACGCCGCTGAACAATCTTCTGATCCTGGCGCAAATGCTCGCGGAAAACACCGATAGCACTTTAACCTCGAAACAGGTCAAATACGCCGAGACCATCCACTCGTCCGGCACCGACCTGCTGGCCCTGATCAACGACATCCTCGATCTGAGCAAGATCGAATCCGGAAAAATGGACGTGGAAATAGGCAGCGTCCGCTTCAGCGAAGTGCGCGACTTCTGTGGGCGCACCTTCCGCCATGTCGCCGAGGGGAAAAAACTGGAGTTCTCGATCGACCTGGGAGAGAGCTTGCCGGCGGAGACCATCATCACCGATGCCAAGCGGCTGCAGCAGGTACTTAAGAACCTGCTGTCGAACGCGCTGAAATTCACGGAGCACGGGACGGTGCGTTTGCGGGTCGAACGGGCCAACTCGGGATGGAGCCCGAATCACTCCGTGCTGAACCGCGCCAAGTCCGTCATCGCATTCTCCGTTACCGACACCGGCATAGGCATCCCGCAAGAGAAGCAACGGATCATATTCGAAGCTTTCCAGCAGGCCGATGGCACCACCAGCCGCCGGTACGGCGGCACCGGCTTGGGTCTGTCGATCAGCCGCGAGCTCACCCGGCTGCTGGGCGGCGAGATCCGGCTGCAAAGCGCCCCCGGGGTAGGCAGCACGTTCACCTTGTATCTTCCGCAAACCTATGTGGCGCAGGCGTCCCCCGGCAAGACTGACATCCAGCGAACTATGCAAGGCGCCGACACCAGGCCGGTTCAGGTTAACTCGGACGTCGCCAGCGTGGCCGACACCGAAAGGTTGGATTTTATTCTACCGTCGCCCTCCTCGGCGCCCACCGCCGTGGTGCATGATATTGAAATCGATGACGACCGGAACCTCATTCGTCCTGGCGATCCGGTACTGTTGATCGTCGAGGATGACGTCACCTTTGCCCGGATTTTGGTCGATCTGGCGCACGAGCGGGGCCTCAAGGCCCTGGTCGCGCTCCGGGGAGGTACGGCGCTCTCTCTCGCCCGCGAGTTCATCCCGGGCGCCATTACACTGGACATCACTTTGCCCGACATGGCGGGCTGGACCATCCTGGACCGCTTGAAGCACGATCCGGCTACGCGCCATATACCGGTGCACGTGATCACCGGCGACGAAAACCGCCGTCGCGGGCTGGCCTTGGGCGCCATGACCTATCTTGAAAAATCGGTGACCAAGGACAATCTGAACGTCGCGTTCGATACCATCCATCATTCTCTGAAGCCGCGCACCAGGAAGCTGCTGATTGTCACGCCCGAGGAAGGCCGCCGGATCGGCTGGCGGGAAGCCCTTGGCGGAAGCGATATCGAGATGCTCGCAGTGGGTTCCGGCGGGGAAGCCTTGGCTGTGGTGAAGCGGCAATACCTGGATGCCATCGCACTCGATCTTCGGCTATCCGACATTTCGGCCGCGCAACTTGTAGAAGAGATCCAGGCCCAAACCAGCCCCGTACCGCCGGTGGTGGTGTGCGGCCCCAGGAGGCTCAGCCCGGAGGCCGAAGCAGCCATCAAACGCCTTGCCCGGCTGAGCGTGGTCAGGTACGCGGAATCCGAGGAACGCCTGCTGGAGGAAACGGTGCTGTTGTTGCATCGGGCCGACGCTGACCTCTCCGAATCGCAAAGGGAGATCTTGAGAGCCATACGCCAGAGCGGCTCGGCGCTCGCCGGCAAGCGGGTTCTGGTGGTCGATGACGACGTGCGCAACATCTTTGCGCTCTCGACCGTCCTGGAGCAGCACGGCTTAGAGGTCTTTCACGCGGAGAATGGCCGCACCGGCATCGAGATGCTGCTCAAGACCCCCGGCATCGATGGCGTTCTCATGGATATCATGATGCCCGAGATGGACGGCTACGAAACCATGCGGGCCATCCGCCAGATCCCGGAATTAGGTTCGATCCCTATCGTGGCGGTGACGGCCAAAGCCATGAAAGGGGATCGCGCCAAGTGCATCGATGCGGGCGCGTCGGATTATATTACCAAGCCCGTCGATCTGGAGCAATTGTTTTCCGTGCTGCGCGTGTGGTTGGTTCGCGCCCATGACACGTTACCGGTCGCTATGACGGTCGCCCGATAACGTACCGGATAAAGGAACATATGTCGTCGGCCGCCAATGGAGTCCAAACCGCTCGAGAACCCGCAGAACGGAGGATCAAGATTCTTCTGGTGGACGATACGCCGGAGAACCTGGTCTCGCTCGAGGCCACGCTCAGTGGTTTGGGTGAGGAGCTGGTGCTGGCGAATTCCGGAAGGGAGGCGCTCCGGCACGTTTTGAACGATGACTTTGCCGCCATATTGTTGGACGTAAGAATGCCCGATATGGACGGGTTCGAGACCGCTGAGCTGATACGAAGCCGTCCGCGATCGCGCGAGATTCCGATCCTTTTCCTGACCGGCTACAGAAACGAAGAGCACTTGTTTCGAGGTTATGATCTCGGGGCGGTTGATTTCTTGTTCAAGCCCATCGTGCCCGAAGTGCTTCGTTCCAAAGTGTCTGTCTTCGTGGAACTCAGCCGCCGCAGCGCGCAGTTGAAGGAGCAGGCCACCGAATTGCAAAAACAGGCGGAAGTGCTGCAAAAGGCCGAGCAGCGCTTTCGCTCGTTGCTCGAAGCGGCGCCGGACGCGATGGTGATGTGCCGTGATGACGGTGAAATCATCATGGTCAATTCGCGGACCGAGGTCCTGTTCAGCTGCGCCAGGGACAAACTGATATCCAGGAATATCAGAACACTGGTGCCCGGTTGGGAGTTCCGTTTGCCGGCGGCCTGGGATGAAGACTTCCCCCCGGCCACGGTAGAGCCCGTGGAGCGAGGCGTGGAGTTGCTGGCTCTACCGGAAGGCCGCGCGCCATTTCCGGTCGAGATCACCTTCAGCCCACTGCATACCGAGGAAGGCGTGGTGATTACCAGCGCCATACGTGACATCGGCGAGCGCAAGAAAACCGAGGAGCAGATACGCCAGCTCAATGCGAATCTGGAGGAGCGCGTCCTCGAGCGAACCGAAGCCCTAATGCGTTCCAACGAGGAACTGCAGCAGTTTGCATACGTCGCCAGCCACGACTTGCAGGAGCCGCTGCGCACCGTCTCGATCTATACCCAACTCCTGGCGAAGCGTTACAAAGGGCAGCTTCAAGGAGATGCGGATCAGTTCATCAGTTTCATCGTCGAGAGCGCGGAACGCATGGAGACGCTCATCCATGACCTTCTGGACTTTTCGCAGGTTGAAGCCCGGGGCGCCGACTTCTTCACCGACATAAGCTGCGAGGCGGTCTTGGACGACGCCATCCGCAACCTTCGATCGTTAATCGAAGAGAGCGGTGCGATCGTTACGCGGGACCTTTTACCGGTGGTCACCGGAGATACGGTACAGTTGACGCGGCTGTTCCAGAATCTGCTGGTCAACTCCATCAAGTACCGCAGCGAGGAGACCCCCCGCATACACGTCGCTGCAACTTGCGGGACCGGTGAGTGGCTCTTTTCGGTAAGAGACAACGGAATCGGAATCGAGCCCCAGTACGCGGAGAAGGTCTTTGGGATCTTCAAGTGCCTTCAGCCGCGAGCTAAAGGCACCGGAAGCGGTATGGGGCTGGCGATATGCCGGAAGATCGTGAGCCGCCACGAAGGCCGCATATGGGTGGAATCCGAGCTTGGCAAAGGCGCGACATTTTACTTTACTTTGCCGATGCACTCTGCGCAATAAATAGAGCTTCCGGATGGACATTTCACGGCGCAACTTGCTCCTGGCGTCGGTCTGCCGGATCTGGGGGCAGGAGCAGAAATTTTCCGCGAGCGTGGACGTGGTCACGCTCCTCGCAACAGTTCGCGACCGGGACGGCCTGATTGTGAAAAATCTTGACCGGGAAGACTTTTTACTGGACGACGGCGGCGTCCCACAGACGATCCGCTATTTCTTGCGCGAAACGAATCTTCCTCTGACGGTCGGGCTCTTGGTGGACACCAGCCAAAGCCAGGTCCATGTTCTCGAGCCCGAGCGCCGCGCAAGTTACACCTTTTCTCGACCAGGTCCTGCGTGAGGACACGGACCAGGCATTTGTCGCTCATTTTGATGTGCGCGTGGAAGTGCTGGAGAGCTTCACGTCCTCGCGCAAAGAGCTTGCGTCGGCGCTCGCTGAAATCCAGAAATGCCGTCGGATGGCGATAGACGTGCGTGAGAGCGGGCCGTTTCTTGTCGCCAGGGCGCGTCGGAGAAGCTCTCGCGCGCTCCCGTTCTGCCCGTTGGCGGTCTGCGCGGTGTCAAACTTGTTGATGTGCTGGCTTAGTCACCAAGCACATCCAGCCGAGTATCTACTTCCTCTCAACCCGCCCGCTCCTTCGGTCTGCGAGTATGCCCACCCTGTTACGCCGTTCGACGATACCAGTTCGGCGATAACACCGCGTCGCTCCAGTTCGCTTGCAATCACTGTCCCGCACTGCGCGTTACGTTTCGCCCACGCGGCCGGGTGATCGCAGGCCGGAAGCAGGTCGCGTTTCTGGCTGTTACACCAGCTATCAGCGAGCACGAAGTTGTGGGCCAGGTCTACCGGATACCGAGCCCACACGATGAAGTGATCGACGTGGGTTGCCGAGCACCGTCGATCGATTGATCGCCATGGCAATTTTGGGGCGCAGTGCAACCCACGCTTGGATGCGCCTATTGCCTCAGGTAAACTTGAGATTCTTGGAGGTGCTCTTCAAAGCCGGGACTCGCTATGACCGACACCGTAGAGAATCTGATCCTCGATCTGATCGAGTGGCTGGGACGCAGGGAACGTACCTATCAGGAAACGATGGATGCATGGCGTACTACTTGCCCGAGGCTTCCGGTCTGGGAGGACGCCAACGACCGCGGATTGGTGGAAATGGTTGCTGCCAATGGCCGTTCGGTGGTCCGCGTGACGCCAGTGGGCCTCGCCCTCCTCGGAGAAAGGAGACCGTATTCGTTCGAGGAACAGCATCGCCAAGGCGGGAAAGAATCGCGCTCGGCCAACGCGGTGAACTGTCGCAGTGGCGGACACATTCACCGTTTACGCGTTTCCTTTTTGTACTTTAGCAGTGAGGGCAACAGCGTCAACGGACCGATTTATGAGAGTTCAGCTGGGGACCTCTACAGCGTAATATCTGCACAAAGCGGTACCGCTGCTTGACGGAGAATCCCCTGCGCGGCAGTTTCCTCGTGGCCGGCGACGGCGGATCGTCCGATATAGTCTGCACGCGAGTGTTCAGCGATAAGAACGCGTTCGGAACGTGGCAAGGAACGGTGGGAACGTGCTGGCTTGGGATTGGCCTTTTCCAACTCGCGCCACTCTACGGCGGCATCGGATTGAATGCAGCCCACAAGCCTATGTGGTGCTCCCTGGCATCCGCTTCCAGTGCTTGCAATTCCGCATCCTCAGGACCCTATTTCGAGTACCGCCATGACCAGCGCCAAACGCAGGTGTTCTTGTGCCGAATAAGCGTGCGAGTCACCTTCGACCAAGAACGTCTGGTAAACCCTGTAGGCTGCTCGTTGGGAACTGGTCGTGCTTCCCTGGTACGTCCCGTACTCGCCGTTGGTCTGAACAGTGCCAGTAGTGTTCGCGTTGCCCACAGTGCCGGCGAAATGCCTGGACCGCTCCGAACCGAGAACGATTGCGGGCCGGGCGACTTTTCGATCCATTTTTTCCCGGAACCGCTTATTCACATCAGCCCGGAAGCTGGGCGACGAAAAGCGGAACCCTACGCAATCTTCAATGTTCCGAATATCCTGGATTTCCGAAAGTAAGGCCTCGAGAAATGCGGGTTAGATCATCTCTCTAAGGAAATCATGGCGGGCTGGGGATGCTAAACGCTATGGATACCCTCTTGGCTCGGGCCCTGCTCCTCTGCCGTCCCCGCTCCACCGCAGCAGCGGCATTCTGCGCCGTAATTCGCACAAGCCAGCGATGCCCGCCAGTTCCGTTGCGAGCCGGAGCATAGAACGCCGGGTCGGCTTCGAAACGGAACTCGCGCCTTCGCACCCACATTCGGATTCCCAGATAGACCGCATAACCAGCGCCCGCGATGCGAACCACGTTATAGGCAAGTTTCGAGACCGCCAGCAGCTTGGTGAGGCCAAGCGAAGTTGCCGTTCCCCAGCGCAGGCAGCCGACGCAGGTTCCTATCGTCCGCAACGTTGGCGGGTTGGCGCAGCGCAACGGATGGTGGCGATGAGCAATGGTGATACACTCCAAACTGTTATGGCCGAAGACAAACTCAGGCTCCAGATCCTCGATGGTGCACGCCCTGGCGAAACAGTCATGGTGCTTCAAGGAGTCTTGAATGCCGAGACGGCTTTTCAATTTCGCGATTCCGTGCGCCAGAACGAGTCCGCGACGCTGGTGGTCGATATGAGCCGGGTCCGGTATGTGGACTCCAGCGGGCTGGGCGTCCTCATCGGAGCGTACGTATCATTCGAGCGGAATTGCAGGCACCTGCTGCTCGCGGGTCTAAACGATCGGATCTGGGATCTGTTTCGCAAGTGCAAGATCGAGGATGTCTTCACGCGATACCCAACGGTCGCCGACGCGGAGCAGACCATGGCGATATAAGGTGGCGCGCCATGGTTCATCCCTACGCACGAAAACACACTTGCACACTGTGCCGGGCACGCCAGTTTTGTCACTACGGGGGCTACGTTCACCCCAGCATGGAGACGGGACGTACAGCCATGGAGCGGGCACAAAACTGGCACAGTGAAGAAACGGACGCGCAAGAGACAGAGTCCAAATCTCCCGCTAAGAACTACGTGGGTTAAGTGGTAGGCGCGGCCGGACTCGAACCGGCGACCCTCTGCTTAGAAGGCAGATGCTCTATCCGCCTGAGCTACGCGCCCGTCGTATAACCTCTCTTGATTTTAAACCACTTCCTGAATTTGCGAACTGTCCCGGCTGCCCAAATCGGGCCAAAATCGTCCCGACCGTGGCAAAACCGTGACAAAACCCCATCAGTTGGGCCTCTCCGTGTCAAAATCCGGCCGGCCCTCGTTGGCCTTCTGGTTCAGCTTCTGCAATGCCTCCCGTTTCATCTGCAGTTTCATCTGGGAGTCCTTCTTAAACACCTTCGCCTCACCCTGGCGCAACAACTGCGTCACCGACTCGTCGGCCACACCACCAGCGCTCAGGCGAGTCGCATAGGTAGACCGCAGATCGTAGATCCGGAAGTACGGCACCTTAGCCCGGCGCAACGTTAGATGCCAGACCGTTCTCAGACTCTTCTGATGACCTGCTGGATTCTCGTCGCTCGGGAACAACCATGGTGGCCCAGGTCCCAAGATGCGGATCTGCTCGCGAAAAGCTTCGACGGCCAGATCCGTCAGCGGCACCTCAGCGATCCCGTTCGGCGTCTTCGAATCGGGAATCCAGGCGAACGCATTTTCCAGATCAACCCGTTCCTTCTTCATCGGCAGGAGTTCCTTATACACCCGAAGCCCCGTCTCAGTGATGATCCGAATGACGTTGCGTAAATATTCGGGCGCCTGAAACTCGATCCGCTGCTGCTCGGTCCAGCTCATATAGTGAGGCCGAAACAGGCCCTGCAGCTTCACTGGAAACTCGACCCCGGAACACGGGTTCGAGGGAAGCAGTTTCTTGCGAACCGCGACGTTCAGCATACGGCGCAGGACGCGCAGTTTCTGGTGGACTGTCGCCGGCTTAAGCCGGTCTTTTTCAACAACGCCGGCAGCGGTCTTGAATTGAACCCGAGTCTGAAGGCGCCGCCGAAGATAGTGCTCAATGTCATCTGCGCCGAGGTCCAGGAGCGAATGCCGCCCGAACGCCTGTTTGAGATGCCGACCCGCACGCTGGTTCGCATGGTGCGTCTTTTCCGAGCGGATGGGCGGCTTGGAATAATTCTCCAGGAAAAAGTCCCCCAATCCGCGAATCGTATTTGTTCTCCTTTCCGGACGATATCGAGGATCTTGTCGTCCCTGGCCTGTAGGCGATCCCGCAATTTCCGCTGGGCCTCCTGCCAGTCTTCCGTGTTCGTTGATTCCCGAATACGCCTTCCGTTCCGGTCTCGAGAGACCATCCATAAGGCCTTGCCATCCTTGCGCGGGTATATGGAGCCGTCGTGTTTACTCGGTCTTGCCAATTCCCACCTCCTGTTTGAATGTTGCGCGGAAGGGCGCGAGATCCGATCTCAAGAACCGGATGTTTCGGCCCATCACGCGGAGATGGGGAATCTGCTTTCGCTCTACCCAAAGATACACTGTTTGGGCGCTGACACCCAAGTAGGTGGCGGCCTGGCGGACCGTGAGCGGAACGTCATCCCCGCCGGCAGTGAACGAAGCGTTCTCCGGAAAAGGCTGAGTTTTCGATAAGGTTGCTGCGCTCATTCCGAGAAGCTTGTGAGCCTGCTTTTTCGCCACGCGGAACTGTTCAAATGGCTTCCCATCTTTCGAGACTTAACCGAAAAACTCGTTCAGCCATACGATCAAATTCTTCTCGGTCGTCGTTTCGGCCAGCCGCTCCAGACCGTTCAACGTATCGTTCATTGCCTGTCCACCTGCCACAACCGAATGGACGAAGACCCGTCGTGACCGGGCAGCGAGGAAGCACGGGATTTCGTTTTCGAGGATCTAGTTCCATAGAGGGACAAACGTTGTGGCGCCCGGCAACAGGCTGCAACAGCTTGAAACCGTGGAGGGGAGCGAGGGCAGTCAGCGGGCAGCCAAAGTCCGGTAGTAGAACATAAAGGAAATGCATCACATTTGACTGCGGATTAGGCACTAAGAGCTGTACCATTAACAACTTTCAGCGTGCAACTGGAATGGACTCAACCGGTACGACGGCTACAAGTTCAGGTTATTCAAACACGAGGCAGGTGATCCAAACAGTCTGAGCGGCGTGTACGTGTACCCATTATTCAAAGATCATTCGGGCAACCTATGGGTCGGGACCGAGGGCTTCGTAGACCGATTTGACCCCAAATCTGAGACCTTTACGCATTACAGACTCAATCAGTTGCCCGCCAATAGCCTATCGAAGGCGGTGATCCACATCAGCGAGGACTCCAGTGGAACGCTTTGGCTGTCGACAAGGAACGGCCTGTTCAGCTTAGATTCGAACCGCCGTGGGATGAAAAGGTACTTTCACGATCCTACTGATCCTTTCTCGCTCGGCGACAGCCAGATCATCTCGAGTGGGGAGGACAGAGCGGGGAATTTCTGGGTGGGCACGCGCATATCTCTGGATGAATTCGATAGGGAGACCGGCAAGGTTACCCACCACATTCAGGGCGGTGACTCGGGCGTCGGACGAGACAAAACGCCTGACGCGCTACGAGTTCGACTGGAAAACCGGACGAGCGCAGGTAAATCAGGCGTATTCCATGCTCGAAGACAGCGACGGAACCATGTGGTTTGGTACCGCTGCCGCGGGCGTGATGAAGTTCGATCGCTAGAATCGTTGCTTTGTCAGCTACCGTCACGACCCCGAGGACGCCGAGACGATTGGCGACAATCGGGTAATTGCCTTGTTCGAAGACCGTGAGGGAAACATCTGGACTGGCCTTGGTCAAAAGGAGCCGAACTATTTTCCAATTAGACCTCTATCGTTCGAAAACCTCTTCCGTTTGACGCACTCGATCCAGCATGAGTTTTCAGGACAGGTCACCGCGATATACGAGGACGGACGGGACGAAGTCTGGCTGGGTGCCAACCGGCGGTTGTACCACATCAACCGCAAGACTGCGCAGCTTTGGCCATTCAAAGGTGTCGATAATTCGCAGGTAACTCCATCATTCCGGACGGACCAGATGCGCTTTGGTTCGGCAACGCATACGCCGGTCTGCTCCGATACAACATAAAGACAGGAGAGCGCACGGGCTATCGTCACAACCGAGCCGACTCCACAACGTTGTGCAGCGGTGTCATCTATCATCTCCTCATCGACCGCGACGGAGTACTTTGGTCTGCAACGTGGAATGGCCTCTGCCGATTTGACTCATCGAATAGCCGATTCGCGACGTACATACCCGGTCCCGGGAGCCGCGGTCTTAACTACTACGCGATAGCGCAGGGGCCTGACGGCGCACTGTGGTTGGGTGGTAATGCTGGCCTTCATCGTTTTGACCCGCAGACCAAGGCGTTTACTGTGTATACTCATAATCCGGAAGATCCAACCAGCATCAGTGACGATCGCGTCAACACCGTGTTTTTCGATCAATCAGGGGCCCTTTGGGCTGGAACTCAGAATGGCCTTGACAAGTTCGATCCGGCAGCACGCACTTTCAAAAGCTACGAGCAGCGGAATGGCATTTCTGGCACCGTCGTAAGCTCCATCCTCCAGGACAGTCGCGGCACGCTCTGGATGAGTACCAACAATGGCATTTCCAGCTTCGATATGAAATCAGAGCGTTTTGCCAACTACACGGCCGCGAATGGCCTTCCCGGTCCGGATCTCACCGGCACGGGAGCGTGTTACAAGAGTTCGCAGGGCGAGATGTTCTTTGCCGGGCTCAGCGGCGCCACCGCGTTTTTGCCCAACAAAGTGGTCGAGAGCCCGTATGTACCTCAACCCGCCCTGACCGACTTTCGCCTTTTCGGCTCTTCGGTCATTCCTGGTCGTCGTTCACCCTTGAAGACGGCAATCAACCGGGCGAGCACTATACAGCTTTCGCACTCAGAGAACATCTTCTCCATCGAATTTTCGGCGCTCAGTTATCTCAACCCTGGGACTAATCGCTACAGATATAAGCTCGACGGCATAGACAAAGGCTGGCGCGAGGTGGGAAGTGACGAGCGACTGGCGACGTATACAACGCGGCCGGCCGGCGATTATACTTTTCGGCTTGAGGCGGCCACCAGCAGAGGTCCCTGGTCGCATGACGTGACCCTGGCGATGAAAATTTTGCCTCCATTCTGGCAGGCGTCCTGGTTTCTCACATGCTGTTTGCGGAATCTTGGAGCTGCTTTTGAACTTGCCGCTGGAGTTCCGCGAGGCCTCCCGTGGTAAGCAGCGCGAAGTCATTCACCAGCGCATCGAGCACGCTCATACCATCCGGGATCGGAGGGCGGCGGGGCTGCCGTAACTTCGCCGACCCACGCCGGACCCAGACCGAAAGACTGGCCTCTTCTAACAGGGGTATCGAGAAGGCCCATTCGAGTGGCGCGCCAGAATCCATCATCTTTGAAATTCTAGTGCGGAAATTGACCATAGATCTCACTGAAAAATCAGTCCGTGTAAACTGATGGTTATGCGCTGGCTTGGCTGGCTGTTGATTCCAATCGCACTGGCGGCGGATTGGACACAATTCCGCGGGCCGAACGGCGCCGGCGTCTCTCCCTCCAAAGGCCTTCCAGAGCGCTTCGACGCGCAAAACAACGTGGTCTGGAGGACGGCGGTGCCGCCGGGGCATTCCTCGCCGGTCTTCACCGCCGACCATATTTTTATCACGGCGTTCGAGCGAAAGATGCTGCTCACCATCTGCCTCGACCGCGCCAGCGGCAAGGTGCTTTGGCGGCGTGAGGCGCCGCGTGAGCGCGAGGAAGAGTTCCAGCAGACCAACGGGCCGGCCTCGCCATCGCCAGTGACGGACGGAGCCAACGTTTACGTTTTCTTTGGCGACTTCGGGCTGCTCTCCTACGGCCCGGATGGCAACGAGCGGTGGCGTCTGCCGCTTGGTCCTTTCAACAACGCCAACGGGCACGGCTCGTCGCCGATCCTGGCCGATGGAAGGCTGGTGCTGCTCGCGGATCAGGACACCGCGTCGTATTTGCTGGCAGTGGATCCCGCAACCGGTAGCGTGCTGTGGAAGACGATGCGGCCGGAATACACGCGCGGTTACGCAACACCCGCGGTCTACAGGCCAAAGAACGGGCCGGCGGAGCTGATCGTACCCGGCTCCTTCGAAGTGGCCTCGTACGCCATTCAGACAGGCGAGAAATTGTGGTGGGTGCGCGGCATGGCGTGGCAACTCAAGTGCGTGCCGCTTATCGACGGCGATCGTATATATGTCAACGGGTGGGAGACCGGCGGCGATCAGTCGCAACGCGGACAGGTTCCCGAATTCGCCGCGATGCTGACGGAGTATGACAAGGATCATGACGGAAAGCTGTCGCCGACTGAGCTGCCCCCGAGGTATACGTCCGAATGGTTCGCGGATAACGATCTCAATCACGACGGATACATCGACCAGCGCGAGTGGCGGTTCTACCAGGTGCGCAATGCCGCGGAGAACTGTCTGGTCGCGATTCGCGCCGGAGGCCGCGGCGATGTCACGAACAGCCATGTGCTCTGGAGATACCGCAAGGCGCTGCCGAACACCGCGTCGCCGCTGCTCTACCAGGGAGTGATCTATCTGATCCGCGATGGAATCTTTACGAGTCTGAACCCGGAGAACGGCGAGATGTATAAGCAGGCGCGTCTGGCCGGAGCACTGGGCCGGTATTGGTCTTCGCCGGTAGCCGGCGACGGCAGGATCTTTGTGGTGAGCGAAGAGGGAAAAGTCGTGGTGCTACGGGCAGCTCCGGAATGGGAGATTCTGGCCGTCAACAATCTGGGCGAAGATACCTTCGCTACGCCCGCGATTGTGGATGGCCGGATCTATGTGCGCACGCGCGAGGCGCTCTATTGTTTCGCAAAGCTGCGGTAGTGAGTCATCACCGGCGGGGTAACGTGAACGCGTACAGAGAATCACCCACGCCAACCACGAGATACTGCGAACCGTCCAGTTCATAAGACATCGGCCCGTTGCTTACATTGGCGTTGAGGTTGACGTGCCAGAGTATATCTCCAGAGGCCGCGTCGAGAGCCATGAAGTTTCCCGAGATATCGCCGCTGAAAAGCAGTTTGCCCGCGGTACTGAGCAGGCCGGAGAGCGCAAAGCCGGAACTTCCCCAATCGTGACTCCAGCGGATCTCGCCAGTCTTGTAATCGATGGCCCGAAGATAGGATTCCGACCAGGCGTCCTTATCGACGCCGCCCCAGCCTTCGGGCTTGTCACCTAAGTCAGTCAGATAGAAAACGCTGTACGATTTCTCCGCGCTTACATAAAACAAGCCTGTGTCCGGGCTGTAGCTCGGCGGCGGCCAGTTGGTCGCGCCGCCGGAACTGGGCGAGACCAGCGTGCCATCCGACGCGGGATCTTTTTTCAGATCTCGCATGGGGCGGCCGCGCGCATCGATCTCTTTGGCCCAGTTGGTTTCGATAAAGGGCTTGGTCAGCAGATGCTGGCCGTTGGTCCGGTCGAGGACAAAGAAATATCCATTGCGGGACGCCTGCGCCAGGAGCTTGCGCTTCTCGCCGTTGAATTCGCCATCAAACAGCACGGGCGTCTGCACGGCATCCCAATCGTGCGTATCGTGCGGCGAGGGCTGGAAATACCAGGCCAACTTGCCCGTGTCGGGGTTTAGAGCCACGATGGATTCGGTGTACAGATCGTCTCCGCCACGGCCCTTGCCCGCCATGACTGGCTGCGGATTCCCCGTGCCTAAGTAATAAAGATTCAGCTCCGGATCGTAGGTGCCGGGCATCCAGGTCATGCCCCCGCCATGCGACATGGCCTCCTGATTCGGCCATGTTTCCGATCCAGGCTCTCCAGGCTTTGGCTCGGTGTTCCATCGCCATTGTAGCTGTCCGGTCTCAGGGTCTCTGGATTCCAGATAGCCGGGAACATCTAAGTCGTCCCCACTCACTCCCACCAGAACATGATTCCGGATCAGGATGGGAGCGACCGATGCAAAGTAATGCTCCTTGAGATCGCAGATCTCGGTGTTCCATCTCTCCTTGCCGTCCTTGATGTTGAGAGAGATCAGATGGCAATCCGGCGTTTCGAAATAGAGCCAGTTGCCATAGATGCCGACTCCGCGATTGCCGATATGTATGCCGCCCTTGGATTCCCACTTATAGTGCCACAACTCCCGGCCCGTACGCGCATCCACCGCCCACGCGTGATCAGGCACGGTGAAATAGAGAACCCCGTTCACTTCGAGCGGCGTGGACTTGACTTGCGCGCCGAAGAAATTGCCGCCTCCGGTAACCGCTCGATAAACCCAGGCCAGCGTCAGATTCCGCACATTGGCAGTATCGATCTGCGAAAGGGTGCTGTAGCGGCGGCCGGAATAGTCTCCGTTGTAAGTGGGCCAGGTGTCCGTGGGGGCTTTCAGAAGCAGCGCCGAGTCAAGGCCCTGGCCAAGCAGCGAAACGGCGAAGAAGCTGGCTGAAGCCAGATGTCGGAACGGTTTCATTTCAGGGTCTCCAGATAGGCGAGGACATTGTGCATATCAGTGTCACTGTACTTCTGCAGCAGCGCGATGTGAGCTGCCAGCGGGTCATGTATCTCAACTTTGATCCCGGGGTTCCGGTCGAGCAGCCAGGAATGATACTCACCGCTCGAATCATAGAGCGAGACGCTGAAGTTATCCACGTGCTTGAGCGTGCCTGAAAACGACTCGCCTGAAGACAGCGTTACCATCACCTTGGTGGGAGGCGGCGGAGGTCCCACCGCGGGCATGCCCGGGAAAGTAAATGTCTTGGGATAAAGAAATCTGGATTGTAGCGTGACGGCATCGTACTTATTGGCTATGCCGGCAAGATCGCCGTTGGGCGAATGGCAAGTGTTGCATTTGCCGGCGCCGGTGAAGTAGGCTTCGCCGGCATGCGGGTCTCCGGTAATCACATTCCTGATCTCATAGGACATGCGGTTTCCCGTTTTTTGAATCTGCGCATGAAGGAACGCGGAAATATCGGCGATCTGCGCCTGGCTCATGGGGAATTTGGGCATGCCCTTCTGGGGCCGCCCCTGCAGAATCACCGGACCGATCTTGTCGCCCTTCTCGTCGTGCATGACGAGCACTGAACGGACCAGATCCGGCCCTCCCTCGCCGCCCGTTGCGCTGCTGCCGTGGCAGAACGCGCAGTTGGTTACGAACTCCTTGGTCCCGCGCTCCACCGCGGCCGGATCCTCAGGCGGAGCCACTCCCAGCAGTTTGAGCACCTCCGGCGGAAGTCCCGGAGGCGCGGTTTTTTTGGCCGGGGGGTTAGGGCCACCGGTGTTTGGAGGGGGGGCCGGCGTCTGCGCGCCCAGGCGCGTTGCCATCAGGCCCAGCAGCAGGACTCCCGCATGTATCGCTTTCGCATGAAGCATAACTCTCTCCACTCTCACGTTCTCAGTTCGAGCACCCTAATCCCTCAAGGCCAGCGGCCCAGGCAATGGCGCCTTCCAGCTCCGCGATGTGTAGGGGTTCCCGATACGTACTGGCGGCGTGGCCGAGCGCCGAGTAGAAGACCCGGCCTTTCCCTACGCAATGTTCCCAGATGATAGGATGATCCGCGCCCATCGCGATATCCTTCCATACCATCCTGGGGCTATAAGTCCGCTCGTCCAGCGTGGCAAGTATATGCAGGCCATTCTTTCGCGGACTGTTCTCGAAGGAATACCATTCGTCAACCCGGCTCCAGGTCTCGCCCAGAGCCCGGGTCGACGGATCGTTCGGATCCTCAATGTGTATTGTCGCGCGCTGAAACTGAGGGTTCAAGGGGTGACCCTTGAACTGCGCGCCAATCAGTGTTTCGACATACCAGCGCCAGTCATACCTGGGGTCGCCGCCCGCGCCGTGAATCCCCACGAATCCGCCGCCACTCTCTATGTAGTCTTGGAACGCGGCCCTCTGATCCCGAGTCAGCAGGTCGCCGCTGGTGTTATTCCAGACTGTCGCTTTGAACCGGCGCAGCATGGGCGGATTGAATACCGCGCCATTCTCCGTGAGCACGGCGGACCAGCCCCGGCGCCGCGCAATGGCAGCGAGCGTAGCGTTGCATGCCCTGACAGCGTCGTCCTCGCGGAAGCCGTTGGTCTTGGAAAAGATCAGGATCGCGGTTGCATTCAAGTGAGCCGGCAGCTCCGGAGGCACGGTTTCGTATATGTGCTTCCCGTAGTAAACCCGATAGAGTCCGAATGCGGCGAAGCCCATGAAGCCGAGAATCAGAACGCCCAAAACCAGCGAGAGCCACTTCACGATTCGCTTAATCATTTTCGTACAGCGTACGAGCTCGGTATACACTGTACTATACAACGCGACACCGCGCACCGCCGACCACACCAGTGGCGAGCGTGCGGCAATTCCAAGCTCCGAAGAGATATCCTAAAGGTTTACATGCCGGAACATGCCAAGACCCCGGATGGGCGTTGGGTGGATAGCCTCGAACGCGAGATGGGCGCCACTTGGCCGGCAATCCGAAAGGCTCGGACGACCACGGAGGAGAAGCGGTCCATACTGCGAGCAGCATTTAAAGGGAAAATTGCCGCCGACACCAGTCTCGTTGTTTTCGGCTCGATAGCTCGCGAAGAGTTTACGTCCGGGAGCGATTCCGATTGGATGCTGCTCGTCGATGGCCAAGCCTATCCCGAGCATGGCGACCAGAGGCATACGATTTCAACAGAGATGGAACGGCTCGGTTTCTCCGAGCCGGGGCGATCGGGTGTCTTCGGTTGTATGACCGGCAGCCACGATATCGTTCATGAAATCGGCGGCGAAGACGATACCAACTCTAACACCACCCGGAGAGTGCTTCTGCTGCTCGAATCGCTGCCCATCGGGAATCGGGAGGCATATGATCGTGTGCGCTGTCAGATTCTGAGCCGCTACCTTCGAGACGACCGCGGCCTCGTTCGTAGCGATGGAACTTTCCGGGTGCCTCGTTTTCTTCTAAATGACCTAACTCGATACTGGCGTACTGTAACCGTGGATTTCGTCTATAAACAGCGTGCGGAGGGAGGCGAGAAGTGGGCATTGCGGAATGCGAAACTTCGCATGTCCAGGAAACTGGTCTTTGCCTCCGGTTTGCTGCGGTGTTTCTTCTGCCATCTCGATCCCGCAGCCGCTGGCGCTCGCGAGGCGCTAGCTGCCCCCAAGCCCGACATGACAAAGCTGCTGACATACTTGGAGTCGGAATTAGCGCAGACACCTCTCGAATTGCTTGTACGGGCATCGTTGGAATTAACGGCTCAAAGGGCGACGGCGCGCAAGCTATTCGACAGTTATGATCGCTTCTTGAGCGTTCCGGACAATTCGGAGAAACGCGAAGTGCTAGCAGGCGTATCGGGGCCGGAGGTCGCAACATCCGCGGTATGGGAGGAGATCAGAGAGCTGAGTCATGACTTTCATTCCGGCCTGCTCGATCTTTTCTTTGGCGAGAATGGCGCCTTGCGCGAACTCACAATTCATTACGGGTTATTCTGAATGAGACCAATCGGGTTTTCGACGGGAGCTGTAGCTAAAGGCAAGTTCCAAGACGCCCTGTGCAGACTCCGTCACCACGGTGTTCGAGTGGTAGAGCTTTCGGCGCTCCGATTGCCTGAATTAGCGCCGCTCGTGGAGTCGCTCGACCAGCTCGACCTGAGCGATTTTCAGTTCGTCTCGTTCCACGCGCCTAGCCGGTTTTTGGCCGCGGACGAGCATTTTGTCGTGGACCTCCTGCTGTCCGTTGTCGATCGGAGGATTCCAATCGTAGTTCATCCAGACGTAATCTTTACGGCTGAGCCATGGGAACAGCTTGGTCCCCTTCTTTTTCTTGAGAACATGGACAAGCGGAAACGCGTCGGAAGGTCCGCTCGAGATTTGCGGGCGCTCTTTGAACTCTTTCCCAGGGCTCAGCTCTGTTTTGATATCGGTCACGCCCGGCAGTTCGACCCGACCATGGCTGAAGCTCGCATGATTCTCCAAACCTTACACGGGCGCCTAGCAGAAGTTCATATTAGTGAGGTGAACACAAGCAGCCGGCATGACCCGCTGTCAGCCGGGTCCATCTCCGCATTCCGCTCGGTGGCAGCCCTGATCCCCGAACATGTTCCTGTGATCCTCGAGACGCTGATCGACCAGGGGCAGAGCGACATACCTACGGAGATCGATCGGGCCCGCCGTTCGCTCGATCAAGCGGAATACACAGCCGCTGGGTACTTCTAAGTCGCCTGCAAGGTCTCGGCGATCTGCTTCTCTTCGATCGCGCCTTGTTTGATGATCTTCCAGTAGGGCTCGGTAATGTCCACCGTGGTGGCGCCTTCGCCGGAGCAGGCGCCGCCGTCGAGCACCAGGTCCACGCGGCCGTCCATCATGCCGAAGACCTGTATGCCGGTGCGGCAGGTGGGCGATCCGGAAATGTTGGCGCTGGTCGAGATCACCGGCTGGTTCAAGGCCGCGATCAAATCGTTGGCGATCTTCCCGCAGGGCTGCCGCACCGCCAGCCGGCCGGTGTTGCCGGTCACCTTCAACGGCACGCGCGCGGAGGCCGGCACGATGATGGTGAGCGCTCCCGGCCAGAAACGCCGTGCCAGAAGGTAAAAGCGGTTATTCAACTCCGCAGCCAGCTCTTCGACCGCCATCATATCGCCTACCAGCAGCGGCAGCGAGCGGTGCATGTCGCGTCCCTTGGCGTGGAAGACGCCCGCTACCGCGCGCAGATTGAAAGGGTCGGCGACCAGAACGTAAAGCGCGTCGGTGGGGATGGCGACTACTTTGCCCCGGCGAACGGCGGCGGCGGCGCGTTCGATGGCTTCCGGTTGCGGCTGTTCCGCGCTTACCTCCACAAGATCAGTTGCCATACGCGCCGCGACCCCTAGCGCGGCCCAATCGCCTGCGCCACGTCGATAGCCATCTGGTAGCGCCCGAACGGAGCGCTCAACTGCGCGCCCTGCACCATGCCGCGCACCCGCTCGACCATCTCCCGCGCGATGGCCACGCCCTCCTGGCGCGATTTCTCCGCGTTGTCCACCTGCCGCATGCGCTCCATGTAATACTCCGGCACCGGCACGCGCAGCTCGTTCACCATGAATTCGGCGTTGCGATAACTGGTCAGCGGCCAGATGCCGCAGATCACCGGAATCTTCACGTGCGCGATGCGCTTCAGAAACTGTTCGAGCAGCCCCAGATCGAAAACCGGCTGCGTGACCACGTACTCGGCGCCAGCCTGCACTTTCCACTCGAAGCGGCGGATCTCGTCATCCATATTCAGAGCGCCGGGGTTGACTCCCACGCCGATGAGCAGCGCCGTTTGCGATCCCATGGCATTGCCACCTATGTCAAGACCGTGATTGAGATTGTTGACTATGTTCACCAGGCCGATGGCGTCCACGTCGAAAACCGCGGTGGCATCGGGATAGGTTCCCATGCGCGGAGGATCGCCGGTGATGCAGATGAGGTTGCGCACGCCGGCGCAGTGCGCGCCCAGCAACTCCGACTGGATGCCGAGGATGTTGCGGTCGCGGCAGCAGAAATGGTTGACGGCCTCGATGCCCGCTTCCCGTTGAATGAGCTGGCAAGTGACTTGCGAGCTCATGCGCGCGCTGGCCCGCGGCCCGTCCGGCACGTTGATGCAGTCGATGCCCTCGGCGGCGCACAGTTTGGCGCCCGCGATTTCTCTGGAAGCGTCCACGCCGCGCGGCGGCAGGATCTCCACGAACGCCACGAATTTCCGGGCGGCCAGCTTGGCGCCCAGTTGCGACTTTTCCGCCATGGGCACTTTGGTCATGGCCCGCGCCTTGGCCTTGGGCTCTTCCACGGTGACGCCCAATTTCTTCTGCACCGGCTGCAGCGAGCGCGCTTCGGAATGGATCAGCTTGATGTGCTCGGGCGTGGTGCCGCAGCAGCCGCCCACGATTCGCACGCCGGCCCATAGCAGCCGCCGCGCGTATTGCGCCATATACTCGGGCGAGCAGAGATATAGATTGCGGCCTTCCACGCGCACCGGCAGGCCCGCGTTGGGCATGGCGCTCATCGGCCTGGCGGAGTACTGCATCATGCGCTCGATGGTTTCGAGGGTGACCTTCGGCCCGACCGAACAATTGCAGCCGATCACGTCCGCGGGCCATTCGTTCAGCCGGCGCGTGAAGGTTTCCGGTTCCATACCACCCGGCAGATTGCCGTTATCGTCGATGGTGACCTGCGCCACGATAGCGATCTCCGGGCCGGCCGCTTCACGCGCGGCGAACACGGCCTCGCGCAGCTCGTCCAGATTGCCGAACGTTTCGAGGATCAGCAGATCGACGCCGGCATCCAGCAAGACTTCGATCTGCTCGCGAAAAATGGCGCGCGCTTCGGCGAAGGAAGTGGGCCCCAGCGGCTCGATGTGCGCTCCCAAGGGGCCCACCGCGCCAGCCACGAAAGCATTCTCGCGCGCCGCTTCCCGCGCCAGCCGCACGCCGGCCCGATTGATGTCGCTCAACTTCTCGCCGACGCCGAAGGCCCCCAACCGCATGCGGTTCGCTCCGAAGGTATTGGTCTCCAGGATCTCCGCTCCGGCCTTCACATACTCTTGGTGAATCTGCCGTACCATCTCCGATGCGGAAAGGTTCAGCTCATCGTAGCAGCGGTTGATGAACACGCCTCGCGAATAAAGCATGGTGCCCATGGCGCCGTCGGCTACCATGGCGCGGCGCGCAAGGTGCTCCCGAAACTCCGCGGCACGGGTTGTGGAGGCAATCGGCATGGGGAGAACAGGCAGATCCGCCAGGAATGCGGCGTCGGCTGCGTTCATCGTGATTTTACCGCAAGTTGGTGGAGAGGGTGGCGCCGGTCTGTTACAATCGGGTCCAGGAATGTCCATTGAAACCGAGCGGTCCCGGTTAACGGTCGCCGATCTGGCCGCCCGCTTCCGCGGCCAGCTCATTCCGTTGACGAACGCATTTTCCTATTTCTGCACCCCTCCCATGGCGGAGGACGATTTGCGGCAGTACCTGCACGATCCCATCGCCGCGCTTCCGCCGGCGATCTGCGCGGCGGTCGGCAAAGTGGGGCTGGTGCTGGTGCCGTATCTGGAAAAAGGCAACGGGCGGAGCGGCGACACGGTCAGCTTCGAGAAGCCGGCGGAAGGACGCCAGATTCCCGCATCGCGCGTCGAGGCGGAGGCGGCCACGATGCTGGCGCTTTCGACCAAGGACGAAGATATTGCGAACTACCATTACACGTTCTACAACGCGATCGCTTCACTGGTGTCCGACCGCTGGACGCCGGAGTCGCAGGAGAGCTTCTTCCGACTGTTGCGCGAGGAGCTCAGCTCGGAGGTACACGGCGAGGTGGACGAGCGGAGCTGGCATCTGAAGCAGGCGCTGGTGCGGCGGCAGACCAATGTGCGCAAGGAGACCAAGCTATTCCGCGATTACGCGCGGCAATCGTTCGAGGACACGCTGACGCTCTACCTGCACGGGACGTGCTGCGATATCGATGTGGAGACCGGCCCGCGACAGATGCCCAGCCGGTATCTGCGCAAGCGTCTGGAACTGCTGCTGTCACTGTATCCGCCGCCCGAGGGGTACGCGGTATTTCCGGACCAGATGAAGAAGCCACGGTGATTGGTCCATGCTACAGGATCTGCTGCTCGGCCGTCCGCTCGCGACCGAAGATGAGAATGCCGAGAGAATCGGTCCAGCCAAGGGCATCCCGATCTTCGGACTGGATGCGCTGAGCTCAGCCGCGTATGGTCCTGAAGCCGCCCTCACGCTACTCATACCGCTCGGCATGGCCGGGGTGGCCTACATTGTTCCGCTCAGTTGCAGCATCATAGTTCTGCTGGGCATCGTTTATTTCTCGTACCGGCAGACGATTACGGCCTACCCACAGGGCGGAGGCTCGTATACTGTCGCGAGCGAGAACCTGGGAGTCTGGGCTGGATTGCTGGCCGCGGCGTCGCTGATGGTGGACTATGTGCTGACCGCGGCCGTCGGGATTTCGGCGGGAGTGGGGGCGCTGATCTCGGCCGTGCCGTCGCTGGAGAGTCACACTCTGTCGCTCTGCCTGGGGATTCTGCTGGTGGTAACCATCGTCAACCTGAGAGGCGTGCGGGAGACGGGCGGAGTCTTCATGGTCCCGACTTATCTCTTCATCCTCTGTCTGCTGGGCATGATTGCGATTGGATTGGCAAAGACTTTGGCAGCGGGGGGACATCCGGCTCCGGTGATCCAGCCGCCGAGACTCACCAATGCCACCGAAGCGGTCGGCATCTGGCTGTTGCTGCGCGCCTTTGCCGGCGGTTGCACGGCTATGACGGGCGTGGAGGCAGTGAGCAATGGAGTAATGGCCTTCAAGGAACCGCCCGATAAATGGGCGCGAGTGACCCTGACCATCGTCATCGGAATCCTGGTCGTGATGCTGGCCGGCATTGCGATTCTGGCAAAGGCGTACGGTATTGCGGCGACTGTGCCGGGGCAGCCTGGTTATCAGAGCGTGCTTTCGATGTTGATCGCGGCGGTGACCGGCAAGGGCGTTTTTTATTGGGTGAGCATTGCATCGATCCTGTTGGTATTGTCACTCTCGGCGAACACGGCATTTGCGGATTTTCCGAGGTTATCGAGGGCCATCGCGCAGAACAACTTTTTGCCCCATGGCTTAGCATTGCGCGGCAGGCGGTTAGTATTCGTACAGGGGATTTATGCGTTGGCCGTGCTTGCAGGCGCGCTGCTGATTATGTTCGGCGGGGTGACGGACCGGTTAATTCCACTCTACGCCGTGGGGGCCTTTCTGGCTTTCACGCTGTCGCAGGCCGGGATGGTGATGCACTGGAAGAAGGTAGGCGGCGTCGGGTCCGGCAAGAGCATTACGGTGAATGCGCTGGGGGCGATCGCCACGGGCATCACCGTACTGGTGGTGCTGGTGGCGAAGTTCACCGAGGGCGCCTGGATCACTCTACTGCTGATTCCGGGGCTGATGCTGCTGATGGGTATGGTCAAAAGACACTACGATCAGGTGGCCATAGAAACGAAAACCGATGCGCCGGTGAACGCGAGAGATATCAAACCACCTCTGGTGGTGTTGCCGGTCGCCTGGTGGAACCGCGTGTCACAGAAGGCGCTGCGGTTTGCATGGACGCTTTCGCCGGAAATCAAGGTGGTACACGTGGATTCCGGCGAAGGCTCGGACGACTTTGCCAGCCGGTGGCACGATCTCATAGAGACTCCGGCGCGGGAGGCTGGAATGCCCGTGCCAGAGCTGGTAATCTTGAAATCCCGGTACCGTTTCATCATCAGACCGATCGTCGATTACGCGATCGAACTGGAGAAGGCCAACCCGCATCGGCAAGTCGCCGTGTTACTAGGAGAGTTAGTCGAAAACCGGTGGTATTACGCTCTATTACACAACAACCGGGCGGAGGTAATAAGGCCGCTGATCCTATCTAAGAGCGAGCGGCGCATTACAGTGGTCAATATTCCGTGGTACTTGAGCGACTAATTCAGGGCCCGAAACTACCGCGATCACACGTTATACGCGGTATGCCGGAACGAGGGGAGCACCGGCGCCTATTTCAAATTCGCCGCGAAGAACGGCAGCACGTTTTTCTCCAGCCGCTCCGCCACACGGTTGATGTGATCGCCCTCGTAGGTCTGGTACACGTGGCGGATGCCGTAATCGTTCAAGATCCTGTCCAGGGTCTGCACGGTCCCACCAATGAGCTGGTCTTTAGTCCCGACATCCATAGCGATGGCCGTATATTGCCGCAGATTCGAGATGGCCTGGTCAATCATCGCCAACGGCGCATTGGCTTCCCATTTGGCGATGATTTGCGGCTGCACCTCACCGTTCTTATAGGGCAGATCCAGAAACAGCGGCGGATTTTTCGGATTCGGCGACCATGCCGCCGCGGATGCAAACACTGCTTTGGTGAAGAAGTCCAAAGTTGCAACGTCCGCGGGATTGTGGACCGCTTCAGCGCGCGGATTCGGGTGCATGGCGCCGACCATCATGCAGCACGGGCTCAGCAGATAAAGGCTCGAATAAATACCGGGATGCTTCATCCCAATGCGAATCGCCCCGTAGCCGCCCATGGAGTGCCCGGCCAGCCCCCGACCGGAAGGATCGGCAATGGTTCGGTAGTGACTGTCGACGTATTCGACCAATTCTTTCGCGACATAGTCCTCCCAATCGCCCGTGGTCACTGAGTTCGAGTAGAGACTCCCCTGATAGCGTGTGAACGCGTCGGGCATCACGAGGATCATTTCCTTCACCCCGACCGCCAAAGCCTTGTTGGCCACCTCGGGAACATTGACGAAGTGGGGCTTGACTCCCCACCAGTGATCGACATCGTCGGTGAAACCGTGCAGCAGATACACAACGGGATAGCGGCGGTTCACGGCACTGGTATAACTGGGAGGCAGGTAGACAGCTACATCGCGGTCCGGAGAGTCACCTTCCAGATTGCCTTCCAGTCCCTTACCGTGAACCTTAATGCGCTGCACGATGCCGTGTTGCGCGTCATCCTGCGCGCTCAAGCCGGCCGCGGCTAAAAGCGCGAGGCTGAAGATAGCTTTCATAACTGCTAGTGTAATGCTTGTCTACCGACATCACCCAGGCAGCCAGGAAAGCGGTGACGGTGGCTCTACGGGAGCACCCGAAAGGACACGTTGCTCGAAAGCGCGCCGGCTGACAGGCTGAAGACCGTGCCACAGCCGCCAGGACAGAGACTGGCCCCGCCATAGTATGTTGTCCCGTAGAGGTCTCCGGTGGTAGGATGAACAAGCCCCGCGGGCGGGTTTTCGCCGTCCGTGCACCCGCTTTGGGAGCAGAAGCTGTAAAGCGTCGTCAGCACGCCGGTCCGGGTGATCCTGAAGACCGTCCCACATCCTCCGTAGCAGACGTCACTGGCACCGCCACCGAACGTTGTCCCATAGAAGTCCCCGTTGACAGCCTGGACGAGCCCAGCGGTGGGGCTTGCGCCGTCCGGGCAATTCGGAAAGCTGCCTTGGGAGCAGAAGTTATAAAGCGTCGTCAGCTTGCCACTTGGGGTCATCTTGAAGGTCGTCCCCCGGTTATTGTCGCCGCCGTTCGTGGCCCCGTAGAAGTCCCCATTGGTGGCCTGGACTAGTGGCCCCGCGGAGGGGCTTACGGCGTCGGTCAATTAGGTTGGGAGCAGAAGCTGTATATGGTAGTCAGCTTGCCACTCGGCGTAATTTTGGAAGATCGTCCCATAGTTGCCGCTGGCCCCGCCACCGGACGTTGTCCCATAGAGGTCTCCGCTGGCGGCCTGGATTAAGCCCGCCTCGGGGTTTGCGCCGTCCGTGCAGTTCGGTTGGGAGCAGAAGCTCTACAGCGTCGTCAGCGTGCCACCCGGGTTTAAGTGTCCCATAACTGTTGGCCCCGCCAGAGTACGTTGTCCCGTAGCAGTCCTCGTTTCTGGCTTGTACCAGCCCCGCCAGCGGGCCCGAGCCGTCCATACACCCGTTTTGGGAGCAGAAGCTGTATACTGTCGTCAGCGTGCCACTTGGAGTGATTTTGAAGATCGTTCCAGCGCCGTAGGCCCCGCCAAGATACGCTGTCCCATAGAAGTCGCCATTGGCGGCCTGGGCGAGCGGCGCCTGGGGATTAAGGCCGTCGGTGCAGTTCGTTTGAGAGCAGAAGCCATAAAGCATTGTCTGCGTGCCATCCGGGGTGATCTTGAACACCGTTCGCATCCTCCGTAGTAGATGCAGGTGGCTGATGATGCTGATCCGAACGTTGTTCTGTATAAGTTCCCGTCGGTGCCTTGGATCAGCGCCGCTTGAGGGTATGCGCCGTCCGTGTTATCGAAGCTGAGCAACGTGGTGAAAGTCTGGGCCCGCGCCGTCGTTATCAAGGATGAGAAAGCAATTACTGCTATACTCACCAAACGTTGGCTTTCCATGAATAGCCTCCTGGCTCGGATTAGTATACCGCATCGATCTCTTGTTGCGACTCAGGCGGCCGCAGGTATGCGACTAAGTGGCTCACAAGACAGTCTGGGAGTCGGATATAACGACCGTAACTCAGGACATAGCTTTACTTGAACAGGCAGTCCCGACGTTTTCGACAAATTGAAAATAGTGTCGAATTTTGTCGAATTGTGTAGAACGGGCGTTTATTGGACTGCGCCCTTTTTTGAGACAGTGGCGAGATGCAACACTCGCTTTTCCCTGCTAAATTCTTCCCTCGCTGACCAGGCGAGCGCATGCTGGTCATGGTCGATTGTACACATTGTACAACCGGT